>Ga0066710_100005854_pt1 | contig 11336 bp, 15 predicted proteins | sample GraSoiAngelo_159_FD_79666 | JGI IMG/M metagenome (GOLD analysis project Ga0066710, IMG submission 79666) | Grasslands soil microbial communities from the Angelo Coastal Reserve, California, USA - 14_1009_16_40cm | ecosystem: Environmental > Terrestrial > Soil > Grasslands | place: USA... | reverse complement strand
TCGTAACCTACGCCGGCCCGCCGGATCCATTCGCAGCCATGGTAGATAGGGCAGTGAGACCAAATGGGCCTTGTGTCGCACAACCCCCGAACCGGCCGCCAAACGGTTGAGAGTCGGTTCACCAACTGTCGCCATTTGAGTGACTCGTCCTCCACAGGACTTGGAGCGTCGCGGTTCCCTGCGGTTGTGAACCTCCTCAAGTCCTCGCGAGGCAGACGATTATCTCAGAAGATTACCGCGTTCCGTAAGGCCAAATCCCATAACTCAAGGCCGGAAGGCCTTTGCCGGGAAGGGAGGATAACGGTTCGACGATGAAGATCGATCCGGCTCGCCGGAAGCGGAAGATACTCATCGCCTCCGTCTTTCTTCATGTCCTCTTCATCGGTGGCATCGCGGCCATCGGTGTAACTCTCTCCGTTGAATCCCTCGGGCTACTCGCCGCGGCCGCGATCGTTTTCGTCATGCTCCTCGTCAGCTTCGCGTACTTCCGATTCGGCCGTGAACCAGCTGAAAGGATGAGAGAAGGTCCTGTGGCATTGAGCCGAGGATACATGCTCTTCGTGTCCTGGGCGCTCCTCGGATATCTCACCGTAATTCTCGTCGTCGGCTCGAAATTGCCACCCTCGGATTTCATTCTCGCGTTGTTGGGGTTTTATGCGCTCTTTGTGGTCTTTGTGTTTCTGATTCTCGTATGGGGAAGGCAACGCCGCGCTGAGGCTGCCGATATCAAATGAGTCCCGCCCCAAAGGGCTTTGCCACAGTGGATGATATGGGTGCTGACATGCTTACCCGGAAAAAGAGCGCTTTCGCGTCGTCCATTTTCATCCCGTGGGCCATGGTGACCGTCTCCCTAGCGCTCCTCCTCTCCCCGTCGCCGGAGGCGCTATTCTCCGCCGTGGTGATCGGCCTCGTCCTAGTGTTCTCCGTCGGAGGCACCCTGGCCTTCCTGGTCATGAAGGCGCGGGGTCTTCTCTGAGGATCTCGTGGGACATCCGGGAGACAGGGCCGGACGAAACTCGGTGATCCCGAAGCGAAGGCGTTTACGGCGCTGGGGATGGGGGTGCTGGCATGGGCGCTCCTTTCGGTGCGGACCTGGGGATTCCCGGAAGGGAGTGGTTGTACTGGCGGATGGTCGCTCTCACGGAGGGTTTCATCTTCCTAGGCCTCCTGTTCTCTGCCATCTACGTGCAGCCCATATGGCTCGGAATCTTGGTCCTCGTCGTCGGCACATTCGCCTCCGGTGGAGTCTGGATTCTCCTCGTGAGGCTCCACCGACGAAGGCGCCCCCGGGCGCGCAAGATTCCCAAGTGAGGTTCGGTCTTGGAGGTGCCAAAGTCCGTCGGATCGAGCTTCGGCTGTCGTAATCGTCTTTGAGCCAAGTCCGCTGACAGGCGGCACACCGATTGTCCGCTCTTGAGACTCCACAACAATCGTAACATGGTCGACCGGGACCGTTACTCCCGCTACTTTCTCCGGAAGGGACAGCTGACCGCGCAGTCCGCCGCTCATTCAACGCGAAGGCCGGACCAGCGGTCTCGCTCCTCGGAGGGCAACGGCCGTTCCAGCAGACCATCTTCCCGCCAAGTTTCGTACATCAGCTTCAGGTACTTGCCCCAAACGAGCCTCGGAATCTGCACATCTTGACGGAAGCGGTACCACTCTAGCACATCTCGATCTCCTTTGCTCGAGTTGCAACCGCGGCAGGCAGGCACGTGGTTGCTTATCGTGTTGGGACCGCCCGTACTCGTCGGAATGAGGTGGTCCCAGGTGAGATCCTGTTGGCCGGCGCAATAGGCACACTCTTTACGGCCCTCGACCGCCATAATACGATCTTCGCGGACGATGTCGCTCATGCGGAGCTCGCCGCACTTCAGTTTCTTCATTCGGTTCATGATGAAAGGGAAATTGTCCTTCATCCCTGCCGAACGTGCGATGGCCTTAGCCCATTCATAACAAACTAGGTCGTGGTAGGTCTTGACCGCTGGTGGTGGCACCGTTCCGCCGGGGGCGGTTTGACAAGGTCATCCATGAAACCTTCGATCACATTCGCAGTTCTGGCAACGTCAGCAAGTTCCCGGGCTCAGTCTGCTTCTCTCCAGGCAGCCATGGTCAATTTCGGAACTGCGACCAGCCTCTCGGAGAAGGGTCCTGCCTGGTGCGATTGTCGCTATCGCGAATCGAATAGCGCGGGGAACGATTGCGTCCTATCGGTCGGTTCGATCCGGTCCGGCTACATCCACGTGATCGGCATCATTAGGACTTCCTTTTCGGCACGGCGACTTGGATGACCCTCCCTTCGACGACGGAACTAATCTTGCTTTCAACGTCTGAGGCATAGGCGTGCAGGAATTGATGCTCCTTGGCCTGCTTCTCCCAGAGTCTCTTGTGACTGCGCTCTTCCTGTTCCTGCAGACTCCGCAGACGCTCGATGCTTCCGAAGATCGCGCGCATCCGTTCGCGAAACTCGGCGCTTCTCAAATATTCATAGAGCTCCGTCGCCTTTGAATGAATCTCCTGGCCAGCAGCTCTTTCTCTAGCAAGTTCCAAAATGGCCTGGCGGAGGATCCTTGCAAGGATCGTGACCTTGTCGTGGCTGACAATCAGAATGCCATCGTGCTCGCTGAAGCCTCGCTCTGCCGCTGGAAACACCCTGGTGACCAGAATCACATGCGGTGTGTCATAGGCAGTTCGGTAACCCTTGGCCTGCTCAACGAAGTCATTCGACCAATTGAGCGTGTTCTTGACTTCGTAGACGATTCTCCCGCAGACCTCGCCAGCCTCCGCGACATTCTGAAGAAGATCCGCACCCGCGTGACCCTTTCCGAGTCGTTCGATTCGGTCGTCTGGGAACTCCTGTCGGAGAGAGACTTCCAATTCTCGTTCAGGCAATTGTCCAAGTTCATCCGCGGTCTTCTTTTCTAGTCGCCTGTTCAGATCCTCTATCTCCTTCTGCCAGCGGAATCGGTCTTTCGCGGTCTCGAACTTCAGCTTCTCAAGTTGTTCTTCCTTGAGCCTGAGATCTTGTTCGTGCTGTTTCCCAGAAGCTTCAATCGCTTGTGCAGATGTCTCTCCCACTGCCTTCTGCAGCTTGGATTGGAAATCCTGCTTGAGTGACCCCAGCTCCCTCTCAGCGGCAGCCGCCCGGGATTCGACCTGCTCGAGCTGCTCAGCCAGATTTCGACGCGCGCCTTCAACGTCTTGCTTGGCCGTCTCGAGCGCGTCCTCAGTAATTTTCCGTCTCTCCTCATCAAGTCGATGCTGGGCATTGCGGATCGTTTCGTCAGCCTGATTGTGCGCAAGTGCGATTTGGCCCAGAAGCTCCTTCTCCTTCCTAGACCACTCGCCAACCAACTCCGATCGTAGCCGATTTGCTTGGGCTTGTTCTGCCGATTGGATTTTGCGGAGGATTTCTTCGCTACTTATTGCCTGACCACAGTAAGGGCATTGCACCATCGACAAGCTCCCCGGATAATGCTGCCCAAGCATCACGATATAACTATCGGCGTGGAAATCGTCGTGGGTAGCGGACAGCTGTTAACCGTCGCCTGCCCCATGCCGGTCGGGAGACGGCCTGCGTATTCTTTGAAACCTCCTCCGCTGACTCGATCTCGGTACTCGGGCGACCCGGGGGCCGAGCCTCGGTGCGTGTCGGAGTGCACCGTCGTCCGCCCTGCCCCGCGGATTCCCTTGACCGGAGAGGCAGCCCACCCCTTCGAACGAGCCGCACCTGGGTTGGCGGACCGGGCTAGGGTAGAAATCCTCGGTCGGCCTGGTCCGGCGCGCAGGATCGGTGTCCTGCAGGAGAAGCAAGACCATGCCAGCAAAGAAAGCTCACACGGCGGGAAAGGGGGCCGACGGCGCTTCCGGCGGTTACGTCCAGGTCTTCCTGTACCGGGTGCCGAAGGCGAACCACGATTCGTTCGCGGCCACGGAGGAAAAGCTCTTTGCGATCTTCCGGAGGTACGGGATCCTCGGTTCGGACCTCTACGTCTGCAAGGACGCGCGGATCTTCAAAGGCTTCCGCGACCTCCGTGAAGCACTCGAGGCCGTCCCCGAGGAGGAAGTCTGGGTGGAGATCGACCGGTACCGCGACCAGGCCGACAGCCTTCGGGTCATCGAAGGCATCGGCAAGGACCCGGAGGCCGGCCCGCTGTTCGGTCAGGTCCTTCAACTCGCGGCTCCCGGCGTCCTCTGGCCGCAAGGCAACGCCGAGCGCGTCCATCTTTGACGGGCCACCGGTAGCCTTTCGTGTCTCACGCACGGGACGTTTGACTGAACATCTTCCCCCAGCAGTCCATGTCGAGGGAAGCATCCAACGGCCGGGAACCGGGAATAAAACTCGCGTCCGCTTAACCTTCAAGCCTCATTGCGACACTTCGGAAGCCTTGAGGTGGCGATGGCGTCTTTGAAGGAGCGATCCGAAGCGACAAAGGCCTTGGTCGTAGGGGGAGCCGGTTTCATCGGGTCCGCTCTCGTCAAGCTCCTTCTGCGTGAAAGATACTCCGTGAGAGTCCTCGACGTCTCAAGAGGTCGCCTTGACGGCATTGGTGACGCCGCATTGGAGTTCGTTGGTCTCACGTCGGACGATCTCAACGGGGGAATGGCGGACCGAAAGATCGTGGATGAGGCCACCCACGGCGTTGACGTCGCCTACCATCTCGCCCTGAATTGGGATGGCCACAGCTGGGCTCACCGGCGTTCGTTGGCGGACTTGTGGAATGTCAACATCCGAGGGACGCTGAACCTGTTAGAAGCCGCAAAGGCCCAGGGCGTGCAACATTTCCTGTATGCGAGCAGCGTCGCGGTCTACGGCAAGCGGACCTCTCCGGTCATGGACGAGGAGGCGATCCCCCGGCCGGAACTCTGGCGCGGGGGACCCGGGCCCGCGTACGCGATCATGAAGCTCGCGCTCGAGCGGCTGTGCCTGCTCTACCACGTCGAGCATGGATTGCCGGTCACCGTGTTCCGGATCGATGTCGTGTTCGACGATGACGAATACCTGGACTTGAGCCAAGAGACGATCCGCGCGGCCGTCCGCGGTGAACCTCTGCAGGTCGAACGCGGGGAGGCCGGGGCGAGCATCCATGCGGACGACGTCGCCACGGCCCTCCTGATGGCGGCACGGAATCCGAAGGCTCACGGCCAGGTCGTGAACCTGTCGAATCCCCGCGCGCTCATCAGCGACCTGGAAGTGTGCAAGCTCGTCATCGATGCCGTCCGGTCGAAGAGCCGAATCGAGTTCGTCGAGTCGCCGCTGACCGGCCCGGTGATCGGGAGCGTCGAAAAGGCAGAGCGGTTGTTGGGCTGGAAACCGGTGAAGGGGAAAGAGGACCTGGAGCAGACAATCATTCGCATGGCGCAGCGGGAGGCCCAACGGACTCTCGAATGAGGAGCGACGCAGCGGTGCGACGCAACGACGCCCTTTCACATCCAGAACTTGTTCCCATCCATGTCCTTGAAAATGGCGTACTTCCCGCCGCCCCACGGAGCCTCCGTGAGTTCGACATCGAACTCGACGCCTCGCGACTTCAGCTCCTTGTACGTCTTCTCCTTGTCGTCCGTCTTGATGGAGATGCCCGTATGCCCGCCCGGCCGGTCGTCCTCCCAGTCCTCGTTCTTGCCGCAGAGATGGAGGACGACGCTCGAGGTAGGCGGCTTCGCCGTGACCCAATGGCCCTGCACGCTCACCTCGAAACCCAGCTTCTGCTTGTACCACTCCGCCGCCTTCGCCGCATCATGCACAAGTACGGCGACGGACCCCACTTCCGTGAACATGACGCGAGATCGGCCCACGCAGGAATATGCTTTCCGGAGCGCGCTCAATCCCGCGGTACAGGCTCCCGTCGCAAGCTTGGTTTGTCGCCCAAGGACTCCATTTCGACGACGCTCGGCTGGCCGCCTGTCCGCGTTCTGTTGTGCGACTCCCAGTCCGCGTCGCCTCACCTCTTCGGACGAAGGCCGCGAAACACATGCCGGAGGAGTCCACGGGTCGGCTCCTGGCCAATCAGGGCGAAGAACGCTTCAGCGTCCTCGATGACCAGCTTGTCGCCCCGGAGGGGCTCGTGCTTGATCCCGGAGAGGTACGCGACGTACTCCTGCCGGTCCGCCCTCGTGAGATCCTTCGAGAAGTGAACCACAACGACGTCGCCGAGGTTTTTCAGCTCCACGAGGCCGAGGTCGACAATCGTCTTCCAGCGTCTCTGTCCGATGTTCGCTTCGTCTTCCGCGGGCCGTTCCAAGAAGAACTTGGGTCGGTCCCTTCCCGCGACTTCGTACAGCCGCTTCATGGCGATTCTGCCTACGGCCAACTCGTCCGCCTCGAAGTCTAGCGCGCCGGTCCGAGCCTGCCGGCGCAACTCCTCGAGGTAGTAATGTGCGAAATGGGGGAAGAGGCTGCTCCGTCTCGCTTCTCCGGTCAGCTCGTTGAGGCGCCGCGTCAACGCGGAATCATACTTAGGAAACTGGACGTCGAAGTCGAGCACCTTGATGCGACCCTCCATCCATTCCTTCCTTGGCGGATCGTTGGACCCCACGATGAGTTGCGGGAAATGCAGTCCCGGATTGTGCTCCTTCTGCCAGTAGTCCTTGAGCTCGTTCTCCTTCTTGGAAAATGCGGGACCCTCTATGTCGTCGAAGACGAGCGGGAAGCAGGTCCCGAGCCGCCGTGTCCCCTCGACAATGTCCATCTTGAACTCCTTGCCCTTGAGCACTCCGCCCTTTCGGTCCTGCCCCTCGTACGCGTCGACCAGGTTTCCGGCTAGGTGGGCGAGCGCGAAGATGAACAGACTCGTCTTCCCGGAGCGCGGATGCCCCAACGCATACAGATACCGAGGCCCGCGGTGTGACGCGTACGGCAAGGACTGGCGGAGAATGCTCATGTGTTCGCTGAAGAACGGGGATGAAAGCACGTAGAGGAATGCCTCGAACATAGCCGCCTTCGTGAAGTCCTTTAGTGACTGATTGCGGGTCTTTCCAAGTTCGACGCCTTCGACATACCGCTCGACGAGCGCGAGCTCATTGTCCACCTGCTTAGGATCCTCAGGCCTGGCGCTTCGCAAGAGGAATTCTGCATCCGCCCGCGCGAGAATGCGCACATCGGACAGATCAGGGCTTACACGCATGACGGGCACCAACGTATTCGCGCTAGCCACGTCCCTAACTGTGAGATAGAGCGTTCCACCCTCTCGACGTGGCCGGCTAGGGCCCACGGATCGTTCGATTTCCCGGGCGAGTACCGGGTTCCGAATCTCGACGATGACTTCTCTCTTTCCTTGGGAGAAATCGCCCGTCACCTGTTGGAGAATGATCTCTGCGCCCGCAGCTACATCTTCCCCGACGGCAACTGCGAGCTGCCAGTTCCGTACCGCTTCCCTTCGCTTCTCCTCGTCCATCACCATGTGTACTCGTCCGACCAGATCGGACAGGCAAGGTGTCCGCACCTCTTCGAACGCGGCGAGGTCCCGGGACCAGCTTTCGAAGGCAGGTAGGAGCGAGGGATCGTATGGAGTTAGGCGCGGACTGGGTTCGTAGTCGAACCAAACGACGACGTTCATGCTCTGGGACCCGTCAAGATTCCCAGTACTCACGACCACACGCGCAGACATCCCATTCTGCGCGAGGAACAGCTTGGCGTGCACCGCCCGGGTCGTGCCATACACCTTCAAACGTCCATCATCGATAAGGCGCAGGATCCGGGTGACGGTCTCCGCATCTGCCTTGGCGATTTGAGTCCTGAAAGCTTCGCTCTGCTGCACCGTCATCTCCAGCCGCTCGCACTTGGCCTCCTCGAATAGCTTTAGGATCGTCCGCGGATCCGTCACGTAGGTGACGCAGCGTATCTCGCTGAAGCCCTTCAGCAAGGCCACTATCTTGGTGGGTCGGCTGTAGACCTCGTGACCAATCCTGACCGGCACTAGCTTTTCGCGCGAAAGCTCAGACATTAATCCAAGAACCACCCCCCCATCCACTTGGGTCGCGGGAACCACGCGGAGAGCTTCACGCGGCTCGGAGCACCGAAGGGCGCTTGTATGAAGTTATCCCGCAGGTGAGCGAAGCGTGTCAGGCCATCAATGCAGCATGGAATCGCTGATGTTAGGCGAACATGCTGACGCTTGCGAAACCCGTTTGTCGGGTCGCGAGAGCCGAAGTCAGGGAGCGGAAATCGGAACCGCATCTCCCTTCCCCATCCTTTGCCGACAGACACACTCGGGTCCAACTGTTGCCGCGATTCGACTCACTCGAGTCGGCACCAGCTCGAGCACGAGGCTCGGGGCGCCGTCCCGCAAGACCCCAAAGAGGATGTCCAGGAGGATTGTGACGCCCATGCTTGCCGCCATGGTCGTGAATGCGATGATGGAAGGGGCCGGGTCGTCCAACGCGGGAACGTAGCCTTCCATCTGCCTTCGCGCGCGCATATCAGCCGGTAGCGCCTCTGCCGCAATCACGTCGGGCCGAACGACCCCGTAGTCGTACAGACATGGCAGCCCTGGCCCGACCAGCGTAGCCCTCACGGTGCCCCCCGTAATCGAATGGTCCGTGGTCGAGAGCCCAACCCCGACATCGATCAGGGGGATGAACCTCTGGTACGCGACCTCGTTCATGACGGCTCGCGGCGCCTGTCGATCGACGCAGCTGAAGATTACGTCGCAGCCGGAAAGTGCGGCGAGAACCCGCTGGTTGACGACCGACTGTTGGATCGCTTCAACGACCGCGTGGGGAACGATTCGTAGGATGTTCCGCTTTGCAATCGCGACTTTGGGGGGTTGGCCGTTTGTGAGGTCCCGCGCCTCGGACCCATAGACCCGCGTGAGGTTGCTGGCTTGAAACTTGTCGGGGTCGGCGAGGACAAAGCTGCAGACTCCGAGCCTGGCGAGCTGTTCTGCGAGGGAGGACCCGGTCCCCCCCACCCCCACGATGCCGACTTTCATACTCGACAGGACGGCCTGCCCCTCGCGACCCAAGGCCAGAACTTGGCGAGAAAACATGTCGACATCGATTCCGGGTCCCCGGACGGCTAAATCGCCAAGCACCATGCGAGCGAATTGCCGGCCCACGACGCGAATTTCGTCGACCGGTTCGGGCGGAGACCCGGGAACCGTCCAGATCCTGGCGGCAATGCGCATCGGGTCCAACACAATGCTCGCGCAAGGCCGTCCATCCAAGCAATCGTGGAGCGTCTTCGCGGAAATCGCCTCGCCGTAGTCGTCGGCGGGGCTGAACCATGCCCCGTTGGAGAACGGGTGGGTGTGGCACATGATGACCGCGAGGCCCTCCCGTTCCGCCCGGCTGATGACGCGGTTGAAGAAAATGGGAGAGACCTGCAGCTGGAGTTCCCCCTGAATGTCGTAATCCTTCGACTGGGGCAGCATGAGCTCGCGAGCAACGAAGTGCATTCCTGAATCCGTCCGGAACCAGCCCGCGAGAAGGAACCCCGCCGCCTCGGCGGGGCCGTGAGACAGGAGCTCGTCCCGCAGGTTCTTGAGATGGTCCGGAGTGATGCGGATGCTGTTCATCTATTGCCTCTGGTGCAAGCGGTAGTTGACGAGCTCGAGGTACGTGATGAGATTGTCCCGACCGGGATTCCATCTGGACGGGTGCCAGCTGAACCGCTGCCATATCCGTCCCAGGTAGCTCTCGTCGGAGTTCCCGCCGTTCGGGAGGTGGCCGTCGAGGAGGACGATCTTCGGATGCACCCAGAACATGTCGAGCTGGGCGTTCGGATACACGCCTTGTGCCATGATCAAGAGGTCGACCGCGGCGCGACCCCAGATAGTCGCCGGAACGGGGTAGTCTTTGAACACGAGGTAGATGCGGGCCTGCTCCCCAGACCCCTCCGCGGTAACCTCGATGACGTACCCATCCCGTCGCAACTGGCTCACGTGCTGCTCCAACAGCGGGGGTGCGGTCATCCAAACGTCGCCGGATTCACGATGCGGAAGCGCATCCCGGACTCGAGGCTAACGACCTGGTCGTCGTTGACGATCTGATCGTCGCCCCCCGCGACCGGGTCCGGGTCCTTCACGACAAGCACGAGGAGGTACTCCAGGGGGCCCCCGCCGAGCTCTTTGATTTCGCGGCCGGTCATCTGGGGCTTCGAGGCTTCGTACGGCTTCTGGTTGATGAGGATCGTAATCCTCCCTTCGTGTTTCGCAGGCATGATATCCCTTGATTTCTCATCCGAGTCGACCTATTTGACCTATGCGACGCGTATACCGTGGGATGCGTCGGAAGCGTTATATGCCGCGGTTGCGTCGAACGGTCAGATGGAAGAAACCGTTGTCCTCACCCCGCTCGGGTGGGAGCGAAGCCGGGCCGTGCTCCCCGCGGAGTGGCTCCGCGCTCATCGCGTCCATCTCCTCTACCGTCCTGACTTCCGCCACAATCGGACTTTCGTCGAGAATGTGACGCGGGATTTGGAAGAGAGAAAGGTTCAGGTGCAGACTCACGCGATTGAGGCCACGCGCGAGTTCGACTCGTTGCTCGTGGCCATGAGTCAAATCGTGCGGGAGGAGTCCGCCCAAGGGAACAGGGTCTACATCAACGTCTCGGCATCGGGCAAGATTGCCGCCGCTGCCGCATACCTGACTGCCACGTACCAGTGCGAGCGGGTCGCGAGGGTCTTCTATGCCCAACCATCGGCGTATACCGCTGAGAAGCCGGAGCAGGGCGCCTCATTCCGGGATCACGGACTGTCAAAAGGCCTTGCCGGGATCCAGTACCTGCCGCTTTTCGCAGTGGGGAGGCCGAACGAGGCCGGGGAAAGAGTGCTTGCCGAGCTCTATCGTCGAGGGCCACTCGGGTACGTCGATCTTCTGCGGACGCTCCACTCGGCCGGGTTGGAAGGGTTTCGGGAATTCGAGCCAAGCTCCCAAGCCAGGGGGGCTTCGCCACGGAGGAGGTCCAGGGAGAAGTGGATTGCGAGGCTCCGGCGTCAGGTCCTAAACGAGCTGATTGGAGATGGATACGTTCGAACCAAAGCCTCCCACGAGGGGCGGAAGATTCTGTTTGAGGCAACGGACATGGGAAGGTACGCGGCCCTGCTCTCGGGAATGGTTGACCGACTCTACCCGTAGCCCCAAACGTTCTCGCTCACTCGAGAAAATAATGAGGCCGTCCTGGAATTCCTCAATGTGCCTACCGGCAAATCGGCGCCCGGATCCAATCCGCAGTTTACGGATTTCGATGTGAAAGACCCGAACCGGATCAGGTTCAAGTCCGGACGGACCCACTCATTAGGCGTCCGGACCTCGGTGAGTCGTCGTAGCCTCTTCGAATGGGGCCGGGGCGTCGGAGCGCATGGCGGGATCCGAGGACGGCCCAAGCCGGTTCGCCCTCGG
>Ga0066710_100005853_pt1 | contig 11338 bp, 8 predicted proteins | sample GraSoiAngelo_159_FD_79666 | JGI IMG/M metagenome (GOLD analysis project Ga0066710, IMG submission 79666) | Grasslands soil microbial communities from the Angelo Coastal Reserve, California, USA - 14_1009_16_40cm | ecosystem: Environmental > Terrestrial > Soil > Grasslands | place: USA... | reverse complement strand
CGGAGGCCGCGGGCAGCGGCTCGTCGCCCGGCTCCTGGGGTGTCAGCACGAGCTGCGGCTGCTCCCGCACCGTCTCGGCGCCGATGCTGCCGTCGCCGATCGAGCGTAGATAGCGCATGAGCCGGCGGTCGGCGATACGCTCGGGACGGCCGGCGCCGCCGAGGATCTGAAGGACAGGATCATCGGCGGGGCCACGGCGCCGCCAGGCGACGACGCGGTTGGCCGACGCGACCATCACGCCGAAGACCCACGGGCGATCGGGCCATGGTCGAGGGAAGCCCAGCGACGCCCAGCGGGCTTCGTCGGGAGAGCCGACGGCGAGATCAGGAAGGCCGACGGCGGCGCCCCCGACACGCAGGACCGACCAGTGGATGCGAAACGGATCCGACACGTGACGTGTATGATGAACCCAATTCATCGGCGAGGAGGGCGAACCGATGCCGATCAAGTTGCCGGACTCGGTGAAAAAGATCGTCCAGGACAAAGCGTACGGACACGTCATCACGTTCGGCGCCGACGGCAAGCCTCAGGTCACGATGGTGTGGGCCGACGTGGACGGCGACGAAGTCGTCTTCAACACGGCGGAAGGCCGGCTCAAGCCGAAGAATCTGCGCAGCAACCCGCGCGTGATCGTCTCCGTGCAGGACCGCAACGACCCGCAGTCCTACATGGTCTTCCACGGCAAGGCGACGATCACGGAGGCCGGGGCCGACGCCCACATCGACAAGCTGGCCAAGCGCTTCCTGGGCGCCGACAAGTATCCGTTCCGCCGTCCCGGTGAGAAGCGGCTGCTCGTGAGGGTGAAGGTCGATCGGATCGGCGGCTACGGCCCGAAGATGCAGCCCTGGGCCTGACCCTCAGCTCAGACGAGGCGCCACGCGCTCGACGAACAGTCGCATCGAGGTCAGCACGCGCTCGTGAGGGATCTGGCCGCCGGGGTTCATCCACATCGACAGGCTGCTGAAACCGACTTCCTCACGGAGAGCGAGTAGCCGGTCGACGACCGCCTCCGGAGTGCCGAAGATCGCCTGCTCGCTCAGGACCTCGTCGTAGGTGATGTCGCTGAGCCGATCCGCCTTGACCTCGCGCGCCTCGGTCGTCTGGAAACCGGCGCCGTCGCGCTTGCGGAGCGCTTCGCTGATCGCGCGGAAGAACTGCATCGTGCTCGCCTCGGGCTCCTCGCGGGCCGCGCGCGCGGTCTCGGCCACGTAGAGCGGCATGTTCAACCCGACGTCGCCGCGTCCCGCGTGTCCGGCGGTGCTCCATCCATCGTGGTAGCCGCCCATGAAGCGCTTGAGATCCGAGATCGAGATCGTGCGCGGCGCCACGAAGATGGGGAGCCCCATCCGCCCGACCATCGGGTAGGTCTCTTCGGTCGTCGCCGCGACCCGCAGCGGCGGATGCGGCTTCTGGTAGGGCTTGGGCATCACGCACACGTCGTTGAACTGCCAGAACTTCCCAGCATGGGAGAACCGATCTTCCGTCCACGCCTTGCGCAGGATCTCGAGCGTTTCGAGGAAGCGGTCGCGGCTCTCGCTGTAGGGGATGTTGAAGCCCTGGTAGTGCCCGGGCAACCCGCTTCGGCCCACGCCGAACTCGAGCCGACCTTTGCTCAGATGGTCCACCGTCGCCACGTCCTCGGCCAGCCGCAGCGGATGGCTCAAAGGCAGGACCTGCACGGCGATCCCGATCTTGACCTTTCGGGTAACGGTCGCCAGCGCGGCGGCGATGGTCAGCGGGGACGAAAGAACCGACCGGTCCTTCTGGAAATGGATCTCGGCCAGCCACACGGCGTCGAAGCCGAGGTCCTCGGCCGCTTTCATCTGGGTCATCGACTCGTCGAAGGCGGCGGCGGCGCTCCGCCCCGGCGGACACTGAAACTCCGTGAACAGGCCAAATTCCATGGCGCAACACTGTGAGGCCACCGAGGCGAATTGACAAGACCCCACCGCCTTGCATAATGAGGCACCTTTTTGGAGGCTCGCCATGGCTCGACGCGCCCATCGACTCCTGCTCGCGCTCCTGATCGTGGCCGTCGCCACTCCCGCGCTCGCTCAGACGCCGAAGCGGGGCGGCGTCATCCGCATCGCCGAGCGCGAGGCGGTGAGCCTCGATCCGCATCTCACCATCGAGTTCCTCACGCACTCGTACGTGAGCCTCGCCTACAGCCAGCTCGTGCGCTTCCCGAACGGGCCCGAGCAGAAGAGCACGACCGATTTCTCGATCGTCCCCGATCTGGCCGAGAAGTGGACGGTATCCAAGGACGGCACCGTCTACACGTTCGTCCTGCGCAAGGGCGTGAGGTTTCACAACAAGCCGCCCGTCAACGGCCGGGAGGTCGAGGCGGCCGATGTGAAGTTCTCGCTCGAGCGGTTCATGGGCAAGTCGGCCTATCGTGACCGCTTCGAGCCCGTGCAGTCGATCGAGGCCGTCGACAAGTCCACGGTCAGGATCACGCTCAAGGAACCCTACGCGCCGTTCCTCAATCACCTCGCCACGCCGTCCTTCTGCGCGATCTTTCCCCGCGAGGTGGAGGCGAAGTTCAAGGACTTCAACCACCCGGATGCGGTGATCGGGACTGGGCCCTTCGTCCTCAAGTCGTACGACAAGGGCGTGCGCGTGGTGTTCGAGCGCAACCCGAATTACTTCATGAAGGGCCTGCCCTATCTCGACGGCGCCGCGATCGAGATCACCCCCGACGCCGCCGCGCGGTTGTCGCTGCTGCGCGCCGGCAAGGTCGAGCTGCCTCACATCTGGGGCTGGATCAGCCTCGAAGAGGCGAAGTCGGTCCAGAAGACCAACCCGGAGCTGATGCTGATCCGACTCCAGACCCTCGGCCAGGGCCGGATCTACATGCGCACCGACCAGCCGCCGTTCAACGACGTGAGGGTGCGCCGCGCGGTGTCGCTCGCCATCAACCGCCCGGCGTGGAACGAGGCGCTGCTGTTCGGCGAGGGCTGCATCGACTCCGGCCCCGTGCCCTGCGCCATGAAGGAGTGGAAGCTCGAGGCCGCCCGGATGGATCAGGCCCGGGCGAAGTACCTCGTCGGTTACGATCCCGACGAAGCCAGGAAGCTGCTCGCCGAGGCCGGATATCCCAGGGGCTTCACGACGCCGATGTTCCACTGGCCAGGATTCTCGCCGCCATGGCGCAGCTACTACGAGCTGGCCGCCGACAATCTCGGCAAGATCGGGATCACCGTGGAGCTGCGACCCGAGGAATTCAACAAGTACGTGTCCACCACGGCCCTCGGCAAGTACGAGAAGATGGCGATGGGCCCGTCCACTCCGTTCACCGAGGTGGACGACTTCCTGTACGCGCGGTTCCACTCGGAGCTTCCCACCAACAACGGCCACGTGGCTGATGCCGAGCTGGACAAGATGCTCGTGGCCCAGCGGCGCGAGATGGACCCGAAGAAGCGCAAGCAGATCATCGACGACATTCAGCGCTATCTCGCCTACAAGGCCTACACCGTCTTCCTGCCGCAGTCGCCGCAGTACCTCGCGCACGCCGCCCACGTGAAAGGGTTCCAGCACCACGACGGGTATGGTCTCGGCATGCGCCTGCTCTACACGTGGCTCGACAAGTAGAGAGCCCGCGATCCCGCGTGAATCCGGAGGACCGATGAAGATGCGACGTTGCTTGCTCGCCGTGCTCGTGACCTTGGCGGTCCTGGCCGGATCCGCGGTCGCGTCCGCCCAGACGCCCAAGCGCGGTGGCGTCATCCGCATCGCCGAGCGCGAGGCGCCCAGCCTGGATCCTCATCTCTCCATCAGCTTCCTCACCCACTCGTACGTGAGCCTCGCCTACAGCCTGCTCGTCCGCTTCCCCTACGGCCCCGAGCAGAAGTCGCCAACGGACTTCTCGATCCTGCCCGACCTCGCCGAGAAGTGGACGGTGTCGAAGGATGGCCTGGCCTACACGTTCCACCTGCGCAAGGGGGTGCGGTTTCACAACAAGCCGCCGGTGAACGGCCGCGAGGTCGAGGCCGCCGACGTGAAGTTCTCGCTCGAGCGGTTCCTGGCGAAGTCGGGGTTCCGGGAACGCCTCGAGCTGGTTCAGTCGATCGATATCCCCGACACGTACACGGTGCGGATCACCCTCAAGGAGCCGTACGCGCCGTTCCTGAACCATCTCGCGAACCCGACGTACTGCTCGATCCTGCCGCGCGAGGCGGAGGCGGCGTTCAAGGACTACAACCATCCCGACGCCGTGATCGGCACGGGCCCCTTCGTCCTCAAGTCGTACGACAAGGGCGTGCGGGTCGTCTTCGAGCGAAACCCGACCTACTTCATGAAGGGCCTGCCCTATCTCGACGGCGTCGTCATCGAGATCACCCCTGATGCCGCCGCGCGCCTGGCCCTGCTGCGTTCGGGCAAGGTCGAGCTTGGCCAACTCTGGGGCTGGCTGAGCCCGGAGGAGGGCAAGTCGGTCAAGCAGACGAACCCCGAGATGGTGGTCACCCCGACCTCGGTCATCAATCAGGGATACATCTACATGCGCACCGACCAGCCGCCCTTCAATGATGTACGGGTGCGTCGCGCGGTGTCGCTGGCCATCGATCGCAAGGCCTGGAACGAGGCGCTTCTCTTCGGAGAAGGGTGCATCGAGTCCGGCCCTGTCCCCTGCGCGATGAAGGACTGGAAGGTCGAGGCAGCCCGCATGGATCCCGGGAAGGCGAAGTACCTCGTCGGCTACGATCCCGCGGAAGCCAGGCGCCTCCTCGTCGAAGCCGGCTATCCGAAAGGGTTCACCACGCCGATGTTTCACTGGCCCGGGTACGCGCCGCCCTGGCGGAGCTACTACGACCTGGCCGCGGAGAACCTCGGCAAGGTCGGTATCAACGTCGAGATGAAGCCCGAGGAGTACGGCAAGTACATCTCCACCACCTACCTCGGCAAATTCGAAAAGATGGCCATGGGGCCGTCAACGCCCTTCACCGAAGTCGACGACTTCCTCTTCGGACGCTATTTCCCGGAGCAGCCCACCAATCAGAGCCGCGTGACCGACGCCGAGCTGACCAAGATGCTGATGGCCCAGCGTCGCGAAATGGATCCCAAGAAGCGGAAGCAGATCGTGGATGACATCCAGCGCTACCTCGCGGACAAGGTCTACTACGTCTACGTCCCCCAGTGGCCGCAGTACATCACCCACCCACCGTCCGTGAAGGGATTCGTCCATCACGATGGCTTCGGGCTCGGTCCGCGGCTGATCTACACCTGGCTCGACAAGTGACCTCCGCGATCGCGATCGGGCTCCTCGCGGCGCTCGCACTCGCGAGCGGGGCCTTCACGCCGGCCTCCGCCCAGACACCAAAACGGGGCGGGGTCTTCCACGTGGCCGCCGTCGACCCGCCAGGGCTCGACCCGCATCAGCTCGTGAACTTCATCCCGCAGACGGTGGCCAGCCTGACGTACAGCCATCTCGTCCGATTCCCCGCCGGTCTCGAACAGACGAGCTCCACCGATTTCCGGATCCTCCCCGATCTCGCCGAGCGGTGGGCGTCTCCGAATCCCACGACCTTCGTGTTCACGCTCCGCAAAGGCGTGCACTTCCACCGCAAGCCCCCCGTGAACGGCCGCGAGGTCACCGCGGACGACGTCAAGTACTCGCTGGATCGCTTCCGGACGAAGTCGCCGATGCGGCAACGCTTCGAGCCCGTGCAGTCCATCGACGTGGTGGATCGCTTCACCGTGCGCATCGTGCTCAAGGAGCCGTACGCGCCGTTCCTGAACCATCTGGCGAGCGCCGCGCACACGGCCATCCTGCCCCGCGAGGCCGAGGAGAAGTTCAAGGACTTCAATCACCCCGACGCCGTCATCGGCACCGGCCCATTCGTGATGAAATCGTGGGAGCGCGGCGTCCGGATCGTCTTCGAGCGGAACCCCGATTACTTCATGCCCGGGCTCCCCTACCTCGACGGCGTCGTCTGGGAAGTGGTGCCCGATCAGGCCTCGCGCCTGGCCCTCCTGCGGGCGAGCAAGATAGAGCTGGCCCACTGGTGGGGTTTTCTCAATCCCGAAGAGGGCAAGGCGCTGAAGCGGACGAACCCGGAGATGGTGGTGACGCCGCACGTGATCGCCGACACCAGCCACTTCTTCATGCGCACGGACCAGCCGCCGTTCAACGACGTGCGCGTGCGCCGGGCGCTGTCGCTGGCCATCGACCGCAAGACGTGGAACGAGACCCTGATCTTCGGCGAGGGCTGCGTCGACTCGGGGCCGGTGCCCTGCGGGATGGACTGGAAGCTCGACGCCGCGAAGATGGATCCCGCCAAGGCGAAGTCCCTCGTGGGCTACGATCCCGCCGAGGCCAAGCGGCTCCTTGCCGAGGCCGGCTTCCCGCGAGGGTTCACCACGCCGCTGTACCATTTCCCAGGATTTCCCCCGCCATGGCGGAGCTACTATGATCTCGCTGCCGACATGCTCAGCCGGATCGGTATTACCGCGGAGCTGAAGCCGGAAGAGCTCGGAAAGTGGACGACGACGACCAACCTCGGGAAGTTCGAGAAGCTGGCCATGGCGCCGTACGGCGCGGGGGTGACGGAGGTCGACGACTTCCTGACCACGATGTTCCTGCCCGGCGCGGCGTGGAACCGCAGTCACGTGGACGATGCCGCGCTCAACACGATGCTGCTGGCCCAGCGCCGCGAGACGGATCCGAAGAAGCGCCGCGAAATCATCCACGAGATCCAGCGCTACCTCGCCGACAAGGCGTACTACGTCTACGTGCCGGTGTATCCCCGGTACATCTCGCATCCGCCATACGTCAAAGGCTTCAAGCACCACGACGGGTACGACCTCGGCCGCCGCTTGACCTTCACGTGGATCGAGAAGTGATCTCTCGACGCTCGATCCTGGCCGGCGGCGCGGCGCTCGCCGGCCACCTGCTGCTTCCGCGGGCGTCCGCCCGCGCGGCCGAGGGCGATCTCGACTTTGCCTCCGCGCTGACGGCGGCTCGGGCCATCCGACGCGGCGACGTTTCCTCGGTCGAGCTGGTCACTCGCACGCTCGAGCGCATCAAACGCTACAACGGCAGGCTGAACGCGATCGTCACGTTGAGCGAGGACCGCGCCCTCGCGCGGGCGAAGGCCGCGGACGAGGCGCGCGCGCGGGGCGATTGGTGGGGCCCGCTCCACGGCGTGCCGTGCACGGTGAAGGACACGTTCGAGCTGGCCGGAGTCCACTCGACGGCCGGCACCCAGGTGTTCGCCAATCACGTGCCGCAGAACGACGCGGTGGTCGCGTCGCGGCTTCGCCAGGCCGGCGCCGTCATCCTGGGCAAGACCAACGTCCCACCGTTCGCAACCGACTGGCAGAGCCACAACGAGGTCTTCGGGACCACCAACAATCCGTGGGATCTGCGCCGTACGCCGGGCGGCTCGACCGGAGGCGGCGCGGCCGCGCTGGCCGCCGGGCTCACGTACCTCGAGCCCGGAAGCGACATCGGTGGGTCGATCCGCATCCCCGCCCACTTCTGCGGCGTCTGCGGTCACAAGCCGACGGTGAACGTCGTTCCGCTCCGCGGCCACATCGTGCCCCCGCCGGGCCGGGTCAGCGGCGCGACGACACTTCCGGTGGCCGGCCCGCTCGCTCGCGCGGCCGCCGATCTGCTCGCGGCCCTCCAGATCCTCGGCGGGCCCGACGACGACGAGGCGCGCGCATATCGATGGACGCTCCCACCTCCGCGCGGCGCGCGGCTCGCCGACTATCGCATCGGCTACGTGCTCGACGACCCGATCTGTCCGGTGTCTCCGGACGTCAGCGACGTGCTGGCCCGGGCCGTCGAAGCGCTTCGCAAGACCGGCGCGACGCTCATCCAGGGCTGGCCGAAGGACGTCGACCCGGTCCGGCAGCGGGACACCTATCTCTTCCTGCTCAGCGCGTTCGGCGCCGCACAGCTTCGCGACGACCGCATCGAAGAGACGCGCAAGTGGGCCGAGACGCAGGACGGCTCGTGGGAAGCGCGCCAAGCATGGGCGTGGACCGCGCCCCACAAGGTCCACCAGGCGGCCGACGGATACCGGCGCGGCGCCCTCGCGGTGTGGCAAGCCTTCTTCAGGTCACACGATGCTTTCCTGCTGCCCACGGCGTTCGTTCCCGCGTTCGTCCACGACCACACCCTCATGCTCAAGCGAACGATTGCGACGCCGGCGGGGCCGCGGCCGTACTTCGACCTCGCCACCTGGATCTCGTTCGCGACGCTCGCGGGCTTGCCCGCGACCACCGCGCCCGTCGGGCTCACGCGCGACGGCCTGCCGGTGGGCATCCAGATCGTCGGTCCGTATCTCGAGGACGCGACGCCGATCGACATCGCCGGCCGTCTGGCCGACGTGGTCGGCGGTTTCCAGCCGCCGCCGGGCTACGCGTGACGCCGTGAAGCAATACGTCCTTCGCCGCGTGGCCCTCGCCGTCCCCACCCTGATCCTCGTCAGCGTGATGGTGTTCGCCATGCTGCGGCTCATGCCGGGCGACGTGGCCACGCGCATGGTGGAGGGCCACGGCTACGCGGCCACGCTCGACGCGCTCCGCCACGACCTCGGGCTCGATCGTCCCGTGCACGTGCAATACCTCGACTGGATCAGCGGCATCGTCCTGCGCGGCGATTTCGGGCGCTCCTACTGGACGCGGCAGCCGATCCTCGACGAGTTCACCCGCCGCTTCCCGGTGACGCTGGAGCTGGCGCTCTTCACCATCGTCGTCTCGGTGGTGATCGGGGTCGTGCTCGGCATCGTCTCGGCCGTGAGGCAGGACACGGCCGCCGACTACGTCGGTCGGATCGTCGCCATCCTCGCGCTCTCCGTTCCCTACTTCGGGCTCGCGGTCCTGGCGGTGGTGCTGCCGTCCATCTACTTCAAGTGGACGCCGGTCTGGACGTACGTGCCGCTCACTCGCGATCCGCTCGAGAACCTCAAGATCCTGCTGGTGCCCGCGCTGATCTTCGGCGTCACCCGGGCCGGCCCGATCATGCGCATCACGCGCTCGGCTTTGCTCGACGTGCTCCGCCAGGACTACGTCCGCACCGCCTGGTCGAAGGGCCTGCCCGAGCGCAGCGTCATCCTCCACCACGCGCTGAAGAATGCGCTGATTCCGGTCATCAGCCTGATCGGTCTCCAGATGCCGCTCTACATCGGCGGCTCGGTCATCATCGAGGCGATCTTCCGGTTGCCCGGCATCGGCCTGTTCTTCTTCGAAGCGCTCGGCAAGCTCGACTACCCGGTCGTGCAGTCGGTGAATCTGATCATCGCGGCGATGGTCGTGGGCCTCAACCTCGTGATCGATCTCTCCTATGCATTCCTGGATCCGCGCATCAGGTATCGCTAGGCGGCCGGAGACGGTGGCGACCGCCGGCGCGACTGTGGCCGTGGAGCGGCGCGCGTGGCCGTCCTCGCGCCCGTGGTACGCGGACGTCTGGATCCAGATGCTGCGCCGCAAGCCGCTCGGCACCATCGGCGGCGCGATCGTCCTGGTCATGCTGGTGGCCGCGGTCGGCGCCGACGTGATCACGCCGTACGGCTTCGCCCAGACGAGCCTCGGCGAGCGCTTCATCGCGATGGACCGCGCCCACTGGCTCGGTACCGACCAGCTCGGGCGCGACCTGCTCACCCGACTCATCTATGGCGCGCGCGTCTCGCTCTACGTGGGCTTCGGCGCGGTCTTGATCGGCTGCGTCCTGGCCACGCTCGTCGGGATCCTGTCCGCGTACTTCGGTGGGCGCGTCGACCTGTTCGTGCAGCGGGGCGTCGACGCCTGGATGGCGTTCCCGCCGCTGCTCCTGCTCATGTCGATCATGTCGCTGGTGGGGCCGAGCGCGTGGAACATCACGATCGTGCTCGGCATCGCCTTCGGCGTCCAGAACTCGCGCATCATCCGGAGCGTGGCGCTTTCGATCAAGGAGCACACGTTCATCGAGAGCGCGCGCGCCGCCGGCTCCGGCCACGTGCGGATCACGGCCGCCCACATCCTGCCCAACGTGCTACCGACGATCATCGTCGTCGCCACCACCGGGCTCTCGACGGTGATCCTGACCGAAGCGAGCCTCTCGTTCCTCGGTCTCGGCGTGCCTCCGCCCTATCCCACCTGGGGTGGGATGCTGTCGCTCGCCGGCCTCGACCACATGTACCAGGCGCCGTGGCTCGCCATCTGGCCTGCCGTCGCGCTCTCGCTCGCCGTGTTCGGCTTCAACATGCTGGGCGACGCGCTGCGCGATCTCCTCGATCCGCGCCTGAAAGGCCGCTAATGGTGGCCCACCGCCTTGTGAAGCTCGGCCACCGGCACGATGCGCCCGTGCAGCGGTAGCACCTGCTCGACGTCGAGATTCTGCGTCTTGAGATTCTCGACGAGGTTGACGCTGAACGGGTTGGCGACGCTCGGCACCGGAGCGTTCGGCGGCAACGGCGTGTAGGCGTCGCCCTCGATGAGCAGCTTCTCCTTCGGCAGGTACACCAGGACCAGGCCGTCGTGGTGGAGATTGCCCGCGATGTGACGGATCTCGACCGTGCGCGCTCCATCGGTCAGCACCTTCCGCTCGCGCGTGCCCTCGACCTTCCCCGTGCGTCCCGACTTCGCCAGGTGATCGGGCCTGATCGACGCTTTTGCCGCCAATGCGCGCTCGAGGAACGCGCGATTGACCTCGTGGGTGACGACGGTGATGCCCTCGCCGGCCGCCGCGCGCACGCCCCCCGCGTGGTCGAAGTGGTGATGGCTGTTCACCAGGTAGCGGATCGGCTTGTTGGGCACCAGGCTCTTCGCCTCGGCCAGCACGGCCAGCGCGCGCTGGTCGTTGATCGGGCTCTCGACGAGGATCAGGTGATCCTTCATCTCGATCAGCACGCTGTTGTGGGTGCCACCCGACAGGAACCACACGCCGTCGGCGACCATCTGTGACGTGACCCGGGCGTAGGGCTCCGGCGTGCTGCGAACGTTGTCGGGCACGTGAATGTCCACCGCAGCGTTGGGCCGCACGTCGCTCACGGCGAGGTCGAGGATGGGGAAGCCGCCGGCCGACTGCTTGATCTTCGTCGGGAACTTCACGCCGCCGAAGTCCTTGTAGTCGAGATAATGCACCTCGAGGGTGAGATCGCCCAGCACGGGATGCGGGACCACCGCTTCGACCGCCGCCGGAAAGTTGTGCACGTCGACCGACACCTTCACGCGATAGCGGCCGGGCTCGTCGAACTTGAACGTCCGACCCTTCACCGTGGCGTTACGCGCTATCGCCGCCTTCACCAGCCCGTGGGGCGTGATCCAGATCTGGATCTGGCGCTCGGCCAGCGCGACCGGGGCGGGGTTGTTGACGTCGCCCACCACGTTCCAGGCGTAGTCGCCGCTGACGGCG
>Ga0066710_100005851_pt1 | contig 11340 bp, 9 predicted proteins | sample GraSoiAngelo_159_FD_79666 | JGI IMG/M metagenome (GOLD analysis project Ga0066710, IMG submission 79666) | Grasslands soil microbial communities from the Angelo Coastal Reserve, California, USA - 14_1009_16_40cm | ecosystem: Environmental > Terrestrial > Soil > Grasslands | place: USA... | reverse complement strand
TTCTCCAAGTAGTATCTTGTCACACGTTGGGATAACGGTCGAAAGTATGAGGCGCTTTTGAGCATAGAGGCCCTCGCGGATGCTTTCCGCGAAGCGCAAGCGCGATAGCGCGAAGCCTCATAGAGGAGAGCAAGATGCTCAGCACGAACCACTCTTTCTTGAACTCCTTAAGACTCCCACCATTGAGCACCGAAACGCCGTTAGTCCCGTGAAGCTCAGTTAACAGAGGGTTGCCGTAATTCGTTTCTGCCCGGGAAGTGTGAAGCTGCCGTGGCCACACGATTCGTGTGCCCGCTTCCCGAGCCAACAATAACTTGTTTAGAGAGGTCATGATGAAGTCGACGAAGTCGTTCGGAAGCTTTGGATTCCTAATTGGTTTATTGATTTTCGTAGTGCCGGCCGTGGGTGTGTTCACCGTTGTCGCAAAGGAAGCACGCCTGCAGCAGGAACTCCGCCGGGGCGAAAGCGCCAAGGCCAGTCCTGTCGTGCAAACAGACAAAGAAAGCTACCTTGCAGGAGAAATTATCACCATTTCCGGCAGTGGTTTCGCGCCACTAGAGAGCGTGATGCTGCGAGTTAAACACGCCGGCGGCACGGTCGAAGGCGGAATGGGCCACGAGCCCTGGTGGGTCTACGCCGATGCCGATGGAGCGATCAACGCCACATGGGCGCTGGACGCGCATGACACCGCCGGCGTTAATCTGGCGGTCGAAGCCGCCAGTTCTTCGGGTTCGAGCGCGCAGGCCGCGTTCGTTCGAAGAGCCACGATCTCTACAGACCGGTTTTCATACCGGCGCGGAGACACAGCCCGGATCCGGGCGGATGGTTTCAGCCCCAAGGAGCTCGTGACGATACAAGTTAATGATGGACAGCATAAATCAATGACGATCACGAGCGATGAGAATGGCCGGGCTACCGTTGATTTCACGATTGCGGATGAACCAAGCGCCACTTCTTTTGCGATTACGGCTGCTGCGCCCGAGTCGGGTCTTCTGAGTCTCGCCACGGTCGTCGTGGGAGGCGGAAGCTGGTTCATCGTCACGGACCAGCAAGGGGCGGATGACGTGAACTCCGAGCAGGTCGACATGAACTTGATGGGCCGGCTTGACGACAGCGCGGCCGTGAAGAAATACGTGGCGGCCTGGGACGCAACTGCCTCCTGGACAGGCACCGGCCAGACAGGTGATATTTGCATTCTCTTCGATACGAACAACAACACCATGGTGGACTTCGCAATATGCACCCGCGTGGCGAACTTCAACGCGAACCCGGCGGTCGTTCGGGTCGTCCCCCAGGCAACGAACAAGCCGGTGTACCTGTTTAGCTGCACCGACGCGCGGAACGACCGGTGCTCGCAACCAACTCCGGTCCCTTACGCCGTCAACGATGTTGTAACGAGCGCCTTTGGCCACATTAGTGGTGACACCCTGAGCGCGTCTACCACCATCACGGACAACCTGATCCTCGAGAGCGACCCATTTACAAACTGTGCCAAAAATCAGTTTTCACCCTGCGTCTCCACCGCTTTAGCCGCCAGCGCTTTACACCCCGAGACAAAGGACACGGTTGTCGAAGTGCATCTTCGAGCCTCTAAACTTCCGGCGGGCAGCAGCCTTGTCAATGTCTGCACCTATCCCTCGGCTGGGAACGGCGGCAACAACAACCCGTTCGACTGCATCGTTACGCCAGGCGCGGGTTTCCTGAAAATTAAGAAGGACGCCGGCGGTGACACAACGCCCTTCCACTTCACTGTCGGCCCTCCCGCACCGTTTGCACCGCAGGACGCGAACTACACAGTCAGCGACGGCACACCGTCACCTGACATTGGCGTTCAGGTGACGACGAACCTCACGGTAACCGAGAATTCCATCCCCAGTGGCTGGAGCCTCACCGGCGCAATATGCACGCTCGAAGGGGGGGCCAGTGACACTGTGGCGTTCGACTCCGCCAACCAGCGGATCACCGGGGTCGAGATACAGTCCGGCAAGATTACAACCTGCACGTTCACCAATGGCGTAATCAGCCCGAAGCTCACCGTCACGAAGGTTGTCCACAATAACAACGGCGGGCTGAAGGAAGTCGCGAACTTTCCACTCTTCGTCGACAGCACCTCTGTGACGAGTGGTGTCCAGAACAGCTTCAGCGCCGGGCCGCACAACGTCAGTGAAACAAACCTGGATGGCTACGCCGGCGTTATCACTGGAGATTGCGCGGGGGACGGCTCGATCACGCTCGCGCTCGGCGATGCGAAGAGCTGCACGATCACGAACACCGACCAGCCGGGAACCCTGATCGTGAAGAAGCTCGTCATCAATGACAATGGCCTGGTGAAGCATGCGACAGACTTCAGCTTCCAGGTGGGTGGAGGCGCAGCGACCGCATTCCTTCAGGACGGTGCGGATGTGCTTAAAGGCAAGAACACGCTCAACCTGGACGCGGGAACTTACACGATCACCGAACCCGCAGTTGCAGGCTACGCGACCACGTATGATAAGTGCACGAACGTGGTGGTGGCTAACGGCGGCACACAGACCTGTACGATCACGAATGATGACGAGCCAAAGCAGCCCAGCGGGCTCAGCAATCAGTCGTGGGTGTTGCAGGACAACGTGACATTCGACATCCGGCCCAATGGGCCAGATGGAACTAGCGAAACCCACAAGGTTACGTTCAGTCTGTACACAGGATGTAACGGCGCCAATGGCAACGGCACGCCGGTGTGCACTCCAGAAGCGGTTGATATCAACAAGGCAACCGGATACGCATCGACGGTGAATGGTTGTCTGGTGGGCCCGACGGGGGGCGACACGACATACTACTGGATCGCTAGCTACGAGGGCGACCAGTACAACAAGCCGGCTGCTACTGCATGTGGTGAGGAAGTAACTCAGATCAAGGCCAAGGACAACGGTCACATCACGTTGCCGTAGAATCAGTCCGATGACCGGAACAAGGGGCCAGCTTTTGCTGGCCCCTTGTTTGATTCTCGCCAGGACCCAGGATCTGACCAACGTTCAATTCCCAATGCCCAATTCTCAGCCGATTCGCATCATTGCCAAGAGCCTCCCTCTGTTCGGATAAGAATTGAGCATTGGGAATTGAACATTGGTCAGTGCGCGAGCCCTAACTAGTTTCTGTCCCAAAACTCGAAATTCCCGAAACTGTAGGCGCGGTCTGTGACCGTGCGTCTTTTCCGCAATGCGCAAAACGTTCGACTTGCAGGAAAAACGCGCGGTCACAGACCGCGCCTACAGTTGAGCGATCGTTCTCATGGGTAGATCTACCGGTTTCGAGACAGAAACTAAGTAAGCGGTTACTTGTCCTTCGAGAGACCTAGCGCTCGAATCCGTTTGTGCAGGTTCGTGCGTTCGATATTCAGGGCCCGCGCCGCAGCCGATACATTCCAATCCGTCTGCTCGAGAACCCGAAGGATGCGATCCCGCTCGGCGGTCTCCCGGACGTGCTGCAGGGTCGGCGGGGCGGCGGGCTGGCAGCGAATTTCAAGTGGGAGGGACTCCACAGCAATGATATTTCCGGACGAAAGTATCGCCATTCGTTCAACCGTGTTCTTCAACTCCCGGGCATTCCCGGGCCAGGTGTAGTCCCGAAGAACGGCAAAAACCTCATCATCAATAGTCTTGGGTTTGAAGTTGTTTCGCGCACAGAATTCCACCAGGAAATACTCCGCCAGCGCGCGTATATCCTCGCAGCGCTCCCGAAGTGGCGGTACCCGAACCGGCACCACGCTGAGCCGGTAAAACAGATCCTCACGGAATTCGTTCTGAGCGATTAACCCGGTGAGGTTTTTGTTGGTGGCGGAAATCACGCGAACATGGACGTGGATTGTCTCCTCGCCACCGACGCGTTGAAACTCCCCTTCCTCGAGGACCCGCAACAACTTTGCCTGCGAGGATTCCTGCAGATCTCCAACTTCATCCAGAAACACGGTGCCGCCGTCGGCAAGTTCAAACTTGCCGCGTCGCGTTGCCGTCGCTCCTGTGAATGCGCCCTTCTCATGGCCGAAGAGTTCGCTCTCGATCAGTTCCTGCGGTATGGCCGCGCAATTCACCTTGATGAAAGGGCCGTTTGCAAATGGGCTTTCACGATGAATGTATGCCGCAAGCAGCTCCTTTCCGGTTCCCGATTCTCCCAGAAGCAGGACCCGCGCGTCGGAACCGGCAACACGCGAAGCCTGTTCCAGCACGTGAAGGAAAGCCGGGCTCGAGCCGATCATCTTTGGTCCGTCACCGACCAATTCGCGGAACCGCTCGTTTTCTCCCCGGAGCGAGGCCTGCTCCAGAGCATTCTTCACCACGAGCAGGACCTTGTCGCGGCCAAGTGGCTTTTCGAGAAAATCGAATGCGCCGGCGCGAGTTGCTTCGACGGCATCGGCGATCGTGCTGTCGCCGGAAATCATGATTACCGGAGCGCGGTTGTCGCTCTGGCGCAGCAATCGAAGAAGACCGATGCCATTGCCGTCGGGCAATTTCACGTCCAGCAGGTATGCGTCCGCCCGCCGATCGGCGGCGCGCCGGAATTCTCCGGCCGAGCGGCAAATTGAAACGGTATACCCTTCGTGCTCCAGGATGAATTGGAGGGAGAGCCCGATATTCGGTTCGTCGTCGACAATGAGTATCTTTTTCGATGCCATAGGCTTTGCACAACGAATCGGCTCTGGAACGAAAAACTGATCTTAACTGTAGGCGCGGTCTATGACCGCGCGTTTTTCCTAGAATCAACGAAATACGCGCGGTCATAGACCGCGCCTACAGTTTCCTTCGCGGCAGGACCAGCCGGAAACCGGCCCCGCCGAGTTTGCCGCCGATCAACATCAAATCTCCGCCGCACAGTAACGCATTCTTGCGAGCGATGGAGAGGCCCAGGCCCATTCCACGCTTTTTGAAAGTGATCGCCGGCTCGAACAACGTGCGTGAGGCTTCTTCGCTTAAGCCCGGACCGGAATCGTGTATCTCGACACAAACCTCGTTTTCGGAGGCAAACGTTCGTCCAAGAACTTTTCCGCCTTCGGCGGCAGCTTCAGCCGCATTTTCCAGAAGGTTCGTCAGCGTGCCTTTCACATGATCGCGATCGACCCATGCGGCAGGCAGCGCCGGATCAAGCTCCAGGTTATAACTCACCTCCTGATGACCCGGTTTCAGAAACGACACACGCTCTTCGAGCAGTCCATTGACATCAACAAGAGCGGGCTGCAACGCCGGCTCACTGGAAAAATCCGAAAACGCACGAACCCGGCGCTCGAGCGTTTCGACTTCGTCCACCACGATCTCGACAGCCTGTTCCATGAATTTCCGGTCACCTTCCGGTTGACGAGCCATGATCTCTTCGACGGTAAGGCGGATCGGTGTCAGTGAATTCTTCAGCTCGTGTGCCATTTTGCGGGCAAGCGCCTGCCAGCTTGCGACCTGTGTCAGGTAGACGAGACGATCGCGGCTTTGCTCGAGCTCGCGTGCGGTGTCGTTGAAGGCGGTAATGGCACGTCCCAATTCGTCGTTTCGTTGAATATCAATTCTGGTTTGAAGGTTTCCAGCGGCGAGCTCTGAAAGCCCCGAAGTCAGTTGCTGTATGGGCTGGCTCATGCGGTTCGCCACGTAGATCAGCCAGGCCAGAGAAACGAGCCAGACCGCGGCCACCAGAATAATCAAGGTTGTGTTGAAGCCGCGCCGCAGATCGCGCGCTTTTGCCAACTCAACCAATTCGCGAGCATCACGATATTCTTTCGTGAGCCTCTCCATTTGCAGATTGCCGAGAGCGCGCGTGTACACCCACACTTCATCGCCGCGGCGAACGAAGTAATCGAGGTGATCATTCTGAGTTCCGGAAAGTGCGAAGCGTTCGGACTCGCCGCTTTCCCAAAAATCTGCAATGGCATTCGGCCATTCGCCCTGCCGGGCTTTTGTGAAAGTCTGACGCGGTAATTCGCCCGACTGTGCATCTTCGCGCAAGGCTTCTCGCGATTGCTGGTAGTAGTTACGGCCGAGCTCTTCGAGCGATTTGGAAAGCCGATCCAGTTCACCGGTGGTGGCGTAGCTCAGACTCCGCTCCAGCAGAGACGTCATGATGCCCAACGTCACAAGAAGCGGAATGATTGTCGAGGCAAGAAAAACGACGATCAGTCTGTTTCGAAGCCGATTCACCTGTTTCCCGGGTTATGCGGTTCCGATCGGCGGAGATCGGACAGCCGGAACGGACCGCCTTCCCTCGACCCCCGCTGCTGCTGTTTCTGACTCCTGTTGCTGAAGATATCGATTAACCGGCCGAGCGTAAAGGTGGAATTGTCGCGGTTATCGGAGGATCGTTGCCTTTCTTCGGCGTGGTATTCGAGGGAAATCCAGAAAGGCATATCCGCGCTGATGCCCCCGGCCGGTAGCGCCAGTGAATCAAGGCACCACGCTTCTGCCGCCGCTGCACTCAAATGCGAAACGGACCGCGGCGGTTGATCCGTGCGGGCAATAGCAAATTTCTCCTCCCACAGATCGTAGCTGATGATAAATCGATGCGTTGCCTGCGCCAGGCGGGTTCCGCCACGGCCCGATGTTATTGCGGTCTCGAAGACATAGCTGATGGATGCGCCGTCGTGCAGACGCTGAAGCGCTTCACCTGTCAAAAATCGGAGTTGGGGCACGCTGATTTTCAGCTGATTGCCGTCCAGACGCACGTTCAGCGATTGACCATGGACATGGCCTATGCGGAAGAAGAGCAGAAACAACACGAACCCGTAACAGGATCGACGTCGCATTTCTTGTGGAATCGACTTCTTCTACATATTGAATCGCCCGACCAGCATGATGGTCGGCTGCAATCCGGCTTCACGAAGAGGCACAGCGAGGATCAACGAGAAAGCTCCCAGTGTAAAGGGCACCTCTTCTTTGCCGTTATCGAACCTTCCTTTCATCTTGGAACCAACGCCAATGCCGATCGATGGCCTGACTTTGATCCGATCTCCGGTATCCCAAACCGACCCGGCATCGTAAAAGAGTTGAAGCTCGTTGTATCGATACTCCAGTGAGCCGTGTGCCGCCCGGTTTCCTCCAAGCGGCGCAAAATCGTATTTATTCCAGCCCCGCAGAGTCTGTGTATCGCCCAATGAGAACCGCTCGAAGAGGGGCGCGTTTCCAGTAAGTCTTCCGCCCCCGAATGAAAAACCGACGGCATGTTGATCGTGCTGATACGTGTAGCGGCCGTCGAAGGAGTGACGCGTATAAATGAAGTTGCTATCCAGAGAATGCGCACCCGTGCGCACGGCGTATTGCACGTCAACGCCCTGCTGTCGGTCTCCGGTCCCAAACACGCGTCTGTACCGGAGCGAAGCAACTCCGCCGCGCGCCGGTTCGAAGTGCGCCGTTGGGTACTGCATTTCCAGTTCATTCGCCGTGATGCCGGCGGTTAGATAAAGGCTTGGATTAAAGGCGAAGGCCACGGACGCCTCGAGGCCGCGGCGGCGGCGATAGATCCCGGGGACGCTGGAATCCAGCTCTAATGCATTCAACGTCTGTGTCTTCCACTGTGTCCGGTAGGTGGAAAAATCGAACTTGAGACCTAGCCGGTCTGTACCGAGGCGTACGTTCTCATATCCGATGCGGTATCCGGCGAAACGTTCGATGAGGTTATCACCATCATTGGCTCCGCCGAATGTGATCATCTGCGTTCGCTGCTGGCCGACCTTCGTGCTCGCATTCAAGGCGAAGCTGGGCCCCTGTTTGGAGTGATAGCCGATAAAAGACCGGGGTTGATGAAAAGGAAGCCATGGGTTCTTGAAGACCTCATAGACAATCGTCAGTTGCCGGGGCGTGAAGCTTCGCCGCACTTTTCTGGAGACGCTGTAGCCGGGTCCCAGTTCCGACCTTAATCGCTCGGCCAACATTTCCGCTTCAGGGTGGTTCAGCCGCTGTCCCACCATTTTCTGCATGTCGCTGTAGAGCGCATCGCTGACTTTCGACCGCGGAACGCCTGCGATCTCCACGGCGGCAATCGGGTATCGAGCATTGATGTTCGAGCCAAGCGTGTCGTCGTCCGGGATGTGGCCTACCAGGAACACCAGTCGAATTCGATTGGCATCCGATCCCTGAAGAGTCTTCGGAGCAGCGACGTATTCGGGGAGCTCTGTTTGAATGCGTCCCGCAACATCTTCGGCAATCTGAGCGTCGTACTTCTGCCCGGCGAGTTTCTGAATGTCATTCCTCAGCTCGGACGTAAGACTCTGTTCAGGTATGCCAGCGAGCTCGACTTTTTCGATGACCGCGCCTGGCGCAACTTGCGGTTCCGCATCCTGCGCCCACGCGCCGGAAGTCGCGGTTGCCAGTAACGCAATGATCAGCAGGATTTGTCTCATGACGATAACGACCTAGTTTGGACTGCCGAATCGTAAGTTCGTTTCGACATCAACTTTCCGGTAATCCGAATATTGCTCAATCTCGATGAAATTGAACCCGACCATGAATGCACTGCCGTGAATACGTTTTTGTGACCACGAGGGCAGCCAGACCTCATCGTTTACCTTTCTCCACTCGCGAATGATCTCGGTGCCTTTGTGTAGTTTCGCAACCACTCCCCATGCGACCGAAATGTCATTGTTAACCACGGCACGGATGCGCACCACGCGATGATCGGCTTCATCGACCCATGCGACTCCTCTCGCATTCTTGAACATCCACTTCCCGCTCGACGTTTTCGCTGCGACGCCGGGTTTCGGTGCGAAAGCGATAACGATAGCAGGACGGCCGGCAATAATTTCCCGGCGAACCATCTGAAAGTCCCAGACGCGGAACATGTCATCAATCATCGCCCGCTGGTCATCGCGCGACTTCGGAGCGAATGGCGGTCGGGAGTCTCTTTTCATCGAGCCTTTCCGTGCCAGCTCTTCGTCCTGCTTTCGCAGCTCCTCGTCGCGAAGCGGGACGCCGTTCCTGCTGATCAACTTCTCATATCGACCGCGGTCGGAATGAAATATCTCGTGTTCGATCAGTTCAGTCTCTTTGGCAGTTCCGTCACGCCCCAGCTTCTCGTGGCTTGTCGTACGCCGGTACGCGTAGCCCTTGAGGAGTTCGTCTTCATCCAGCTCAAAAACCAATTCGGCTTTTGCCGCCTCGATGAATTCCTCGGAATTTGGGAGCCCCCTTTGAACTTGCGCGAGCATGAGTAGCAGGAAAAGCATGTCCAGGCCATAGCAAGTCTGCGGCCATCACCCAAGCGACTGATTTCGCAGGGCCGGACATCGCCATATCTGTGACCGTCCTTCACACCTGTGAAAACCACTGTAGGGGCGGTCTGTGACCGCCCACGATCCTCAGGCGGCGCTCAACCCGTCCATGGGAGCGCCGACACCTCTTATCGACGGATCGGGGTGCTACAGTAGTAGTTCCTTAGGAGCTCCTATGCAGGGCAAAATGATGAATTCCCCTTTGACGATCACGCATTTCATCGATCGGGCAGCTACCTTGTTTGGGAATGTCGAGATCGTTTCAAGATTGGCAGACCGGTCACTGCATCGATACGGATACCAGGAATGCCGGCAACGCGCGCATCGTCTTGCGGGTGTGTTGCATCGCTTTGGCCTACAGCGAGGCGATCGAGTCGCCACTCTGATGTGGAATCACTACGCGCATCTGGAGTCCTACTTCGGGATACCGGCAGCGGGCGGCGTCCTTCACACGCTGAACCTGCGGCTGCATCCGCAAGAGATTGCCCGAATCGCGAACCACGCCCGGAGCCGGTTCGTCATCGTTGATGATGTGCTGCTTGGGCTGTGGGAACAGGTGGCAGCGCACTTCAAGCCGGAGCGCGTCATCGTCGTTTCCATTTCCGGAAAGGCCGCTTCCCATGCGTACGACGATTATGAAGCGCTCTTGGAGGAGCAGACGGATTCTCTGCCGGCCATCGATGTCAGCGAGGATGACGCCGCCGGCCTTTGCTACACGTCGGGAACGACCGGGGTCCCCAAGGGCGTGCTCTATTCGCATCGGGCGCTGGCGCTTCACTCCTTAGTTATTTCACTGCCCGACACACTCGGTTTGCGGCAAAGCGATGTCGCCCTGCCCGTTGTGCCGATGTTTCACGTCAACGCGTGGGGCTTGCCTTTTGCCGCCGCGATGTTGGGAATCAAGCTGGTGCTGCCCGGGCCGTGTCTGGATCCGCCGAGCCTTCTCGAATTGCTCGTGTCGGAACGTGTCACGTTCAGCGCGGGAGTGCCGACAATATGGATGGGGATACTGCGCGAACTGGAAGCGAATTCATCGAAGTGGAACGTCGTTCCGGGCCTGCGGATGCTCGTCGGCGGCTCGGCTGTTCCCGAAACGATGATTCGCGGATATCGAAAACATGGGATACGGCTGATTCACGGTTGGGGAATGACGGAAACCAGTCCGCTCGGCACCGTCAGCTTCTTGAAATCCCACATGACCGGCTGGCCAGAGGATGCAAAAGTCGGGGTCCTGGCCAAACAAGGAGTGCCCGCGCCATTTATCGAAATTCGGACGGTCAAGGCCGATGGAGTGTGTCCGCAGGACGGCCAAACGATGGGCGAGCTGCAAATACGAGGCCCGTGGGTTGCGGCGAGCTATTTCAATTCGGACGAGGAGAACGATAAGTGGACCGATGACGGATGGTTCCGCACAGGCGACGTGGCCACGATTGACAGTGAAGGCTATATGCGTATCACCGATCGAACGAAGGATCTGATCAAGTCCGGCGGCGAGTGGATCAGTTCGGTCGACCTCGAAAACGCGCTGATGTCGCATCCCCTCGTCCAGGAAGCCGCCGTCATCGGCATACCCGACCCCGAATGGCAGGAGCGGCCGCTCGCCGTCATCGTCTTAAAGGAAGGCGCCAGCGCCACACCCGAACTCCTTCGCGCTCATCTTGCTCCCCGTTTCCCCACGTGGTGGCTGCCGGACGAATTCCGCTTCGTCGCGGAGATCCCTCGCACGTCCACAGGTAAGTTCCTCAAAACCAAGTTGCGCGAGCAGTACTGCAAAGCAACTGGGCCCCCGCGCTGAATGCCCCAGTAATAAAATGATAAGATTGCTGTTGTCATGAAGCCTATAGCACGCTACATCGAAGAGACTGGAATCAGCGTTGACCAACTCGTCGCCGCCGCGGGATTGGAGGCGAAACTCGTTAAGGCCATCGTCAGCGGCAACTACACGCCCAGTCCATCGCAGCGCCAACGCCTGGCCGCTGCCCTAGGCGTTTCGAGCGATGACATTTCCTGGGGACACGCCGTTCCGGTCCAACACTTGCGCGGCAACGGTCCACAATCCGGACGCTCAACTTGATTCGCTGCACTCGGACATTTTGAGCGGATACTGTAGCGGCGGTCTATGA
>Ga0066710_100005849_pt1 | contig 11341 bp, 9 predicted proteins | sample GraSoiAngelo_159_FD_79666 | JGI IMG/M metagenome (GOLD analysis project Ga0066710, IMG submission 79666) | Grasslands soil microbial communities from the Angelo Coastal Reserve, California, USA - 14_1009_16_40cm | ecosystem: Environmental > Terrestrial > Soil > Grasslands | place: USA... | reverse complement strand
CGTCCCTGCGACGCCGCTCGGTGTCATGCGCATGCTCGCGGAGTACGGCGTCGAGCTGAAAGGCGCAAACGCCGTCGTCATCGGGCGGAGCGAGATCGTCGGGAAGCCCATGGCGATGCTGCTGCTCGCCGAGCACGCGACGGTCACGATCTGCCACTCGCGGACAGTCGACCTTGCCCGCCACACTCGAGAAGCCGACGTGCTCGTCGCAGGAGTGGGACGCCCGGGGCTCGTGACTCCGGACATGGTCAAACCGGGCGCCACGGTCGTCGACGTCGGCGTCACGCGCACGGAATCCGGAATCCGCGGGGACGTCGACAAAGCCGTGGCCGAGGTGGCCGGGCTCATGACCCCGGTGCCCGGGGGAGTCGGTCCGATGACCATCGCGATGCTGCTCTCCAACACGCTCAGAGCCGCGCGTTATCGCCGGCTGGGGGTTGCAGCCGCCGGCTCGTAGGCGCTACCGTTCGGGCGTTGTGTCATCGACGTCGGCCCTGCCCGGGGTCGGCGTCTTCAGTTGTAGGAGGACGTACGTGGAGCAGGGCACCGTCAAGTGGTTTTCGAACGAGAAGGGCTACGGCTTCATCGAGCGCGAAGGAGGGGACGACGTCTTCGTCCACTTCACCGCGATCGCGATGGACGGCTTCAAGACCCTCACCGAAGGCCAGCGTGTGGAGTTCGAGGTCGTCCAGGGGCCCAAGGGTGCCCAGGCCGCGAACGTCGTGGCAGCGAGCTGACCGAACTCGTATCGACGTAGCGGGCGGGCTCCCTCAGGGAGCCCGCTCCATTTCGATGGGCGATCCTCCTCAAGGGAGCCTCATCGGAATTTTGAGAGGATCGAACGGATGCCGATCTCACGAGAAGAAGTGCTCCACGTGGCGCGACTGGCGCGGCTCGCGCTGTCCGAGGACGAGGTCGAGCGGCTCACCTCGGACCTCGGGAAGATCCTCGACGCGGTCGGCATCGTCTCCGAGCTCGAGCTCGAGGACGTGGCACCGACTGCGCATCCCCTCGATCTCGTGAACGTCTGGGACGAGGACGTCCCGCGCGAGTCACTGCTGCTCGCGGACGTCTTCGCCAACGCTCCGGCGGCGGAGGCAAACCAGTTCAGGGTGCCCGCATGGGAGCAGTAGTCGACACCCTTCGTCTGACCGCGGAGGACGCGAAGGGTCTCCTCGAGCGCGGCGAGGTCTCGGGCGCGGAGCTGCGCGAGGCCTACCGAGGGGCGATCGCCGAGCGCGACGGCGAGCTCCACTGCTTCCTGCGCACGGTGGACGACGCGGGCGGCGGGGGCGTCCCGATCGCGCTCAAGGACGTCATCTCGACGAAAGGAGTCGAGACGACGGCCGGCTCGAAGATCCTCTCCGGGTACGTGCCCGTCTTCGACTCGACAGTGGCGGCGCGGGTCAAGGCGGCGGGGTTGCCGCTGCTCGGGAAGACGAACACCGACGAGTTCGCGATGGGATCGTCGACGGAGAACTCGGCCTTCGGCCCTACGCGCAATCCGTGGGACCCAGAGCGGGTCCCCGGCGGCTCCGGCGGAGGCTCGTCGGCCGCTGTCACGGCAGGGATGACCCCGTGGGCGCTCGGCTCGGACACGGGCGGCTCCATCAAGCAGCCGTCTGCTCTGTGCGGGAACGTGGGCCTGCGTCCGACGTACGGAACCGTCTCGCGCTACGGCATCGTCGCCTTCGCCTCGAGCCTCGACCAGGTCGGACCGATCGCGAAGACAGTTCGGGACGCTGCGCTTCTCTACTCGATCATCGCCGGGCGCGATCCTTGCGACTCGACGACCGCCGAGCTGCCCGAGGCCGTCCGTCTTCCCGAAGGCGACTCGCTCGAGGGCGTGCGCATCGGAGTCCCAAAGGAGCTGAACGAGGCGGAGGGGATCGAGCCAGGCGTCGCGGAGGCCGTCGGCCGGGCGCTAGCGCTCGCCGAGGAGCTCGGGGCGGACGTCGCTGAGTGCTCGCTTCCGCGGTCCGTCCGCTACGGCATGCCCTGCTACTACCTCATCGCTCCGGCCGAGGCCTCGTCGAACCTCGCCCGTTACGACGGCGTCCGCTACGGGCCCCGCACCGACGGTGCGAGCTACCAGGAGATGGTCGACCGCACGCGCGACGACGGCTTCGGCGACGAGCCCAAACGGAGGATCATGCTGGGGACGTACGCACTTTCGGCCGGGTACTACGACGCCTTCTACGGGCAGGCGCAGAGGGTGCGAACACTCATCATCCGCGAGCACCGCGAGGCCTTCGAGCGGTTCGACGTCCTTGCCTGTCCGACGTCGCCGACGGTGGCGTTCCGGATCGGCGAGCGCGCCGCGGATCCGCTCGCCATGTACGCGAGCGACCTGCTCACGATCCCGTCCTGCCTCGCCGGGCTCCCTGGCCTCTCGATCCCTTGTGGTCTTTCCGAAGGTCTCCCGGTGGGCTTGCAGCTGATCGGGCCGCAGTTCGGTGAGAACATGCTGTTTCGCGCGGGGCATGTGTTGGAGACCGCGCTCGCATTCGACACCGTCCCGGTGCGGTGGCGCTCATGAGGTTGTCATGACGTGGGAGCCCGTCATCGGTCTCGAGATCCACGTGCAGCTGAAGACGCGGACGAAGATGTTCTGCCGCTGCCCGGTCGGGTTCGGCGCGAGGGAGAACACGCAGACCTGTCCGGTCTGCCTCGCCTTCCCGGGCGCGCTGCCGGTGATCAATCGCGCCGCGGTCGAGTGGACGATCCTGCTCGGACTCGCGCTCGGCTGCGACATCGCCGGGCACGCGGTCTTCTCGCGCAAGAACTACTTCTACTACGACAATCCAAAGGGTTATCAGATTTCGCAATACGATCTGCCTTTTTGCACAAATGGCAAGGTGCTAGTACCGAGCGACGCTGGAGAGCGCGAGATCGGCATCGTTCGCGCGCACCTCGAAGAGGACGCGGCGAAGACGGTGCATGTCGGCGGTAGGGCGGGACGGAGCCAGGGCGCCGACTACTCGCTCGTCGACTTCAACCGCGGCGGGACGCCTCTCGTCGAGATCGTCACGGCCCCGGACATCCGCGCAGCGGAGGACGCCAAGCGCTTTCTGCAGCTCCTCCGGCAGACGATCGTCGAGCTGGGGATCTCGGATGCGGAGATGGAGAAGGGCACGCTGCGCGTGGACGCAAACGTGTCCGTGCGCCCCGCGGGCTCCGGCGAGCTCAGGACGCGGACCGAGATCAAGAACATGAACTCGTTCAACTACATCGCACGCGGGATCGAGGCCGAGGTGGAGCGGCAGATCGCGGTCTGGGAGTCAGGCGGCGCGGTCCAGCAGGAGACGTTCGACTTCGACGCCGCGTCGGGGACGCTCTCCCCGCGTCGCGCGAAGGAGGAGGCGGACGACTATCGCTACTTTCCCGAGCCGGATCTCGTTCCGGTCGAGCCTTCGAGCGAGCTCGTCGAGCGCCTGCGCTCGGAGCTGCCCGAGCTTCCCGCGGAGCGGATCCGCCGGCTCGAGCGCGAGCTCGACCTCGAGCGCGCGACGGTGCTCGTGGCGGGCGGCCTCGATCGCCTCTGGGAGGAGACGTTCGCCGCAGGGGCAGAGAAGGTCGCTGCCGCCAACGTGATCGCGAACAACCTGGTCGGGGCCGGAGTTGATCCGGGCTCGGTGCCTGCAGCCGAGCTGGCAAAGCTCGTGGAGGCACGAGACCGCATTCCTCGCGCGGCCTTCGACGAGGCGATCGCGAGCCTCGGGGACTCCGATTTCTCGGCCGACCCCTACCTCGCGCAGGAGGCGGTCTCGGACACCGCGGCGTTGGAGCCGATCGTGGAGGCGATCCTGGCTGCGAACCCCGGGCAGGTGACGGCGTTCCGGAACGGAAAGGAAGGGCTCCTCGGGTTCTTTGTCGGGCAGGTGATGAAGGAGACGCAGGGGAAGGCGAACCCGCGCGTCGTCAGCGAGCTCGTCCGCTCCAAGCTCGCCTAGGGGATGCGGGAGCTACACGAGTAGCGCCAAGTTCGCGAAGCGACTGTCTTTAGATGTTCGCGCGATCGGAATCCGCGCGAGCGGATTTCGATCTTGCGTAGAGGTAAGCGCAAGGGAGCTATGCGCGCGGCACCAAGGCCGCGAAGCGGCGGTCTTCAGGGGTGTTCGCGCGATCGGAATCCGCGGGAGCGGATTTCGATCTTGCGCAAAGGTAGGCCTCAGCTCTTCGGAATCTTCAGCTCGCGTCCGACGTACATCCCCGAGCTTTCGGCCTCGACGTAGGGCGCCATCGCCTGTCGGCGCTCGCTTTCGACGTCCGAGACCCGGTAGCGCTCGCGCGAGTCGACCGAGTCCCAGATCGAGATTCCGACGACCTGATTCGCCTCCTCCGAGAAGCACTCGTACGCCCACACCATCCCCTCCGGGAACTCCTTCGGCCGCCAGGCGCGGCGGAACTCCTCGTACGTGCCGGGCTTGATCTTCCGCGTCGTGATCCAGACGACGTCCAGCTCGCGATCCATGGGCTCCTCCTCGGCTCTCTCGCGTCGCTTCACCGTATTCGAACTCGCCCACCGGCGGCGAACCGGATCGGCCTCTCCGCCGAACAACGCGCGACCTCCGTCGAAGAAAGGGGAAGGCATGAAGAGGGGAGTCGCGCTGCTCGCGCTCGTCGGGGCCGTCGCCGCAGTCGTTGTTGCTGCGGCATTCACAGGAGCACTCGGCCCTTCGGGCGCAACCGCTTCCAGTCACAGGGAAGCTCCGTTGATCTCCGAAGACCCGACCGCGGACAACACGGACCTGTACGCGTTCGTCAGTCCCGACGCACCGGACACGGTCACGTTGATCGCGAACTACATCCCGTTCGAGGATCCAGCGGGAGGGCCCAACTACTACCGGTTCGATCCGACCGTCCAGTACGACATCCGAGTCGACAACGCGGGCGACGGTCAGGACGACGTCATCTACCGTTTCCAGTTCAAGACTTCGGTCGCGAACGGGAGCACGTTCCTCTACAACACCGGGCCGGTCTCGTCCCCGACGGATCCGAACCTCAACGTCAAGCAGTCGTACACGCTGACGCGGCTCGTGCGGACGTCGGGCAACTCGTTCTCGAAGACCGTGCTGGGCACGAACCTGCCGGTCGCCCCGCCGAACATCGGCCCCCGCTCGAACCCGACCTACGACCCGTACCAAGCTGTCACGGATCTCGGGCAGGGCCGCAAGGCTTTCGCCGGCCCGCGGGACGATCCGTTCTTCGTCGACCTCGGGTCGATCTTCGACCTGGGCGGGCTGCGCCCGTTCAACTTCGCGCATCTCATCCCGCTCGCGAACGAGCCCGGCCAGGACGGCGTCAAGAACTACAACGTGCACTCGATCGCGATCCAGGTGCCCAAGACGGATCTGTTGAAGGCGCCTGCCGCGGACGGAACGGTCGGGATCTATGCCGACGCGAGCAGGCCCAAGATCAGCGTCCTGCGCGGTGACGGAACCGTCGACGCGCACGGGCCCGAGGTGCAGGTCTCACGTCTTGGTAACCCGCTCGTGAACGAGGTTCTGATCCCGCTCGGGCAGAAGGACTACTGGAACGCATCCGACCCGAAGGACGATGCCCAGTTCCTGAGCCACTACACGAATCCCGAGTTCGCGGGCCTCGTGAACCTTCTGTACCCGTCGCTTCCGGACACGCCCACGAGCGGTCGCAGCGATCTCGTCGCCGTGCTACTCACCGGTGTGCCGGGGTTGAACTTCACGGGGAACACAAAGGCCGATCTCCTGCGGTTGAACACGGCGATCGCGCCGGCCGCTGATCCGAGCCCACTGGGAGCGCTCGCGGGCGACTTCCAGGGTTTCCCGAACGGACGCCGCCTCGGCGACGACGTGACGGACATCGAGGTTCGAGCAATCGCCTGCGGCTACGGCCCGATCCTGGCCGGAGCGCTCGGGCTCTGCAACCTGTCGCCGAACAACGCCGTCGGCGACGGAGTGGACGCGAACGAGGACGCGTTCCTCGCGCACTTCCCGTACGTCGCCGCTCCCAACCGCGGCTACGAGCACACGGGACACAACTAGCCGGAGGGTGGAGGGAGGCTCGGCGTGAGACGCAGGACGGCACTTCTCGTGGGCAGCGCAACTGCGGCCGCGCTGGCCGTGGGAAGCCTTGTGGGTGGCGTCTTCGCCGGGCCTCCCTCCGCGGCGCCGTCCTCCGGCCCCCCGCCCGCGCTCGCAGAGCGGGCGCTCGGGGAGTCGGCGGGCGGCGTCACCGCCACGACCGTCCTCGGGCTCGAGGCACAGGTGCGGAGGACGCCCCGCGATCCGGATCTTCTGACGCAGCTCGGCTTCGCGTACCAGCTCCGCTGGCGCGAGACGGCCGACGCGAGCTTTCTCCCGCTCTCGCAGGCTGCGCTCGACCGCGCCGTCGCGGTCCAGCCCGGAAACCCGAACGCCGTTCTCGGGCTCGGCTCCTTGGCGCTGATCCGACATCAGTTCCGAAGGGCACTCGTGTACGGGCGACGCTCGCAGGCTTTGCTTCACGGATCCGCTCGCCCCTACGGGGTGGTCGGAGACGCGCTCGTCGAGCTCGGCCGCTACCGGGCGGCTTTCGCCGCGTTCGACAGGATGGCCTCGATCCGTCCGAGCCTCGCCTCCTACGCCCGAGTCGCGTATGCCAGAGAGCTGACCGGCGACCTGCGGGGGGCGGCCGCCGCGATGCACCTGGCGCTCGAAGCGGCCGGCGGTCAGCCTGAGCCCATGGCATGGTCGCTCGTCGAGGTCGCGAAGCTCGAGCTCCTGCTCGACCGGAGGAGCGTCGCGGAACAGGACGTGCGCGACGCCTTGCGAGTCTTTCCCGGGTACCCGTCTGCGCTCACCGAGCTCGCTCTCGTCGAGCTGGCCGAGGGACGACTGGGACCGGCCGTTTCGGCGGCGAGCCGCTCGGCCGACGCGGTGCCGACGCTACAGGCGGTCTCACTCCTGGGCGCTCTCTTCGATCGGGCCGGAAAGCGCGCCCTGGCTCGCAAGCAGCGTGCGACGGTCGCGATCATCGAGCGGCTGCTGGAGGCGAACGGAGTGCGGGTCGATCTCGAGTCGGCCGTTTTCCAGGCCGACTACGGCATCCGCCCTCGCGACACCGTGGAGCTCGCGCGACGAGCGCACGAGGCGAGGCCGTCGATCTACGGCGACGACGCCCTTGCGTGGGCCCTCTCCCGGGCGGGCAGGTGCGCGGAGGCCTTGCCCATCGCGAAGCGGGCACTCCGCCTGGGGACGAGGGACCCGCAGCTCTTCTTCCACCTCGGGTACGCCGAGGGCTGTGCGGGCGATGCGAATGCGATGCGCGTGTCGTACCGGCAGGCCCTCGAGCTCAACCCGGAGTTCTCGGTGCGCTGGGCTCCGGTCGCGCGGGCCGCGCTCAGCGGTTGAGTTCGGCCGCCCGTGGCCGGCGAGCCGGCACGACGAATCCTGCGTAGAGGAGAAGCGAGGCCGCAGCGAGGCTGGGTGCGAGCGCACCCACGCCGAGCCCGGCGAGAGCCGTACCGAGTGCGGCGACGCCCACACCGCCGAGAACGAGTGCGTTCCCCAGCGGACGGCGGGGCAACGTGACGAGAGCGACGACGACCACCGCGAGCGTGCCGAGCGAGTTCGCGAGGATCGCGACGAACCGGGCGGGCCAGAACGCGAGAACGTCCTGAGCCTTGGGGAGCTCGTCTCCGGAAAGGGAGCCGTGGAGCGGCATCGCAATCACGATCCCGACCGCGAGCCCGACGTAGGCCAGTGCGACGGTCGCGGCCCAGCGGCGGCCGACGAGGAGCAGCGAGCCAGCGCCGAGCAGGGGTGCGGTGAGCAGGGCTCCGGCCGCGTAGTAGACGCGGAACGCGGGCTCGCTCCAGCCGTCGGCCGCACCCCAGGCGAGGGTTCCCGCGGCAATCGCGTACGCCGCGAGCGCTCCGCTCCACGCCGCGAGCTGGGGCGCTCCCTGCCGTTGCGCGCGGCGTGCCAAGTCGGCGGAGAGGCGGATCGAGACGAGTGCGGCTGCGAAGGCGAGAAGGGCGTCCACCGCCGGAATGTAGAGGCGGCAGACCCTCCGGTACGCTCCGGGCCGTGCATCGACCCGCCGCTGCGGTCGCTGTCACCCTTGCGGCCGCACTCGCGTTCGCCCTGGTTCCGGGCGAAGCGGCCCCCCCGAAAGGCGACTTCGCGGCCGCGGCCTTCACGATCCTGCCTCCGGGCGAGAACGGCGCCCTCACGTTCGATCGCCACACGACCGATCAGGCCAAGCTCTACGACGCCCTCACGCCTCTTCGGGGCAACGTCACCGCTCGAGACATCCGCCGGCTGTTCAAGCCCGCGCCCCTCGGGCTGAGCACGAACAAGGGGAGCAAGGGCGAGCATCCGCGCGCGGGCGTCACGGTCGTTCGCGACCGGTTCGACGTCGCCCATGTCTCCGGCAAGACGCAAGCGGCCGTCGCGTTCGGTGCCGGCTGGGTGACGGCTGCCGACCGGGGCTTGCTGCTCCAGCTGATCCGAGGACCGGCCCGCATCGCGGCTCTCGACGTCCCGGGACTCGATCCGCTCGGCTTGGCCCTGTCCGGGAAGACGTTCGTTCCCAGCGCTGAGACGGAGGCGTTCCTCGCAAACCAGATCGACGCGCTCCGGGCTCAGGGAGCAGATGGAAAGAAGGCGCTGGCGATCATCAACGGCTACGCGGCGGGCATCAACGCCTGGTACGCAGCACGGAGAATCCCCGTCGCTCGCTTCACCGGCAACGACGTCGTCGCGGCGGCGGCTCTCATCGCCGCCCGGTTCGGGGCGAACGGCGGGCAGGAAGTCGCGAACTCGATGTTCCTCGACGCGCTCCAGAAACGCTTGGGCGGTGCCGACGCCCGGAGCGTCTTCGCCGACCTGCGCGAGTCGAACGACGCCGAGACGCCGGTCACGGTTCCCGGAAGCTTTCCGTACGAGCTCCCCACCGATGAGACGCCGGGAAGCGTCGTCATCGACGACGGCAGCTTCGTGGGCAATCCACCCGCGCAACCCACGTTTGCATCCAACGCACTGCTTGTGGGCGCCAAGCGGTCGAAGACGGGACACCCGCTCTTCGTCGCGGGCCCGCAGGTGGGCTACTTCTTCCCCCAGTTCTTCGCGGAGATGGATCTCTCGGGAGGCGGTTTCGCAACGCGGGGAGCCGTTTTCCCCGGTGTCCCCTTCGTCGTCATCGGCCGTGGGCCCGACTTCGCCTGGAGCGCCACCTCGTCGCAGGCCGACAACACCGACCTGTTCGTCGAGACGCTCTGTGGCGTGGACGATCGCCACTACGAGTACCGCGGCCAGTGCCTGCCCATGGAGCGGTTCTTCGCGGGGACGCTCAAGTCGGCTGGCTCGCCCGACGAGCAGGTCGCGTTCCTCGAGACGACCCATGGGCCTGTGATCGGCTACGCGACCGTGAAGGGGAAGAAGGTCGCAATCTCGGTGCAACGCTCCACCCGCGGGCGGGAGATCCTGAGCTTCAAGCCCTTTTACGAGTTGAATACGGGCCAGGTCACGTCGGCGAGGCAGTTCCTGGCCACGATGGGCGGCGTCGAGTTCGGTTTCAACTGGTTCTACGCCGACGATCGGGACATCGCCTTCTTCTCGAGCGGGCGGCTTCCGATCCGGGCGCCGGGCACCGATCCGGCGCTTCCGACCCTCGGCAACGGCGACTACGACTGGAGGAGCTACCTGCTCTATGTTGGCCATGCGAGGGGAGTCGATCCCAAGTCGGGTGTGATTCTGAACTGGAACAACAAACCGGCGGCAAACGTCGGTGCTGCCGATTCCAACTTCTCGTACGGGCCCGTTCAGCGCGTCAATCTCCTCTCTGCCGCGCTCGCGGGAGGCAAGAAGCAGACGCTCGCCACGGTCGTGTCGGCGATGAACCAAGCGGCAACCCAGGACCTGAGGGTGATGCGTGTGTGGCCGATCATCCGCGAGGTTCTCGACACGGGGCCGGCGCCCAGCGCCCGGGCGGAAGCAGCCGCCGGCCTCGTCGACGACTGGCGTGCGGCGGGGGGAAGTCGCATCGACGGCGACCTCGACGGGAAGGTCGACGCGCCGGGTGCTGCGGTCCTCGATGCCGCCTGGCCGGGAATCTCCCACGCGATCTTCGCGCCGGTCCTCGGCCCTCTCGCGCCACGTCTCGCGGCTCTCATGGGCGAGAGCGAGGACGCGAATTCAGGAGGCTCGTCCTACGAATCGGGTTGGTACGGCTACATCGACAAGGACTTGCGCACGCTGCTCGGGAAGCAGGTCCGCGATCCCTTCTCACGCCGCTACTGCGGCGCGGGAGCGCTCCAGACGTGCCGCGAGTCGTTGTGGGAGTCCATCGACGCGGCCGCCGCCTCTCTCGAGGTCTCGCAGGGGCCGGCACCTTCGACCTGGCGCTCCGACGCGACCGCGGAGCGGATCCGCTTCACCTCCGGTGTGCTGCAGGACACGATGCGCTGGACGAACCGCCCCACCTTCCAGCAGGTCATGAGTTTTTCGGGACACAGAGGGGGCTAGGAACTCGCTTCAAAACGAGCGGCCATGTCGATATGCCGCACTGGAGGTCACGAAAAGCTACGTCCCTCGGCCCTGCCCCCAGAAAGTGCTCCGCACTTCCTGGGGAGCCCCGAGAAAGTCGCGCCCATATCACTCTTGATATGGGCGCTCCCTCGTCCTTGCCTCGTGACTTCCAGCATCCGCCTCTCGACGGGCGATCATTCTGAAACGAGTTCTAAGCCGAAAGGCGGCGGCGGTAGGCTCCGGCCGATGCCAGGCAAGCGCTATCTCATGGCGCCCGGGCCGACGCCGGTCCCGCCCGAGGTGCTCGCCGCCGGAGCTCGACCCGTTCTTCACCATCGCGGGCCCGACTTCCGCGCGCTCATGCGGCGGTGTCTCGAGCGCCTCCGGCTCGTGTGCCGCACCGAGAACGACGTCCTCCTCTACACGGCTTCGGGCTCCGCTGCCTTCGAATCGGCTGTTGTCAACCTGCTCTCTCCAGGCTCGCCCGTGCTCGCCGTCTCGGCCGGAGAATTCGGCGAGCGGTGGGTCGCGCTCGCGACGGCGTATGGAGCGGACGTGCACGAGCTCCGCTACGCATGGGGGGAGACACCGCGCGCAGGGGACGTGCGGCAGCGCGTGGAGGAGACGAGCGCCGAGGTCGCGTTCCTCGTGCACTCCGAGACGTCAACGGGAGTCGTCGCCGACGTCCAGGCACTCGCGCAGGCGGCACACGAGGCGGGCGCGCTCGTCGTCGTGGACGCGGTCTCGAGTCTCGGTGCGGTCCCGCTCGAGACGGATGCCTGGGGACTGGACGTCGTCGTCGCCGGCTCGCAGAAGGCCCTGATGACGCCACCGGGCCTGTCCCTGGCAGT
>Ga0066710_100005848_pt1 | contig 11342 bp, 11 predicted proteins | sample GraSoiAngelo_159_FD_79666 | JGI IMG/M metagenome (GOLD analysis project Ga0066710, IMG submission 79666) | Grasslands soil microbial communities from the Angelo Coastal Reserve, California, USA - 14_1009_16_40cm | ecosystem: Environmental > Terrestrial > Soil > Grasslands | place: USA... | reverse complement strand
GTCGGAACGCGGACGCGGCCCGGCTGGCCTAGAATCGAGGCGATGAGGATCGTCTCGATCGGCGGCGGCCCGGCCGGCCTCTACTTCAGCCTGCTCATGAAGAAAGCCGATCCCGCCCACGACATCCTCGTGGTCGAGCGGAACCGCGCCGAAGACACCTTCGGGTTCGGCGTCGTGTTCTCCGACGCGACGCTCGAAAACTTTGCCGAGGCCGACCGCGAGAGCTACGAGCAGATCACGCGCAACTTCGCCCACTGGGACGACATCGACGTTCACTACCGGGGTGAAGTCCTGACCTCGACCGGCCACGGTTTCTCGGGGATGGCACGCCAGCTCCTGCTCGACATACTACAGAAGCGCTGTGCCGCGCTCGGTGTCCGGATAGAGTTCCAGCGGGAGGTCGTCGATCTCGCGGACTATGCAGGCGCCGACCTCGTGCTGGCGGCCGACGGCGTCAACAGCACGGTTCGGGGCCGGTACGCCGAGCACTTCCGGCCCGAGATCGACTGGCGCCGCAACAAGTTCGTCTGGCTTGGCACCACGTTTCCGTACCCGGCCTTCACGTTCTTGTTCAAGGAGAGCGAGCACGGCCTCTGGCGCGTCCACGCCTACCGGTACGACGCGTCGATGTCCACGTTCATCCTCGAGACGACCGAGGCCACCTGGCGGCGCGCAGGCCTCGACCGGGCCGACGAGGACCAGACGCTCGCCTTCTGCGAGCGCCTCTTCGCCACGGAGCTGCGGGGCCACCGGCTCCTCAAGAATCGCTCCCTCTGGCGCAGTTTCCCGACGGTCCGCAACGGGTGCTGGCACCACGCGAACGTGGTGCTGGTGGGCGACGCGGCGCACACCGCGCACTTCTCGATCGGCTCCGGGACGAAGCTCGCGATGGAGGACGCCATCGCGCTCGCCCGCGCCCTGCAGCGCGAGAGCGACGTGCCGAAGGCGCTGGCCGCCTACGAGGACGAGCGACGGCCCGAGGTCGAGCGGCTGCAGCGCGCGGCGCAGGTGAGCCTCGAGTGGTTCGAGGAGGCCGAGCGCTACCACGGCCGCCTCGCGCCGATCCAGTTCGCGATGAGCCTGCTCACGCGGAGCCTGCGCGTCACGCACGATGGCCTCAAGCTCCGCGACCCCGACTTCGTCGCCACGGTGGACCGGTGGTTCGCCGGGCGGGCCGCGCGGCAGAGCCGTGTCGCCGTGCCCACGGCGCCAGCACCGCCTCCGATGTTCACACCGTTCGGCTTGCGCGAGATGCTCCTTCCGAATCGGATCGTGGTCTCGCCCATGTGCCAGTACTCGGCCGACGACGGGACGCCCAACGACTGGCACCTGGTGAACCTCGGCTCGCGCGCGATCGGTGGGGCGGCGCTGGTCATCGCGGAGATGACCGACGTGAGCCGCGAGGGGCGCATCACTCCGGGCTGCACGGGCATGTACAAGTCCGAACACGTGGACGCCTGGAAGCGCATCGTGGACTTCGTCCACGCGCACGCCCCCGCGCGGATCGCGCTGCAGCTCGCCCACGCCGGCCGCAAGGGCTCGACGCGCCTTCTGTGGGAGGGGATGGACGAGCCGCTGGCCGATGGCAACTGGCCCCTCATCTCGGCCTCGGCGCTGCCGTACCATCCCGGGAGCCAGGTGCCGAAGGCGATGGACCGCAAGGACATGGACACGGTGCGCGAGCAGTTCGTGAGGGCGGCCCGTATGGCGGACGCAGCGGGCTTCGACATGCTCGAGCTCCACATGGCTCACGGGTACCTGTTGGCGAGCTTCATCTCGCCATTGACGAACGTACGCGCCGACGAGTACGGCGGCTCGCTGGAGAATCGCATGCGCTTTCCGCTCGAGATCTTCGACGCCGTGCGCGGTGCCTGGCCGGCGGAGCGACCCATGTCGGTGAAGATCTCGGCGACCGACTGGGCCGCGGGCGGGTTGAGCGTCGAGGACGCGGTCGGACTCGCCCGGATGCTCGGCGATCACGGCTGCGACGCCGTCACCGTCTCGACCGGGCAGACCGTGCCCCACCAGCAGCCGGTGTACGGGCGGCTCTACCAGACGCCGTTCAGCGATCGCATCCGCTACGAAGCCTCCATCGCCACGATGACGGTGGGCAACATCGCCTCGCCGGACGACGTCAACAGCATCCTGGCCGCCGGTCGCGCGGATCTCTGCGTGCTTGCGCGCGGCCACCTCTACGATCCCTACTGGACGCGCCACGCGGCGTGGGAGCAGGGATGGGAGCTCGAGTGGCCGAACCAGTACCTGTCGGTCAAGGGCTTCACGCCGCGACTACGATGAACGAGAGCGAGGAGAGGCCATGAAGATCACCGGAGTGGAAACGTTCGTGGTGTCCAACGGCTTCACGCCCCCGCGGGCGTGGCACTTCTGCGCGATCCGCACCGATGCCGGGCCGACGGGCTACAGCGAGTTCGGCTCGGACGGCCTGAGCCACGGGCTGGTGGGTCTCGTGAAGGACCTCGGCGAGCGTCTGATCGGCAAGGATCCGACCGCGGTCGAGAAGCACTACCTGGATCTCTATCGGGCCGTCCGCCAGGCGCCGTACGGCGCGACCCAGCAGGCGATTGCCGGCATCGAGCTGGCGCTGTGGGATCTCGCCGGCAAGGCGCTGAACGTGCCGGTCTACAAGCTGATGGGCGGGCCGCACCGCGAGAGCCAGTGGGTCTACTGGTCTCACCTCGCGACCTACCGGGCGAACAACTGGAAGCTCTTCGGGGTGAAGCCGTTGCGGAGTTTACAAGATTTGGCGGACGCGGCGAAGGAGGCGCCGGCGCGCGGCTACACGGCGTTCAAGACCAACATCATCTGGCCGGGGGATCCGGCGCGCGCGATCTCGCAGGGCCGGCTCGGCCCGCACGACCAGGTGGCGACGCGCGACATCGTGAACCAGGCGGTGGCGCAGATCTCCGCCATGCGCGCGGCGGTCGGCCCCGAGATCGGCATCTGCCTCGACATCAACGTGAACTTCAAGCCGAACGAGGCGATCCGCGTGGGCCGCGCCCTCGAGCCGTACGACCTCTTCTGGCTCGAGATCGACAACCAGGACCCGCACGCGCTGGCGCAGCTCAAGGCATCGGTGCGCGCGCCGATCTGCTCGGGCGAGCAGCTCCAGACGATGCGCCAGTATCGGCCGTACTTCGAGCTGCACGCGATGGACGTGGTGAAGGTGGACGTCCAGTGGCAGGGCTTCTCGGCGGCCAAGAAAGTGGCCGACCTGGCCGAGACCTACGAGCTGAACATCGCCCCCCACAACTACAACGGCCACCTCAGCACCTTCCAGAGCCTCAACCTCTGCGCCTCGGTCTCCAACGTGCGGATCATGGAGAGCGACCCGGAGCAGACGCCGTACCGCGACGAGCTGTTCACGGCGCTGCCGGAGATCAAGGACGGCCGGATGAAGATCCCGACCGCGCCCGGCTGGGGCACCGAGCTCAACGAGAAGGCGGCCAAGAAGTACGCGTGGCCGGGATAGGATGGGCGCGCCGCAGGCCGTCGCGGGGCTGGGGCCCCGCCGGCCGAGGCGCGGCTATGAACAAAGGAGCGCTCGCATGGACCGAGAGAAGCTCGCGAAGCTCGTGATCGACTTCACCGACGCCTTCAACCGGGACGACCTCGACGGCGTGATGTCGTTCATGGCCGACGACGCGGCCTACGACGAGTTCAACGGGACCGTCAACCGCGGGGCGGCGGCCATCCGCGCCGCGTTCGTGCCGCAGTTCCGCGGCGACTACGGCAAGCTGCGCTTCAACACCGAGGATCTGTTCGTCGACGCGGCCGCCGGCAAGGCGCTGATCCGTTGGCGCTGCACGCTCGAGACGAAGCGCGGCCCGGCGGCCTGGCGGGGGCTCGACATCCTGCACGTCGAGAACGCCCGCATCACGGAGAAGCTCACCTACGCGAAGGCGAAGGTCCCGCTGCTCGGAGAGACGTCATGACCGAGACACCACTGATCCGTCGTGTCGCCGTCGCCCTCTTCGAAGGCTTCACGGTGCTCGACGTGTACGGCCCGGTCCAGGCGTTCGCCTCCAGCCGTATCGTCGGCCCCGACGGGAAGCGTCAGCCGCTCTTCGAGATCTTCTCGATGGCCGCCGAAGCGGGGCGGGCGAAGGCGGGCGAGGGGCCAGCGACCTGGGCGGAGTGGAGCTTCGAGAAGGCCCCGGACTACGACATCCTCCTGATTCCCGGTGGGTTCGGCACTCGCGCGGCCGTTGCCGACCAGCCGTTCCTCGAGCGGCTCGCCCAGGCCAGCCGCCGGGCGCGGATCACCACGACCGTCTGCACGGGCTCGGCGCTGCTCGCCAGGACGGGCCTCCTGGATGGCCGGCCGGCGACGTCCAACAAGATCGCGTGGGACTGGGTGGTCCAGCAGGGGCCGCGCGTGCTCTGGAAGCGGAAGGCGCGCTGGGTCGACGATGGCGACGTGTTGACGTCCTCGGGCGTCTCGGCGGGAATCGATATGGCGCTGAGCCTCGTGGCCCGCCTGCACGGCCGCGAGATGGCGCTCACCGCGGCACGCAACATGGAGTACGTCTGGCACGAGTTGCCGGACGACGACCCGTTCGGGTGAGCACGACCCGAGATGTCGTCTAGCAGCGACCCTGCTTCGCCAGCCCGGGGGGACACCCACCGCCGCCGGACTCATGTCCCGAATTCCCCGTCTTCTTGGCGTGGCCGGGCGGGATCTTGTAATACGTCACCGGCACCGCCACCACCGGCCTTGGCACCTGCTCCGTCGCGATGAAGATCCACGGGCCGCTGTGGGTCGTCGCGTAGAACCACGCGCCGTTATGGAAGGCGTAGTAGCGGCCGCTGTAGACGAAGAGATTGAAGGTCGCGTTGGGGACGTAGTAGACGGTGGCCTCGGGCACGACGACCACCGGCGGCGGTGCCGCCATGACGATCGGGGGCGGCGCCGGTATGCCGACGCTGATCCCGACATTCACGTCTCCAGCGTTTGCCGCGGCGATCGAAAGACTGCTGACTACCAGGGTAAGCACGATGACGGGCAAGCGGGCTCGCATGCGGCGCCTCCTCTGCATGAATTATCGGCAGAGAGTGCAAAAGGGGCGCCAGAGCAAGTTCAACCGTGTCGCAGGGTTCCGGACCATCGGAATGACGAGGTGCCACACCTGCACTCGGTTGTGTCATTCAGGTGCCGGCGGGAGACCATTCTCGGGCAAGGACGCCCGCCAGCATCAGGCGCATCGGCGAGAGCTCACGGGTGAGCGGATTCACCATGAGACCGAGCGTCTCGAGCGTCACCGCGCCGAGCAACGGCGCGTCGTCGGGGCCGCCCAGCACGACCGGCGAGGTCGCGACTCGCCCTTCAACCTGAACGCGGCACTCGGACACCGGCCGCCGAATGATCGTGCCGTCGGCCAGCGTGAACTCGGCGACACGGTCGCCCTTGAGCGCGAGGGCGCGCCAGACCTCTTCCGGGAGCACGGTGAACACCGCGCCGGTATCAACGAGGAATCGGACCGAGACCGGCCGACGACGCCGACCCTGGAGGCTCACCTTCCCGGAGACGTGTGTCACGCCCATCGCCAGCGTCGATCGTAGCATGCGGTTTGGACACGATCAGCGTCGGTGACTCGATACGCTAGCCTGTCGCCGGCGCTAGCCGTCCACGGGCCCTTCGATCCAGCGCGCCGAGCGCGCGTAGTGCGGACCGCGGTCGCCTGACTCGCGCCGGCGCGCCATCGCCGCCAGGCGCGCTTCCTTCTCGGGCGTGCGCTCGGCGATCTCGTCCTGGGCGTCCTTCAGGTGCGCCTCGTAGTCGTGGCCGACCGGACACACGTCGACGCAGCGCGTGCAACCCGAGTAGACGCCCACACCGCGCAGGATCGACTGCCAGCTCATGAACGACTCCTTCGACTTCAGGAGCTGGAGCTGCTCCTCGCGCGGCGCCTTCATCATGCGCTCGACGTGCCCCATCAGGTACGTGAAGCCGTAGGGCGACGCCAGGGGAGCGCAGCGCGCCTTGTCGAGTGTCCACTGACCGATCGCGTCGGCGGGGCAGGCGAGCAGACAGCGGCCGCACGTTTCGCCGAGACAGAGCGGCGCCGCGAGCGCCTGGTCGGGCTCGAGCTCGGCGCTCGTCAGCACCGCGCCGAGCATGACGCGCGGCCCGTACTCCGGCGTGAGCAGCATCAAATTCAGGCCGAGCGTGCCGAGGCCGGCCTCGACGGCGGCGTGGGGGAGCGAGAGCGGGCCGCGCGTGTCGCCGGTTGCGTCGTAGTGGCGCGGATCGAAGTGGACGGGCGGCACCGTGATCGACGGGAAGCCCTCGTCCTCCAGAAAGTACACAAGCTTGAGCTCGATCTCCTCGAGGTCGGTCAGCACGAGCTCGGTCGAGTACTGCTTGTGCCGGTCGTCGTGCCCGCGAAGCCGATTGATGCCGGTCAGGAGACGACGCGCCAGCACGATGACGGACTTCGAGTCGACCGGCGTGATGCGCGCGGGCGTCTGGGGCCGCGCCGGATCGGGAGGGTGGCGGTCGAGCATGCCGCCGCGGGCGATGCCGACCAGATCGGCGCCGAGCGCCTTGGCCTTCGTCTTGACTGCGGCGGCGGTGAGGCTCACCTGGGCGTGCCGGCGCGCCGCGCGGGGGGCCGGTAGCCGTCCTCGCCGATCCAGCGGATGCGCCCGTCCGTCATGCCGCGAACCGGCTCGCCGCGCCGCCGGATCCCGAGCAGCTCGCGGGCCCGCGCGACTTTCTCGTCTGTCTTCTCCGGGATCTCGCGCTGCGCCTCCTTGAGGAACCGGTTGTAGTCGTCACCCACGGGACACACCGCGAGGCAGCGCGGGCAGTCGCCGAAGGCGCCCACGACGCGCAGGAGCCCCTGCCAGATCCCGAACCACTCGTGACCGCCGAGCGCGTCGAGCTTCTCCCGCGCTCCGTCGCCGCGGACGAGGGCGCCGAGGACGCGGACGATCGTCGAGAAACCGAATTCCTGGGCGAAGGTCGCGCAGAGGCGCTTGTCGAGGCCCCAGTGCTGGACCGCGTCAGGCGGGCAGGAGTAGAGGCAGCGCGAGCACGGCTCGCCGATGCAGAGCTGCTCGCTGAGCTTGCCGTCGGGCTCGAGCACGGCGTCGGTGAGGACGACGGTCGTGTAGCAGCGTGGTCCCGCCTCCTTCGTGAGGAGATTCAGCTCGAGGCCGATCGTGCCGAGGCCGGCCTCGATTGCCACGTGGCGCGTCGAGAGGTACCCGTAGCTCGCGTTCTTCATCTCCCAGACGGTCTCCTGCGCCGCCGTCTGGAACGCCCAGTGGCCGTGCGCCTCGAGGAAGCGCGCGATCCGATATCCGACCCGATCCATCTCGCGCAGGACGAGCTGATCCACGTGATGAATGCACGCGTTGTCGCGCGCGCGGAAGGCGCCGGCGGGAATGCGCTTGAAGAAGGCGACGCAGCTCCGGATTTCTGGAGAGATGCGCCTGGGAATCTGCGGATGCGTCGGATCTGGCGGGTGGGCGTCGAGAACGGCCGCGTCGGCGATGCCGACGCCGTCGGCGCCGAGCTCCCGCGCCTTGGCCTTGACGATCTCGGCGGTGAGCGTCATACGCTTCACATGATGTCACATCTTGCGCTCGCTCGCGGCTACCGGGGTTCGATCTCCGTCCGCCCGAACAGCCCGTACGGGCGCACGAAGAGCGTGGCGATCAGCACCACGTAGGACGCGACGTGACTGAACCCGCCCCCGACCACGGGATCGACGTATCCTGCCGTCAGGGATTCCAGGATACCGATGGCGAACGCCCCGACAATGGTGCCGGGGAAGCTGTCGAGGCCGCCGACGATCACGATCGGAAACACCTTCAGCCCCAGCAGCTCGACGCCGAACCCGCCGCCCGTCACGAAGCTCCACAACGTACCCGCCAGGACCGAGAGGACGCCCACCAGACCCCACGTGATGGCGAAGTGGCGATCGAGGTCGATCCCGACCGACATGGCCACCTGCTGGTCGTTGGCGATGGCCCGCAACGCGAGCCCCGTGCGGCTGCCGCGGAAGAACCAACTCAGTGCGACGATGCACGCGCCGGCGATCGCGGCGGCGACGAGCTTTTCCGCAGAGACCGGCACGCCGAGGACGGTGAGCGGTTCGAGAGGGAGCGGCCGCGCGATCCCGCCGGGGAGGCCGGCGAACACGAGCGCTGCCGAGCCACGCATGAAGATCCCCAGTCCGATGGTAACCATGATCAGGGTGAGCAACGACTGGCTGAACAGCTGCCGCAGAACGACGCGGGTGAAGGCCATCGCCACCGCCACCATGCCGACGCACGCGAATACGAGCCCCCCACCGAGGCCGACCCCCAACCCGTGGACCCCGGCAGCAACCATCCGCGACCCCAGCATCATCCATTCGCCGACGGCGAAGTTGATCATGCCGGAGGCCTTGTAGACGACCACGAAGGCCAGGGCGACGAGGGCGTAGATCGCCCCGACCAGCAAGCCGTCCACGACGAGAAACGCGAGAAACTCCATTCGCTCGCTCAGCCGGCGCCCAGGTACGCGCGCTGGACCTCGGGAGCGGCGAGCAAGTCGGTCGCGCGCCCGGACAGGACGACGCGCCCTGTCTGGAGCACGTACGCGTGGGCCGCGCACTGCAACGCCATCCGCGCGTTCTGCTCCACGAGCAACACCGCCGTGCCGGCCGCGGTGAGCCGCGGGATGATCCGGAAGATCTCGCGCACGAGAAGCGGGGCCAGGCCGAGCGACGGCTCGTCGAGCATGAGAAGCCGCGGGCGCGCCATCATGGCGCGGGCGATGGCGAGCATCTGCTGTTCGCCCCCGCTGAGGCTTCCGGCCAGCTGACCGCGGCGGTCGCGCAGCACCGGGAAGAGCGCCCAGACCCGGTCGAGCTCGGGCGCCAGGTCCGTCCGGCCTCCGTGCGCGAAGCCCCCGAGCCGGAGGTTTTCGAGGACGCTCATGCGGGCCAGCATCCCACGGCCCTCGGGGACGTGGACCACGCGCCGACGAACGACCTGGTGGACCGGCAGGCCGACGAGATCCTCGCCGAGAAAGCGAATGACGCCGCGGCGCGGGCGGATGAGGCCCGAGATCGCACGGAGCAGCGTCGACTTGCCGGCGCCGTTGGCGCCGATCAGTGCCACGACCGCCGCGTCGGGCACGGCGATGCTGACGCCCTGCACGGCCCGGATCCGTCCATAGCTCACATGCAGATCCTGAACTTCGAGCAGCGCCGAGCTATCCGGCATCGTTCACCAGCCGCGCCGGGCAGCCGGGCGGGTGGCATCGGGGTGTGCCCGACCCGGCGGGCGGAGTGGGACCCCCTCGTCCCGTCCGCAGCTCGACGAGCTGCGATTCGGGCGAGCGGGTGACGGAGCCAGCCGGGCCGGGCACACCCCGATGACAGGACCCGCCCGCCTCCCGAGTGCGAGCCAGTGGACTATGCGCGCTACTCAGCGCCAAGGTAAGCCTCGATGACGCGCGGGTCTCGCTGGATCTGGGCGGGTGGCCCCTCGGCGATCTTCTGGCCGAAGTTCAGCACCGTCACGATCCTCGAGAGCTTCATGACGAGCGACATCTTGTGCTCGATCAGGAGGATCGTCACGCCGCGCCGATTGACCTGCCCGATGAGCGCCTCCAGCTCGAGAGTCTCCTGGGGGTTCATCCCGGCCGACGGCTCATCGAGAAGAAGCAGGCGAGGCGAGCTGGCCAGCGCACGGGCGATCTCGAGGCGGCGCTGCTCGCCGTAGGGCAGCTCCACCGCCGGCCGCTGCGCTCTGGCCGTGAGTCCCACCAGCTCGAGAACCTCCGCCGCGCGCTCGTAGGCGGCGACCTCACCCCGCGACGGACGGAAGGGAACTCCGACGAGCGGCGCCAGCAGCCCTCCACGCGTGCGGCAATGGAGCCCGAGCAGGACGTTGTCGAGCGCGGTCATGGAGCCGAAGAGCCGGATGTTCTGGAACGTGCGACACATTCCGAGCGCCGTCCGCCGGTACGCGGCGAGATGGCCGATGTCGGCGCCGGCGAATCGAAGGCGTCCTGCGCGCGGGGCGAGCGCGCCCGTCACCAGGTTGAAGAACGTCGTCTTCCCGGCGCCGTTCGGGCCGATGATCGCGTGAATGCCGCCGGCCTCGACAGCGAGGTCGAGCCCCGCGAGGACGAGGAGGCTCCCGAAGCTGCGGGAGAGCCCCTCAACCGCGAGCAGCGGCTCGCTCACCGCGTGCCGAGATCCGGGCCAACAGGGTGGGATCGAGCAGGCCCTGCGGCCGCACCAGCATCATGAGCAGCACCAGCAGCCCGTAGAGGATCTCGCGCCAGTCCTTCACCCAGCGCAGGAGCTCGGGCAGGACCGAGAGGATGGCCGCGCCGACAACGGAGCCCCAGAAGCTCGCGAGCCCGCCGAACACCGCGTAGAGCATGACGAAGAGCGACCGCCCCACCCCGAACGCCTCGGGATCGATGAAGAGGGTGTAGTGAGCGTAGAGTCCGCCACCGAGCCCGGCGATGACACCGCCCGCCGCGAAGGCCGCCAGCTTCACGTAGGTCGAGTTCACCCCCATCGCCTCGGCGGCCGCCTCGTCGTCGCGCAGCGCCGCGAAGGCGCGCCCCATGCGCGAGCGGCTGAGCCGCGCGAAGAAATAGACGAGGACGAGGACCAGCCCGAGCACGTACCAGATGGTCGTGGTGGGCGGGATGCCCGCGAAGCCCGCGGGGCCGCCGAACGCGGGCGCACTCAGGAACAGCACGCGGACCATCTCGCCGAAGCCGAAGGTGACGAGCACGAGGTAGAGCCCGCGCAGACGCAGGGCCGGAAAGCCGACGACGAGCCCGACCAGGCCGCCGACGAGACCACCGGCGGCGAGCGCCAGAGGGAACGGCGCCTGATGGTGCACCGACAGGTAGGCGGACGTGTAGGCGCCGAGGGCCATGAAGCCGCCCTGGCCGGCCGAGAGCTGCCCCGCGGACGCGGGCAGGAAGAACGACAGTGCCATGATGATGTCGATGCCCGCGAAGATCAGGATCGAGACGGCGTGATCCGAGAGCACCCGGACCTCAGCCGCTCTGGAGCCGGGCGCCGAGGAGCCCCGTCGGACGCACGAGGAGGATCAGGATCATCACCGCGAACGCGAACGCGTCCCGGTACGACGACGCGAGATAGGCGACGCTCAGCACCTCGACGACGCCCACGACCAGGCCGCCGACCATCGCGCCGGTGACGTTGCCGAGTCCGCCCAGCAGCATGATGGCGAGCCCCTTGAGGCCGACCCGCACGCCGAAGAACGGGCTCAGCGCGGTGAAGTTCCAGGCCAGCAGGACGCCGGCCGCCCCGGCGAGCGCCGAGGCGATCGCG
>Ga0066710_100005847_pt1 | contig 11343 bp, 9 predicted proteins | sample GraSoiAngelo_159_FD_79666 | JGI IMG/M metagenome (GOLD analysis project Ga0066710, IMG submission 79666) | Grasslands soil microbial communities from the Angelo Coastal Reserve, California, USA - 14_1009_16_40cm | ecosystem: Environmental > Terrestrial > Soil > Grasslands | place: USA... | reverse complement strand
GTGTACTTTAAAGCCACCGGGGGCAGGCGGATTTTCCGGATGAGCCCGCTGCATCATCACTTCGAGCTAGCAGGGTGGTCGGAGACGCAGACCGTCACACGAATGTGGATCATCGGCATCTTTGCGGCGCTGCTCGGGTTGACGCTCGTATTCTAATGAAAGGCGTGATTAGTGATTTGTGATTAGTGATTCGTCTAGAACGATGCTCAGCGAGGGGATGACCGTGGTATCCCGATGCGGGTTGTCACCGAATCACGAATCACGAATCACGAATCACTGTATGTCATGAGCGTAGACAGCGTGATCCAGGAGCTCAGGGGCAAGAACATCCACGTCGTCGGCTTGGCCGGCACCGAGGGCGCGGCGGTCGTCGACTTTCTGGTTGGTCGTGGGGTGACGGGTATCACGGCCCACGACGTACACCGGCCCGACGACTTTGTCGCCGAATTCGAGCGCACGCACCAGTGGCTCCCGGCGGACCAGCGGGAGCCCGCAGCCAGGCGCGTGCTGAGCCATCCCATCCAGGTCTGCTGGGCCGATCGCTACCTGAACGGCATCGAGCGGGCTGACGTGGTCGTTGTCCCGCAGTCGTGGTTCAGGTACCCGGTCAACGCGCCGCTGCGGCGGTTGAGAGAACGCGGAACACGCTTCTCCTCGATGACGCAGCTGTTCTTTGAAGTGAGCCCGTGCCCCATCGTCGGCGTCACCGGCACCAATGGCAAGTTCACGGTAGCCCACCTCATTCACCAGATGCTGGTGCACAGCGGGTCCCGCGCATTCTTCTCCGGGAATGATCGCTCGCACGTCCCGATGCTGCACTACGCTGACGAGATGACCCCGCAGGACTGGCTGGTGCTGGAGCTCAGCAACCGGCAACTGATCGATCTCCCGTACAGTCCGCACATCGGCGTGATCACGAATATCACGCCCCACCATCTCGACGACCACGGCACGATGGAGGCCTACGTCGAGGTGAAGCGGACCATCGTCAAATACCAGGGCAAGAACGATCTGGCGGTGCTGAACGCCGACAACCCGCACACAGCGGCGATGGCCGGGGACTGCTCTCACCCGTATCTCTTCAGCCGTACCCGCGCGGTGAGCCAGGGCGCATCGGTGAACGGGGACGCCATCGTAATCACCCGCGGCCGCCTGCAACAGATGATTCCGCTCGGCGCGGTGCAGCTGCCCGGCGCTCACGCTGTCGAGAACGCCCTGGCCGCCTGCCTGGGCGCCGCCCTGGCCGGCGCGTCGGCGGCAGCGATGGCTGATGTGCTGTTGGCGTTCCGCGGTTTGCCGTATCGTTTTCGCGTCGTGGCCGACGCCGGCGGGGTGCGTTACTACGAGGATTCGCTGGCGACTAATCCGACCGCCGCCGCGGCGGCGATTGCCAGCATGGACCGGCCCTTTGTCCTGATCGCCGGCGGCGCCCGTCCCAAGGCCACCGCCGCCGATTTTGCGTCGATGCGCATGGCGCTGCAGGCGTCGCCGGTCAAGGGGGTGCTGCTCATCGGCGCGACCGCGCCGCAGTTGCAGGAAGCCCTGGCGGGGCTGCCGGTGTCCGCCGTGGGGACGCTGGAACGGGCCGTCACGGAGGCCAGGCGGATGGCCCGACCTGGGGACGCGGTGTTACTGTCCCCGGGCTGCGAGAGCTTCGACCAGTTCCGCGACTACCGGGAGCGCGGCGACCGCTACACCGAATTGGTAGCGAAGGATGGCGGCGCAGGAACTTCTTGAGCCAGGACGCAACAATTACTACGAACGGACGGCAGGTCCTGCCGAACTGACGGAGGTGAGCGGGCCGCGCACCGCCAGCCCTAACCCCGCACCAAACGTGACAGGACGTTGGGCCGGTTTAGCTGGTTCGAGACAGTCACGTTGGTACGGGGCTGACGCAGACGTCGCAGCTGCTCATACCGGCATTATCGGTATGGGGCATCGGACTCTACAACGTACTCCTGGAGCGCGATGGACCTCGTCCCGAAGCGAGCACCTGATTCGTGGCTGTTCTTCACCGTGGTTGCGCTGGTGGCCACCGGAGTGGTCATGGTGTACAGCGCCAGCGCGATCGTGGCTCACGACCGCTACGGGGATAGTACGTTCTTTTTCAAGCGGCAGGTGGCGTGGGCGGGTTTGGGCATGATGGCGCTGTTGATCATGCAGCGCACCCATTATGCGCGCCTGCGCCGGTTCACGCCGTTGCTGCTGATCGGTGCCGTCCTTTCGCTGGCCCTCGTGCTTGTGCCGGGCATCGGTCGGGTGGCCGGCGGCGCCCGGCGCTGGATCGTGCTGGCAGGGCCGTTCACGTTTCAGCCGGCCGAAGGCGCCAAGCTGGCGCTGGCATTGTACCTGGCGCACGTCCTGACCAATCGCGGGCCTGGGCTGGGGAATCCCCGCATGGTGTCGTCGCCGCTGATCGTCACCGCGCTGATCTCCGGCCTGATCCTGGTGCAACCGGACATGGGGACCTCCCTGCTGGTGGCGCTGCTCGCCGCCGCGGTGTTCTTCATCGGCGGGGTACGGCTCACGCATCTGCTGGGGCTGAGCCTGGCCAGCATCCCGCTGCTAACGGCGGCTGCGCTCGGCGAGGAATACCGGCGACAGCGCCTGCTCGCATTTCTAGATCCCTGGCGCGACCCCCAGGGCGCGGGCTTTCACATCATCCAATCGCTGCTGGCGTTGGGGTCGGGAGGGGTGCTCGGTCTCGGCCTGGGAGAGAGCCGGCAGAAATTCTTTTACCTCCCTGAGCGCCACACCGATTTCATCTTCGCGATCCTCGGCGAAGAACTCGGCCTGGTCGGCACGGTGGCGGTGTTGGTCTTGTTTGCCATCCTGGCCATACGGGGGCTGCGCATTGCGCGCGAGGCACCCGACCGGTACGGAAGCCTGGTCGCCGGAAGCATTACGGTGATGATCGTATTACAGGCCATCATCAATATCGGAGTGACCACGGGCGTTCTGCCGATCACCGGTGTGCCACTGCCCTTTGTCAGCTTCGGCGGGTCGTCTCTGCTTTTTGCGATGATGGGAATTGGGATTCTGATGAACATTTCGCAGTACTGCGGGAACCCCCACGCCGGCTTCGCCGGCTCGGGGCGGAGCGCGGGAACGCGGGAACGCGGGAACACGGGACCACGGTGAGTAGACGATATCAGGCAGAGAATCGAACGGGCGGGGGTGGAGTCGCCAATTTCCGCGTTCCCCTGTTCCCGCGTTCCCCCGTTCCCGTCGATTGGTGATCTGCGGTGCGCGTCGTCATCGCGGGGGGCGGCACTGGGGGTCACGTGTACCCAGGGTTGGCGATTGCAGAGGCACTGGTCTCCACCGGGCCCCAGACGGAGGTCTTGTTTGTCGGTGGCGGCGGCTTGGAACGGCGGGTGGTGCCTCAAGCAGGGTGGCCGTTCCACCGTGTCGCCGCGCGGGCCTGGCCGAGGCGGCTCTCCTGGTCGCTTCCCTGGGCGATGCTGCTGACGGTGGCCGGTACCGCGCAGGCCACGCTGTTGCTGCAACGCTGGCGGCCACAGGTGGTCGTTGCCACGGGCGGGTATGCGGCCGCGCCGATCGGGGCGGCCGCGGTGGTCTTGAAGATTCCATTGGTGGTCCAGGAGCAAAATCTCTATCCGGGTGCCGCCAACCGCATTCTGGCGCGATGGGCGCGGGTGATCTCGGTGCCGCATGAACGCGTCGCGGCGCATTTCGGAGACAAGGCGGTGGTGACCGGCGTTCCTGTGCGCGCCGGCGCGCTGCAGGGCGACCGGGCGCGGGGACGGCAGCGCTTTGGGCTGGGCGACCGGCAGCTCACCGTCCTGGTGCTGGGGGGCAGTCAGGGCGCCCGCAGTCTCAACGCGCACGTCATAGAAATGGCCGAGCGGCTGGACGGACGGGCGGAGGTCCAGATTCTGCACCAGACCGGGAATGAACATGAGGAGTGGGTCCGCGCGCGCCTGCGCTCGCTGGGGGGGTCGCTGCGCTACGTCGCGGTGCCGTTCATTGAGGAGATGGCTGATGCCTATGCCTGCGCGGACCTGGTCGTGTGTCGCGCCGGCGCCGGGACGCTGGCGGAGGTGACCGCCAACGGTCTGCCCGTGGTCGCCGTGCCCTATCCGTATGCGGCGGAGGGTCATCAGGAAGCCAACGCGCGCCTCTTGGAGTCCGCCGGCGCGGCGGTGGTGGTGCTCGACCGCGAGTCGAATGGTGTCCGCCTGGCGCAGGCGGTAGACGCCCTGCGGGCGGATCCGTCGCGGCTGCGTGCGATGGCGATGGCCAGCCGGCGTCTGGGCCGGCCGCAGGCCGCGCGGGAAGTGGCAGCCCTGGTGGTCGCCGTCGCCGAGAGAGGATTCTCGTGATTGATCGCAATGCGCGCGTCCACTTCATCGGTATCGGCGGGGCGGGAATGAGCGCCATCGCGCACATCCTGCTGTCCCGCGGGTATCGCGTCAGCGGTTCTGATCTCCGCGCCTCGGACGCCACCCGGCGCCTCGTGGCCCTGGGTGCGGCGGTCCACATCGGTCATGATCCCAGCCACCTCACAGACGCGGACGTGGTGGTGGCCTCGCGCGCCGTCCCGGAGCTCAACGTCGAGATGGTCGCCGCGCGCTACCGCGGCCTGCCGGTGCATCATCGCGCCCAGGTGCTGGGGCAGATCCTCGCCGAAGGCTTCAGCATTGCCATCGTCGGGACGCACGGCAAGACGACGACGACGGCGATGACGGCACATGTGCTGGCGGCCGGCGGGCTCGATCCCACCGCCCTCATCGGCGCGGATGTGGAAGGGCTGGACGGCAATGTCCGCGTCGGCGGCGGGCGGTATCTGGTGGCGGAGGTAGACGAGTCCGACGGATCATTGCTGTATGTGCGGCCATCGGCCGCGGTGGTGACCAGCCTGGACACCACCGATCACCGGGACTACTATCGCACGGCGGAGCACCTGACCCAGACGTTTGCCGAGTTCCTTGCCGCGTTGCCGGCAGATGGGTTCGCGGTGCTGTGCACCGATCACCGGCACGTCCGTGATCTGTTGTCCCGCGTTTCTGCCCGCGCCATCACGTATGGACTGGAGGAGCCCGCCCGCTACTCGGCCACGCTGCAGGGCCTCGCCGGCCGGCAGACGCGCTGCACCTTCCGGCGCGATGGCGTAAGTTTGGGACCGCTGGTGCTGAACGTCCCCGGCCGCTACAACGTGCTCAACGCCCTGGCGGCGACGGCGGTGGCGCTGGAGCTGGGCATGAATTTTCCCCAGGTGGCACAGGCGCTGGAGAGCTTCCGTGGGGTGAGCCGCCGCTTTGCCGTCCGGGGGGAGGTGGGCGGCGTCATGGTGGTGGATGACTACGCCCACAATCCGATCAAGATCGCCGCGGTCCTGCGCGCGGCCAAAGAGTCCTGGCCGGACCGGCGCATCATCGCCGTGTTCCAGCCGCACCGCTACACCCGGACCCAGACGACGCACCGGCGCTTCGCCACGGCGTTTTCTGATTGTGACCATCTGATTGTGACCGACATCTATCCCGCCGATGAGGAGCCGATTCCCGGTGTCAGCGCCGCGCTGATCGTTGAGGCGGTGCGTCCGCACCGGCCGGTGACGTTCATTGCCGAAGAAGAGCGCGTCGTCGGCCACTTGCTGCCCGTGCTGCGTCCCGGGGATCTCGTCCTCACCCTCGGGGCCGGCGACATCTGGAGGACTGCCGACGACCTGGTGGCGGCGCTGCAGACCCGCGCACAGACGGCAACGCGAGAACACGGAAACGCGGGCACACGACCGTGAGGGCGCACACTCGAATCCGCGGAGCGCACTCGGTTCGGCCACTAGGCTGGGTCCGGAAGTCGTTCCTCACCAGGCACCGGTCATGCCGCGCCAGCCGATGACGACCAAACCCGTCGGGCACGCCGATATCCTCCGCACGTTGGGACGGGTGTGCCGCGAGGTGCGCGAGGGGGAACCGCTGCGAAAGCATGTGTCCTTCCGCGTCGGCGGGCCGGCAGACCTGCTGGTCGTGCCGCGGTCGCGGGAGGAACTGCGCGCGGTCGTCACCTGGCTTTTCACGGAGCGGGTCCCGTTTGTGGTGCTGGGCCAGGGCAGCAACGTCGTGATCTCCGATCTGGGGATCCGCGGGATTGTTCTGAAGATCGGGAAGGGGCTGGATCGCATCACGCTTGACGGCGACCGCGTGACGGCGCAGGCCGGCGCCGGACTGCCGCATCTGGCGCGCGCGGCGGCCCTGCAGGGACTGTCGGGACTGGAATTCGCCGCCGGCATCCCGGCGTCGCTCGGGGGTGCGGTGGTGATGAACGCCGGCGCGCATGGACACGCCATGATGGAGGTCGTAGCATCGGCGCGTGTGTTGATGCCGGACGGGGAGCACACCCTGACGCCGGCGACGCTGGGGTATGCCTACCGGACCAGCGTGCTGCAGCAGCGCCCCGCTGTGGTGGCCGAAGCCACACTGCAGCTGCAGCGCAGCACGTCCGAGATCGTCCGGCGGCGCACGGAGGAGTGGCTCGCGCATCGCGCCGCCAGCCAGCCGATCGGTCCGCCCAGCTCCGGGTGCATCTTTCGCAATCCCGCGGGTGACCACGCCGGCCGGCTGATCGACCTTGCAGGTGGCAAAGGGCTGCAGGTCGGGGGTGCCCAGGTTTCGGAGGTCCATGCCAATTACATCGTGAACACCGGGGCGGCCTCGGCCACCGATGTGGTGGCACTGATGCACAAGGTAAACGCGCTCGTGGCGGAGAAGTTCGGGGTCGAGTTGGAACCCGAGATCAAATTGTTGGGGGAGTTTGAACCAGCGTAAACACTGAAGCTTGCGCGTCGCTCCAACTTTCAACGTTCCTTTCGTCGCACCTTATGACGCACACACACAACGCAGCGTACCCCCTGACTCCACGGCTCCGCGACCGCACCCCGGTCGCCGACCCTGCGCCGCCCCGCATCGTTCTCCTGCTCCGTTTTGTCGTGGCGATGGCCGTGCTCCTGACCGCCGCGGCATTTCCGCTGTCCTCGTTTTTCACCGTCTCGGAGATCGTCGTCGTCGGCGCGAGGAAGGTGTCTGCCGAGGATATCCTCGCGCGCAGCGGACTGCGGGTCGGACAGCGGCTCGCCACGGTGGACGCCGGTGACGTGGCGGACCGGCTCGCGCAGTACCCGTGGATTGCCGCATCGCGCCTCAATGTGTCGCCGGCCGGCCGTGTGACCATCAGCGTCCAGGAACGCGTGCCGCATGCCGCGCTCCCCTACCGCGACGCATACCTCTTGCTGGACCCTACCGGCGTCGCGCTGGCCGTGGTCCGCTTGACGCCCTCGGTGCCGGTGATCAGGGTAGATGGTGTCGCGCTGCCCTGGGTCCGGATTGGCGACCGCATCCCATCGGCCGCCGCGCTGGACGCGCTACGCGTGTTGGGGGCTGTGCCGGAAGACGAGATCGGGGGCGGCCTGCGGCTCCGGGTGGATCGGGCGGGATCCGTCACGCTCACAACGGCGGACGGGATCATCGTGCTGCTCGGGCAGCCGCGCGGCCTACCGGCCCGCATCGCATCGCTGCCCCAGGTCTTATCGGCCGTTCGACGCCAGCGGTTGGGTGTGCAGTACGTCGACCTGCGGTTTACCGGCAGCGTCATCCTCAAACTCGGCGCTGCGCCCGCGGGGGGAGGAGTCAGACATTGAGCGTGGAATCCTGCTACAAGATATGGGGGAAAAGTTACGCAAGCACTACTAGATGTAGCAGGGTCCAGGAGCGGTGATTTTGCGCAGGCAGCACGTCGTGGGTTTGGACATTGGGACTACGAAGGTCTGTGCGGTCGTCGGCGAGGCTGACGAGGATGGCGAGGTGCACATCGCCGGCGTCGGCAGCACGCCGTCCTCCGGCATGCGCAAGGGGGTGGTCATCGACATTGACGCCACGACCCGCGCGATTGAAGACGCCGTGGAACGCGCCGAACGCATGGCCGGTATGACCATCTCCGCGCTGTACGTTGGCGTGTCGGGCGAACACATTACCTCCACCAACTCCCGCGGGGTCATCGCCGTGAGCCGCGGCGACCACGAGATCTCGGCGGCCGACGTGGACCGGGTGGTTGAGGCGGCGCGCATGGCTGCCCTGCCGGCGTCCGACCGCGAGATCGTGCATATGCTCCCCCGCGGCTTTGTGGTGGATGGACACGACGGCGTGCGCAATCCCATCGGCATGTACGGCTCCCGGCTCGAAGTGGAAGCGCACATCGTCACCGGCACTTCCACCGTTCTGGCGAACCTGCTGAAATGCGTGCAGCGCGCAGGGCTGGAACTGGAAGAATTGGTGTTGGAACCACTGGCGTCGGCCGAGGCGGTGCTGACGCAGGCGGAGCGGGAACTGGGTGTGGTGCTGGCCGACATCGGCGGGGGAACCACCAGTGTGGGGGTCTTCGCTGGCGGCGGTCTGTGTCACACTGCGATCCTGCCCGTGGGTGGGCATCATCTCACCAGCGACGTCGCGGTCGGACTGCGTACGCCGGTCGCAGAGGCGGAAAAGCTGAAGATCCGCCACGGAGCGGCATCGGTGGCCGACGTCCACGAGGGTGAGCTGATCGAAGTATTCAACGTCGGCGATCGCGAGCCCAGAATCCTGCCGCGCAAAGTGCTCTGCGAGATCATCGAGCCGCGGTTGCAGGAGATCTGCAGCCTCCTCCGGCTGCAAGTCAAGCGCAGCGGCTACGGCCACCTGGTCCCCGCCGGGATCGTGCTCACCGGAGGGAGCGCGTTGCTGCGCGGGAGCGCCAGGTACGTCAGCGAGAAATTGGAGTTGCCGGCGCGTGTCGGAGTTCCAGAGCAGGTCGGGGGGCTCATCGATGCCGTGGCCAGCCCCATCTATGCCACGGCGGTGGGTCTCGTGCAGTACGGCGTCCGCCACGGCGGGCCAAAGCCGGTCCACGCCACCAACGGCGCCGGGCTGTTCGGCAGGATGCGCGGCTGGCTGCGGGAGATGGTGCAGGGAGCATGACGAGTTGAAGAGTTGGAGAGTTGGAACGTTGGAGTGTGACGGGATTGACTCTTCAACTTTTCAACTCTCCAACTTTCCAACTCCGTACGTGGTGGGCAAGACGACGTAGCGCAAAGACACCAGTCAAGGGGGCACCTGTCATGGGGCACATCGATCGCGATCTGCGCCGGTACGCCGCGATTAAGGTGGTCGGCGTCGGCGGCGGCGGCAGCAACGCGGTGAACCGGATGATCACGGCAGGGCTGCGCGGGGTGGAGTTCATCGCCATCAACACCGACGCGCAGGCCCTGGCGATGAGCAACGCCGACAAGAAAATCCACGTGGGCAGCAAGCTCACCAAAGGGCTGGGCGCCGGGGGCGACCCGGAGATCGGACGGCAGGCCGCTGAAGAGAGCAAAGAGGATCTCTTTGAAATCCTGGATGGCGCCGATATGGTGTTCATCACGGCCGGCATGGGCGGGGGCACCGGCACCGGCGGATCGCCGATCGTTGCCGAAGTAGCCCGAGAACTGGGAGCGCTGACGATCGGCGTGGTGACCAAACCGTTCTCGTTTGAGGGACGCCGGCGCGCGCAGGCCGCCGACGAGGGCGCGCGCAACATCAAGCAGAAGGTGAATACGTTGATCACCATCCCCAACGACCGGCTGCTGCAGATCATCGATCGCGCGGCCACCGTCGTGGAGGCGTTTCGCGTCGCCGACGACGTGCTGCGGCAGGGGGTGCAGGGCATCGCCGATCTGATCACGGTGCCCGGGCTCATCAACCTGGACTTCGCCGACGTGCGGACGATCATGCACGAAGCCGGGTCGGCGTTGATCGGCATCGGCGTCGCCGGCGGCGAGGATCGCGCCATCCGCGCGGCCCAGGCGGCGATCAGCAGTCCGCTCCTCGAAACATCGATGCAGGGCGCCCGTGGCGTGCTGATCAACGTGACCGGCGGGCTGGACATGGGGTTGCTGGAAGTCTCGGAGGCCGCCCAGATCATCAAGGAGGCGGCCGACCCGGATGCCAACATCATCTTCGGCGCCGTCGTCGACGACAAGGTGGACGGCGAGCTGCGTATCACCGTGATCGCCACCGGGTTCGACGCCGGCCGCAAGCCCGCCGACAAACTCAGTGAGACGCCGGACGCGATCGAAGACGGGGTCAAGGCGTTGATCAACGACCTCGACATCCCGGCCTTCCTGCGGAGACGCTGAGCGCGCGACGACGCGACCGCGACTGCCACGAAGGGGGGACAGCGCTGCGCGCCATCCCCCCTTCACCTTTCTCGTTCGGGGGCGTACCCTAGGGAGTACCGTGTTCCACCTTGACGGGGAGCTCGAAAATCTCCACCGCATCGTGTCGGAGTACTTTCCGGTAACCGGGGTGCTGGACGACGCCGGCCGCCCGGCATTCACGGTGCAGGTGCCGGCGGACAGCAAGGCGCGCTTTCTCGCGCTGCGGCGCCGTGTGGAACCGACGGGCCTGCTGCCGCTGCTCCGCCGCCGGGACGACCGCGTGATCCTGGCATTCGTTCCCCAGCCGCCGCGCGCGCAGTGGCGGTGGCAGGTGAATGTGGCCCTGTTCCTGGCGACGCTGTTGACCACGTTCGCCGCGGGCTACATCAATGCGCAGGGGCTGGTCGGAGACGGGTACATGCGGTCGGCGGTGGGCGGCGGGCTGGCCTTCTCGCTGTCCTTGATGGCGATCCTGGTGACGCACGAGATGGGTCACAAGGTGCTCTCGGTGCTTCGCGGGGTGGACAGCAGTCTGCCGTACTTCATTCCGATGGTGCCGCCGTTGGGGACGATGGGGGCCGTCATTGTGACCCGCCTCCCGCCGCCGAATCGGGACGCCCTGATTGACGTCGGCGCGGCCGGTCCCATCGCCGGGTTCCTGGTCGCCATCCCGGTGCTCATCTTCGGTGTCTTGAACTCGTTCATTATCCGTCCCACCGACTTCCAAGGGGTGAACCTCCCCGACCCGCTGCTGTTGCGCTGGATGATCGCCTGGCTGCTCCACCCGCCCCAAGACGCCGTCGTCCTCGGTCACCCCATGTTGTTTGCGGGATGGATCGGGCTGCTCGTCACCAGCATCAACCTCCTCCCGGCCAGCATGCTGGATGGCGGCCATGCGGTGCGGGCGCTCCTGGGTGCCCGTGTGCACCGGGCGCTGACGTGGGTGGGAATCGCCGTGGCCTTCGCGCTCGGCTACTACGTGATGGCGTTGCTGATCGCGGTGATGACACGCCGCAACTATCCCGGGCCCCTGGATGACGTGTCCCCGCCCAGCGTGTCGCGGGCGGTCATCGGCGTGATTCTCGCGGCCATCTTCATCGTCAGCGTGGTTCCGATGCGCTTCTCGCTGCGATGATCGCGGCCGCCCGCCTGGT
>Ga0066710_100005846_pt1 | contig 11343 bp, 10 predicted proteins | sample GraSoiAngelo_159_FD_79666 | JGI IMG/M metagenome (GOLD analysis project Ga0066710, IMG submission 79666) | Grasslands soil microbial communities from the Angelo Coastal Reserve, California, USA - 14_1009_16_40cm | ecosystem: Environmental > Terrestrial > Soil > Grasslands | place: USA... | reverse complement strand
CGACCTTGCAGTCGCGGAGCCGCCCGGGGTCACTGCCTCCGAGAGGACGCCCAGCTCCCACTGCCCATTAGCCGCGTCGTACCGTTTGCCGAAGATGTCGTTCAGGTGCCAGTAGGTCGCGTAAAGGTTTCCGCCGCCGAGGCTGACCAGGTCTATCTGCCAGTTCGCAGTGCCGACGTCGTTCGTCATTACTGTGTCGGCCGACCAGCTCGTGTAGGGGAAGCTGGCCGATGTGACGCTGGGTGCGATCGCGCCTGTGCCTCCGCAGGCAGGGGATCCGCTGCTGTCACGGTTCTGGTAGCCGATGTACAGCTTGGGCGGGTTCGAGTCGTCCGCGACTATGAAAGGGTGCTCGTAGGCTTTGGTCGCGGCGGCCGTTCTGACGACGACCTCCGGCTGCCAGTTGATCGTGCCTGTGGCGGGGACGAGTGTGCCATAGCCGAACATCAAGTTCTTGTTACATTCAACCTGCTCAAACGTCTCGTTGTACCGGGCGTAGAAGACATGGGTCGAGTTGTTGTAGACGCTGAACTCTTTGCTGGTGACGTGGAAACTGGTCGGTATCAGAGTAGTCCAGGACGTGCCCTGGACGTTCGCATGGGGCAGCGGCGGATCCGCGCTCGACCGGTAGGCAAGACAGCCACCTTCATGCTCGCAACTTCCGAAGAAACCGGACTCCTGGTCGAACTGCCAGTAGCGACTCTGAGCATAGAATCCCGTATTGTACTGTCCCCTTCCCCAGCCAGCATCGTTGCGAGTGTTCGCAACCGACGTCACCAGTCCCGGGTCCAGGTTCTGCAGGACCCCGTGTGCTGGCGTCAACAGCAACAAGGCCAGCGCAGAGAGAAGAGTGGCCTTCAGGAGGCGCTGGTTCACGAAGCCCGGATCGTCTTCTGGGTATAAAACGTCAACGGCTGCGGCTGCGGGCTCGCCGGGTCCGCGTGGCGGAGGCGGTCCCGAAGTAGAAGACTGCCAGGATCAGGAAGAAGGCGGCGATTATCGAGAAGACGAGGGGAACCAGCAGGTTGCCCTGGAGCGTGTAGAGGTCGTAGATCACCGCCGGGTCGGGGGCGAATATGTAGAACAGCGAGAGGCTGGCTATTCCGAGAAGTATCGTCAGGTTGACCCCGGCAGCCCTGTGAGGACGATGCCTCGGCCGGACTGCGAAGAAGACCAGCATGGCGATTATCGGGAGCAGAACAATGAGCAGGGTCTGGACGAGGGGGCTCAGACCGAGGCTGGAAAGGTCAACCACGACGACGACCAACAGTCACGGCCGGTAATAGTATCAGACCGAGACCGCCTGAGACCAGCAGCGTCCAGATGGGAATGCCCAGCGTCGTCACCGTCGCGTTGATCTGAGCCTGAACAGTGAGCGAGTTCGTCGCGGTTCCAACCAGGCTCGCCGAGTCTGTGACAGAAAGCTTGACAGAATATGTGCCTGGACTGGCATAGCTGTGACTCGCGCTGGGCTGGCTGACGACGGCACTGCCGTCTCCAAAGTCCCAGCTATAGGTGAAAGGCGGCGTCCCGCCCGTAACCGTCGCGGTGAAGCTTACCAGCTGCTGCGGCATGGCGATGCTGGGATTCCAGGTAAAGCTGGGTCTCGGCGCGACTCCCGCCGGCTGCGATACCGTCAGGGCATTACTGGCAGTCGCCACGTGCGGCGGACTCGCCCCGTCCGAGACGGAGAGAACCACCGTGAAGGTTCCAGCCGAGCTGTAGGAATGGGAGACTATCAGACCGGACGCCACCGCCCCATCGCCAAAGTTCCAGGACGCCAAATAGGGGGAGACTCCGCCCGACGTCGTCGACGTGAAAGTGACAGTCGCCCCGACCCCTGGACTTGCCGGGCTCCATGTGAAACCCGTCGTCAATATCTGCGTCGGCGAGACCACGGTATAGATGGCCGTCGCAGTCGCGCTGAGCTGAGGGCTCGAGCTGTCGAATACTCCCAGCGAGACGGTAAAGGATCCAGGGCTTGTATAGGTGTGGGTCACCGTCGACGAACTCTGCGGGTTGATTACGCCACCGTCGCCGAACGCCCAGGTGTATGAGTAGGGAGCCGTGCCGCCTGCGACTCCGGCGCTGAACGTGACCGGCGATCCCGTTACGCCCGTGGTCGGGCTTGCCGTGAACTGGGCACTCATGGTCGGGGCTGTCGTATGCACCCTCCAGGCGGTCAGCGGGTGCAGCTCCCAGCCGCTCCAGCTGTGACCTTGGGTCAGATGCTGTGGGTCCCAGTAGAGGAAGCCCTGGACGTCTATCCTGCTGAGGGCGACAAGCGCGTCGAACGTGCTGTTGTTGCAGACTGTGCCGGCTCCGCAGTAGTGGGCTGCCTTCCATGCCATGTCTATCTCTTCATGGATGCAGATGTGTGGGACCGGGCTGATAACTTGACAGTCGATGGTCGCTTCTGGCCCCATCAGATTCGTGTACTCGTCACAGTAGGTCCCGCCGAAAGAGCCGCCGCCGTCATAGCTGGGAAAGCTGGTTCCGCAGTCGCCTCCGGCAGCGTTGTCCTCGATCCTGCTTGTAGGGTCTATGGCGACGTTGTCCAGCTCGACAAAGGTTGGACCCGTGGCTGTTCCGTTCCAGTTCGGACCCGAGCAGGGAGGATTGACCATGTTATACACGGCAGTGTTTCCGCCGGCCGTATAGGGCGCGGGCAGGACCCGCTTGTAGTTGCTCTGTTCGATGCCTGAGAATGTCTGGGGCACGTTCGGCAGGAGCCCGTAGCCTGTGCCATAGGGCAGGGCTCCGCCCGTCGAGGCATTATAGCGTCCATTGAAGATGTTCGAGAGCGTCGTGACGGTGGCGAGGCATTTGACATTCGTGTTCCAGGATCCTGTCTGAGAGGTCGGAGTCAGGACCGCTGCCTGGGTCAGGCTCACCGTCGGCAGGGTGTAGACTCCTACTCCGGGAATGGCCAGGAGTCCTGTGAGAAGCAGAAAGGTTCCGATGAGCATTAGGCCGAGTCCGCTCGCGCGTCTTGCCAAGCTCAGCGTCTCCTGGAGAATGATCCGACTATTCGGCCGCCTGCTCGTCCGAGCGGGCTTGCGACTATGATGGCGGCGAGGCCCAGCCCTGAGATTGCGAACACCGAGACGACTATCCAGGTTGGAAGACAGAAGCCGCCGAAGAGCGGCGGCTGGTATGGAACCGGGTTGGGTATTGGCGGGATGAGGCAGAGCTGGCCCGGCGGGACGGTGGGCGACATGGAGATCGGGACCTGGGTGACTGCTCCTATGTTAACTTGGACTCCCGTGATTATTACCGGGTAGTAGCCGCCGGCGTTCGCGTAGATCGCATAGGTTCCCGCTGCCAGGTTGGAGAGCGTGTACTTTCCGTTCTGGTCGGTCTGGGACTGGATCTGTCCTGCGTAGCCGCTGCAGGGTCCGCCGACTCCGATGCATGCGCCTGCTATCGGAGCGAACTGTCCTGTGAAGAGGTTCTTGTTCGACGAGTCGACGACTGTCCCGGTGATGCTTCCGCTGTTGGAGCCGCCGCTGGGCGGGATGGCCGGGTACTGGTAGAAGTAGCTGGTCTCTGAGCCGAGCACGTCGTAGATGAGGGGGAGATTGATGACGAAGGGGGCTGGGCTGTTGATGCAGTTGTTCGAGTGGTTTGCGTCGCAGTTCGCGTCGCCCGAGTAGGTATAGTGGACTCCCAGGTTGGCAGTGTTGATCGCCGTGTAGATGGTTGGATAGACGCTGCTCTCTGTAACCTGGGCCACGGTCTGGTTCGTCGTATGGGATATGTCGAGAATGACTCCTGCTGAGACTGGGGCGGGCGTTGTGAGTCCCGGGTCCTGGTACAGTGCAAGCTGGGCGTGTTCCTGCTGGACGATGTTTGACGGTCCACAGTAAGTTCCTGAGCAGCCGGCTGTCTGGATGCCCTGGCCGCCTATCCATGCGCCGGCGATTCCCCACCAGCAGCTGTTCGCAATACCGGTCACGCAGTCGCCGGAGAAGGCCGGGACGAACTGGTTGACGCTGAGCGCGAAAGAGATCTGCGTCGACGTCAGGACGCCGATCTGGTTAAGCTCGGGAAGAACATGATTCTGGATATAGCCGCGCAGCTGGTTGGTTACTGCAGGACCGTCACACAAGAGGCACTGCGTATCGGTACAGGATCCTGCGACGACGACGCACTGGACCTGCACCTGTGGCGCGTTAAGCTGGAACTGTAGACTGGTGATGGTCCGGTAGAGATACCACTTCTCGCTGGTCGTCTTGGTGATGGGGCAGCCGGTATAGGTCGCGTGTGCGACACAGTAGTCGATGAGACTCTGGGCATAGGTCGAGTTGTATCCTGGGCCGCTGGGCTGCGGAGTCGTCAGATAGGCGAGAGCGTCGGTCCCAGAAAGCGCCTGCCGGCTCGTAATTGTGAAGGCACACGTGTAGCCGGTCGAGCCTGGCGGACAGCTCGTTGGATTCGCCGATTGCGCCGCCTGTATGATCGAATAGTCCGCAGTCCAGCAGCTCGTAGGATTCTGATTGCTCGAGTCTCCCGTCTTGCCAGAATAGTTGGTGCAGGTCGGGTCTCCGCTTGGGGCTGCACTTGTCAAGAGATAGCCGCCATAGTTGCCGATGACTGTGCCGGTGAAGTCGAAGCCTCTCGCGTCTGTGCAGCTGCTGATTGGGTCGAAGCCTGGATCGCATCCCACTGAGACGGCAGGCGTCTTGACGTTCCAGAGCAGCTCTGCACCAGTGCAGGCTCCACCGAAACCATAGCAGGCGAGAAACTGGCTGTCTTCCATGCCGAGCGGAATATACAGGGTCCCGGAGGGGATGCCGTAGAGAGAGCAGAAGCCATAGCTGGGAGTCTCCGAGCAGCCGTTGATATTGAGAGTCTGAGCCTGGCCGGTTCCACCCTGCGTGTACTTGTCAGAACGGTCTCTGACGAGATAGTGGACTATCGTCTGGCCAGCTCCCGGGTTGTAGCCTGGATTCGTCGGCAGACCATAGTTGACAGTTGCCAGGGAGAGCCTGCCCATGATGACCGCGTTGCCGGCGAGACCGAGCATGACGACGAGTAGTAGGACGACCAGGAGAAGCGCCCCGCGTGTCTTTGCCAAGTCAGCGCTTCCTTCTCCGCCCTGCCGCAGCAAGCTTCTGGAACCGTGCTGGGCCGTATTTGCGCCGGCCGATGCTCGCGGCCAGGGCGGACGGGCTGTGCACTCCCGGTCGATGGGCCAGCTGGTGTTCGAGAGATCTGAAGCGTTGGCCCGAGCCAAGCCGTGGCGCGTCGAGGATCTTCAGAACGAGGGCGGCTACTCCGCTCAGCAACAGAACCGTGAATATGAGACTGCCAGTCAGCGGCGCCGGGATCATAGCGGCTATCTGGACCAGGATCCCGTTGACGAATGGCGAGTAGAAGTCGGCCACGAAGAAGAGGACTGCTGCAAGCGTGAAGACTGCCCAGCCGTTGACGTAGGGAATCCTGCCGAGCCCTTCCATCTATCCCACCAGAGTCCCCAGGTTCCAGGCGACATGAATGATGTTCGGCGCACTGTTAGCCGCGTCTCGACGATTCCTCGAGAAGCGGATCGTCCCGAGCAGAGCCGAGGCAAGAACGACTCTCGCGGCGAAGACGAACAGTAATGCTTGAGGCGTAGTCCCGTAGACGAACTTGTGCAGGAAGACGAAGAAGCCGGCCGCAGCGAGGACGGCGACAAACGCGGACTCCAGGAAGCCGAAGCGGAAGTATCTCATAGTGACGAAGAGGAAGATCGTGAAGGCTCCGAGAAGCGCCTCTTCAACAATCGCCGTGTCGATGGCGAAGGTGAACGCGAGCGCCGAGGTTGGCGCGACCGAGGTTGCCAGCTGAGTGCTTGCCAGAGAGACGACGATGAAAGCCTGGTTCACATAGAGCTGGGCCACTCCGACAATCCCGAAGCTGGCCACGATAAGCAGAGCCTGGTTCTGGGTCAATCGCTGGAAGGGGACCGACGGCTTGATCAGATCAAAGCCGCCGGTGAATGCGATGGAGGTTCCTATCAGCAGCCCGTTGCCTGCGAGAAACATGGCCAGCAGGATCGTGGCCTTGGCCGCCACGTCAGGCGCCGTGTCGACGCTCAGTCCGAGGAACGGCAGAGTAACGAGGGCGAACGCCTGCCCAGCCAGGACCCCGAGGGTTAGAGGGAAACGCTCCTGGATTCTGGGTGGACGCATTGACAGTTGTGACCATCTCGAATACAGAATCTGTGCCCTAAGAGAAGCGGGCGGGGGTTAGCCCGGGACGCGTCCCGGTATCGCTTCTGGCTCATGGAACGATTACCGCTTGCCGTGTCGAGCGAACGACGCTGCACCAAAGTAGCCCAGAGCGATACCGAACCACAACGCGATGAAGATCAGTATGGCTTCCGGGTTTGCGAAGGTCAGCAACGTCTGAATGTTGATGGCGTAGCTGATGCCGAGCAAGGGTCCGATCCAGAAGGTGACAAGCCACCAGGCAGCGAGTGGTGCGCCGATAATGGCGAACCAGAAACCGCCCAGTTGGGCCTGTAGATTCTTAGCCATTCTGGATCAAGTCCTGACGGTGATGACTGCGCTGTTGGTCTGGCTGACCGCTTCTGGGTTGAGAACTGCGCCCTTGTAGAACTGGAAGTAGGTGCTGCTGAAGTTGACGTAGACGATCGGTGTGATGGTCACGACGTCGCCGCTGCCGTTGTAGACCGCGTTACAGTCGATCTGTAACGTCGAGAGCAGTGCTCCCACGTTCAACGGCTGTCCTGACGGGTCGTAGATCTTGGTCAGCTGGGTGGGCGGTATGACGAAGAGGTAGAAGATGTCGGTGGCGCTGTTGCTCTTGCTGATCACCGTTGGCGCGAGGCCGAAGAGTGTCGATGTCGTGATGGCGCACATGTCATTGTTGGTGGTAGCCTTGATCTCGACTGAGAGGACCATCTGGAACTGTCCGCGAGCGAGTGATCCGCCCTGGAGTTCGACTGGCGTATAGTCTGCGTAGCCTGAGCCCTGCGGATTCGCCGGGGCTGTTCCAGCTCCGCCCTGAGTCAATCCCCAGGCCATCGTGAAGCGTCCGAGACTTGTCGCCTTTGGAAGGTCGCAGGCGGCGGCTCCAGTGTTGACGAAGCAGGTGTTGGCCGCTGTGAAGTCTGTGCCGTTCTGGTAGCGCTCGTCCAGTAGGACGGGCGTGGCAGTGTTATAGCCAGAGTTCGAACCGGTCGGGTTCTGGCCCGCGATCATGATAATTGGGATCGTCGGGTAGAACGTCGGCGCGGTCGAGGGCAGCACTGTGACGAAGGGGACTGTGCCCCAGCCTGGGCCTGGGTTGCAAGCCTGGGCCGGCGCGTTGGTCCCGCTGATCAGTGTCACGGTTGGGACTGCAGAGGCGAGAGGACAGTACATGACCGTCTTCTGCGCCGTGTAGTCTGCGGCGGTGCAGGTGGCGGAGGCGTCGATGCAGACCTTGATGACTACTTGTGTTCCAGTGTTGGGAGTCCAGCCTGTTGGGGCGCAGACTCCGGTCGATGATGCCTGTACGCTTGGACCGATCACCCAGGTTCCGCCGTTGATGGCGACTCCCGGACCGGTCGGCGTGAACGTGGCTGGCGAGCCCGCGTTCCAGAAGAACACGCAGCTGTAAGACGCGCTCAGCGCTTTGCCAGTGTTGTACAGGTCGACGATTGTCGCGCTGATCAGCTGAGCTGTAGGATTACAGCCTGCTGGAGGCGTTGTTCCCGCCCCTGCCGGATAGACCCCTGCGGTAGTCGACGGGGATCCTGGACAGTAGGCTGAGAAGCCGCTGGTAGTTGGAGACGGAGACGGGTTGCCGATGCTGGTGGTGGTTGACAGTGGAAAAGTCCTGAAGCCGTTGGTAGCATAGCCGATGCCGATTAGCAGTATTGCAAGGAGAACGATTACCGTTCCCGAGCCTTTCATTTTTGCCATAGTTGGCTTTTCAAGACTTGGGAAAGAGCCGATTGCTTAAAAGCCAACCCTGAGAGTCTTCTGGGCCGAAGGCGGAAGCCTGCCGAGAAACACGATTCCCCGAGCAAAGTGGAACCATTCGGCACGATCATTCATGATAGGCGAGGGCAACGCTGCGAACGTGCTGTGGCAGTGCCCTGAGTGTAACGGGGTCTATCATACCGAACAGGAGGCGTCAGTGATCAGCAACGGCGGCGCCGCCGGCATTGGACACAAGTGCAAGTCCAGACCGAACGCTAGGAACTGGCTGGATCCTACCCGGCTCCCCCGACTCTAATCGTCGACGCTATGACTGACTGGCTGGACCCGACCTATCCAGAAAAAGAGGGTTAGAGAGAACGGGTCTCTCTTACCCGAAGGTGAAGGTTGTTTTTCCGGTCAGCGAGACGATGCCGTTGAGTCCAGCGCTTGGCGTGTGCAGGTGTCCACGGACCGCGATGACTCCCAGTCCACCGATTGAGGCTCCGTCGCACGGGCCGAAGCTGAGACCGCCGAGCAGACTGGTCTGAGCAACCTCGAAGATCTCGCTCTCTCCGGCTGCCTGTCCGCTGGTCGAGACGTGGACTACTCCCGCGCTTGTGCCGATGTTTCCGAGACAGAAGAACGTCTCGTAGTCGGTGTCGCTCTGGAGATTCGAGCCCCAGTTAATCGTCGCCGTTGCTACGTCTGCGAAGGTTGAAGCGGCCGCCGTCGCACATCCTGGCAGGATGCTTACTGTCCCGAGGAGCGCGACTCCGCCCTGGACCGAGATCGTAAGCTCCTTCGTCTGACCCACGACTTGTCCGACGTTGCTGACCTGTACTCTTAGCTGGGCGACCGCTCCCCCCACCATCAAGGCCATGGTTAGCAGCGCGATCGCCGCGAGCTTTTTTCGCTGCATTGTCTTTTCAGTCCTTAGCTCGACTGGAAACCATTTGAGCTCTCTGTCCACATCTGCAACGAACTGCAAGCTGCTGCACACAGGTGCATACAGTTGCAGGTGGGCTGTGCATCACAGGTTCACGACTCTGGAGGAACGCGTCGACCGCCTGGTCCCACTTGCCTTGACGACCTCTCTTGAGCTTTGCCCGTTTGTCTTGGAAGTCCTCGAGTACGAGAAATGGAAAAATGAGAATCGTGAAGAACGCCGCCCAGAACGCGACCCAGATTATCCAGCCTTTCTCGTTGAGCCTCTCCCATCTGCTCAACTGGTTCACGATGCTTCAAACTCTTCGAGGCCGACTCTCGGATACTCTGCCATGAGATGGCCGGGATCCAGCCAGCGAAGTCTGAGGAACCACCATTTCAGCAGGGCTTCAAGATCCCGCGTCTTCTCACGGTTGTGCAGCTCGACCACGATCTTCTGGATCCGTCCTTCACTGAAGGCTTTCCGCATTCCCTCTAGAACCATGAACTCTGCGCCTTCGACGTCTATCTTGACCAGGTCGACGGCTGTCTTCGGGAAGATCTCGTCGAAGGTCGCCGTGTCGACCTGGATGGGATTCTTGCCGATCCAGACCCGGTCTGTCTGACTCCCCGCTGGCTTGTACTCGAACTTCTCGAGCAGAGTGCCCATGCTCTGCACCGGGTCTTTTTTGAAGGGGAAGAAGGAAGCGGTTCCTTTCTGGTTGGAGAGCGCGAGAGGGTGGACCCAGACATTCGCGCCTGGCATTCTTTCGAGATCCTTCAGCTTGGCAAGATAGAATGGATCAGGCTCGAACGCATGGACGACTTTGAACCGTCGAGCGAGCAGTCTGCTGTAGACTCCAAAATTTGCACCGACGTCAATGCAGACTTGGCCCGACTGGCCTCGCAGATACCGGTAGGTCGCCGGCTCCCACATTTTCGGACCGAACTGTCGCAGGACAAAACGACGGAAGAGGAAGATCCAGTCCTTCTGGTAGAAGCGGCGCTGAGTCACGGTTTAGACCTGCCCAGCGAGACGAGTATAGCACTTGCGATGACGAGGACGAAGCAGATCTCCCAGGCGAACCCGCTCGAGACGCAGCCGATTTTGCTGAGGATTGGAAACTGGTAGCACTGGGGATCCCCGTGGTTCTTGACGAACCAGAAGATCGAGTCTGCCAGTCCCAGGCTGAGACCGAGAAGAAGCCAGCCCAGCGAGCCGGTCCAGTAGCCGAGTTCCTGTCTCAGTGTTTCCGTCTACCGCCGGCAGCAACCGCGACGGCGACGACTCCGAGAAGGCCCAGGCTGATAAGGACGGCCGGGCTGCCGAAGAACAGGTTGATCCATGAAGTCCCGCCGCCTGACGGGGCGAGCTGTCCGGTCGAAAGCTGGTAGCTGGTGAAGTCAACCGCGAGCTGGTTAAACTGGAATCCTTCGACGCCGATCTCGACGCCTGAGAGCTGGCAGGACTGGGCCGTGGCCGAGGCCATCCCCCAGGCTTGCAGATCATGGATGCAGTTGGAGGCGACGTCAGCAGTCAGCGTATACTGTTGGCCTACCGCGATGGGTCCAAAGGTCACGTTGTTCCAGCCGAAACTGTCTCCGGGATCATAAGTCTCGGTCGTGCCGACGGTGCTGAAGACTCCGTTGATGTTCTCGACCCTGGACTGGGTGTCGAGACACTGGTAGGTATGACCGGCGAGAGTGACGGGTCCGCCTGGCAGCCAGTAGTACATGGCGACGTAGACATGGTAGCGGTACGGGATCTGCTGGCTTCCGGTCGGGAGGATCTTCGGCGTGAAGCTCATCACTATCGAGGACTGGTTAGCCAGGAAGACTCCGGGGACGGGCGCGGTGCAGGGGGTCCAGGGGAAGACTCCCTTCTGAGTCGTCGCCCACTGGTAGTCGTTGTCGTTGCCTGTTCCGGTTGCGAGAAGGTTTGCCTGGTAGACTCCTCCGACGATAGTTGAGCTTCCACCAGTCAGACCGTTATAGTTGTCACAGTTCCAGCCGACGGGCAGAGGGTTGCATGAGCCGAAGCTCAGAGCGCCAGTTCCACCGGTCGAGCCGACTACAATAGTGGCGGAGGAAGAGGCGGTCTGAGCGCCCTGTCCAGTGACGGTTACGGTCACAGTCTTACTGCCGGCTGTAGTGTACGTTGTTGATACCGGGTTGCCGGTCGCCGTGGATCCCTGTGAGAGCCCTGTCCAGGTGAAGCTGTAAGGCGGAGTGCCGCCGCTGACAGTCGCGGTGAACGTCACCGCTTGGCCGACGACCGGCACCAGTGGCGAGTAGGTGAAGCTGACTCCAATCTGAGCCCCCACTGTTCCGAAGATGTCGTTTATGGGGGTCGCGGCCGAGGCGAAGCCAAGCCGGGGCAGACCCCAGTTGTCCTCGATCATGCCGAGGCTCGAATACTCGTCATAGCTCGCCGGCGACGTGAAACCCGTCTTGATCAGGTTGCCGTAGCTGAACTCGACGTTGGGCGACGGGTCATACTCGT
>Ga0066710_100005845_pt1 | contig 11343 bp, 10 predicted proteins | sample GraSoiAngelo_159_FD_79666 | JGI IMG/M metagenome (GOLD analysis project Ga0066710, IMG submission 79666) | Grasslands soil microbial communities from the Angelo Coastal Reserve, California, USA - 14_1009_16_40cm | ecosystem: Environmental > Terrestrial > Soil > Grasslands | place: USA... | reverse complement strand
GGTGGCCGGGGGGGGGCTCGCGGAGCTTTTCGATGAGCCGCCACAACCGGCCGGGGCGAGCGCGCCCGCCAGCAGGAGCATCGAGACGGTCGGGACGAGGCGCGGCCTCGCTGCGTGAGTTACACGAAGAGTCACGTTCACATCCTCCATGGTCGGGGCCGTCGCTTGTGAGGACACCGCTCGCGGCGAATGCTTCCCAGGCCTGCAGCCGCGCGCGAGCCGTCGGTCAGAGCATATGTCAAGGCTGGGTGTGGATCACGACGTCGGCGATGTCCGGGATCCGCTGGCGCAGCTCATCCTCGAGCTCGCCCGCGAGACGGTGAGCATTGGGCAGCGACTCCTCGCGGTCGAGGCCCAGCGTCAGGAACACGACGCGTCCCGCCTCGGTGCTCAGCAGCTTCACAGAGCGCGGCCGCACGCCGGTGTGTTCATGCACGAGCCGCTCGATCCGATCACGGGCGTCGCCCTCGTCGCCCGCGTCCGGCGCGCGTGCCGCGAGCGGACGCTCGAGCGGCTCCAGGTGCGTCTGCACGGCGAGCACCCCGAGCGTGTCGCAGATCGCCTGCTCGACCCTGCGGGCGGTCTCCGCAGCCTCGCGCAGCGGCAGGTCGGCCGCGAACTTCAGGTGCAGCGACACGTTGACCGACCGGTCCTGCTCGAAGATCGTGATGTCGTGAGCCTCCAGCACGAGCGGCTCCGCGAGCGCGATCGCAAGCACGCGATCGCGCAGATCCAGTCCCCATCGCCGCGGCTCGACATGCACGACGACGTCACTTCCGGGCAGCGCGTCCTCGAGCGCCGCCTCGACCTCGTTGGCGGCCTCATGTCCCTCGACCACCGCCTGCCCCGGCGGGACCGTGACGACCACGTCGGCGAAGTAGCGTCCGGCCGACTCGCGCAGCCTCAGCCGGCTGAGCTCCACGTCGATCCCCAGGCGCGCGATTGCCTGTTCTGCCGCCACTCGCGCCTCTGCCGGCGTGCGATCCATGAGGACGTTGGCGTTCTCGGCGACCAGCCGGGCCGCCGCCGCGCAGATGATCGCCGCCACCAGCAGCGCGGCGATCGAGTCGCCCTCCTCGAAGCCGGCACGCACCACCAGCAGGCCGAACAGCACGGTCAGCGAGCCGGCTAGGTCGCCCGCGAAGTGATATGCGTTAGCACGCAGCGCCGCGCTGCCGTAGCGTCGCGCGCTTCGCAGCGAGACGGTGGTGCGAGCGAGGTCGACCACGATCGCGGCCGCCAGCACCGCGAACTGATACCAGTGGATCCGCGGCGGCGACGCGCCCGCGAACAGGTGGCGCAGCGCTTCCACCGCCACCAGCGCGCCACCCGCGAGCAGGATGGTCGACTCGCCCAGTGCGCCGAGGTTCTCGGCGCGCCGGTGTCCGTAGGGATGCTCGCGATCGGCCGGCCGGCCGCCGAGGCGCACGGCAAAGAAGGTCACGATCGCGGCGATCACGTCGCCGCTCGACTCGATCCCGGCCGAGACGAGCCCAAGGCTTCCGCTTGCCACCCCTACGCCGAGCTTCAGCGCCACGAGCAGGGCCGCGGCAGCGATCGACACGAGCGTGGTGCGCTGCTGCGTGAGCGCCTGCTCGGTCTCGCCGGTCGCCGCCATCGACTAGAAGACTAGGCGCGCCGGCGGGCAGTCGAACGGCGGCAACCTGCCGGGTCCTTCGGCGGCGTATGGTGGGGTGATGGCGCCCGAGCACCCATGGCACAGCCACGGCCTGCGCGCTCGAGCCGACAGCCGCAAGCTCGGCCGCGCGCTCGCACTGATCGTCGCGTTCATCGCCGTCGAGATCGCGACCGGGGTGCTCGCGCATTCGCTCGCGCTGCTGTCAGACGCGGCCCACATGCTCGCTGACGCCGCCGCGATCGGCTTCTCGCTCGTGGCGCTGAAGCTCGCCGCCCGACCGGCGGCCGGCGCGCTCACCTTCGGCCTAAAGCGCGTGGAGATCCTCTCGGCCCAGGCCAATGGCGTGAGCCTGCTGATCCTGGCCGCGCTCATAACGTACGAGGCGATCAACCGCCTGCTCGCCCCTCCGGCTGTGCGCGCCGGCCTCGTCCTCGCGGTCGCGCTGGTGGGCATGCTCGTCAACCTCGCCGCTGCGCGAATGCTCGCCTCCGCCAACCGGCAGAGCTTGGGCGTGGAGGGCAGCTTCCAGCATGTGCTGACCGACCTCTATGGCTTCATCGGTACCGCGCTGGCCGCCGCGGTCATCTTGCTGACGGGGTTTCAGCGCGCTGACCCGATCGCCTCGCTGTGCATCGCCGGGATCATGACGCGATCGGCCTACCTGCTGCTGAAGGCCTCGGGTCGCGTATTCCTCGAGGCAGCGCCGGAGGGGCTGGACCCGCAGGCAATCGGCCGGGCGCTCGCCGAGCGGGCGGGGGTCGTTGAGGTGCACGATCTGCACGTGTGGGAGGTGACCAGCGGCTTCCCCGCGCTGTCGGCACACGTGCTGGTCGCGGGCGAGGAGGACTGTCATGCTGCGCGACGCGATATGGAGGCGATGTTGCACGCCCGGTTCGGCCTCGATCACACCACCCTGCAGGTCGACCACGCCGGCGCGGAGTTGCTCGAGATTCAGCCGTCGCCTGCCTCGACGCGCGCGCGTGGCGCGGCCCGGCCGACGGCGCCGGGCACGTCGAGCCTGCTGGTGCAGGCGCGCAACAGAGAGGAGCGATAGCGATGGCGAAGCCGCTCTACACCGCCGAAGCACACGTCGTCGGCGGGCGCATCAACGGCCATGGACGCTCATCCGACGGAGCGCTCGAGGTCGATCTGCGCATACCCCGCGAGCTGGGTGGGCAAGGGGGAGGCACCAACCCCGAGGAGCTCTTCGCGGTGGGCTTTGCCGCCTGCTTCGAGAGTGCGATCGCGACCGTCGCACGGCGCACGAAGGACGAGGCCGGCGATGTTGCGGTCGACTCCAAGGTCATGCTGCTCACGACCCAGGAGCGCGGCTTCAAGCTGGCCGTCGAGCTGGACGTGAGCCTGCCCTCAATCGAGGATCAGGCGAAAGCGATCGAGCTGGTGCGGGCGGCGCACCGAGTGTGTCCCTACTCAAACGCCACCCGCAACAACATCGAGGTGAGCCTTACGGCCAACGGCCAGCCGGTGTCCTAGCTGAATTCGCGCGCGGGCTAGGAGGTGTCGACCTTGTTGCCGCTCGCTGACAGCACATACCACTCCGCGCCAAAGCTCTTGATCGCCTGCCCGTAGGCGTCCCCGGAATCGCCGTCGCGGGCGTAGAAGTACAGCGGGTGGCCCTTGTAGGTGACCTGCTTAGTCCCGTCGGAGCGGGTGATCACGCCGAGGTCAGCACCGCGCGCGCTGCCGCTCGCTGTGGGCGCCGAGCCCGTACGAACCGGTGGCCACAGCGACGCGCAGCCCGCGCTGCAGCTCGAGCTTGCGCCCTTGTCGGCCTCGTACATGTACACCGTCAGGTGCTTCGGCCCCGCCGCGAGGATCGTGCCGAGCTTGCCGTGCTTGGTGCTGATCGTCTCGCGCGCGCTTGCGGCGGTACTCGAGCTGCTCGCGGCCGTGGTCTGCGCCGGTGGGCTCGCCGCCGTCGGCCCCGCCTTGGTGGCGGTGCTTTTGCTGCCGCCTCCGCATCCCGCCACGGCGAGCGCCCCGGTGGCGATCGCGCCCAGCGCAAAGGTGTTTCTCATCGTGCCTCCAGCCGTAGTTGACAGACCGAGCGGTCCACTTGCTGCTAGACGCCATTAACCGGGGAACCTTCCCGGCGTCGAGAAGCCATATCGCGGTCGTCGCGCGCAAGCCGCGGCCGCGTGCATCCCCGCTCGCGAGCCGCCTAGAAGGGCTGTCCACTGGGCCGCACGAGCACCTCGTTGACGCTCACGTTGGCCGGCTGGCTGATCACGAACAGGATCGCGCGCGCTATGTCGTCGGCAGCCACCGGGGTGATGCCCTGGAAGCGTTTGGCCATCTGCTCGATGATCTCCGGGCGATTGTGCCCGGGCAGCTCGGTGGCGACCGCGCCCGGCTCCACCAGCGTCACCCGCACACCCAGCGGCACCCCCTCCTGGCGCAGCGACTCCGAGAAGGCCCCCACGCCGAACTTCGTCAGGTTGTACACGCCCGAACCCGCCCTGGCGACGCGTCCGGCGACCGAAGAGACGTTGATGATGTGCCCCGAGCCCTGTTCGGCCATCAGCGGCAGGGCAGCATGTGTGCAGTACAGCACGCCGAACACGTTGACATCGATCATGCGCCGCCATTCCTCGGTGGATGCGCCGGCGATCGGCCCCAGCAGCATCACGCCGGCGTTGTTCACGAGCACGTCGAGCCGGCCGAGCTCGGCGTGCGTGCGCTCGATGAACGCGCGTGCCTGGGCCTCCTCGGCGACGTCGGTCGGGATCGCGAGCGCCTGCCGCCCGTCCCGCGCGATGCGCTCGGCGAGCGCCTCGATGCGCTCGGCGCGTCGCGCGGCAAGCGCCACCGTCGCACCGGCCCGGGCGCAGGCCAGCGCCGTGGCCTCGCCGATGCCCGATGAGGCCCCTGTCACGGCCACGACCTGGTTCGAGAGCTCGCTGCTCATTCGCCGAGCTTATCCTGCAGCGCTCAGCGTCCGGGCTGCGCTGGCCGATGACAGTGCAGGCAACCGGCCCAGCCTTTTGGCCCCCGCGGGTTATGGATACCCGGGGTTTATCCCGGGGTCCCCGGCGCTCGAATAGTTTCCGGCGCCGCGGGCAGGTAGGCATTACGCGGTGTCGAAGCAGACCAGCGGGAGCGCGCCGGGCAGGATAATTGACAACGCAACTATCAAGGCGTATAATTCCGACTGCAAGCATCGGATTAGAAGGACAGATGGCAGATTTCTCAACAAACGTAAGCACCACCCTTGACCCGGTGGAGTCCATCCAGGAGCCCGCGCGCACGGCCGACGGCGCAGCCGCGGCCGATGGTGCAGCCGTGGCCGCACCCGCACGCCTGGACAACCCGATCGAGCGGGCGGATCTCAGCGCGCCCGACACCTTCATCCCCGAGTCGGTGGACCAGCTGCTGGCCCACTCGCGCCGCTACCCCCTGCTCACGCCGGCTCAGGAGATCGAGCTCGCGCAGCGCATCGAGCGCGGCGACCTGGAGGCCAAGGAACTGCTCGTGAACTCGAACCTGCGACTGGTCGCGTCCAACGCGCGGCGCTACCAGAACCAGGGCCTGCCGCTCGCCGACCTCGTCCAGGAGGGCATGCTCGGCCTCATCCGCGCGACCGAGAAGTTCGACTGGCGCAAGGGCTTTCGCTTCTCCACCTACGCCACGCTGTGGATCCGCCAGGCAATCCAGCGCGGCCTGGAGAACTCGGGGCGCACGATCCGCCTCCCCGTGCACGTGGCGCAGCGCTCTCGCAAGGTGGGACGCGTCGAGCGCGAGCTGTCGGTGCGGCTTGGGCGCGAGCCCACGATCTCGGAGCTGGCGCACGAGACCGGGCTGACGATCGAGCAGGTCGAGGAGGTCCGCCACCAGCGGGCGGCGCTCGTTAGCCTCGACCAGCAGGTCGGCGAAGACGGCGACACCGCGCTCGGTGATCTGTTGCCCTCCGAGGCTCAGCCGCCGGAGGAGACGGCGTGGGACAACGAGCGCGAGCGCATCGTGCACCGCGCGATCTCGCAGCTGCCGGACACCGAGCGGACCGTGCTGACGCTCCGCTTTGGCACCGGACGCGAGGAGCCTCAGACGCTGACCGCGATCGGCAAAAGGCTCGGCTTCTCCGCTGAGCGCGCCTCCCAACTCGAGCAGCGGGCGCTGAAGAAGCTCGCCGAGTCGCCTGAGCTGGCCGCGCTGCGCGAGGCCGCGTAGCTCGGCGCCGCGCCTCCGGCGACGTTCAGATCGGCTGCGAGGTGTGCGCGCGGAAGCGCGCGAAGTCCGGCGCGCGCTTCTGTTCGAACGCCCGCAGCCCCTCGGCGGCCTCCTCCGAGGCGGCGAACTCGTGCAGGCCGCTGAACGCAAGCGCCGCCTGGCCGGCGAGGTGCTCGCTCTCCTGGTTGAAGGACTGCTTGAGGAAGCGCAGCGCGGTCGGTGACAGGGCGAGGATCTCGTCGGCGAAGCGGCGCACCTCGGCGCGCAGCTCGGCCGCGCTCACGACGCGATTGACGAGGCCCCATCGCTCGGCCTCGCTGGCGTCGTACTGGCGGCACAGAAACCAGATCTCGCGCGCTCGCTTCTCCCCCACCACCCGCGCCAGGTAGCCGGTGCCGAAGCCGGCGTCGAACGAGCCCACCCGCGGGCCGGCCTGGCCGAAGCGGGCGTGCTCGGCGGCGATGGACAGATCGCAGATCACGTGCAGCACGTGCCCGCCGCCGATCGCCAGGCCGTTGACCGCGGCGATCACCGGCTTGGGGATGTCGCGAATCGTGCGATGCAGGGTCTCGATCTCGAACAGGCCGCTGCGCGAGGGCCCGTAGTCGCCGCTCTGCGCGCGCTGCTTCTGGTCGCCGCCGGTGCAGAACGCCTTCTCGCCGGCGCCCGTGAGCGCGACCACGCCCACTTGCGCATCCGCCCATGCCTGCTTGAAGCAGGCGATCAGCTCATCGACCGTGTGCGCGGTGAACGAGTTGAGCCGTTGCGGGCGATCGATCGTGACCCAGCACAGCCCGTCCTCGACCTCGTAGCGCACGTCTGACAGAGGATCCAAAGTCATAACGCTCCTTCCACCGCGGATCTGCATGAGGGCGTCCTGCTCGAGCGCATTGTGTCGAGCCGCCGCTCACGCCATTGTCAGGCCTCCGCTCACCGACAGCGTCTGGCCCGTTATGTAGCCCGCCTGCTCGGAGGCGAGGAAGGCGATCGCCGCGGCCACCTCGTGCGGGCGCCCGAGCCGGCGCATCGGCACCGCGCGGGCAAGCGCCTCGACCAGTCGCTCGGAGTCCGGTGCGCTGCGCACCATCTCCTGCAGCATGTCGGTGTCCGTGGGCCCAGGACAGACCACGTTGGCCGTGACGCCCTGGCGCGCGAATTCGCGCGCGATCGTCTTGGTGAAGGCGATCACGGCCGCCTTGGCCCCGGCGTAAACGGCCTCCTGGGCTGACCCCACCCGCGCCGCATCGGAGCTCACGTTGACGATCCTTCCCCAATGCCGCTCGGCCATGCCGCCGATGACGGCGGCGGTGGTGCGCAGACAGCCTTCGAAGTTGATCGCGATCACGCGCCGCCAGAACGGCTCCTCGGTGTCCAGGAAAGGTCTGAACTCGTCCCATCCGGCGCAGTTGACGAGCACCTCGATCGGCCCCAGCGCCTCGCGCGCGCGCGCCGCCGCGGCGCCCACGGCCTCCGGGTCGGTGACGTCCATGGCCAGTGCCAGAGCCTCGCCTCCCTGGCCCCGGATCTCCCGCGCCACCTCGGCAGCCTGCTCCTCGCGCAGGTCGGCGACGGCGACCGCAGATCCGGCGCCGGCAAGCGCCAGCGCGCACGCGCGGCCGATGCCGCGCGCCGCGCCGCTGATCAGCGTTACCCGCCCGCCCGCGCTCTGGGAGCGCTCAAGCGGCGCCGGGCCGCGCTGCGAGCGCGGCTCGTCGTTACGCCGCGCGGGCGGCTCGTCGTTGGCCACGGCCCGGCTTTATACACCCCGCGCGGCCGCGCGGCCGGCGCGCTCGCGTCCGCGGGGACGTCCGCTACGCTGCACGTCCAACGGGGCGCCTGCGTGGCCACCCTCGAGCGCGAACTACAGGAGGCCGGCACGTGTCAAAGACGCTGTGGGAGCGGACGGTGCAGCTCACGGTCGCTTTCGGCGAAAGGCTGCTCGCGCCGATCGAGCGCTGGATTGGCCGGCGATCACTCGTCGGCGACGCGACGTTCTTCCCGCTCGAGCGCTTTCCCTGGGTGCGACACGTCGAGGAGAACTGGCTGACCATCCGCGAGGAGCTCGAACGCGTGCTGGAGGACCGGGCGGCGCTGCCCAACTTCCAGGACATCTCCAAGGACCAGATCGGGATCACCGACGACGATCGTTGGAAGACGTTCTTCCTGTACGGCTACGGCTTCAAGGCCAAGCTGGGCACCGAGATGTGCCCTCGTACCGACGCCCTCATGCGCCAGGTCCCAGGGATGACAACGGCGATGTTCTCGATCCTCTCCCCGCGCAAGCACATTCTCGACCATCGCGGCCCCTACAAGGGCGTACTGCGCTACCACCTCGGGCTGATCGTCCCGCGCGAGAAGCAGGCATGCCGCATCCGCGTGGGCGAGGACATCCGCCACTGGGAGGAGGGCAGGAGCATGATCTTCGACGACACCTTCAACCACGAGGTCTGGAACGACACCGACGAGACACGCGTGGTGCTGTTTGTCGACGTGCTGCGCCCGCTTCCATTCCCCGAGTCCGCGATCAACGCGCTGATCGTCAAGGCGATCGGCTGGTCCCCGTTCGTGCTGGACGCCAAGCGCAACCAGGAAGCCTGGGAACGGCGCTACCTGCAACGATCGCGCGCCGGGCGCGCCGCGCCGCAGCCGGCGCAGGCCTCCTAGCTGAGCTGCCCACACACGTTGTGAACGACTGAGAAAGGCATCCGGACCGGCTGCACAAGCGCGAGCGCGGGATCACGCGCGTGCCGCCGTCTTCACCAACGCCGCTGCTTGCCCCGGTAGCTTGCGGCACTGCAGACGTTTCGTCTGCCCAGCGAGCACCGGGTCCCCGGCCCCGGTGCTTGTGCATGCCAGGTCGCGGACGGCAGGCCAGCCGGCGCGGATTATGAGGCGAGGACTCAGATGGTCGTGCTCGGCAGCCCGAGGCTTGTGGTGAGTTCATTGGCCTTGGCGTTGAGCACCGTGAACTCGCCGGTGAGGATCAGTACTCCGAGCGCGATCATCACCGCTCCGCCCACCGCGATGATGGTCGGAAAGTGGCGTTTGACGATCGTCACCGCGGCCGTCATCCGCTCGAAGGCCACCGCGATCAGCAGGAACGGGATCGCCAGGCCCGCGGAGTAGAACGCAAGCAACAGCGCGCCGTGCGCCGCCGAGCTCGAGATCGCGGCCTGCGTGAGGATCGCTCCCAGCGTGATGCTCGTGCACGGCGTCCATGCGATCGCGAAGGCGGCGCCCGCCACGAGCGGGCCCCCGCGCCCGGCCAGGCGCACGAGCGAGCTCCAGTGCCACTCCAGGTTGAGCACGCGCACGAACGGCGTGGCGAGGAACAGCACCCCCAGCGCGACGATCAGCGCCCCGCCGACCTGGGCGAGGGCGTGTTTGTGCGCGTTCAATGTGGAGCCGATGACGGTCGCGCTCAAGCCCAACAGGATGAAGATGGCCGAGAAGCTGACGACGAACAGCAGGCTCGGCCCAAGCACGCGCCGCACGCCGACGCTCCTCAGGTCCGCCGGGGTCACGCCGATCACGGTCGACAGGTAACCCGGCACGAGCGGCAGCACGCACGGCGACAGGAACGACACCAGGCCGGCCGCCAACGCGAGCGGGATTCCCACGCCAGTCGCGGCGTCCGAGCTGGACGCCAGGCTGAGCGCGAGGGGCGCGTGACCGATCGCCGTGCTCACACCTAAACGATACGACCCCGACGTCGCCCGGCGCCGCGCACGCGTGGCGACCGGCCGTCGGAGCGCTGCTCCAGGGCCAGGGCTACCAGAAGCGCGCCGATAGACTGCAACGGGTGTCCGAATCGGTTGGCGGCGAGGGGCTCTTCGGTTGAGCAGCCGGCCGTTCTTGCGGGGTCGCTCGGAAGAGGGACGCCGGCTCGCGCGCGCTGAGCTACGCCCGGAGGACGTTCCCGCCACGCCGGTGTCGCTGCGACGCGTCGGGCGCCTGTTCGCGCCCTACCGCGTGCGGCTGGGCGGGCTGCTTGGGCTCATCTTCACCTCCGCCGGCCTCGGCGTGATCAGCCCCTTCCTGCTGCGCGGCGTGCTCGACAAGGCGATCCCCCATCGCGACACCACGCTGCTGACCCTGCTCGTCGGCGGCATGATCGCGCTGTCGATCCTCACCAGCGTGATCGGCGTGGCCCAGACGTGGGTCTCAAACCAGGTCGGCCAGCGCGTCATGCACGACCTGCGGTCCGCCGTCTATCGCCACCTGCAGCGGATGTCGCTGGCGTTCTTTACGCATACGCGCACGGGCGAGGTGCAGTCGCGGATCGCCAACGACATCGGCGGCATCGACAGCGTCGTGACCTCCACCGCCACCTCGATCGTCCAGAACGTGACCACGGTCGTCGCGGTGATCGTCGCGATGATCCTGCTCGACTGGCGGCTCGCGGCTTTCTCGCTCGTGCTGCTGCCGTTCTTCGTGTGGCTCACGCGTCGCGTGGGCGAGGAGCGCCGCCGCATCCAGTCGGTGCGCCAGAGCCGCCTGGCCGACATGTCGACGCTCGTCGAGGAGTCCCTGTCGGTGTCCGGGATCCTGCTCGGCAAGACGATGGGGCGTGCGCCGGAGCTCGTGCGCCGTTTCAGCGGGGAGTCGGGCGAGCTGGCCGACCTGGAGGTCCGCGCGCGCATGGCCGGACGCTGGCGCATGGCCTCGGTGCAGATGAGCTTCGCGATCATGCCCGCGGCCGTGTACTGGTTCGCCGGCGAGAGCATCGCCGCGGGCGGCCACGCGATCTCGATCGGCACCGTGGTCGCGTTCACCACGCTGCAGACGCGCGTGCTGTTCCCGATCCAGTCGCTGCTCTCGGTGGGGCTGGAAGTGCAGACCTCGCTGGCGCTGTTCGGACGCATCTTCGAGTACCTCGACCTGCCGGTCGACATCGTCGAGCGACCCGGCGCGCGGCCTTTGCGCGACGTTCGCGGCGACGTGCGCCTGAGCGACGTGTGGTTTCGCTACGCCCCGGACTCGCCCTGGACGCTGCAGCGCATCAGCGCCGACATCCCAGCCGGGACGCGCACCGCGCTCGTCGGGGAGACCGGCGCGGGCAAGACCACGCTCGCGTATCTGGTGGCCAGGCTGTACGAGCCGCAGCGCGGCCGCGTGAGCATCGACGGCATCGACGTCCGCGACGTGACCCTGGCCTCACTGGCCGCGACGGTCGGCCTGGTCTCGCAGGAGACGTATCTGTTCCATGCCTCGATCCGCGAGAACCTGCGCTTCGCCTGCCCGCAGGCCAGCGACGCGGAGATCGAGGAGGCGGCTCGCGCCGCTCAGATCCACGAGCTGATCGCGTCGCTCCCCGACGGCTACGACACGCCGGTGGGCGAGCGCGGCTACCGCTTCTCCGGCGGCGAGAAGCAGCGCATCGCGATCGCGCGCACGGTGCTTCGCAACCCGCCCGTGTTGATCCTCGATGAGGCCACGTCGGCGCTCGACAACGAGACCGAGCGCGCGGTGCAGCAAGCGCTCGACGAGCTCGCGCGCGGCCGCACCACGATCGC
>Ga0066710_100005844_pt1 | contig 11343 bp, 9 predicted proteins | sample GraSoiAngelo_159_FD_79666 | JGI IMG/M metagenome (GOLD analysis project Ga0066710, IMG submission 79666) | Grasslands soil microbial communities from the Angelo Coastal Reserve, California, USA - 14_1009_16_40cm | ecosystem: Environmental > Terrestrial > Soil > Grasslands | place: USA... | reverse complement strand
TCTTCCTCAAGGCGCTCGCGGTGGCCCGCAACCTGGGCGCCGATCTCTCCGACCTCACCACCGTGAACCTCGACCAGATCCAGCACTACCGGCCGCGCGTCAACCTGGTCGAGCGTCCCACGCGCGCCCCGGGGAGCCGCGGCTTCGCCCTGACCGGTCATCACGAGATCCTGATACCCCTGTTCGCGGCGGCGGTGCTCGCGGGTCTCGAATCCCGTCCTTAAGCCAAGCGATTCATGACCCGCGTCGCGAAAGGGCCGGACCCGGACCCTGCAACAGCGGGCGCATGGATAAGGATCATGGTCCTCCGGACCACCACGAGGAATGAGAGCGGCTAGAATCCTGGGCAGGGCGATGATCCGCCTCGCCCGCCCGCCCGAGCCGGGGAGGTTGGCGTGAGCTTCGCCCGCGTGCTGGTCATCGTGCCGGCCCACGACGAGGAGGCGAGCATCGGCCGCACGCTCGCCGAGCTTCTCGCGGGTGCCCGTCGCGCGGGTGTCCCCGCCGGGCCGAGCCGCCGCCCCTACCGCCTCGACGCGCTGGTCGTGGACGACGGCTCGCGCGATGGCACGGCGCGAGTCGCGCGCGAGGCCGGTGTCCCGGTCGTGCGCCACCCGATCAACCTGGGTGTCGGCGGGGCGCTCCAGACCGGGTTCCGGTACGCGACCGAGCGCGGCTACGACATCGGCGTCCAGTTCGACGCCGACGGCCAGCACGACCCCGCCTACCTCGACCCATTGCTCGAGCCGGTGCTGCTCGGCGAGTGCGATGTGAGCATCGGGTCGCGCTTCATCGCCCGCAGCGGCTACCGCGCCCCGCTGGTGCGGCGGTTCGGCATGCGCCTGTTCGCGGGCGTGGTGCAGGCCGCCCTCGGGCAGCGCATCTCCGACACGACCTCCGGCTTCCGCGCCTACGGCCGTGCGGTCATGGCGACTTGCCAATTCGACTTCCCCCGCGATTTCCCCGACGCTCCGCTGCTCATCGTGCTTTCGCGACGCGGCTTCCGGCTGCGCGAGGTGCCGGTCGTGATGCGCGAGCGACGGGCGGGGCAGTCGTTCTACACGCTGGGCAAGTCGCTCTATTATCCGTATAAGAACCTGCTGGCGTCCCTGATGGCCTGGCTCCAGCGCCCGGCCTGACACGAGGAGGAACCCGTGCACTTCCTGTCCCGAACCCAGGTCATCACCGCGCTCGGCGCGGTCGGGCTCGCCATCCTGGTGCTCGAGCTGGTGCGCCGCCGTCGCCTGTCGGAGGAGTACTCGCTGCTGTGGCTGATCTCGGCCACCACGATCGCCGTCCTGGGCTTCTCGACTCCGGTCCTGAGCGGGGTGACGCGGGCCCTCGGCATCCTGAGCGAGGCCTCGACGGTGTTCGCGGCGGGGCTCGCGTTCGCGACCGCGATGCTCCTCTACATCTCGATCCGCCTGTCGCGGCTCGGAGGCGAGAAGGACGCCTTGACCCGCGAGCTCGCGCTGCTGCGCTTCGAGCTCGAGAGCCTGCGCCGGCTTCCGGGGAACGCGGGCCGCGCCGGGGAGGACCCCGGGCCGGGGCCCGCCGCCCTGCGGGGGCCGGAGGAATCGTGAGCCGCGGCATCAAGGTCGGGATCGGGATCGCCGTCTCGGCGCTGTGCGTGTGGGTCTCGATGCGCGACGTGCGGCCGGCCGAGGTGTTGAGCGCACTCCGGCGCGCGAACTACGTGGGCTTCGTGCTCGTCATGGCCCTCACCCTGCTCGCCTTCCTGGTGCGGGCGATCCGCTGGCGCCCGCTGCTCACGACCCCGCGTCCGGTGGGTTACGGGAGCCTCTACAGCGCGACGATGATCGGCTTCATGGCCAACAACATGCTGCCGCTGCGGCTGGGGGAGTTCGTGCGCGCCTGGGCCCTGGCGCGCCGCGAAAAGCTCTCGAAGACCACCGTGCTCGCCACCGTGGTCGTCGAGCGCGTCGTGGACATGTTGACCCTGCTCGCGATCCTCGGGATCGCGCTGCTGGTCCACCCGATCGCCCGCAGCAGCCGCGCCTGGGATCTCACCCGGCGGGGCGCACTGGCGCTGGTTGGACTAAGCGTCGCGCTGACGCTGTTCGTCGTGTTGCTCGAACAGAGGCCCGAGCTCATGCGCCGCCTGATCACGCGCGGTGCGGCCTTGCTGCCGGAGCGCGCGGGCGAGAAGGGCGTGGCGGCGCTCGAGCACTTCGTCGAGGGGCTGGGGCTGTTCCGCGACCCGGCACGCGTGCTCTGGGTCTTCCTGCTGTCGTTCGTCATGTTCGGGATCGTGATCGTCGGGCTCCAGGCGAGCCTGTGGTCGGTCGGCATCGATCTGCCGTGGTACGCCGGGCTCACCATGCTGGTCATCACCGCGATCGGGATCATGGTGCCCGCCGCGCCGGGCTACATCGGGACCATGAACGTGGCGTGCGTGGCCGGGCTGGCGCTGTTCCAGGTCGGCAAGGGGGCCGCCGTGCCGTTCTCCTGGTTCTACTGGGCGTCGCAGTGGATCCCCGTCACGCTGGTCGGGCTCTATTCCCTGCGCCGCGAGGGCCTGAGTCTGCGCCGCCTGGGCGAGGCCGAGGAGGGTGAGTCGTGAGCCGGCGGTGGACTGCAGGCCAGCGGGGCTCGCAGCGGCCTCCCGGCGAGGCCCGCACTCGGGCCCGCATTCCAGGCTCGACCCACGGTCCGCTCCAGCCGGCTCTGGCCTGAGCATCGCCATGTCCCCCCGCAAGCTCCTGCGCGACTCGCTCGGCCTGGCGCTCAGCAACTATCTCGCGCGCGGCGTGCTCATCGGGCGCGGCGTGATCTCGGCCGCAGTGCTCGGCCCCCACGGCTATGGGGGTTGGAACGCGCTCAACCTGATCCTCGACTACGGCTCGAACGCCTCGTGCGGGGCGCTTCAGGGGCTGGACCTCGAGCTGCCCGCCGCGCGCTCGGGAAGCGGCGCATCCGCATCGGCGCCCCCTGCCGGGGATCCGGCGCGGGCGCGCCGGCTGCTCGAGGGCGCCTGGTGGGTGATCGTGGCGGGGGGAATCCTGTTCACGCTCGCCGTGCTGGTCGCGGTCGCGGGCGGGCACCCGGCGGTCGCGCACGGCCTCGGCCTGGGGCCGCCGCTGCTCATGATCGCCGCCGCCCTGCTCCAGCTCGCGATCCAGTATCACGGCTCGGCGCTGCGGGCCCGCGGCTGCTTCGGACCGGTGAGCCGGGCCACGGCGCTCCAGGTGCTCGTGGGCGGCGGCGCCGGGATCGCGCTGGTGCGGCGTTTCGGGATCGACGGGCTGCTGTGGGGCTGGCTTGCCGGCACGGCGCTCGCGCTCCTCCTGCTGCGGCGCGCGGAACCCGCCCCGCTCGTGCCCCGCCATCCCGCCGTCGGGTGGGCGCTGATGCGGGCGGGATTCCCGGTGTTCGCGTTCTTCACCGCCTCGCTCGTCCTGCGCTCGGTGGACCGGCTCGCGCTCATCCGGCACGGAGACGCCGCGGGACTCGGCCACTACAGCTTCGGGCTGGTCTCGGCCGGGTTGGTGCTCTACCTGCCGGATGCGGCGGGGAGGGTGCTCTACCCCCGGGTCGCCGCGGCCGCGCACGCGGGGCTAGCCCCGGCGGGCGTGCGCCTCGAGGTGGCGCGGGCGCAGCGCGCGCTCGCAGTCACGCTGCCCCTTGCGGTGGCGCTCGCGCTGCCGTGGGCTCCGCCCTTGACCGCCCGCCTGCTGCCGGCCTTCCGCCCCGGGGTTCCGGCGCTCGAGGTGCTGGCGCTCGGCGCCCTGATGCTCGGCGCGGCCACCGTCCCCGGCAACTTCCTGCTCGCGAGCGGCCACGCCGCCCGGCTGCTGCCGTTCGGGGCGGCGGTGGCGGCGGCCAGCGCCGTGCTGGTGTTCGGCGTCGCGGCGCGCGCGCCCCGCCCGCTGCCGGTCGCCCTCGCCGCGACCGCCGGATACGCGCTGTTCGGGATCGGGATGGTCGTGTTCGCGGCCCGCGAGCTATTCGAGCGTCCGGTCGAGCGGCGCGCCTTCCTGATCGCGAGCTTCGTCCCCGCGCTGTGGGCCTCGGCGCTGGTCCTCGCGGCTCTGGCGTTCGGTCCGTCCGAATCCTGGACCGGCGCGCTCGCCCGCAGCGCGGCCGTGCTGCTCGGCTACCTGCCGGCGCTGGGGTGGTTCGGGCGCGGGCTGGGGCTGGTCCGGCTCGTGCGCGAGTGGCTGATCGCGCGCCCCGCACCGGCCTAAGCCGGACGCCGTCCCCCGTGCCCCCGCGCAAGTTCCTCCGCGAGCCGCTTCAGCTCCTCCGGCCGAGCCCGGCACTCGCGATTCACGTGCGTCAGGGCCGGCCGTGAACCGCGACCGCGTCTTCCTGGTGGTGGGGCTCGCGCTCGCGCTCCACGCCCTGCTCGCGTTCGCGCCGCGCGAGCTCATCCCCGAACCGTTGCGGCTCCCGCTCGCCTTCGGCGTGCTCGTGCTGCTCCCCGGCTACGCGTTCGTGGCTCTCTTCACCGCGCCTCCCGGCGGCTGGTGGCTCGCGCCCGCCTGGGCGCTCGGCTTCGGGGTGGCCTGGAACGGCGCCCTGGTGCTCGCGATTCGGGCGCTCCACCAGCCCTTCACGCTGCTCGCGGGGCTCAGCCTCCCGGCCAACGCCGCGCTCTGGATGGCCACACTCGCGCACCCGCGCCGCTTCGCGGAGACCGGCGCGCGGCTCGCGCTGCCCGCGGCGGCGGAGGGCTCGCTCGCCGGCTCCCGCGCCGCGCTCGCCGCCGTGCTGGTGGCCGCCCTGCTGGCGGCGCTCAACGCCGCGGTGCTCGGCACCCCGGTCACCTATCTCACCGATTCGCCCGACCACATCGGGACCATCCGCCGCATGCTCGAGACCGGCGACGCTTTCCCGGTCAATGCCTTCTTCCGGGACGCGGGGCGTGCCGGGGTGGACCCGCGGAAGGGGCTGTGGCACGCCCAGGTGGCGTTGATCGCGAAGCTCGCCGGCGCCGCACCCTTCGACTCCTGGCGCGCCCTCTCGGGGCTCATCGCGCCGCTCTCCGTGCTCGGGGCGGCGGCCTTCGGTTTCCTGGTGGGCGGTCCCGCCGCGGCCGGGGTCGGCGCCTGGGCGCTGCTCTTCACCTACGGCGGCTCGCTCGCCACCGGGTTCCTGCGCGAGGCGGTGCTCGCCACCAAGCTTGCCGACCAGCTCGCCTTCGCCACCGCGACGGCGGTGATCGCCGACCTCGCCCGCGGCGCCCCGGGTGACCCGCCTCGGCCTCGCGTTCCACCCGGCGTCCCGGCGCCGGTGGGTCCGAGCCGCTTCCGCGGCACGCGACGCGCCGCGGTGGGACTCGCGCTCGGGGCCGTCGCGTGCCACGTGTTCTCCGCCCTCCAGTTCGCGCTCGCCTTCACCGCCCTCGGACTCGGGCTCGTCATCCGCGACCGGGGTTTCAGCCGCCCGGTGCGGCGCCTCGCGGTCACCGGGGCGCTGATCGCGGTCGCCTGCCTGCCCTATCTCCTGTGGCGGGCGGGCACCGCGTACGCTCCGGCGAACCCCCTCCACACCGAGCCCCAGGGCCTGCTCACGCTCTGGGACGGCGTGCGGGTCGTCAGGTCCGGCGTGCTGTGGGACTGGATGGGGAAGAGCTGGGTGCTGTTCCCGCTCGCGTGGTGGGCGCTGTGGCGGCACGGGCGCTGGAACCCGGCGGTGCTCTACCTGCTCACCACCTCGCTCGCCGTGGCCCTGGTCATCTTCGATCCGCCGGTGGTGAAGCTGCTCCAGCCGCGGCTCGGCTCCCTGCTCATGCGTATGGTGGGGATGGTCCCGCTGGCCGGGCTGCTCGCCTGGCTCGTGCCCGGGCTGCTGCGACGGGCAGCACGCGGGGCGCGCCGGAGCCGGACGGTCGCGGGCCTCGGGCTCGCGGTCATGGCCCTGCTGCTCGCGCCGGTGGCTCTCGATGCGCTGTTCGTGCTGCTCCGCCCGTCGCGCATCGCGGCCGCCGAGGCCGGGCGCTCCCCGGCGCGCTGGCGATCGTCGCTCGAGTGGCTCGACCGCGTCCCGCCGGCGGGCCAGGTGGTGTTGAGCGACCCCGGGACCTCCTACGCGGTGCCGATGTTCACGCGCCACTTCGTCGTCACGCTGCTCGATCAACACAGCTCGCCCAACGATGCCCGCGCCGTGGAGCGGATCCTCGATGCGCGCGACGCCCTCGATCCCTGGGGGCCCTGGGAGCGCGCGCGCGACGTGGTGGCTCGCTACCGCGTGACGCTGGTGGTGCTGAACGGCCGATTCGTCGAGATTCCGCCCTTCGACTACTGGGCGCCCTCCCCGGGCTGGTTCCAGGCGGAGCGCGCGCGCCTCGATGGGGAGCCCGGGGCCTTCGAGCGCCTCGCCGACGAGGGAGACTTCGTGGTCTACCGCGTCCATGCCGCGGCGCTGGCGCGGCTCACCGGCGCCCCGCCGCGCCCGGTGGCCGCGCCCTACGATTCCGCCCACGCCCCGATCGCGCGCCGCATCGGGGAGCATCTCCCCGCGCTCCAGAGCCTCGGACTCTCGACCGGCCTCGCGAGCCCGGGCGACACGCTGCGCGGTGTGGCAGAGTGGAGGGCGCTTGAGCCGCTGCGGAGCGGCTCCTACCGGGTGGCGGTGCGGTTCGACCGCGCGCTGCCCGGAGGGTTCACCCCGCCCCGGGCCGTGTCCAAGCCGGCGCGCAAGCTGCTCGAGCTCGTCACGCGCGTGCGCTATCGCTTCCGCGCCGATCATCTGCCCGCCGCGGGCGTCTACGGCGTCGATCTGTGGCGGCCGGGCGAAGTGGTCCGGGACAGTTTCGAGCTCGAGGTCCCGCACGATGCCGCCGCCGGCGCCTACCGGGTGAGAGTCCAGATGCTACGCCAGCCCCACTATCCCAACTTGAGCCTGCGCGACTACTTCAGCGACGACGACTTCCTCGCCGGCGTCGAGATGGGTCGGCTCATCGTCGCCCGCGGCCGGGACCGGCTCCCGGCCGCCCCCGCCGCGTCGCCGGAAGCGTTCGGGCACTGACCGAGTGAGGCATCTGCGGGGTGTCCACGACCGCGCGCTGCCGGCATGATCCGGGCTCAGCTGGATGCCGGGGCGAGGTATCAGGGCACGCCCACGCCAGGTGCGTGTCGCCGCTGACGCGCAGTCATCTCGAGGAGGACCTTTGCCGCCTCCACCGCCTCGTGGGTGCCGGCGAGTGCGAGCACGTCCCCCTCCCGCAGGATCTCGTGGCCGTCGGGAAGCAGCACGACATCCTTGCCGCGCAGGATGGCGAGCACGGTCGCCCCGCTTCGGCCCCGCAGCTCGAGCTCCGCCAGCCGCCTGCCGATCGCCGGGCTGTGCCTCTCGAGCCGCACCGGGAATGGTGCGCCGAGGCCGGGCAGGAGCTGGTAGGCACGCTCGAGCGCCTCGACGTCGGCTCCCGGGCGCGCGTCGCGCGCGTGTTTCGCGAGCGTCGCCACGATCACCTCGGCCCCGGCCCGCGCATGGCCCTGGAGATTGGCCGCGCTGCGCCAGAACGCGTAGCCGAGGAGCACGAGAAGCGTTGCAAGGAGTGCGAGCCCCGCGGGCGAGGGGACGAACGGCTGGGTCAGGGCCAGCAGCGGAGTGCCGATCAGGAGGACGAGCGCGACTTGGAGCGTCGCGATCAGGACGCGGCGCGGGGCGGCCGCGAGGTCGAGCCGGCCCGGCTCGGGAGGGGGAAACGCGAGCGCGGCAAGAGACTGGCAGAGGTAGCGCGAGGTCCGCAGGATGCCGACCGCGAACGGCGTGACGATCAGCGCCGCGGCCGCGAGGACAGAGGCCCGGGCAGCCGGGGTGGGCATGCCCGTCACGCCGGCCAGCCAGCGCTCGAGCGGTCCGCCCTCGAGGGCCGTGCCGATGCCGACCATCGCGAGCAGGAGGACGTCCACCAGCAGCACCCGAATGGCGCGGCGGGCCCGCACGCGCTCCGTCGGGAGAGAGGGCCGGGACCTGAGCTGCTCGATCCACGACCCGTAGAGCGCGACGAAGGTCTGGAGCGGCCGGGGGAGATGCCGATCCACGGCGGACGCCAGAGGATCGGCGGCGCGGATCAACCAGGGCGTCAGCAGCGTGGTGATGGCCGAGACCGCCACGGCGAGCGGATAGAGGAACTCGCGCGTGGCACCGGTGGCGAGCCCGACCCCGGCGAGGATGAAGGAGAACTCGCCGATCTGGCCCATGCTCATCGCCGCCTGCACCGAGGTATGGGTGCCGTGGCCGGTCAGAAAAGCGCTCACCGACACCGCGCCCACCTTGCCGGCCACGACGAGCACCGTGAAAAGGAGGACCGCGCCGGCGTGGCGGGCCAGGAGCGCGGGGTCGATGAGCATCCCCACGGCAACGAAGAAGATCGCGGCGAACATGTCCCGCACCGGCTCGATCAGGTGCGCCACGACTCGATCCTCGCCCGACTCGGCCACCAGCGCGCCGGCGATGAATGCGCCGAGCGCCACCGAGTACCCCACGGCCTGCGCGAGCAGGGCGGAGGCGAAGCACAACCCGACCGAGGTGACGAGGATGGTCTCGGGCCGACCCAGCCGGACTGCGACCCGGACGAGACGCGGGACGACCAGCATCCCCAAGGCGAGGAGGCCGAGGGCGAAGGCGGCGAGCCGTCCAACGGTGACAGCCAGTCGGGCGGCGGAGAGCTCGGCCCCCGTCGAGACGGCTGTCAGCACTGCGAGCAGCACGATCACGATCAGGTCCTCGACGATGAGGATTCCGAACGCCACGTCGGTCAGGCTTCCTCGCACGCGCTGCTCGCCGAACGCCTTGAGGATGATGGTGGTGCTCGAGACCGCGATCATCGCGCCGGCATAGAGGCTCTCGAGCGCCGGCCACCCGAGCAGTCGGCCCGCGGTGAAGCCGAGCCAGAACATGAAGCTGATCTCGAGCAGGGCGACGAGGGCGCTGGCAGGCCCGACCCGGACCAGGCGCCTCAAGTTAAAATCGAGCCCGAGCGAGAACATGAGGAGGATGACGCCCAACTCGGAGAGGGTCCGGACCATGGTCGGGTCCGCCACCAGCGGCACCGGGACATGCGGGCCGATGATGAGGCCCGCCATGAGGTAGCCGAACACCACGGGCAGCCGTAGGCGCTGGAGGACGAGAGTGGTGAGGCCCGCCACTCCCAGGACCATCGCGAGGTTGGTGAGGAACGCGGACGTGCCGTGCATGCCTAGAGGATGCCGGGGCACCCGCGGCAACGCTAGGGCGAATATCGCGCGAGGGTGACGGCCGATCCCGCCCGGCCGCGCCCGAAGCCGCGCGCGAGCCTGCCGTTCAGCACGATGTCGTGCGCGTCCACCTCGATGGCATCCGTTCGGCCATAGAGCGCGCTCGTCACTTGCAGTCGCATGCGGGGCATCCACGCGGCCAGATCGGCGGCGGCGAAGCTCGCCCGGTCACGCGCGTTCAACGAAGTGTGACGGATGGTGTCCAGGCTCTGTGCCAAGTCCACCAGCGGGAACGAGGACTTGACCCTTGCCGAGATCGGGAGCCACGTGCCGAACTGGCGGTGGCCCCGCGCTACGAACGGCGACACCGGGATCGCGGTCCACACCACGCGCACAGGACGAGGAGCAGCCCGGACAGCACGCGCGCCGCTTATTGCGCGGGCGGGCGCCCCGCGGGAGCATCCGCGCGAGGGGCACCCGCGCGAGGGGCACCCGCGCGAAGCGCGGGTCCGGGTCCGGGTCCGAGTCCGAGTCCGGGTCCGGGTCCGCCGGGAGCATCCGGGCGGGGAACCCCCGCGCGGGGGGCCTCCGCGCGCGCCGCCCCGGCGCCGTTCCCGCTCGCGGGGGCGAGATAGCCCTCGCGCTCGAGAATCTCGCGCATCGGCACAAAGCGGTAGCGTGCGAGCAATCGTTCGAGCTTGCCGACCACGGTGTGGAGGTTCAGGTAGGTGATGAAGCCGTCCACCGGATCGAGCCGCAGGCGGTGGCCCTCGGGCCGCGCCTCGCGCGGATGAAGGTAGAGCGCGAACGGGCGGCCGAGCAGGATGCGGTCGAACGAGAGCCGCAGCAGGCCGTAGGGCAGGGCGCGCAGGTAGAAGCCGCCGCCCACCGGGAGCCGGAACGGTCCCCACTGGCTGACAGCGACCGGGAATTCGACCAGGCTGCCGCCGGGATCGTGGCGCGCCAGGTCGTCCCGGGCCGGACGGTAGATCCCAACCGGCGCCCGGGGCACGCCGTAGAGCCGGACCCGCACCGGGAAGACGCTCGAATCGTAGACGTACCCTTCCTCGCGCAGCACGTCGAGCGCCCACGCGGTCGATCCATCGAGGCTGAAGGTCGGGGCGCGGAAGCCGGAGACCGGGAAGCTCCCGAGCGCCCCCTCGACCGCGGCGCGGAAGTCGCGCAGCTCGCGGCGGAAGGCGGCCGGGTCGAGGCTCCAGAGCGGCCGGTGGTCCATGCCGTGGCACCCGATCTCGTGCCCTTCGGCGGCCATGCGGCGAACGAGGTCGGGGTGCTCGCGCACCACCTGGCCGAGGATGAAGAACGTGCCGCGCGCCCGGTAGCGGGAGAGGAGGTCCAAGATGAGCTCGGTGCCCGACCGCACGACGCTCTCGCCGTGGTGGCGCTTGCCGTCGGGGATGAGCTCGGAGTGGTACCAATCCTCGATGTCGAACGAGAACGAAGCGAGATGGAGAGGGGTCGTCATTCCACCGCCTTGACCACGCGCGCGGGAACGCCGGCCACCAGCGTGCGGGGCGGCACGTCGCGCGTCACCACCGCTCCGGCACCCACCACCGCGGCCTCGCCCACCGTGACGCCGGGCAGAATGAGGCAGCCCGCGCCCAGGTAGCAGCCGCGTCTCAGGATCACCGGGGCCACCGTGCCGTCGCCGGCGCCGGCCCGGGTGCAGTCCATCTGCCGGGCGTCGTCGTGGACCACGACCGTGACCCGGAACGAGACCGTGACGTCGTCCTCGATGTCGATGAGCTCGGGGAACTGGTCGTCGAGCCAGGTGTCGAGCCCCACGAACACGTGGCGTCCGACGCGCACGCCCATCCTGCGATACAGCGCCACCCGGAGGCCCGGCGGGATGCAGACGCGCGCCCACTGGTGAACGAGCTTCTGGGCGAAGGTGCGGAGCAGGCTGCGCGGCGCGATGCGGCGCTCGTACTCCTGGCGGGGGGTGCGGGAGCTGATCTTCATCCAGCCTTTCATTCTAGACTACACGACCTCGGGAAACAGCCGCTTCACGCGCTCGCCGAGCGGCCCCGCGGCCCACAGCGGCAGGCGCTTCCACAGCTGCACCGCGAGGTCGAAGCCCTGCTTCTGCGATTCGAGCGTGGGCGGGCGGCGCTCGCGGCCCGGCAGGTACTGGTAGTAGAGCGGCTGCGGC
>Ga0066710_100005843_pt1 | contig 11344 bp, 11 predicted proteins | sample GraSoiAngelo_159_FD_79666 | JGI IMG/M metagenome (GOLD analysis project Ga0066710, IMG submission 79666) | Grasslands soil microbial communities from the Angelo Coastal Reserve, California, USA - 14_1009_16_40cm | ecosystem: Environmental > Terrestrial > Soil > Grasslands | place: USA... | reverse complement strand
GAACGTCTTGTGCGGCCCGGTGGGCTGCTTGACGTCGAGGACCGTGACGTCGCTCGCACCGAGCTCGGCCAAGAGGTCGAGAAGTGCGGCACCGACGCCGGTCGCACCGCCGGTGACGACGACGGTCTTGCCGGTGTAGTCGAGATCGGACAAGGGAGTTCCTCCTGTGTGACGTTGTTGTTTCAGACCTTGGCGACGGCACCGCCGTCGACGTTGAGGATGACACCGGTGATGAACGCGGCGTCGTCGGATGCGAGGAAAGCCACAGCCGCAGCAACGTCTTCGGCGCGGCCGTGGCGCTTGAGCAACTGGATGCGTTGGTAGTGCGACCAGAACAGGCCGTCCTCCCCGAGCAGCTCCGCCCACCGCGGCGTCATGATGCGGCCCGGTCGAACCGCGTTCACCCGAACGCCGTGCTCACCACCGCGCCCGGCCAGGTGGATCGTGAGCCCTTCGATGCCCGCCTTGGCCGCCTGGTACGAGGCCGACGGCTGGAAGCCGCCCATCTGCTCCAGCTCGGTCCGGCCGATGCCCATCACCGCCGACAGCGACGACACGATCACGACCGAGCCGGATGACGCCGCGAGGTGCGCCCACGCGGCGCGACAGGTGAACATCGTGCCGTTCAGGTTGAGGTCGAGCATCGCCTGCCACTCGTCCGTGGTCTCGCTCGGCCACTGCCCGGCGCCACCGGTGCCGGCGTTGGCGACGGCGACGTCGAGTCGCCCGTGTCGCGCGATGGCAGCATCGACCACTCGCGCCATGTCGTCCTCGTTCGTGACGTCGGCGGTGACGAACGTGACGTCGCCCGCGAACGGCCTCGCGGGTTCGTTGCGGGCACATGCCACGACCGCGGCGCCTTCGCTCACGAACCGCTCGACCACCGCTGCGCCGATCCCGGTGCTGCCACCGGTGACGAGCGCGACCCGATCCGCGAAACGCTCAGCCATGAAAGTCGACATCTCCGAGCAATCGCTCGAGCAGCGGCGCGAACATGATCATCTCGTTCGGGTCGGCGGGCAGCTCCTGCAGGCCGAACGCGGCGCTGCGGAGCGACATCCGCGCCAAGATGATCCCGAAGCGCAATCCGGCCAGCGCCTCGTACCAGGCCAGGTCGTCGAGCACCTCGCCCGACAGGCGCTCGTACATCGCCACCGTCTCCGCCCGCTCGAACATGTCCGGAACCGGCGGGAGCCCGAACTTCTCGGCCATCCCCGCGAAGAACGTGTGGAAGAACGTGACCCACGCGAGATCGACCTCCGGCGGGCCCACCGTGGCCATCTCCCAGTCGAGAACGGCGACCGGCCGGAAGTCGCGGTAGATGATGTTGCCGGGACGGCTGTCACCCCAGTTGAGGACGCTCCGATCGTTCGCCGGCATGGTGGCCGTCAACACCTCGAACGCGCGCTCCAGAATCGGAACCCTGTGTCCGTCCCGCGCCCAGTCGTAGTACGTCCGCTGGTAGGCGAGCTGGCGGGCAAGTGCCGTGTCGCCGGGCGCGTCGGGTCGGAGGAACGCCGTCTCTTCGGTCTCGTCGGGGATGGTGTGCAGCCGCACGAGCACGTCGATCGTCGATGTCTCGAACCGCTTCCACTGCTCGGGTGTGCCCTGCAGGAACCATCCGCCGGGGTCGATGAGGTACGGCGGGTTGTCGGACGCCACGACACCCTCGACCGCCCGCGACACCAGGAACGGGACGCCGAGCCACTCGGGGGATCGCTCCAGGTGGACGACCTCCGGCGCGGGCACGTCGGTGCGGGTCCGCACGAGGTCGATGACTCGCTTCTGGAAGTCCAGGTCGTAGGTCGGGAACGTCGGGTACGGCGAGCCCGGGGCCGGGGCCAACCGGGCCACGAGCGCTTCTCCGTCGAGGCGGAACAGCACGGTGTCGTTGGCCATGCCGCTGTCGGGGGCCCGAACGTCGGTGACCGACGGACCGCCACCGCGGGCGGCGCGCGCCCACGCGGCGAGTCCCGACGCCAGCTCACCCGTGTCACGGCGCCATGGGGTGGTGCTCCCCTGCTGGACGTCGGTCATGGCCTCATCGTCTCGCCCCGGCGTTCTCCAAGTACAGACCACACAGTTCTGTGTGGTCTGTACTTGGAAAAGGCGTCGAGGGGCTCACGGTGTGATGCCGATTCGCGCCACCGGCTCGGCCGGCGCCTGCCGGCGCGAGAGGGCGCGCTCGAGCGAGTGCAGGAGGATGTTGCGCGTCTCGCGCGGGTCGATCAGCTCGTCGAACCCGAAGGACTGGGCCGACCTGAACAACGCCTCGACCACCATGGCGCGCAGCATTGCCGGTTCGTCCGCGCCGGCCTGTCGCGCCCGGCTAATCGCCGCCGCGCCCATCGCGGCCATGGTCGCACCGGGGAAGCCGAACACGCGGGACTGACCGTCGAAGGGCACCATGCCCATGACCATCGAGCCGAACCCGTACGCCTTGCGGAACGTCACCTCGAACTTCGGCGACGTCACCTGCGTCTGCGCCGCGTACATCCGGGCGCCGCTCCGCAGGATGCCCTTCCGCTCGGACGCGCTACCCGGCATCACCCCCGGGTTGTCGGCCAGGAACACCAGGGGAAGGTGGAACGAGTCGGCGACCGTGATGAAGTGCGCCGCCTTGTCCGCTCCCTCGGCGCTGATCGACCCGGCCAGCGCGCGCGGCTGGTTGGCGACGACCGCCACCGGATGCCCGCCGAGATGGGCCAGCGTGCAGATCACCGAGCGCCCGAATTCGGGTTGCACCTCGACGCATGACCCGGCGTCGAAGACGACGTCGATGACCTCGCACATGTCGTACACCCGCCGCCCGTTGCGCGGCACGATGGCGAGCAGCTCGGGCACCGGGCGCGGCCCGATGTCGCCGCCCTCGATGTCGGGCGGGTACGACCACGCCGACGACGGGAAGTAGCGGAGGTAGAGGCGCACGAGGTCGAGCGCGGCCTGGTCGTCGTCGGCGACGTTGTGGATCAAGCCGCTCGCCAATGCCACGGCCGGACCGCCGAGATCCTCCTTGGAGATCTGCTCCCCCAGCGACTCGTACACGACGGGCGGGCCGGCCGTGAAGATCGATGCGTGCCGGCTCATGACCGTGAAGTCCGACATGGGCGCCACGAGGGCGCCGTGCCCAGCCGATGCGCCGCACACCGCTGTAATCAGAGGGACGCGCCCGGAGCACCGCGCCTGGGCGAGCATGTCGACTGGTGTGCGCGTGCCATGACCACGCCCGTCGGCACGGAAGCCAGCGCCTTCCAGAACCATGATGCACGGCACGCGGTCGGTGACCGCGATGTCCGCGACGCGGTAGCGCTTGGCGTTGGCGGGCCCGCTGATCGTGCCCGCCTTCACAGTGAAGTCCTCGGCCGCGACCATCACCGGCCGGCCGTCGATGCGACCGGACCCCATCACGATCGCGTCGGCGGGCGCCTCCTCTCCACCGACGAGGGTCCCGAGCTCCAGGAACGAGCCCGTGTCGAGGAGATGCTCCACCCGCGCCCGGGCATCGAGCTTGCCGGCGGCGCGGTGCTTGGCCAACCGCTCTTCGCCCCCCATGGCGCGCGCCGCGACACGACGACGATGCAGGTTCTCGAGGACGCCGTCCCACGAGTCGGAGCTGTCGTCGTCAGTCATGCGTCAGCGTCCCAAGAACACGGCCGGCCGGCGCTCGACGAAGGCGAGCAGCGCTTCACGCAGGTCGTCGGTGTGCACGTTGACGCTCTGCGCCAGCGCCTCGATCTCGAGCGCGTGCGCCAGTGACGACATGGACGCGTTGTCGAGCTCCCGCTTCGTCATCGAGAGCGCGATCGGCGGACCACTCGCGATCGCGTCGACGAGTGCATTCACGGCCTCGTCCAACTCGGCCGCCGGAACCACCGCGTTGACGAAGCCGAGCTCGAACGCCTCGACGCCGCTCAGCATCCTCGCGGTGAACGCCAGCTCCTTGGCCTTGTGCACCCCGACGCGCTGGCGCAGCAACCACGACGTGCCGAAGTCCAGGCTCAGCCCGCGCTTGGCGAAGATCGTCGAGAAGCGCGCCCGGTCGGCGCACCAGGTCAGGTCGGCCGCGAGCGCGAGGCCGAAGCCCGCTCCGACGCACAGTCCGTCGACCTTGGCGACGACGGGCACCGGACATTGATGGATCGCGAGCACGACGTCGGCGAGGACGCGCATCGCGTCGACGTTGTTGCCCGACGGCGTCGGCGCGCCGCCCTCCTGACTCTGGCGCGTGCCACTCAGATCGGCTCCGCTGCAGAAGTTCCCGCCGGCGCCGGTGAGGACGACCGCGCGCGTGCCCGAGTAGCTCGCGTCGCGGAACACAGCGCCGAGGGCAACCCACATGTCACCCGTGCAGCCGTTCTTCGACTCCGGCCGGTCGATCGTCACCGTCGTGACGTGGCCCTCCCGGTCGACGCGGACGCTCGGGTGGTACGAGGGCACGGAAGCGGCGGACACAGTGAGTCGTCTATATGTTTGCGCCAGAACGCGCAAGCGGAGGGACCCATGCTGCGAGACATCCGAGACCTCACGGGTGAGCAGGAGGCGTACGCCGCCGAGTTGCGCCACCGGTGGGGCGGCTTGCTGAGCTACCGCTACATCGGCCGGACCTACGCGTCGATGGACGTCGGACCGGTAGACGACATCGTGTCCCTGCGCCACGACATGCGGAACGCGTCGGGCGGCATCCTGCTCGCCGTGCTCGGCATCGCCTCCCCAGAGGGCGGCGGCATGTCCGACCTGGAGGCGGTTCCGAACCCGGTCATCCACTCCTGCCAGGTCCTCGACCCGGGTCGCGACGTCCAGCGCATCGAGATCGTCTCCGAGGGGCTCAAGCGGGGCCGGCAGATGGGCTACAGCCGGTCCCGCATCGTCGATGCCGATCGGCCGGGCCGCGTGCTCGCGCTCACCGAGGGCCAAGGCATCAGCATCGGCACCCCGCCGGCGGGCCTCGAGAAGATGGAGGTCGATCCGATCGAGGTGGTCGACTCGCCCGACCTGCCGCCGCTCTGGCAGGTGTTCGGTGGTCGCCGCCGCGCCGACGGTCGGTGGGCCGTCGCCGAGCTCGCGCCGGAGCTGGCGTCGCCCGACGCCGCGCTCCACATCGGGCCGCAGTTCGTCATCCTCGAGACCGCTGCCCTGGACGTGGCGGCGGAGGTCGGGGGCACCGATCGACTGCAGGGCATCTCCTCGCACGTGATGTTCCTCGCGCGCGGCAAGGTCGGTCCCTTCCGCGCTGAGGGCGAGCCTGTCGCGGGCGCCGACGGCACCGTCGCCGCACGGGTGGTCCTGCACGACGAGGGCGCCGACGACCGGCCGATCACGGCGGCGTCGTATCTCTTCCGGATCGTGGAATAGTCAGCGCAACGAGCGCCGCACCTCGCCCCACGCGCGGAGGTCGTCGAGCGCGCGTGCGAAGGTCGTCGTGTCGACGACGAGGGTGGACCATGTCGCGCCGAGCTCCTCGAGCTCGCCGATCCGGTTCACGTGGGCATCGGCGCTCGAGCGGGACCACGGCTCCGCCCACGCGACGATGTCGATGTCCGCCTGCGAGCGACCGTGCTTGTCGAGCCGCGCCGCGAGGTCGGCGATTGCTCCGCGCAGCGCATCGTCGCTGTTCATCGCGGCAGTGCGAGTCACCGACGCGAACTCGGGGCTCGCTTGCATGGGCGCCCAGCCCTGCCCCCACCGCGCGACCCGTTCGCGCGACAGCGCCGAGTTGCCACCGACCCAAAGCGGTGGGTGGGGTCGTTGCACCGGACCCGGGGCGATCACCTGGCCGCGCGCGGTGAAGTGCTTCCCGGCGAACTCGTACGAGTCGGTCGCCCAGACGCCCCGCAGCACCTCCACTGCCTCGTCGAACAGCTCGTTGCGCTCGTCGAACTCCACGCCGAGCGCGCCGAACTCCGACCGGAGATAACCGGTGCCGAGCACGAACGTGGCGCGGCCGCCGGACAGGACATCGAGCGACGTCATGCACTTCGCCAGCAGCAACGGGCTCCGGTACGGGACCACGACGAGATAGGTCATGAGCCGCAACCGCGACGTCAGCGCCGCGAAGTACGAGAGCCCGGAGAACGGGTCGAAGGTCTCGTGGCCGCCGTGGTCGAGCCACTTCTTCGACGGCGCCGGGTGGTCGGTGAGCGAGATGGCGTCGACGCCGGCATCCTCGGCAACTCGTGCGAACTCGGCCATGTTCTCGGGCCGCAGCCACGCGCCGGCGTCGTCGTCGGAACGGATGGGGTACTCGACCATGAACTTCATCGCCGGCTCCTGCTCCGCCGCATCTCGACGATGGCGGCGAAGTGCTCGATCTCCTGCGGGCTGTGAAGGCGGAGCAGCATCTCCTGAGCGACCAACGCTGCCAACGCGCCGGCCCGGTCGCGGATCGTCCCGGTGTAGACGCCGAGCCCGTTGGCGGCGGCGCCGGGACGCAGGTCGAGGAGCAGCCAGTCGCACGGATCCACGTCGCCGCGGAACCACACGACGTGGTCGATGCTCGCTCCGCCCGTCCCGAGCCCCTCGACGTCGACTTGGCCGAAACCCGACCCGAGATCCGACAGGTACGCGACCGCGCACGCCCGCAACAAGCGGTCGTCGGGCAGCGGGCCGCGGACGCGGATCCAGAGCGCGTCGGGATGCTTGAGCCGGCGCCCTTCCACCGCCAACGGGTTGACCTCGACGACATCGAGCAGCAGCAGCCTCTCGACGTCGTCATCGTCCGCGGGCGGCCGGAGGTCAGACCGCGGCAGGGCCTCGAACTCGACCCCGGATCGCACGAGCGTGAACGATGCCAGCATCGAGAAGATCACCTCGCCGTCCTGCACCGCGCGCACATGACGCGCCGAGAACGAGCCACCGTCGCGGTCGCGGTCGACCTGGAGGATCACCGCGCGGTCGAACCGACCCGGCCGCAGGAAGTAGCCGTGGAACGAGTGCGGGAAGCGGCCCTCCGGAACGGTGAGGCCGGCGGCTCGCAGCGCCTGCGCCGCCACCTGTCCGCCGAACAGCCGGTGCCGGTCGCCGCCCACGTTGAAGCCGCGGAACAGGTCGCGGTCGAGGACCTCCAGGTCGAGGAGCTCGGCCAGCGAGCGGGGGACGGGCAGGTCGGGCATCCGAGTGAAGGTAGACGCCGGCGGCAGCACCCGCCTTGCTGGCTACCCTCGTCCGATGACGCAGCGGTCGCGACTGGAAGGAAAGGTGGCCCTCGTCACCGGCGGGACTCGCGGGATCGGCCGTGGGGTCGTGGAGATGCTCGCGGCCGAAGGCGCCGCGGTCGCCTTCACCGGCCGGTCGGAGGCGAACGGCCGTGCCGTCGAGGCCGCCGTTGTCGAGGCGGGCGGCCGCGCCGGCTTCATCCGTGCTGACAGTGGGATCGAAGCAGAGGTCGCCACCGCGGTTCGGGCCACGGTCGAGCGATACGGCCGGTTGACCACCCTCGTGAACAACGCCATCTCCGATGACGTCGGCAGTGGCAGGGACAGCCACGTCGACGAGGTCGACAACCAGACGTTCGAGAACATCATGCGGATCGCATTGCTGGGGACGTTCTGGGCCAGCAAGTACGCGATCCCGGAGATGCGAGCCGCGGGCGGCGGCTCGATCATCAACATCTCCGCCAGCTCGTCGAAGTCGGCGCTGCCCGAGCGACCCGTGTACCACGCCTCCAAAGGCGCCATCAACGCGATGACGCGACAGATGGCCGTGGACTACGGCAAGGAGGACATCCGGGCGAACACCATCCTCGTCGGGTTCATCTTCACGGGCTCGCCGGAGATGACGGCGATCCTTGCCGATCCGGTGCGACGGGCCGCCTTCGAGAAGAACATCATGGTGCCGCGCTTCGGCGAACCGGCCGACGTCGCCGCGGGTGTGGTCTACCTCGCCTCAGACGAGTCGAGGTACGTCACCGGCACGGAGTTGACGATCGATGGCGGCGCGCTGTGCCACCAGGCGCTGCCGGAGCTCGACTTCGATCGCATGCGATCCGGCGGCTGAGTCACGCGACCATCGCGTTGTACAGACCCCGGAACGCGTCCGCGAAGCGGGTGCGGCACGGACCGGTGATCGATGCCCGCCGGGCCGGATCGGCGAGGGCTCCGGGTGGGCTGCACGGCACTGGCTCGACGCGCAGCCGGCCTTCCCGGCCAGACCAGTCCGATGCGTCGCGAACCCACTCCTGCACGGTGGTGGCGTCGTCACCGCACCAGTTCGTGACGCACGCGGTGGTGCTGGCCGCATCAAGGAGCGGCTCGAGTTGCCAGCGCATGTCGTCGACGTGGATCGGGTTGTGCGGCGTCGGATCGCACGGTGCGACGAGCTCCTCGCCGGCGAGCACGGCGGCGATGTGCATGCCGGGGAACGACTCCCGAGGGCCCATGAAGGTGTTCAGCCTGGTGATCGTCACCGGCAGGTCGAACGCCCGTCCGCAGAACCGCGCCACCGCCTCGAGCCCGAGCTTGCAAGCCGGGCTCGTGGGCGCGTACGGCGTCGCCGCTCGCCCGACGGGGTCGCGCTCGCTGTACGCGTGCCAAGGGTCGTCGTGTGGTGCGTACACGCCCATGCCCGACATCACGAGCGCAGCTTTCGCGCTCCGACAGTGATGGAGGACCAGCCCGGCGCCCTCGACATTGGTCCGGAGGGCCGCGTCCAGCTGGCTGAGGTCGGCGCGCATCCACGCGAGATGGAGCACGTAGGTGAAGTCTTCGGGCAGGTCGTCGAGCTGGCCGGACGCAAGGTCGACTGCGACCGTGCGCACCCCAGCCGCCTCGAGCGCCTCCCGGGTGGTACGGCCGGCGCCGCCCGCGGGATGGAAGCGCGCCGCGCCCCAGACCTCGTTGTTCGCGGCCAGCTCCACGGCGAGGGGCCGGGCGACCATGCCCGACACGCCGGTGACGAGGATCTTCTCATCGGCGATCACGTCACCACCCCGACCAAGCCCGTTTTCCAAGTACATCCCACACAGAAATGTGTGGGATGTACTTGGAAAAGCGAAAGGGGGAGGGCGGGTTTCACGTCAACGCTCGAGTTGGACGTCGAATCGCTCGATGTACCACCGGAACCGCCGGCGCAGGCGATCGGCGTCGAAGCCGTAGTCCTCGGCGGCGTAGTCGTGGCGCCCGTGGCGATCCCTCGGGTTCTCGGCGATGAAGCGCTCGATCGCCGTCCGCGACCGCCCGGCGAACGAGACACCGGCGAAGGTGAGGATCCGCTCGATGGTTCCGATCTGGTCGGTCATCAAGTCTCGGTAGTGCACGTCGATGACGCGCGAGTCGGCGTCGGCCATGCGTTCACGGACGCCGACGCCGCGGTGCAGCACGAGCTCGTCCATCAGGGCCCATCCCCGACCGAACCGCTGGCGGTCCATCGGCCCGCAGGTCATCTCGCGCATGAAGCCGGTCAAGCTCGTGACAGACGGGAGCACGACGGCCGGGTCGCGGTGGGTCCAGACGAGCACCGCGTCCGGGTACGTATCGAGCAGGACGTCGAGCGCGATCAAGTGCTTGGGGTACTTGAGCACCCATCGGCCCGGGTGTCGCCACTGGAGATGCTGGAGCGTCCGCCGGTGCGTCTCGAGCGCCGGGCGGTAGTCGGCGTCGAACAACCAGTCGCGGTAGGCAGGGATGTTCCACGACGCGAGCCATGCCTGGTTGATGAACGACCAGTCGTAGAGCATGTTGCACTGCTCGGGCCGTCGAGCCGAGAACGGATGACGTCGCTGCAGCTCGGCGGGCGTCTGCGCGAGCTCAGCCTCGACCTCGTCGATCCGGGGATCGGTGTCGGACGTCTCAGCCGCAGGAGGCGGCGATGGCAGCATCATCTCCCAGAACCGCGGCGAACGAAGACCCTCGATCTGACCGAGCAACGCGTGCAGATGCGTCGATCCTGTTCGAGGCAGCCCCACGATGACGATCGGCGCGGCGATCACCTCGTCGGCGATGCCGGGACATCGCTTCCGGTCGTCGACGAGCCGCAACCGCTTGACCAACACACGAAGAATCGTGCCCGCCGCGCCGTCGGCGGCCGCGCCGTCGAGGTTCGCCTCGTGAAGCAGTGACTCGACGAACATCTCGAGCGCCTCGCGGAACGGGATGTCACCGAAGTCGTCGAGGCCGGTGTGCGCGACCGCTGCCTTCATCAACGCGTCGGCGTCCAGATGATCCGTCAACGTCCCGGGATCAAAACTCGGTACCGCCGTCGATGTTGATGACAGCGCCGGTGAGATAGCCGGCGCGAGGCGACAGGAGAAAGGCGAAGAGCTCGGCCACCTCCTCGGGCCGGCCCGGGCGGCCCAGCGCGACGTCCATGCCCCACTCCTCGACCATGACCCTCTCGAGCAGCCCTTCGGGCGGCACACCGCGGTCGCGGGCCAGCGCCTCGCGCACTGCGGCCAGCGTCTCCGTCTCGATGGCTCCCGGGCAGACGCAGTTCGCCCGGACTCCCGCGGCGCCGTACGCGCGGGCGATCGTCTTCGTGAAGGCGGCGACACCGCTCTTCAGCGTGACGTACGGGAGGCGGGCCGGGTGATAGGCGTGGATGGAGTACGCAGCGGTCGTGACAACGGTGCCGCCGCCGGCGGCAACCAGGTGCGGGATCGCCGCTCGCACCGGCCGCACCGTTCCCATCAGGAGGTCCTCGAAGGCGTCGGCCCACACCGCGTCGGTCGCGTTGTCCGGATGGGTGTGTCCCGCCGCGCCGGTGCCGGTCGTGACCGCGATCCCGTCGAGTCCGCCGAGCGCGCCGACCGCCTCGGCGACGATCCGTTCGGCGTCGCCGACGCGGGTGGCGTCACCCACCATCGCGTGCACCGTGGTGTCGCGCTGCTCGCGGAGCTGCTGGGCCGCCGCGTCGGCCCGCGTCGCGTCGCGACCGGCGACCGCGACCCGTGCACCTTCGGCGGCGAGCACGTTCGCGGTCGCCCGTCCCATGCCCGCCGTCCCACCGACGATCAGGTATCCGCGATCGCGTACGCCGAGATCCATGGCTATCGCCGCGTCATGGGCGCTGCTTCATCCGCTCCAGCAAGTTGTCGCGGAAGGCGGCGGCCGTCTCGGTGTGGCCAGCCAGAGCCTGGAGCTCGGTACCGGCGCGTATCGCAGCGCGGGCACCCCAGACGTCCATGGCCCGGTGCACGACGCGCTTGTTGATCTGGGCCAGATCGCTCGGCACGCCGGCCACGCGCTCGGCCAGCCCGAGCACCTCGGCATCGAGCTGGTCGGCGGCAAAGGCGCGGTTGGCGAAGCCCTGGGCGACGGCCTCGACGCCGGTGATGGCATCACCGAGCAGCATCATCTCCATGGCCCGGCGCATGCCGAGGAGCACCGTGTGGTACTGCCAGTCGGGCGGCGAG
>Ga0066710_100005842_pt1 | contig 11344 bp, 8 predicted proteins | sample GraSoiAngelo_159_FD_79666 | JGI IMG/M metagenome (GOLD analysis project Ga0066710, IMG submission 79666) | Grasslands soil microbial communities from the Angelo Coastal Reserve, California, USA - 14_1009_16_40cm | ecosystem: Environmental > Terrestrial > Soil > Grasslands | place: USA... | reverse complement strand
CGTCGGCGACGACACCTCGAATCCGACTGGCGTTCGACTGCGCCATCGCGCCGGCGATCGCCAGTACGAGCACCGACACGATGAGCGCAACGATCCTGTAGCGGCACATGGGTCCCCTCCGTCGTCGCGTTGCCGCGGCGAGAGGTAGCGCGGGCCTTTCAGGCCCGCGACGCGGCGGCCCTGAAAGGGCCGCCCTACATTGCCGCGCTAGATCGTTTGGACACCGCTTACGCGTGGATGGTCTGAGCGACGATCTCGCTGACGAGTCTTCCGACGGCGAGCGACGAGGTGAGGCCGGGGGATTCGATGCCGGACGCCTGGACGACGAGTGGATTCTGGCGATCGCGACGGATCAGGAAATCAGAGAACGAGCCGCTGGCATCGTGCAGCTTCGCGCGGATGCCGCTGCCCGACAGCCGCAGATCCGCGAGCGTGACGCCGCGCAACAGCCGGCGCGCCGGCTCGACGAACGCCTCGAGCGGCAGGCGATCGTTCTCGTAGTCGTCCTTGCGATTCTGAAAGCAGACCGTCGGTCCGAGCCAGACCGCGCCCGACGTCGTCTTGACGAGATGCACGCCGAGACCGTGGCCGTGCGGCAGCGGATAGACGAGACCGTTGACGAGCGATCGCTTGGCGGGCACGAGCTCCGCGTACTCGCCGCGGCACGGATGGATCGTGAAGGTCTCGCCGCCGAGCATCCGCGACACATCGTCGGCGTACAACCCGGCGGCGTTGACGGCGACGCGCGCGAGAATCGTTTCGCGTTCGGTGCGGAGCGCGATGCCCGAGTCGTGCGGATCGGCGCCGAAGAGGCGCGTGCCGGGAAGGAAGATGACGCCGTCCGATTCGCCGGTACGCAACAGCGTCTTGACGAGCGCTTCGGCATCCACGATCCCGCTCGACGGCGACCACATCGCGGCCACCGCCGACACCGCCGGCTCGCGCTCGGCGATGAACGTGGTGTCGACCATCTCGAGCCCTTCGACGCCGTTCGCGACGCCGGTCGCGCGCAGCGATTCGAGCGCCGGCAGCTCGCTCGCGTCGTGCGCGACGACGAGCTTGCCGCAGCGGCGGTGCGGGACGTCGTAGGCGACGCAGAACTCGTACATCCGCCGGTTGCCTTCCACGCACAGCTGCGCCTTCAACGAGCCGGCGGGGTAGTAGAGGCCGGCGTGGATGACGCCGCTGTTGTGCGTGCTCGTGTCGAGACCCGGCCGCGGATGCCGCTCGATCACGCACACCGACAGCCCGCGCGCGGCAATCGCGCGCGCGGAGGCGAGGCCGGTCACGCCCGCTCCGACAACGGCGACGTCGATCTCCGTCAGCACCGATCGGCGGCGCGCAGCAGGCGCGCGGGCGTGCCGGCGACGACGGCGCCGTCCGGGACGTCGCGCGTGACGACGGCGCCGGCGCCGACCGTGGCGCCCGATCCAATCGTCACGCCGCACAGGATGACGGCGCCGCTGCCAATCGAGGCGCCCTGCCGGACGAGCGTCGGCACGACCTTCCAGTCGGCCTCGCTCTGCAGCCGGCCTTCCGCCGACGCGCGCGGATACCGGTCGTTGATGAACATCACGCCGTGGCCGACGAACGCGTCGTCTTCGATGGTGACGCCCTCGCAGATGAACGTGTGCGACGAGATCTTGCAGCGCGATCCGATCGTCGCGTTCTTCTGAATCTCGACGAACGCGCCGATGTTCACGTCATCGCCGACGCGGCATCCGTAGAGATTGACGAGATTCGGATGATGAATCTGGACCCGCGATCCGAGCGTGACGGTGTCGGCAATCGGCATGGGAGTGGCTCAGTATAAGCCGTCACGCCGGACGATAGCCGATGGCGGCGTAGTCCATGTGCGAGAACATCACCGCGTTGAGAATCGCCGCATTGGCGTTGAGCGTGTGCGCGATCGTCGTCAGCGCCTCGGCGGCCAAATCCTGCGATCGCAGCACGTCGGGTGACAGCTCGACGCCTTTCATCTTCATCTGATCGGGAACCGGCGCGCTGTAGTGGATCTCGACGCGCTCGAAGCCGCTGGCGCGCAGCAAGTACTGCAGCGTGTCCGGGTGCAGCGGCCTCACGTGTGTCGGATCGCGAAGGTAGCTGCTGAAGAACGCGAGCCAGCACGCCGCATTGATCGTCTCGACCACGATCGGCGCTCCGGGTTTCAGCTTCTGCGCAGCGACGAGGAGCAGGCGCGACAGATAGGCCGGCTCGAGGTGTTCGGCGACCTGTGTGGCAATCAGTCCGCCGATCGACGCGTCGGGCAGCGACGTGAGAAAGGCCAGTGCATCGCCATGCGTCGCATCCACGCCGCGCTCGCGCGCGACGGCCGCCATTGCGGCGTTCGCATCCACGCCCCGGGCCGGCACGCCGGCTTGCGCGAGAGCCGCGAGGAACTCGCCGCGGCCGCATCCGACGTCCACGACATCGGTGGCCCCGGCGAACAGCGGGAGGTAGGCGCTCAACCGTTCGCGCACGCTTTCGACCGAGCCTCGAAACTGATCCTCGAACGCGAGGTAGACGACGTCGTCGAGAATCGGCTGCGGGAGTGCCGTGGCCGGCTGCGCGGAGCTCGGCGCCGCAACCTCGGCGCGGGGCGCCGTCGCGTTGCGCTCCAGCGATTGAAGCCTGCGCTGCACGAGCGACATCTGCGTACGGAGCTCGGCCATCGACTCGACCGCGGGCGCGAGCGAATCCAATCGTCGACTGACATCGGCGGCGAGCTGGCGGTCCTTGGTCTCGACGAGCGCGGTGATCTTCTGCAGGAAGACGACGAGAGCGGTCGCGAGGCGCGGCAGGTCGGCGTGCTCGTTCGACGAGATGACGACGCCATCGAGCGCCGTGAGCGCCGCGTTGTACTCCCGCTCCGCGTCGAGGCGCTCGCGCTCGAGACGAGTGCTCTCTTCTTGATCGGCGGGCCGCATGTCGTGCTCATGTTATTCTGCGGGCTCCAGACGCGCCAACTCGTGAGCCCGGAATTCGACGATCTCGAGATGAATTACAGTCCGTGGCTGCCGGCGGACCGCAACGCCGCCGTGCTCGATGCCGGCTGCGGCCGCGGCCGGGTGCTCGCGTTTCTCGCGAGCCGCGGCTACGCGCGTCTCGAGGGCTTCGATCGCGATCCCGAGGCGGCGGCGGCGGCGCGTTCGCGCGTCGCCGCGCCGATTGCCGTCGAGGACGACTGGATCCGTTTCCTGTCGAATCGCGAGCAGGCGTTCGATCTGGCGATCCTGAAGGACGTCATCTATTACATTCCTCGCGATCGCCTCGTCGAGGCGCTCACGGCCGTGCGCCGTGCCCTCAAGCCGAACGGCCGCGTGATCGTCGAGGTCTTCAATGGCGCCGCGTTCACCGGGCCGTTCGTCGCGTACAAGGACGAGGCGATTCTGTGGACGCCGACCGAGCACACGGTGCGCCGGGCTCTCGAGCGTGCAGGCTTCGGCACGGTGATCGTGCGCGCGCACGTGCCGCCGGCGCGCACGCTGAAGCGACGGCTGTTCAATCTGGCAGGCTCGCTGTGGCGCGTCGTCCTTCGCGGCATCTACATGGTCGAGCGCGGCTTCGCCGAAGAGAACCCACGGATTCTGACGACGAAGATTGTGGCGGTCGGCGACGTCTCCGCCGGCGGGAGTGGTGACGCGTCATCGTGAGGGTCGTGCACGTGTGGGACGCGTACGCGCCGTCGCTGTTCGATCGCATCCATCCGTTCCTCGTCAACCATCCCGATCACTCGTCGCTGCTGCTGGCGGCGCACCTCATCGAGAATCGGTCGACGCTGTGGCCCAACACCTTCTATCTGGACACGCGCGCGGTCCGCGACGACATCCTGCCGCCCCTGTGGGTTCGCGCGCGGCGGCGGCTGCGGCGCGAGTTCGCCGAGGCGCTGCGCCGCCTGGCCCGGTCGAGCGGCGCCACGTCCATTTGGACGACAGCCCCGCTCACGTTGAGCCTGTTCAATCGTTTCTGTCTCGCGCACGCGCGCCCGTTTCACGGCGATCTCATTCACGCGCATTTCGGCACGACCGGCGTCATGGCGCTGCCCTTCATCCGGGCGACCGGCTTGCCCTCGGTCGTCACCTTCTACGGCGTCGACGGCAGCGCCTCGTTGAGAATTCCGCGCTGGCGCGAGAATTTTCGCGAGATGTTCGCGCACATGGATCGCGTCATCGTGCTGTGCGATGCCGTTCGCTGCCGATTGATCGACGTCGGCTGCCCGCCGGCCAAGCTCGTCATCTGGAATCTGCCCGCGGGCATCGAGGATTATCCGTATCGGCCGCGCGTCAATGAATCGGGTCCGGTGCGCTTCCTGATCGCCGCACGATTCGTCGAGAAGAAAGGACACAAGTACGTGCTGGCGGCGCTCGACGATGTCGTCGGTCGCGGCATCGACGCGCGCGTCACGATGATCGGATACGGGCCGTTCCGGCCGGCCATCGAGGACGACATCCGCCGGCGCGGCCTCGGCGATCGCGTCACGATCGTCGACACCGAGCTGGCGTCGAGCTTCAGCAGCCTCTATCGCGAGGCGCTCGATTCACACGACCTCTTCGTCCTCCCGTCGACGACGGGCGTCAACGGCGACGACGAAGGCGGACCCGCGCTGACGATGGTGTGCGCGCAGGCGGCGGGGCTGCCGGCGATCTCGACGCCGTTTGCCGGCGCCGAGCGATCGATGATCGACGGCGTGACGGGGTTGCTCTGCCGTCAAGACGATGCCGCGTCGCTGGCGGAGAAGATGGCGTGGCTCGCGGTGAATCGCGATGAGTGGAATCGCCTCGGCCAAGCGGGCAGCGATCACGTGCACGCGCACTTCTCGCTCGATCGTCAGATGACGGAGCTGCTCGGCATCTATCGGTCGATGACGGACCGATAAACCCCTCTGAGCTCGTCGAAGCGTTAGAGATTCTTATCTCCGAATGTCGGGTGAACGACGTCGTCGCGTCTTTGTAGGGCGGCCCTTTCAGGGCCGCCGACGCGGGCCTTAAAGGCCCGCGCTACCGCGATTTCTTCACAGGCTCTTCAGGCTTCGCGGTTACGCCGTTGCGCAAAGAGCTTCTAGTGTGCCGCGTTCGACAAATCGATACATCGCCGCTCGTGGTGAGCCCGTCGATCCACGAGCGTCCGGCGGCTCGTCCTTCGACAAGCTCAGGACGAGCGTGTGTACTAAACCGTTGGACGCCGCAACACTAGAGCCCTATGACACCGCGCGTCCAGTTGAACCAAATCGCCAGGCGGCCCGAGGGCGGACTGCCGATCGGTCCGCTCACGAGAACGTATCGTCCGCCTGGACCGACCGCATAGTTCACGAACAAGTGCGGATCGAATGCGGCGAGATCGATCGCGAACAGTTCCTGCGGCGGCCCCGCACGAAAGGCCGGCGTCGGCTCGATCGGCGCGGCGGCCAGGAATCGATCGCCGACGACGAACAACAGCTCGCGGCCATCGTCGCGCCACCGCGGCTCCATGCCGCCTTCAGTGGAAATCTGCCAGCGCGCCCCGGTTGGCGGATACGGCTCGACGAAAATCTCGTAGCGGCCCGTGTCGTCGGAGGCGTACGCGATCCATTTGCCGTCGGGGGAGAAATGCGCCTGCACGTCGTTGGCCGCGGTGCGCCGCAGCGGTGTCGCCTGACCGCCAGTCATCGGGAATGTCCAGATATCCCACGATCCATGTTCTGTCGTCGGCTGGGCGTGGAAGAGCAGCGTGCTGCCGTCGGGCGACCACGTCGTGATGACGCCGCCGCGCGGAAGACCGGTGGCCGACACGCGATCGACGCCGTCAACGGTCCGCTCGTGCAGATCGGTGCGATGCCGCTCGTCGACGATGTAGGCCACGCGCCGATGATCGGGAGACCAGGCGCCGCCGCGCAGTACGCGCCGCCACATCTCGTCGGGCGCCTCGCCGCCGGTCAGGTCCCGCATCAGATCGTCCACGCGATCCCCGATTTGCCGGCCGGTTCTGTCGAAGAGACGGAGTGCCGGCAGCGGCGTCGCCAACGCCGATCGCGCGGTGTCGGTGCCGATCACCATCGTCCGACCTGCCAGTGAAAAGCTCGCGCGATCGAAGGCGGCGGACGTCGCCGTTCGGCGCGTGATGGACGTCGGAAGGCCGAGCGCATCCGCGCGGCGGCGATCGAACGGAACGGCCCACACGCCCCGGTCGCGTCCGAACACCAATAATCCCGGCGCCGCGTACGTCGGATTGCTGCCGTTGTCCAGAATCCGCTTCGGCGCCGCCTTGGATATCGATCCGAGATACACGCCGCGCGCCGCGACGTCGGGACTCTCGGCGGCGAAAAAAAATCGCGTGCCGTCGGGCAGGAACGACGGCCAGCGGTGCGAGATCTGCGGCGCCGACAGATCCGTGATCCTCGAGATCGGTCCGCCGCCGCTCGAGATTGCCGACAAACCGCCGGTGGCTTCCGGCGCAAACAGGATGACGTCGCGCGCGCTCCACGCGCCGCCGCGCGGATGCGGCGCCGTCGCCAGCACGTCGACACGTCCGGTGGCGATCGAAATCGCTTTCAGGTGGCCGCCGGCAAAGAATCCGATTCGCAGGCCGTCCGGTGACCAGAACGGCGCCGACGCGCCCTCGGTGCCGTTCAGCGGCGTTTCCACAGACGCGGTAAAATCGCGGGCGTACAACTGAGGGACCCGCGCGTCGGTCACGCCGACGAACGCGAGTCGCCGGCCGTCCGGAGAGATCGCGACGCCCGGTGTCCCGCCGTCGTCATCGGCGATGGCGACGGTCTCGCCCCAGAGACCGAGGCGAAGCGGCGGCACGTCGGTGAGCGCGTGCCACGCGACGCGACAGCAGAGCAACGCCGTCAGCGTCAGCGCCGCCCAGCCGAGCAGACCGACTGAGCGCGCGGGCGCCGCGTCTTCTTCGTGCGGGTCGCGGCGGCGCGCGAGCACGAAGGCGGCGGCGATCAAGACGGCGAGAATCACGAGCAACACCGTCGTGCGGGGCAACCACGACACGGCCGCGTTCATCCGGATCGTGAAGGCGGCGTTGACGAGGATGACGCTGCCGGCGAGCCACGCCGGCAGCGCGGCCGTGAAGGTGGCCGCCGGAATCAGCACCGCGTAGGGAAAGCTCGCGAGCGCGCGGTCGGGAACCTGGTAGAGCGCGAGGAAGAGCATCGCCGGAATCGACGCGAGCGTCAGGGCGCGCTGGCGCGCACTGCTGCGGCGAAATCCGGCAACGCAAAAGATCCAGGCGGCGCCGTAGCTGCCAAAGATGTACAGCGCAGCGGGACGCAGATTCGCCGGCCACGGCGCGAGGTTCTTCAGCCAGACGCCGAAGAAATAGGTCTGCCGCAGGTAGGCGGCGTCTTCCGCCATCACGTATCCGTATCGCGCATGGAGGAAGAAGCGCAGCGCCAGCCACGCGGTCAACGGCGCGGCGACCAGCACGGCCAGTCGTTGCAGCGACGGCCGCGAGCGGCCGCCCGCGATCACGGCGTACAACGCGTAGATCATCGGGACGAGCAGCACGCTCTCCTTGATCGCGGCGCCGGCGACGAGCATCACGAGCGCGAGCGCATGACGCCGGTGCAGGAGCAGGTATAGGCCGGTGAGCGACCAGAACGCCTGAACGGGATCGGTGATGAGCAGCGGATCGCTCAGCGCGAGGATCGTCGCCCATGTCGCCCAATACCACGCGGCAGTCAGGCAGGCGATGCGCGACGATCCGGTCAGGCTTCGGGCGAGGTGCCACAGCACGACCGCAGCGGCGACTTGAAACACCAAACCGGTCACGACGAACGCGTCGGCGACTTCGAGCGGCAGCAACGACGCGACCATCGGCGGCAGGACGCGGAAGCAATGGAAGCTGGCGCAGCGCTCGAGCGGGAAGAACAGGCTCATCGCGTAATAGCGATAGCGTTCGCCGCTCGGCTCGAGCGTGATGGGCAGCAGGAGGCGCAGCGCGATCGCGACGCCGCCGTTGGCGAGCCACGGCAGCCAGCGATCGAGCGGCGTCGGCCCTGTCGTCGGAGTCGTCAGCGTGGCGGTGCGCGTCAACCGCGCTATGTTACGCTGCCTGCGCAACGCATGGAGGACGCCTTCGGTGGATCTCGGGTTTGACACAGCCGGCAACGCCACGTTGATCGTGTACGACCACGGACCGCTGCTCGTCACCGATCCGTGGATCGACGGGCCGGCGTATTTCGGCAGCTGGACGCAGTCGCACGACATCGGCGAAGAGCAGCGGGCGGCGATTCGATCGGCGCCGTTCGTCTGGATCTCGCACGGACATCCCGACCATTTGAGCAGCACGTCGGTGGAGCCGCTGCGCTCGGCGACGATTCTGCTGCCCGATCACGTCGGCTCGAGGATCGCCGACGCGTTTCGCGAGGACGGCTATCGCGTGCAGGTGCTGCCGGATCGGCAGTGGACGCGGCTGTCGGATCGCGTCCGCGTGTACTGTCTGGCCGATGCGTCACAGGACGCGCTGATCCTGATCGCGGTGGGCGACGTCGTGGTCGCGAACATCAACGATCTGGCCAACACGGGCTGGGTGCCGATCGTTCGCCGGCAACTGCGCGGCGCGCGCAAATCGTTCGTCCTGGCCGCGTCGGGCTACGGCGACATCCGCGGCATGAACTTTTTCGACGAGGACGGGCACCGGCTCGAATCGTTCGCGTCGCTTCGCAGCGCGGCGAATTTTCCGCTCGGCCAGGAGAACGCGCGGCTCACCGACGCGCTCGGCGCCACGCACTACGTGCCGTTCAGCTCGATGCACCAGTACCAGCGCGCGGACAGCGTGTGGGCGAACGGGGCGGTCGCCGCGCTCGGCGACTATGCACGAGGATATGCGTCCGACCGCAGCCGCATGCTGTCCGAGTACATTCGTTACGACGTGACCGCCGACTGCGTCACGAGGCTCAATCCCGCGCCGGTGCCCGGCCATATCGTCGAGCCCGAAGCCTTCGGGGATCGCTGGCAAGACTGCCTCGACGCCGGCGAGAAAGCGGCGGTCCGCCGCTACTTTCAATCGATTCACGGCCTGTCCGCGGTGGTCGATTACGTCGAAGTGCGGGTCGGCGGAGAGACCACTCGCGTCGAGCTGGCGGCCCGCCGCTTCGATCGCGGCGTGACGTTCGAGCTGCCGCGGCAATCGCTGATGACCGCCGTCCGCTATGAAGTGTTCGAGGATCTGTTCATCGGCAATTTCATGAAGACGACGTACCACGGCGAGGGCGAGTTTCGGTTCGGCTCGTTCATCAATCGCTTGAAGTGGGCCGACTACGGCCGGGCGCGCAGCGCCGAGGAACTGGCGGCGTATCTCGCCGAGTACCGACGCCGCGCCGGCGTGTGGGAACGCCTGCGGTTCGGCGTAGAGCAGCGCCTGCTCGATCACGCCCATCGTCTCGGCGCGGAGAAAACCGCGCTGTACCGTCTGGGGCGCGAGTTATATCGCTGGTCGACGCGCTAGAGCCGTTCTCACTTTCGCGTAGCGGCCGGATGCGTCGAATTCCCACGATGTTTCGAAAACCCGGCGTCGTTGCTGCTACGCAGCAGTGAGAACGGCTCTAGCCCCAGGAACGGAGCCTCACGGAGCAACGGTTTCACCACAGAGAAACGGAACAGAGTTAACGGAGAAGACACGCCTTCGACGCGGACGGCCTGCAACGCAGGCCGTGTTCAGACCGATCGAGATCGAGGAGACGAACGCAGTGGGCAGTCAGGGCCGCGCTCGTCTCCTCGATCTCGATCGGTCTGCAACCGCCGCTTCGCGGCGCCGCGTCGAAGGCGCACCTCCGATTGCTCCGTTTCTCTGTTCCTCCGTGTGAAACCGTTTCTCCGTCAAACTCCGTGGCTCGCAAGACCATTTAGCGCCCGATGCATCCCATCCCGAACGCATAGCGCTCCGGCAGGCGATGTTCGGCGACGAACTCGCGATAGGCGAGCCTTGCGCCGCGGAACGAGCCGTTCTCGGCGCAGTCATCGACAAGAATCGCCCCGTGCGGCGCGAGACGCGGGTGGATCTTCTCGAGCGCGGCGCGCGTCGGCGCCTGCAGATCGACGTCGACGAGCGCGACCGCGATGTGTTCGGGCAGCGTCTCCGCCGCCAGCGCGACGATGTCGGCCTGCACGAGCTGAATCGACGAACACTCCCAGCGCTCTAGGAGCTGCGCGACCAGCGCCCGTGAATTCGCGCCGAAGCCGCGTCGGTGCGACGCGTCGGTCCCGACGCGCACGTCGTCTCGAAACTGATCGTCCGGGAACCCGCTGAACGTGTCGACGCAGACGTAGGGTCGCGGCCGTCCGATCGAGCGGAGGAACCTCGCCGCCCACGCCGACGTCCCGCACTGAAAACATCCGATCTCGACGACGGCGCCAGGCACGTCACGAGTGTGCCAGAGCGTGTCGAGATACAGATACAGGCGGTCGACGTCGAGCTCGGGCACCGGCTGCGGATAACGCAAGGGCGCGAGCAGCCGCTTGACCCGCTCCGCCAGCAGAGCGCGCACGACGCTCATGGTATTCTCCACGGTCGAACTCCACCAAATCGCGTGAACCGCTCCGAATCGATCTTCAGCCACTATTGGCACGCGTACGTGTCCGGCGGCGTGCTCAGCATCACCCGACTCGCGGTCGGGTTCGTGCGAATCAAATACATCGCGGTCGTGCTCGGAACCGCCGGCGTCGGGTTCCTGTCGCAGGCGACGCAGCTGCAGCTGCTCGGCATTTCCGTCGCGTCGCTGTCGATGGCCACGGGCGTCATCAACCGCATGGGCGCCATCGGACCGAACAATCGCGCGCGCGAGCGGCAGCTGCTCGCCACGGCGTTCACCGCCCAGCTGGCGGTGAGCCTGCTCGTGCTGCTTGCCGGAATCGTGTTCCTGCACCCGCTGATCGACGCGGTGTTCGGCCGCGACGCGCTCGTCGACACGCCGCTCTCCCCGGTCGACGTGCTCGCGATCCTGTTGAGCGTGCCGCTCTCGGTGATCGCGTCGGGATATCTCGAAGCGATCTTCTTCGGCGCCGGCCGCTACGATTTGTACGTGCGCGCCTCGGTGTGGGCGACGATTCTCGGATTCCTCGCGACCATCACCATCATCGGCGTCTGGGGTCTGCCGGGCGCGTTCTGGAGCTTTTTCGCGGCGTCGGCGCTGCTCCTCGGATCGTTTCTCCTCTACATCGGACGCGTCCGCCCGATCGGCGAGATCTTCCACGTCGGCTTTTCCGGGCCCGAAGCAAACGCGCTGATCCGATTCAGCATCGCGATCTTCGTGAGCGGCGCCCTCGTGCCAGCCGCGCGCCTCTGGGTGCAGCGGCAGGTGATTTCGTCGTTCGGCATCGAGGGGAACGGCCTGCTGCAGGTGCCGTTCGCG
>Ga0066710_100005841_pt1 | contig 11345 bp, 7 predicted proteins | sample GraSoiAngelo_159_FD_79666 | JGI IMG/M metagenome (GOLD analysis project Ga0066710, IMG submission 79666) | Grasslands soil microbial communities from the Angelo Coastal Reserve, California, USA - 14_1009_16_40cm | ecosystem: Environmental > Terrestrial > Soil > Grasslands | place: USA... | reverse complement strand
AGATTGGTGGCGCCCTGGGCAACCTGGTTCTTCCCGTTGGCAGGATTCACGGGCGCAATCCTGTTGCTGTTTCACGTTCATGGCGGAGACATGCACTCACCGCATGCCATGGAAACGATGGAGCACATTCAGAAACAGCATCGCTGGTTCGCCGCTACCGGGCTGGGAGTTGCATTAACAAATGGACTGGCCGGTACGCCTCAGAAGTGGCAACAACTCTTCAAGAAGACCTGGCCTGTACTTTTGATCTTCCTTGGCGTCCTACTGGCGCAGTACACCGAATAGCGTCATTCGGAGGAGCGCCGGTGTTGCCGAGCCGGCCGTCTCCTCGAACCGCGCTGCCATCGCGGTTTCGCCGCGGTTTCAATGATAACCAATGATCGCGCCCACAAATTTCCGGAAACCCGTCCTTCCGGTTCCCTTTCGCCCGAGAGTCTATCGAGGATTAGAATGCGCCCCCTCTCTCTCGCATTGACCGTTCTCACTTTGCTTGCCACCCCGCTATCACGCTGGCACAAAAATTATTCACCGTTGGGTTGTCACCGACCAGCCCATGCCAAAGCTCAGGAAAATCCTGGTCATCGCGGTTCTGGAAAACTAGCTCATACGACAGGAATTTGAGGATGAAATGGAAGAGCTCCTCGTCAAATCCGGTGTCCAGGGCATAAGGAGCCACATGGTTCTGCCGCCTCGAACTGAATTGATGGAAGGAGAGCTCAAACAACGAATAAAGGAAGCGGACTACGACGCCGTTCTTGTAATCCGTCCCAAGGCTTTCCGCAAAGAAACCCAAGAGGTCGGCACTAAATCCGTCTATATGCCTCCGCCGTTCTACCAAAATCTTTGGCCATATTGGGACATGGCCTTCAAGCAGTTCTCCGCGAAGGGTTCTTATCTCAAGGAAAACACCATGGTCAGCGCCGAGTTTAATCTTTACCACACCAAGGATGAAACCCTTCTGTGGAGTGGAGAAACGGACACCGTTTATTCCGAAAACTTTGAGAAACTGGGCAAAGAGTACGCCAGGGCACTCGTCAAACAACTGAGAAAAGACAAGGTCATCTAGAGGCGTGGAATTCGCCGGATTGCTGCTGACCGTGCTAGCGAACTGGACCGATGCCTCTTGTTTCGCTGCTCAAACAAACTGGACAGCGGGCCCGACACACACAAGAAGACCAGCAGGCCCACAAGCACAGCAATTGCGAGTAACGGCATTGTGCCTTCGTTTGCAGAAGTAGGGGGCGTCTCATGGGGGAGTTGTTGTCTGGTTCGGTTCGGAGAGAGGCCGCCCCCTTTGCCCGTAACAGTAGGCTTCTCGACCCATGCCGCAATACTGTCAAAACAAACAGGTCACCATTCATCGACCGGTGCCCCAAAGCCGCGATGCCTGATGTCGATCTTGCGGAGCCAGTCATCCTCGCCCCCTCCCCCTCCTGCCAATTCTGACAGTGGGAGCTTCTTTTGGGTCCCGGCAACATTACCTACCGGTGTTGCTAAGTCCGAACGGAGATTTTCATGCGTGACAACAAAACGGTCACTCTTTCATTCTTGGTGCTGGGCTTGGCGGTTGGAACAGCCTCAGCACAAGTTCAACAGGATGTGCCCGAATCAAACCTCATCAGCAAGTCCGTTAAGGCAGTTGGCTACAGAGTTGGCGGGGGAAGCACGAAAGTTGATCTGAAGGGCACCGAGCTGATGTCTCTGGCCTCTGGCGAAGCAAAGGTTGACGCGCGACAGGGAAAAACAAATATAGAGGTGGCGGTTAAGAATTTGGAGCCACCATCAAAGTTTGGCGCGGAGTTTCTGACGTACGTGCTCTGGGTGGTTACGCCCGACGGGCGCTCCGGAAACACCGGCGAAATTCTCATCGACAAAGACGGCGAGGGTAAGCTCGGTGCTACCACTCCAGCGCAAACATTCTCGATGATTGTCACTGCCGAACCTTACTTCGCCGTGCGCGTGCCGAGCGAGGTGGTCATCCTGGAAAACGACACCCGGAAAAGTACGAAGGGCCAGATTTTCCCCATCAACGACTTCAAGTTGATGAAGCGCGCCCAGTACGAGAAACTCGGAAATCCCCTGGCCATGACGCCGGATCTCGAGCGTGTCCCGCTGCAGATGTATGAAGCGCGCAACGCCGTGGACATAGCCAAGTCACGCAGCGCAGATAAAGATGCACCGGAGATCTTTACTAAGGCTGCGTCTAGCCTGCAAATGGCCGAGAACGCCCTCAGTGCAAAGGCGGACAAGAAAGACATCATGTCTTATGCCCGGCAAACCGTACAATTCGCGGAGGACGCACGCGCGCTCGCGGCACAACGTCAGGACCAGGCACGTATCGAGGCAGAGAAAGAGGCGGCTGCCGCCAAAGCCAAGGCGGAGGCTGAAGCAAAGGCTCAAGAGGAGGCTAGGCGCCAAGCTGAACTGGCCGCAGCGAAGCAAGCCCAGATGAAGGCCGAGGCGGATGCCGCTGCGACTAAGGCCAAAGCAGAAGCGGATGCTTTGAAGGCGAAAGAAGAGGCCGCCCGCGCCGAGGCTGAGCGGGCGCAAAAAGCTGCCGCTGAATTGCGCGCCCAACTGCTCGACCAGTTCAATCGTGTTTTGGAAACCCGCGATACGCCCCGCGGGTTGGTGGTCAATATGGGAGACGTGCTCTTTGACTTTGGAAAGTACGATCTCCGCCCGGAAGCACGAGAGAAACTAGCGAAGCTATCCGGCATTATCCTGGCACATCCTGGTTTGGACCTTGCTGTCGAGGGCCACACAGACAACGTCGGCAGCGACGAAGTAAACCAGAAATTGTCTGAGAAGCGCGCGGAAACCGTGCGCGCCTATCTCATTCAGCAGGGGTTGGCTGATGGGAACGTGACCGCTCAAGGATTCGGCAAGACTAGCCCCGTAGTCGACAACTCTACTCCGGAGGGGAGACAGAAGAATCGCCGAGTCGAAATTGTCGTTTCTGGCGAAGTGATCGGCGTAAAGATTGGTAAATGACCTCCCGATCCTAAGACAGAGAGGGTTGCCATTCAGGTCCGGCAGTAACGCGCTTTCTGTGCGCAGCGACTATGGAAGTGACAGCGATGAGTTGGCCAGCTTCAACAGCGGCGATGTAAGAAGAGTCGCTAGAATAACCATAACTACGACCGCGGGAAAAACGGAATCGTTGACCACTTCCAGAGCCCTTCCGCGACCCTGCAGAAACCCTCTTCCCTTCTGGGCATACGACGATTCTGCCAAAAGAAAATGAGCAGCGAGGAGCCCCAAAGCGAGGGTAAGATAACGCCAGTGACCACGACGCGGAGTGCGCTCCATGCCAACTCGCGTCTACACCAAGCTTGTCTTCTAGACCGGCGGGAAACAGCAAAATGATAATGGCTACATGTGATACGCTCTACGGAGCCATAGACATCCAGAACTCTCAAAGCGTTTGGACTCTGCAAAATTTCAGCAACTTGTTCCATGGGAGGCCCCCGGAGGCACAACCCTTCCTACAGTTTCGCCGATTGTGACTTTTTGCGGCAGCGCAGTCTGCACAATTGGGGAGACGCTGTCGCTTTAGCGGATGACGGTTATGGAGGGCGCACCGCGGAGAAAGCCCGGATTTCCAACCAAGACTCTTACGCGCCTCCCACTTGGAACTTCTCAAACGAGGATCTCAGCAAACTTTCGAGAGCAGCATCTCCTTAAGTTCCAGGGCGCGTCTCTCAACCTCCCTGCTTTCAATATCTTGGTCCGCTTGGAAAGCCTGCGTCATGGTCAGCTTAAGACCAAGGGCAGCTGGTAGTTTTGACAGTTCCGCCCGCTTGGGCGAATCCCTACCATGACGGCGGATGGGGCGCCACCACGCATGCGGCGCCAAGCGTCATGTTCTGGAGTTCGGGCCACCGAACTCTCTGAGCCCAACAGCGTGCGCCTCCCGGAGCGTGTACCATGAAAAAGCAATCGACGACTGCGGTGGCGCTCCCGAGAACCGAACCGTGGCACCTTATAGCGGCGCTGATGGCGGCGCTCGCCATCAGTGCGGGGTGCTCGACGAGCGCCGAAAAACCAGCCCCTCCGCCTCCGGGAGTCACGGTTATACCGGTCCTCCAAAAAGACGTTCCCCTCCATCAAGAATGGGTCGGAACCATGGTCGGCAACGTGGACGCGGACATCCGGCCAAAAGTGGACGGTTTCTTGCTCAGCCGTCTTTACACGGAAGGCTCTTACGTGGAGAAGGGCCAGTCCTTGTTTCTGCTCGACCAACGGCAAGCCCAAGCCGCCGTGGAACAGGCCCAGGGAAGGCTAGAGCGCGCCCGCTCCGTGCTGGCCCAGGCACAAATTGATGTGCGCCGTTACACTCCGTTGGTGGCGCAGAAAGCGGTGAGCCAAGCCGAACTCGACAAAGCCATGAGTTCGGAAAGGGCGGCCACGGCGGAGGTGGAAGCTGATCAAGCCACTTTGGACAACGCCAAGCTAAATCTCGACTGGACCACCGTGACTTCTCCGATTTCCGGAATTGCAGGCGTCGCCAAAGTTGGTATCGGCGATTTGATGACCCCCGTTACGGTTATGACAACGATATCCAGCGTCGATCCGATTTATATTGATGTCAACATTGCCGAACAGAATTACTTGCGCTTCCGACGCGAAAAACCGGGCGAGGCGGGGGGCCAAAACCTGGAGCTCATCCTCGGAGACGGAACCGTCTTTCCGCGTCGCGGACGCACGATGTTTGTGAACCGCGAGGTGGACTCTCGGACAGGCACAATTCAAGTCCGCTGCGAATTTCCTAATCCGGGCAACCTTTTGCGCCCGGGGCAGTATGCGCGTATTCGAGCAGTCACGGAATTGCGCAAAGGCGCGCTTCTGATCCCCCAGCAGTCGGTGTCCGAGTTGCAGGGCGTTTATCAAGTCGGAGTGGTGGCTCCCGATAACAAAGTTACGATAAAAACCATCAAGCTCGGCCCACAGACCGGAGATATGTGGGTGGTCGAATCGGGTCTCCAGGCCGGGGACAGTGTCGTCGTGGACGGTTTGCAGCGGATTAAAAGCGGCATGACGGTTGCCCCGTCGCCTTTCAAAGACACTCAAACCAACGCACTGACCGGTGGCAAGTAGCCATGTCGAAATTCTTCATTGGTCGCCCCATCGTTGCGATTGTTATTTCCATTATCACGGTGATCGGCGGTGTGGTAGCGATGGCGAAGCTGCCGGTCGCTATGCTTCCTGACATCGTTCCGCCGCAGATCAGCGTATCTACTACCTACACCGGCGCGGATGCTCTGACGATTGAACAGTCTGTCGCCACACCGCTTGAGCAGCAAATGAATGGCGTGGACAACATGCTGTACATGATGTCCACAAATGCCAATGATGGCACCATGAACCTCAAGGTCACCTTTGACGTCGGCACCAACGTGGACATTGACCAGGTAAACACCCAGAACCGGGTATCCCAAGCCAGTCCGAACCTTCCCACTTCGGTCAACCAGTACGGGGTGACGGTTAAAAAACTAATGGGTCTTCCTCTTCTTGTCCTTTCCATCTATTCGCCAAACAGCACTTACAGCGGACAATTCCTGGGGAACTACGCCACGATCAACGTTAATGACGCGATTTTGCGTGTTCCCGGCGTGGGACAAGTCACGAACTTTGGTGCTGCCGACTATGCCATGCGCATCTGGGTGAAGCCGGATCAACTGACGAAACTCGGCATGACCGTCACTGACCTGACAAACGCCGTCCAGCAGCAAAGCGCGGTCAACCCTGCAGGGCAGATTGGGGCGGAGCCAGCTCCCAAAGGCCAGCAGTTTACTTATGCTGTCCGTGCAGCGGGACGACTCATCAACGCGGAAGAATTCGGCAACATCATCGTTCGTCAGAATCCCGACGGCTCAACGGTCAGGTTAAAAGACGTCTCCCGAATCGAACTGGGTTCCTTGGTCTATCAGCAAATCGGGAGGTACAACGCCAAGCCCGCAGTCGTCATTGCGGTGTATCAGGCCCCGGGGTCTAACGCTCTGGCTGTGGCCAAACAGGTAAAAGCACAAATGGAGGATCTGAAGTCCAGGTTCCCTCCGGATTTAGATTATGTCGTGGCGATGGACACCACTCTCCCCATCACCGAAGGGATGAAAGAGATCGTCAAGACACTGCTAGAGGCGGTCGGCCTTGTAATTGTTGTTGTGTTCCTGTTCCTCCAGAACTGGCGCGCCACGCTTATCCCGCTGCTGGCTGTTCCTGTCTCGCTTATTGGAACGTTTGTCATCTTTCCAATACTGGGTTTTTCGATCAACACACTCTCTCTGTTTGGACTCATCCTGGCTATCGGCCTCGTGGTGGACGATGCCATTGTGGTCGTTGAGGCCGTGGAGCATCACATTGAGCATGGCCTAGCACCCAAAGAAGCCACGCTGAAGGCCATGGAAGAGGTATCCGGGCCGGTGGTGGGCATCGCCCTGGTGCTTTCAGCCGTGTTCGTCCCCATGGCGGCCATGGGCGGCATTAAAGGACTGCTGAACCAGCAGTTCGCAATTACCATTGCCATCTCGGTGCTCATCTCGGCCTTCAACGCGTTGACGCTTTCGCCCGCGCTCACTGCTCTTCTGCTGCGTCCGCGCAAGAAGGGCGCAGGCCCTCTTGGAAAATTTTTCGAGTGGTTTAACCGCTGGTTCGGAAAGATGACGGGCGGCTACGTAACTTGGAGCCATGTCCTGATTCGCCGATGGGTTCTTGCCCTGCTGCTGCTGGTCGGTATTTCTGTCGTCGCTCTAGGTATGGGCAAGGGCCTTCCGTCCAGCTTTATCCCTGAAGAGGACCAGGGGTATGCATTCCTCCAGCTACAACTGCCCGACGCCGCGTCGCTCCAGCGCACCGACGCGGTGATGCGCAAGATGGATGACATGCTGGCGCACACTCACGGTGTTAAAAGTTTCAGCGGGATTTCTGGTTTCAGCCTGCTCTCCAACACTTCTGCGTCGTACACCGGGTTCTATTTCCTTCAGCTTGATCCCTGGGACGAGCGCGCCACTCCAGAACTTTCCGCCAATGGACTCATGCAGGCCCTGAACCAGAGAATGCGCAGGGAAATTCCGGAAGCCATTGCCTTCGCGTTCGGCCCGCCAGCCATTCCGGGCCTGGGCACGGCTGGCGGGTTCACATTCATGTTGCAGGACCGGAGCAGCGGAAGCGTTCAACAGCTCGCCGAAACTCTCGACAAGTTTACTGTGGCTGCGCGGAAGCGCTCAGAAATCGCTTCGCTGGTAACCACTTTCCGCTCCTCCGTGCCGCAGCTTTTTGTCGACGTTGACCAGGATCGCGTACTAAAGCAAGGGCTGCAGTTCGGGGAAGTCTACCAGACGCTTCAGGCCTTCCTGGGGGGCGCCTATGTAAACCAGTTCAACCGTTTTGGGCGCCAATGGAAAGTCTATCTGCAGGCGGAGCCGGAGTACCGCTCGAGCGTAGACCGAATCAACGATTTCTTTGTGCGAAACTCGAAGGGCGACATGACACCCCTGGCTTCCCTAGTCACAATGAAGCGTGTCTCAGGGCCTGAGTACACCAACCGTTTCAACATGTTCCGAAGTATCCAAATCAACGGCTCCCCTTCTCCCGGTTACAGTTCCGGTCAGGCCATGACCGCCATGGAAGAAGTGGCAAAGGAAGTTCTACCCTCGGGGTTCGGTTACGCATGGATGGACATGTCCTATCAGGAGGAGAAGGCCGCGGGCGGACAAGCAATGGTATTCGGCATGTCTTTCCTGTTTGTCTTTCTCATCCTGGCCGCGCTATACGAGAGTTGGTCGTTGCCCTTCAGCGTTCTTCTTTCTGTTCCGGTGGCGGTTCTTGGATCCAATGGAGGACTGCTGTTGCGCAAGTTCGACAACAACGTCTTCGCCCAGATTGGGCTGATCATGCTGATCGGACTGACGGCCAAGAACGCCATCCTAATCGTTGAGTTTGCCATATTGGAGCATGGGAAGGGGAAAGAACTCGTCGAAGCCGCTCTCGAAGGTGCCAGGTTGCGGTTGCGCCCCATCTTGATGACCTCGTTTGCATTCATTCTGGGGTGTGTCCCACTCTGGGCGGCGAAAGGCGCGGGTGCCATTGGCCGAAAGGTGCTCGGAACTTCGGTGATTACCGGCATGACCGCAGCGAGCGTGCTGGGAGTATTTCTCATACCCGTTTTGTTCGTCGTGGTTGAGCGGATTGCCATCAAAAAGAAAAAGGAGACCGTGGAACTACTCAGGCCCGCTGAAGCCGAGGGAGGACACGATTAATGCGAAAGCCTGCTGTGGTTGCGCTCCTTCCCCTTCTCTTTGCAGGTTGCACTTTCGGTCCGAAATACAAGCGCCCCCAGATTCAGCCGCCCGCCAGCTATTATGCAGAGCCGCAGACGAGGGAGAACTCAGTTGCCGACCTGGCCTGGTGGGACCTGTTCAAGGATCCCGTTCTGCAAGGCCTCATCCGCGAGGCCTTCAAGAGCAACTATGACTTACAGTTGGCCGTGGCTCGGGTCGAGCAGGAACGAGCCCTGCTTGGTGTCAGCCGCTCTCAGTATTATCCGCAAGTTGAATATGACGCGAGCATTTCAGGAGCGCAGTCCCAGCTCGTTCCCAATCACACTTATTACGGTTACAGCTTCAGCACCTTTTGGGAAATAGACCTGTTTGGGCGACTCCGCAAATTGAATGAAGCCCAGCGTGCCGTGTATTTTTCTAGCGAGGAAGCCAGGCGCGACGTCCGCCTCTTGGTCCTGTCCGAAGTGGCTCAGGGATATTTTCAGCTGCGGGCGCTCGACGAGCAGCTGGCCATTGCCCATCGAACGGTCAACAGCTTTCAGGTCACTCTTGAGCTCTTTCAACACAAATTTGCAGGCGGGGCATCCTCGGGGCTTGAAGTTGCTCGCGCGCAAGCGGCGCTGTCGAACGTAGCGGCGGCAATCCCGGATTTCGAACGACAGATCGTGGCGCAAGAGAATGCCCTGGCCTTACTTCTTGGCCGCAATCCTGGGCCGATCGCGCGCGGGGCTGCGCTTGTCGATCAATATGATCCCCCGGACGTACCAGCAGGTTTGCCAGCAACGTTATTGGAGCGGCGGCCTGATCTGCGCGAAGCAGAGCAGAACCTGATCTCGGCCAACGCTAATGTGGGGGTCGCCAAGGCGAACTTCTTTCCCACGATTTCCCTGACCGGTGCACTGGGGGGCATCAGCCCGCAGCTGTCCGAACTTACCGGATCCGGAAAGGCCTGGAGTCTTGCAGGCAACCTGGCGGGCCCCCTATTCACGGGCGGCCGCTTGAAGAACCAATACCGTGCCTCCCTGGCATCGCGCGACCAGGCCAGGATTTCCTTCGAAAAAGCGGTCACACAGGCCTTTGGTGAGGTTTCTACATCGCTCTCCGCGCATCAACAACTTGCCAAAGCTTACCTTGAGCAGCTGCACTCCGTCGAGGCCTACCGCGAGTCCGTCCAATTGTCTTCCATAAGGTACGACAGTGGACTTGCCAGTTATTTCGAGATTGTCGATGCTCAAATTCAGCTATATCCTGCGGAGGGCTCAGCGGTCACCTACGACCTTGGCCGCAAACTTGCGTTGGTCAGCCTCTATCGCGCGCTCGGCGGTGGGTGGAATCTGACTGATTCACAGTGGGCCAGTACGGTTGGAACGCCGAGCTCTACGCAGGCTCCCACTCCCTGAGAATCGCTGTTTATTGAAAGCTACGGTAGCCGCGCTTGTAGTTCTGGTGAATTTCACGGCAAGCGGCCAGGAATATCTGAACGCGGCGTTCTCCCCTGGGCAAATACACAAGCCGAAACAGCCCTTCATTGAATACTGTGATAGACGCGCTTGTAATAGGGAAGACTGTATCCTCGAAATTTTTCTTTCGGATAGAGTTGAACCACGACGTTGTGTTGACGGGAATCCGCGGCACTTTCCCCCGTCTTTGTGACTCTAGTCGAATGGACCGGCTTGTAAGTGAGAACATACCTATAGCGAACTGCTAGACCGATCGTCCGAACGATGCGTGGCAAGTCTTCCTCGTCCCGCGCGGTAAATACACCGCCGCCCGTCACTTCGGTTAAAGCCTTCATGTTATGAGGTCCGCGCCGTTCAGCAGGACCAATGTAGTCCTGGCCCGCACCCGAAATCGGCAGGTTAGGAAATTGCGTTTTAGACCCATCTGAAGGGAACGGGCTTCGCTTCTTCTGGTGGGGCTGAAAGATTTCGGGGAGTTCAAACCCAGGTCCGGCCATCACCGCAAAAACCGGTACATCAGCCTCCTCCAACAGCTCATGGGTCTCTCTCAGGTTGTAACGGCTATGATTATCGCCTCCATCGGTGATGATGATCATGGCGCGATGTTGATTTGCCGCCTCGCGTCGGGCGGTACTCACTCCTAGCCAAATCCCGTCAAACAGAGAGGTACTCTCATTCGTAGCCGTCAGTAGCACCGGCAATCTCCGCTGAAGATCTCCCTCATCGCTGGTGAACGGCATAAGTAGTTTGGACCGCGTCCCAATGCTCAATACCGAGTATTCGTCGCCGTGTTGGTCCAGTTCTTGCAATGAATCTAGAAGCGAAAGGGCCGCCTCCTGAACGAAGGGGATCTTCCTCGTCATGCTGGAACTCAAGTCCGCAAGAATCACAAAGGAAACCGGTACCCGCTCTCTTTCGAAGTAGAGGATGTCCTGTTCAACTCCGTCCTCGAAAAGCCGAAAGTCGCTCTTCTTGAGGCCAGTGGCAACGGCCCCCTTATCGTCAAAGATGGTTACGGGAATTTGCACCAGCTCAACGTTTGTAACGATCGGTGTCTGCGCGCGCACTTGAGCATCCGCAACAGGACCGCCTTCTTCCGCCCACAGGTATACGAATAGAACTAGAAAGAACCGCACCACCCGGTTTCCCATCAAGCCTCCGAACCTTGCACCTTTGCGTCACCTATACCTCTCTGCTCGAATTCTGTCAATGCTATTGCGCAATCTGTGTCGCACCTTAAACGAGATGTCCCCTGCATCTACATGATTAGTCAACTTCAGAGGAGTCCCCTGGCATTTTTTGGCAGGGCCTGGGCAACGTGCCGGCCCGAAAATACGCTGCACATGCAATGGATCACTCCCGACCTGGCAGTTTTGTTAGTGTCTGACCCGAAGCGGGGTGTTCAACCTTCTGGTGAAAGGCTGAAGGTGATGACGAGGGGCGCTGCCTGGGTTTGGTTCAAGGAGGGCATGGTGAAGCACCGTATGGCAGTGCTCCTATTGCTTTGCCTGGTAGCTCTGCCCTGTTGTTCTTGGGCGCAAGACGAAAGCGGCGGAGAGGATGACCCAGCCATCACGTCGAGCTTGGGCATGCCTCTGAGCTT
>Ga0066710_100005840_pt1 | contig 11346 bp, 9 predicted proteins | sample GraSoiAngelo_159_FD_79666 | JGI IMG/M metagenome (GOLD analysis project Ga0066710, IMG submission 79666) | Grasslands soil microbial communities from the Angelo Coastal Reserve, California, USA - 14_1009_16_40cm | ecosystem: Environmental > Terrestrial > Soil > Grasslands | place: USA... | reverse complement strand
CTCGTCGAGGAGCCCGCCGCGCAGGCGCTCACGCGCCAGGAACATGTTCTGGACGATGTCGAGGTTGTCCGCCAGGGCGAGATCCTGGTACACGGTTTCGATGCCGAGGTGCGCGGCATCGCGCGGGCTGCGGATGTGGACGGGCTTGCCTTCCCAGAGGATCTGCCCCTGGTCTGCCTGGAAGATGCCGGCGATGCATTTGGTCAGCACCGTCTTGCCCGCGCCGTTGTCGCCGCAGAGGGCGGTCACCTGCCCCGCCGGCAGGTCCAGGTCGACATCCGACAGAGCCTGCACGGCGCCGAAATGCTTGCCGAGAGCACGCACCTGCAGGCGCGCCTCGCCGGCCGGCGGCGCAGCCGCGTTCGGCTGCGCGCCGGCCCTGGCGACGTTCGCATCGCTCACGGCGTCACGCTGGCGTTGGCTACGGGGTGATGTGCGCCGCGCTGCAGGCGCTGGCCCCAACCGCGGAGCAGAGTGCTGCCGCGTCCACGAACTTGTCCTTGATGACCGTCGACGCCATGTTCGACACGTCGACCCACATGGGCGTCAGCAGCGAGGCTGGCTGCTGGGTGCCGGCGACTCCGGACGGAGGCTTGGTGGCGCTGTTGACCAGCGCGGACGGCGGGGTTTTGCTGGCCCGCAGGATGGTGGCCAGCGCCACCGCGTCCTGTGCCTCGAGATAGATCGGCTTGTACACCGAGCCGCACTGATAGCCCTGGAGGATGTTGCCCATGCCCTGCAGGGTCGCGTCCTGTCCCGTGGTCGGAATCTTCTTGGCGGCGACGCCCGAGTTCTTGAGCACGGTGATGACCGCGTTGCCCAGGCCGTCATTCGCCTCGACGGTTGCGTTGATGTTCGAGTGAGCCGTGAACTGCTGCTGGAAGATGGTGCCGCCGGTGGAGTTGGTCCAGCCCGGGGTGATCTGGTCGCCGACCAGCGTGTACCCCTTGCTGTTGGTCATCGGCGGGTGCAGCGGCGTCGTCTCGCTGCCCCAGATCACCGAGTTGTAGCCCTGGGCGAACGACACGGCGTTCGGGTCGGTGTCCTCGCCGCCGTCGAGCTCGAAGACCTGCGGGTTGCTCACGCCCCAGGCGGTCACGCAGTCGACGAATCCCTGACCGATGAGCTTGCCGACCTGCACGTTGTCGAAGCTGACGTAGTAGGTGTTGCTGCCGGTGAAGGTCGCCCGGTCGTAGCTGATCGTCGCGACGCCGTGCGCCGCGGCATACGACTGGATCTGCGCCCCGACGGTGCTGTTCAGCGGGTCGAATACCAGGACGGTGGCGCCGAGCGTGACGTCCGACTGCGCGTCGGCGAGCTCCGTCGCGTCGCTGCCCTGGGCGTTGTCGATCTTGAAGTCCGACGAGGAGTACCCGGCCGAGGTGAACGCCTTCATGAGGTAGGGAGCGTCGAAGTTCACGTAGCGGGTGGATGAGGTCGTGTCGGGGAGGATGACCCCAACCAATCCCTTGCCCGCGGCGGTGAGACCCTTGAGCGAGCTCATCACCGAAAAGCTGGCGTCGAACGATTTCACGCTGAGGCCGGCGGGGATGGAAGCGCCACCAGACGATGGTGATGAAGTGCCGCCACCCCCGCATGCCGCAGCCACCGCGGCCACACCGAGCACAGCACCGTACCGTGCCACGCGACTGATTCTGATGAAGCGCATACCCGACACCCTCACGCTTGCTGGCGGAAGCAGTTCGCAGCTCCTGCCTGTGGAGCCGGAGACACAATACCCCTGACGGTGACCGCGCGGTCTTGTCCGGGTCGCGACCTACCCCGTATCGGATTCGAACCGATGATCTCCGCCTTGAGAGGGCGGTGTCCTGGGCCACTAGACGAACGGGGCGCGCAGCAGATCGCGATTATAGATGCGCGCTCGCGTTGCCCCCGGGTCGTGGTTCTAGACCTGGTCGGGCGCGGCCATCCCCAAGGCGTGCAGCGCGTCGGCGAGTGTGGCACGCGTCGCATCCACCAGCCGCCGCCGGAAGCTGCGCACAACTGGGTCCTCCTCACGTATCACCGGCGGCGTGTGCTCGTAGAAATCGCTGAGCGCCGACGCAAGCGAGAACGCGTACACGGTCAGGATCGACGGCGAGAGCGCCGTGGCGGTCTCGGCGAGCGCCAGACGGTACCCGTCGATGAGGTGCAGCAGCGCACGCTCGACGGGCTCGAGGCGGGTCGGCAATGCGGCATCCCTGGCCTCATCCGGGACCTTGCGCAGGATGCCGGCGGCGCGCGCGTGCGCGTACTGCAGGTATACGCCCGTATCTCCGGTGGTGCGCAGCGCCTCATCGAAATCGAAGGCGATGATCTGCGTCAGCGAGAACTTCAGCAGGTAGTAGCGGACCGCGCCGGCGGCGACGGCGTGCGCGGTCTGCGCATCGCGCGCCTTCGCGCTGAGGTGCTCGATGGCGCGGTCGAGAAGATCGTCGGCGCGCACCTCGATGCCCTTGCGTCCACTCAGAGCGACCACCTCGCGGCCGGGCTCGACGTCGATGCCGAGCACCTTGCCCGCCGCGGGTGTCAGCGCCACCACCTCGTAGGCAAGGTGGATCGAGTTGCCGGCTTCGCGCTCATGCCCGAGCCGTCGCAGCGCGCGCTGCACGATCGACTGCGGATACGCCTGACGCGCGTCGATGACGTTGATGACGCGCTGCGCGCGGCCGAACGTAGCCGCGACGGCGTCCGTGTGCGCGTGCGTCGACGTCGTGGTCGGACCGTGCTCGTCGGCGGCGCTCCAGCGGTGATAGTGGAAGTCGAGCCCGAGCAGCCCGAACTTCCAGAGCTGGTAGGCGATGTCCTTGGCGGTGTAGGTGGCGATGCCGTCCGACTTGACCAAAACCTTCGTCTCGTCATCGTCGGTGTCGGCGCCGAGGCCTTCGGGCGGCATGACCCAGCAGCCGGCATGCTTGCCGCTCTCCGCGTGGACGATGGCGCCGGCCGCGCGCAGCAGCTCCAGCGCGCGCTCGAGAAATCCAAGACCGATGATGTCGGACTCCCACGTGAGCAGGTCGTACTCGATGTCGAAGCGGCGCATGGTGGCGAGGTGCGCATCGACGATGCGCCGGGCCAGGTCCTTGACGAACTCCGCCACCTCTCCGCCGCCGTGCTCCAGGTCGTGCAGCACCGCCTGCCGCCGCTGCAGCAGCGCCGGCTCGGTCTCGTAACGACGCGACACCTCCACGTATACGCGCGAGCAGAACTGGTCGAAGGGCTCGTCCGGGTCCGGCTGCATGCCCAGGTCGCGAATCCCCACGGTGACGTCGGCGACCTGCACGCCGGTGTCGTCGATGTAGTTGTCCACCTCGACCTGGTGGCCGGTGCGGCGCAGCACGCGGGCCACGGTGTCGCCGATGCACGCGTTGCGCAGGTGGCCGATGTGCGCCGCCTTGTTGGGGTTGGTGGCGGTGTGCTCGACGAGTGTCTTGCCCGGCGAGACGCTGTGGCCCGCGGGCATCGGGAGCGCGATCGACGCGGCCAGCTGCAGGGCGTTGTCGATCACTGCCGGCGCCCAGACTGCATCGCTCAGGTGCGCATTCACGTATCCGGGCGCGCTCACGGTCCACGCCCGGACGGCGTCGATCGGTGCCGCCGCCAGGCGGTCACGCAGATCGGCGGCGATCTGCTGCGGGTTGCGGCGCAGCACGCGGGCGGCCGCCAGCGCCACGGGTGTCGACCAGTCGCCGTACTCCGGGCGTTTCGAGCGCTCGACAACCGCCTCCACATCGGGGCCGGCGCCCAATGCGTCAAGAGCACTGCGTAGCGCGTCTGCAATCGTGCTGCGTACGTCGAGCATTGCGCGAAAGGGTAACGACGAGGGCAGCGGCGGAGCACATGCGCGCTCTGACCGGCGACAATGCGCCGCCGTGGAGCCGCACATATGCGTGATCCCGGCCGCCGGGCTGGGGACGCGATTTCTGCCCGCCACCAAGGCGATGCCCAAGGAGCTCATACCGGTGCTCGACCGGCCGGTGATCCAGTGGGCCGTCGAGGAGGCGGTGGCCGCCGGCGCCGGCGAGATCGTTCTCGTGCTCGCCGAGGGCAGGAACGAGCTGGCCGAGCACCTGAGGCCCAATCCCAGTCTCGAGCGCATCCTCATCGAGCGCGGCAAGCACCAGGAGCTCGAGGCGGTGCGCCGGGCGGGCAGCCTGGCTCGCATCACGGTGGCGCGGCAAAGGGAGCCGCGCGGCCTGGGCGACGCGGTGCTCTGCGCGGCCGCCGCCGTCGGCGACCAGCCCTTCCTGTGCATGCTCCCCGACGACCTCTCGATCGCCGATCCACCCGTGCTCGAGCAGCTGCGTGACGCGCACCGCGAGCTGGGCACGCCCGTCCTGGCGCTCATGCGTGTTCCCAACGACCAGATCTCCCGGTACGGTTGCGCCGATGTCGTCGAGACTCGCGGCCGCCTCCACCGCATCCGCGGCCTGGTCGAGAAGCCGCCCGCCGGGGAAGCCAAGAGCGACCTGGCCGTGATGGGGCGCTACGTGCTCACGCCCGACATCTTCGCCGCGCTGCGGCAGACCACGCCCGGGGCGCTCGGAGAGATCCAGCTCACCGACGGGCTCTCTGCGCTCCTGGCGAAGGGCGACGTGTGGGGCGTGGAATTCGAGGGCGACCTGCTCGACGTGGGCACCCCGGCCGGCTGGCTGGCCACCAGCATTCGGCTGGCCCGGAATGACCCGCGATTTCGCGAGGCCGTCAGCGGCGCGCTGGCGATGGCCGCCGCATGAGCTCGTTCCGCCGTGAGTGGGGTGCGATCACCTTCGTGGTCACCGTCCTGGTCGGCGCCATCGCTGTGGCCATCTCGCTGGTGATCGCCGGCGCGCATGCGCCGCCCTCGGCGACGCTCGAGCCCTGCCCTTCCTTCACGCCCTACGTGGTGACGCCGACCGCCTCGGCCACGCCGAGCACCGCGGCGTCGGCGAGCGCCTCGCCCACGGCCACCGCCACGCCCTCGCCGACCCCATCGGCGACCCCGTTCAACCCGGCGCTGGCACACTGCCCCACCCCGCCGCTTCCGCCGACGCGCGCGCCGACGCCGACCCCTGCACCGGGCACCACGCCGACGCCCGCGCCGGCCACGCCGACGCCCACCCAGCTGTTCACACCCGTTCCCTCATAGGGGCGGCCGCCCCGACGGCGCCGTCTCGCCTCAGCTCGCGAAGAGCAGCAGGCTGCCGTTCTCCGGTGTGATCGAGGTCCGCTGCAACTCCAGGTCGATGAGCGGCGGCCGGCCGGTGTCCATGACCACGGCAATGCGGTCGGCGAGGCGCAAACCGCCGATGCGGACGCAGTCGCGCAGGAACGTGAAAGCGAGCGGACGGACGAGGTTCCAGATGTAGCTGCGGTGCGTGCGCTCCTGCGTCTCGGAGTCCAGCAGCTGTACGCCGGGCACCAGGCTGCGGTCGCGAAACGCGATGACGCACACCTCGTCGGTGAGCTGCACCGGCTGCGTCCAGAGGTATGCATCGTCGTCACCGGTGGGGCCGAGCAGACGGTCCTTCTCCGCGAACAGGGCCAGCCGCTCCACCAGGATGTGCATCGGGCGCGGCGGTCCCTCGACGATGAAGGGCACGTCGCGCAGCCGCTCGCTGTTCGGCTGTGCCGGGTAGCGCGCGCTGAAGCCGACGTCGTCAACGCCGCTGAACGGCGCCGGGACCTTTATGACCAGCTCTTCCATCTCGGCTCAGATCCTGGGTAGCACCGTCTGCACCGCGGCACCGGCGAGCGCGACGTCGTCGATGACCGCAGCCTCGATCTCACCGCGATCCTCGCGCTGCTCCGGCGGTATCCAGCGCAGACCGAGCGCAGCGTACACATCTTCCTCGGTGGCGCCGGCGATGCGCTCGCCGCCGTCGAGGCGGAAGACGCCGTATTCATTGAGCGTCAGTCCCATGCGCAACGCGCGGCCGCGGAGTCGCACGTTGTGCGCCTGCGACCCGGTGAAGTACTGCATCGCCGCACCGAACTGCGCGACGCTCACCGCGCGGCAGTCCACCTGGAACCCAGACGCGACCTCGACCGAGCTCTTGGTGTCGCCGCACATCAGCACGCGCTCCACCTGCGGCAATGCGCTGAACGCGACGAGCACCTTCGACGGCGTGGCGGTTGCCACCACGATGTCGAGGTCACCGATGGACTCACGCCGGCGCCGGAACGATCCTGCAGCCTCGACCATGGCGGCCTCGGGAAGCGCGCGGAGCACGCCGGTGAGCTCGTCGACGATGGGTTGCACGTCGGCGCGCGCGCGGCGCGTCTTGGCGCCCCGGTCACGCTGCGAGTCGAGCGCCGCGACGATGCGCTCGATGCTCTTCGCGCCGAGGCGCGGGATGCCCTGCAGCGTGCCGCTGTGCGCTGCCGCGTCGAGCTCCTCGAGCCGCGTGATGCCCGCCTCGCGCCACAGCAGCGCGGCGGTGCGCGGACCGACTCCCGGCAGGGCGCACAGCGCCAGCAGCGTGGGCGGCACCTCGGCTTCCAGCTCCTCCAGGAATGCCAGACGCCCGCTCTGCAGCAGGTCGCTCACCTTCTCTGCGATCGCCGGGCCGAATCCGGCCAGGCTGACCAGGCCGCCCTCGCCGGCGGCGACGTCGGCGATGGATTCGCCGAGGTTCTCAACCTGCACCGCGGCCTGCCGGTATGCACGCACCTTGTAGACGTTCTCCCCGCGGATTTCGAGCAGGTCGGCGATCCGCTCCAGGGTGCGTACCACGTCTTCGTTCGTGACCATGGCGCCTTCCGCGAAGGTAGCACAGCGGCTGGTGGGCCATCTCGCGACGAACTCATTGCTACACTCGCGCGACCGTGCTGGCACTCGACGACGTGCGCATCCTCGACCTCACCCGGTTGCTCCCGGGTCCCTTCTGCACGCTGCTGCTGGCCGACTGCGGGGCTGATGTCATCAAGGTGGAGGACACCGAGTCCGGCGACTACCTGCGCTGGATGCCGCCGCTGTCCGGCGAGGAGTCCGCGATGTTCGCGCCGCTCAACCGCAACAAGCGATCCATCAGGCTGAACCTCAAGAATCCCGCCGGCAGGGAGGCGTTCCTGCGCCTGGCAGGCGCCGCCGACGTGGTGGTGGAGAGCTTCCGCCCCGGGGTCATGGAACGGCTTGGAATCGGCTACGCCACGCTGCGCGGGGTCAACCCGAGACTCATCCTCTGCAGCATCAGCGGTTACGGCCAGGATGGACCGTATCGTGATCGTGCCGGTCATGACCTCAACTATGCGGCGATCGCCGGGGTGCTCGGCCTGACCGCCGGGGCGCAGGGCGACCCGGCGATGCCCGGTATCCAGGCCGGTGACCTGGGCGGGGGCGCACTGCACGCGGCGTTCGCCATCATGGTCGCGCTCTGGCAGCGCGCACGCAGCGGTACCGGCCAGCACTGCGACATCGCCATGACCGACGGCCTGGTGAGCTGGCTCGCCCCCCATGCGGCCGTGTACTTCGCCACCGGCGAGGTGCCCGGCCCCGCCACGCTGAGCCTGAACGGCCGCCATCCCTGCTATCGCATCTACCCCTGCGCGGACGGTCACCTGGCGGTGGGCGCACTCGAGCCGAAGTTCTGGCGCGCCTTCGTGGAGGCGATCGGTCTCCCGCAGCACGCGGACGCCGGGTTTGCTTCGGGCGCTGACGCGACGCGCGTGGTTGCTGATGTCGAGGCGCTGCTGCGCACGCGTACCCGCGCCGAATGGATGGCGGAGCTGGCCGGCCGCGACGTCTGCTGTGAACCAATGCTGCACATCGACGAGGTGTTCGAGCACCCGCAGGTTCTGCACCGCGGCATGCGCCTCGACCCCGGCGTGGGCGGCAGCGATGCGCAATGCGGATTCCCGCTGCACTTCAGCGACCTGCCCATGGCGGTGCGACGGCACCCGCCAGGCTGGGGTGAGCACACCGACGAGCTGCTCCGCGAGGCGGGCTACGACGAACCGGCGCTCACCTCGTTGCGCGCCGAGGGCGCAATCGCGTGAGCGTCGACGTCGACCGCTCACGCTCGCGCCGCGCGCCGCGCAGCAAGCGCAGCGCGCACACGCGCGAGCGCATCCTCGCGTCCGCCACGGAGGTGTTCGCGCGCTCCGGCTTCCACGGGGCTCGCGTGGCCGACATCGCCGAACACGCCGGGATCGCCTACGGCCTCGTGTATCACTACTTTCACAACAAGGACGACATCCTCGGCGCCATCTTCTCGGAGCGCTGGTCGCAATACGTCGCGTACCTGCGCGAGGTGGGCAGCATGCCGCTGGCGTTCCAGGAGCGCATGGGCCGGCTCGTGCACTTCTGGGTGGAGATCTACCGCCGTGAGCCCGACCTGATGACCATCATGATCAACGAGATCAGCCGGTCGTACGAGTTCCTCGAGTCGCACGACATCGGCACGGTCATGGTCGCGTTCGACGCCATCGAGTCGATGATCAGCGAGGCGCGCGACAAGGGCGAGGTGCACGAGGACATCGATCCCAAGCTGGCCAGCTACGTGATCTTCGGCGCGGCCGAGATGGTGCTCACCGGCTACGTCATCGGCACCCTGCCGCGCCGCGACGCAGCGGCATTCGAGCGCGACGAGGAGCAGCTGCTCGCCTTGCTGCTGAAGGGGTTGGCCGGCTGACGGGACCTATGACTGCAGACACGCACGCCGCTGCGGGCCGGGAGGCGTTCGAGCGAGCGGCGTGGGCGGACGCGTACGCGTTGCTGACAGCGGCAGATGCGCAGGCGCAACTTGGCGGCGAGGACCTGGAGCGGCTCGCGGTGGCAGCAGCGCTGACCGGGCGTGATGAGCCGAGCGCCGCCGCCTGGGCGCGTGCCCATCAGGACTGGCTCCGTCACGGTGAGGCTGCCCGCGCGGTGCGGTGCGCTTTCTGGCTCGCGTACGGCCTGATGGATCGCGAGGAGATGGCCCAGGCCAGCGGGTGGTTCGCCCGCGCGCAGCGCCTGCTCGACGAAAGCGGGCTCGACTGCGTCGAGCGGGGCTACCTGCTGCTCCCGGACGCCATCGGCGCCGTCGAGGGCGGCGGCGATGTCGACGCCGCGCGCGAGCTGTTCGAGCGTGCCAGCGAAACCGCACAGCGCTTTCGCGATCCCGATCTGATGATGTTCGCGCGCCTGGGCCGCGGCCGCGCGCTGATCCGCAGCGGGCAGACGCGGCAGGGCATCGCGCTGCTCGACGAGATCATGATCAGCATCACAGCGGGCGACGTGTCGCCGGTCCTCGCCGGCAGCATGTACTGCCTCGTCATCGTCACCTGCCGGGAGATCTTCGACCTGCGCCGTGCGCAGGAGTGGACAGAGGCGCTGACACGCTGGTGCGCAGCGCAACCCGACCTGGTGCCATTCCGAGGCCGATGCCTGGTGCACCGGGCCGAGATCATGCAGCTGCACGGTGACTGGGTGGATGCGCTCGGCGAGGCACAGCATGCGTGCGAGCAGCTGACCGCCGGCGAGCGACCGGCGATGGGCGACGCCCACTACGTCATCGCCGAGCTGCATCGGTTGCGCGGCGAGCACAGGGAGGCGGAGGGCGCGTTCCAGCGCGCCAACGAGGCGGGGAGACCGCCGCAGCCGGGCCTTGCGCTGCTGCGGCTGGCGCAGGGCAATCTGACCGCCGCACAAGCGGCCATACGCCGTGCAGCCGGTGAGACGAACGACGTCGCTGGACGCGGGCGCCTCCTGCCCGCGGCGGTGGAGATCGCTCTTGCGGCCGGGGACCACGATGCGGCGCAACGCGCCGCCGCCGAGCTCGCGTCGATCGCCGAGATGCTCGATGCTGAACATGCGCGCGCGGTCGCCGACGACGCCGGCGGCGCCACGTTACTCGCCGCCGGCGATGCGCAGGCTGCGCTCGGGCCTCTGCGCCGCGCCTGGTCCACATGGCAGGCGCTGGACGCGCCGTACCAGAGTGCGCGCAGCCGTGTGCTGATCGGGCTTGCCTGCCGGGCGATGGGCGATGAGGACAGCGCCGGGATGGAGCTGCGCGCGGCGCGGACGGTGTTCATCCGCCTCGGCGCGGCGCCGGACGCGGCGCGCGTCGACGACCTGGCCGGTGCACCCGCGACTTCGCAATCGGGTGGCTTGACCGGGCGCGAGGTCGAGGTGCTGCGCCTGGTGGCGGAAGGCAAGACCAACCGCGCCATCGCCACGACGCTTTTCATCAGCGAGAAGACCGTCGCCCGCCACGTGAGCAACATCTTCACCAAGCTCGGCATCACCTCGCGCGCCGCCGCGACCGCGCACGCGTACAAGCACCGCATCGTCTGACGGCGCGGCCATCGCGGGCGGCGGGTACATAGAAATACCCATGTGCCGGGCGCCGGCGATTTGGACGATTCATTCGATGCGGTGACGGCTCGCTGTCCGTAGCCTGACCTGGCGCCGTCAACGTCAGCACCGTATGGAGGTCGAGCGATGAACAGCACCGTGAAGACGGAGCGCATCAACACCGTGGTCGTGGGCGGAGGGCAGGCCGGCCTCGCTGCCGGCTATCACCTGTCGCGGCGCGGGGTGCCTTGCGTCATCCTCGAGGCGAACCAGCGCATCGGCGATTCCTGGCGCAACCGCTGGGACTCGCTGCGTCTCTTCACCCCGGCCCGCTACGACGGGCTGCCCGGGATGCCCTTTCCCGCACACGGCCGGTCGTTTCCCACCAAGGATGCGATGGCTGACTACCTCGAGGCGTATGCGAACCGTTTCGCGCTGCCGGTCCGCACCGGAGTGCGCGTGGACCGCCTGTGGCGCAACGGGCAGGGGCTGGTTGTCTCCGCGGGCGACACGCAGATCGTGGCGGACCACGTTGTGGTGGCGATGGTCGACTTCCAGCGGCACCGCGTGCCGGCGTTCGCCGAGCTGCTGAGCGCGGATATCCGCCAGCTCCATTCCGGCGCCTATCGCAACCCGGCGCAGCTGAAAGACGGACCCGTGCTGCTTGTCGGGGCAGGCAATTCGGCGAGCGAGATCGCGATGGAACTCGCCCGCAGCCGCCCCGTGCTGCTCGCCGGTACCGAGATCGGACATGTGCCCTTTCGCATCGAGACCAGGGTGGCGTCCGTCCTGCTCCTTCGGCTGGTACGCTTCGTCGGGCACCGCGTGCTGACGCTCGGCACACCGGTCGGTCGCAAGCTGCGGCCCAAGATGCTGCACCACGGCGATCCGTGGATCCGTGTCAAGCCGAAGGACGTGCTTGCCGCCGGCGTGCAGCGTGTCGGTCGGGTGACCGGCGCGCGTGACGGTCTTCCCGTCACCGATGACGGGCGACCGGTTGCAGTGGCCAACGTCATCTGGTGCACGGGATTCCATCCCGGCTTCTCCTGGATCGATCTGCCCGTCTTCGACGAGCAGGGAGACCCGAT
>Ga0066710_100005839_pt1 | contig 11347 bp, 11 predicted proteins | sample GraSoiAngelo_159_FD_79666 | JGI IMG/M metagenome (GOLD analysis project Ga0066710, IMG submission 79666) | Grasslands soil microbial communities from the Angelo Coastal Reserve, California, USA - 14_1009_16_40cm | ecosystem: Environmental > Terrestrial > Soil > Grasslands | place: USA... | reverse complement strand
GGATCGACCACCTCGGCCGCATCGTGATCCCGGTCGAGCTGCGACGCCTGCTGGGAATCGCCGAGGGCGACTACGTCGGGTTCTCGAGCGACGGCGACCGCATCGTGCTCGAGAAGGTCGAGGAGCGCTGCACGTTCTGCGGCACGCCCTCCGAGCTCCGCCCGTACAAGGGCAAGCTCGTGTGCGACGCCTGCGCTAGCGACCTTTCACGGACGTAGCGATCTCGTATACGCGGCGCTTGGGCACGCTCAGGGCCCGGGCCACGTCGGTGATCGCTGACTTTTTCGTCGTGCCTGCGTCCAGCTGCGCCTGCAGCGCCCGCCGGACTTCCTCGTCGTCGGGCGGGGCCGGGGCCTCGGCCCCGCCGAGGACGATGACGTACTCGCCCCTCGGCTCCCCGGCGGCCAGGTGTTCCACCGCCCCGGCCAGCGTCCCCCGCCAGACCTCCTCGTGCAGCTTGGTGAGCTCCCGCACCACCGCGACCCGACGCCGGGGCCCCAGCGCCTCGGTCAGCTCGGCCGCCGTCGCCCGCACCCGGTGGGGGGCCTCGTAGATCACGGTCGTGCGGCGCTCTGTGCGCAGGGCGTCGAGGCGCTCGCTCCGACCTGACCCCCGGCGGGGCAGGAAGCCCTCGAAGCAGAAGCGGCCCGTCGGCAGGCCGCTGACGACGAGGGCGGCGATGGCGGCCGACGGCCCGGGCACGACCTCCACCGGGAGGCCGGCGGCTGCGGCCGCCGCCACGAGCCGCTCGCCGGGATCGGAGATGCCCGGTGTGCCGGCGTCGGTCACGACCGCCACCCGCTCGCCTTTGTCGAGGCGAGCGAGGATGGCCTTGACCTGGCTGGCCTCGGTGTGGTCGTTCACGGTGAGCAACGGAGGCGTCCGGATCCCGGCGTGGCTGAGGAGCTTCCGCGTGCGACGGGTGTCCTCGCAGGCGATGGCGTCGACGCCGGCGAGGGCGTCGACAGCGCGGGGCGACAGGTCCCCGAGGTTTCCGATGGGCGTGGCCACGACGACCAGGGCCGGCTTGGCCAACCCCCTCACTCCTTGATTTCGAGCTGGTCGCCGATCTTGAGCCGCCAGCGCTCGAAGGCGCCGGCCTCGGCCTCGATGACGCACGGAGTCAGCAGCGACGGCCGGGTCATGCGCCAGGGCCGCAGGCACACCACCCGCCGGACCACGAGGCCCCGGTCGCACAGGGCCACGTCCATGTCGAACCGCATTCCGAAGCTGTGCACCCCGGACCGGGCCGGCTCGAACAGGAGGGCGCCCCCGAACCCATCCCGTCCGAGCAGCCCCTTCCGGCGCGCCTTGCGGGAATCGGCGACCTCGAGCGCCGCCAGCACTTCTCCCTCCCGCATGAGCCAGGTCATACGTTGAAGCGGATTTCCAGGACGTCGCCGTCCTGGACCTCGTAGTCCTTGCCCTCGACCCGGATCCGGCCCGCCTCCTTGGCCTTCTGCCAGGAGCCGATCTCGACCAGCTCCTCCCAGCGGATGACCTCCGCCCTGATGAACCCCCGCTGGAGATCGGTATGGATCACGCCCGCGCACTCCGGCGCCCGGGCCCCCGACCGGAACGTCCACGCCCGCGACTCCTTGTCTCCCGTCGTCAGGAACGTGCGCAGGCCGAGGAGGTGGTAGGCGGCGCCCACGACGCGCGGCAACGCCCCCTCCCCCAGGCCCAGGCCCTCCAGGAGCTCGGCGCGCTCGTCGGGGGCGAGCTGGGCGGCCTCGGCCTCGAGCTGCACGCTCATGCCCAGGACGTCGGCGGCCCCGCCGAACTCCTCCTGCACGGGCTTGACGAGGGCGTCGGCGTCGGCCAGCTGGTCCTCGCCGAGGTTCACCACCGCCAACACGGGCTTGTTCGTCAACAGGAAGAACGGCCGTAGCAGCTCACGATCCTCAGCCGCCAGCGCCGACCGGTAGACGGGCGTACCCGCCTCCAGCTCGACCATGGCCTTCTCCAAGGCCGCGACCTCCGTCCCCAGCGACTTGTCGGCCTTGGCCGCCTTCCGCCGCTTGTCGAGTTGGGCCTCGAGTGTCGCCACGTCGGCCAGGACCAGCTCGAGCTCGAGGGTGTGCAGGTCCGACAGTGGATCCGTCCCGCCGACCACGTTGGCGTCCTCGAATGCCCGCAGCACGAGCACCATGGCGTCGACCTCGCGGATCCCACCGAGGAAGCGGTTGCCCAGGCCCTCCCCCGTCGCCGCGCCCGCCACCAGGGCGGCGATGTCGACGAACTCCACTGTGGCCGGTACCACCTTGCGTGACTGGCTGAGCTCGGCCAGCGCCCGGAGCCGGTGGTCGGCGACCTCGGCCACCCCGACGTTGGTCTCGGTCGTGGAGAACGGATGGGCGGCGACGGTGGCCGAACCGCCGGTAAGGGCGTTGAACAACGAGGACTTGCCGGCGTTGGGCAGCCCCACGATGCTCAATCGCTCCACGTTCTCAGGCTAACGGCGGGGCTCCTGACCGCCTGCGGTAGCGTCGCTCGGCATGTCGAAGCGAACGGCGAAGCGCAAGGCGCGGTCCCGCCGCAAGAAGGCCAATCACGGCAAGCGTCCCAACGTCGGCCGTCGCTGATCGCGGCCAGACCCGCTAGCCGGGCATGCTCGACCACGTCTTCATGGGCGCCATCGCCGCCCTGCGTCAGGCGTTCGAGGGCGCCCTCCTCGAGCGCCAGGCCATGGACGAACGCTTGCAGGTCGACATCCTGCTCGGCGACGTGGCCTGGGAGACCGCCTACAGCCTGCCCGGCGAGGGCCTGCCGCCGCGCGTCGTGGCCGAGGTGACGCTCGAGTGGCCGACCTGGAGCCAGGCGTCGTACCGGTCGTGGCGGATCGGTGAAGGCGACGGCGAGCCCCCGGAGATCGACGTCGAGATCGTCCTGCGGGTCCAGCGTCTCGTCGGTGCGCCCGATCCATCCTCGATCGTGGCCGTCCTTCCCGAGGAGGGACCGCAGCTCGGTGACGAGCCCCTGCGGCGGTCGGCCCCCACCGTCGAGCAGCACTACGACGCGGAGATGGCACCCGACGAGACCGCCATCGAGGTCTCATATGACGGCGTCTACATCCTGGGTGAGGGGACCCTCGACGACGAGGCCGTCCTCGACCGGGACTTCGGGGCCCTCGGCGGCTGGATCGCCTCCACCCTTGTCAAGGTGGGCGACCTGAAGCTGGAGTTCCGGCCGCCCGAGGACGCCGTCTAAGCCGAACTACCCGCCCGGAAGGACGGCGCGCTTGACGGCCCGCACCACCGTGCGATGGCCGCGTCGCACGACGTCGAGCTGGTCGGCCAGGCTGGCGACGACGAAGAGGCCTCGGCCCTCGTCGGCCTCGGGATCGGGTTGGCCGTCGGCGCCGACGCCGAGCTCGAAGCCCGAGCCGTCGTCTTCCACCTCGACGACGACCGAGTCGCCCTCGCTCCACGCTCGCAGAGCCAGGGAGGTCGGAGCCCCGCTGCTGAAGCGGACGGCGTTCGTGCAGAGCTCCGAGACCATCAACACCAGGTCCTCGCGTTCCGCCTCGTCGACGGAGGCATGCTCGAGCCAGTCGCCGAAGAGGTGGCGGGCCAGCGGCACGGTCGCCGGGTTCGGGGAGAACTGGTACTCGAAGGGGCCGGCCTGCCGGCGGCGCCCGGGCGCGGCCGTGCGCCGGCGGAGGACGAGAGCGAGAGAGTCGTCGGCGCGCATGGCGCCGGCGAGCGAGCGCTCCACGAGCGCCCTCGCCAGCGGTCCCGCGGGATAGCCGGCGGCTTCGGCGGCCGCCTCGGCAAGAGCGTCGAGGCCGTCGAGGATGTCTTTGGTGGCCTCGACGAGACCGTCGGTGTAGAGGACGAGGGTCTCGGACCGTTCGAGCGTCAGGGAGACGACCTCGCCCGAGCCCGCCCCGGGCCATCCGATCGGTATGCCGGGCGCGGTGACGAACCGGCTCTTGCCCTCGGGGGACACCACGAGGGCGGGCGGGTGCCCGGCCCCGGCGAGCTCGACGGTGCCCTCTTCAGGGTGGTACCGGGCGACGAGGGCGGTGGCCGCCAGGTCGGGGCTCTGGGCCGACACCAGGCCGTCGGCTCGAGAGACGAGCCGGGACATGGGACAGCCGTCGAGGGCGAGCAGGCGCAGGGCGTGGGTGACGCTCATGGCGTCCTTGGTGGCGGCGACACCCTTGCCCACGACGTCCACGACGGCGAGATGGAGGGCGCCGTCGGGCAGCACCACCCAGTCGTAGAGGTCGCCGCCGGTGGGCGCACTGGGGTCGGCGGGCAGGTAGAAGACGCCCAGCTCGGCCGTCTCGACGTCGGGGGCGAGGGGGCGGACGGCGTCCTGGAGCTGGTGGACGACCTCCCGCTGGGACGCCTCCAGCTGGGCCAGGCGGGTGACGATGGTGAGGTTGTCGAGGGCGGCCCCCAGGTGGGCGGCCAGGGCCAGCACCGCCATCTGGGCCCGGTCGTCGAAGCGGTCCGGTTCGGGATGACCGAGGAAGAGGCCGCCGTAGGGGTGGCCCTCGGACCCGAGCACGGGGATGGCCAGGTAGCTGACCAGCTGGTCGAAGCCGGCGTAGTGGCGCAGCCCCCGGAAGCGAGTGGCCGACCGGATGTCGCCGACGCGAACTCCGCTGTCGCCCGCGTTCAGGCTGGCGAAGAGCAGGGCTGCGGCCGCCTGGGCGAACTCATCGACGACGTACGCCGGGCAGCCGACCACGACGCGCACGCCGCCTCCCTCCTCCGGCGTCGCCACGTAGGCAGCGAAGGAAGCACCGGTGAGCGAGCGCGCCGCCTCGGCCACCCACGAGACCTTGGCCGCGAGGTCGCGACCCCCATGGACAGCGTGCGCGGCCTCGGCGAGCAAACCGACATCGGCGAGCAGAGCCGGGGCCTCCACGGTACGGAGCGGCTCCTCCTGGGCCACAGGCCGAAGGGTACCTGGGCGCACCCGAACGCCACCCGGCGGCCCTCAGTCGCTCGGCTCGACGGTGTCCTCCGAGCGGCGGTGTTCCACGAAGCCGCCGCCGCGGTTGGGCTGTGACGCCTCCTCCTCGCGCTCATCAGAGTCGGCGAGAATGGCTTCGGCCTGAGCCTCCACGTCCTCCACCGTGTCGCCCTCCTCGGCGGCAAGGGACGCTGCCCGGCTGGCCACGCGCTCCTCCTCGGCCTCGTCGTCGGTGCCCATGGCCGTCTGATCCTAGGATCACCTTGCCATGAGCGAGGCGGGGACGGCGCCGGGCGGACCGATCAAGGCCGCCCAGGCCTGGATGGAGGCCGTGCAGCTCGGGCGGTACGACATGGCCTGGGCCATGACCGACCCGCGGCTGCGGCTGGCGCGCGCCCAGGCCTGGATCTGGAACAACCGCAAGGACGCCGACATCGCCGCTCACAAGCGCGACGAGCTGGCCGAGGCCCTCTCCGTCGAGCGCCCCACCCATCCCTTGGCCGAGGACTTCGCCGCCACCGAGCTCCACCAGATGCGAGAGGTCTACGGCGCATTCCACCCCGACGCGTGGGGTGCGTCGACCGGGCCGAGCTCGGTGGGACCCGACTACGCCCTGGTGCTGTTCGCCCACATGAGCAGCGAGCCACTCATGCTCACGGGGCAGCCGCAGGTCTTCAGCCTCGCCTTCCTCATGCACGCGGCGGGCCCCCGTTGGACCCTGGTCGCCTTCTCCGACAGCCTGCCCAAGCCCGGCTGGCCCCCCAAGTTCTGAGTTCCGCCTCGTAATCGGCGCTTCGCGGCCGGGAAACCCAGCGTTCACACGGTTCCCGTACGGTCGCCTCCGTGCGAACGTTTGTCGTCCGCGTCTGGCTCCCCGACCGGCCCGGCGCCCTCGGCGCTGTGGCCAGCCGCATCGGCGCCGTCCGGGGCGATGTCGTCGGCATCGACATCCTCGAGCGAGGCGCGGGGCGAGCCATCGACGAACTGGTCATCGAGCTGCCCACCGACGATCTGCTGGACCTGCTGATCGAGGAGATCTCCCAGGTCGACGGCGTCGATGTCGAGGACGTGCGCCCCGTTCCTACCCCGCTCCGCGACGCCCGTCTCGACGCCCTCCACACCGCCGCCCTGCTCGTCGAGCAGGGTTCGGTCCGCTGCCTCCTCGACCGGCTGTGCGAGGAGGCGCACAGGGACTTCCAGGCCGACTGGTCCGCCGTCGTCGACCTGGACGACGCCGGCGAGCTGGCGTGCGTGGGCGAGCCGCCGTCCACGCCCTGGCTCCGGGCCTTCCTGGCCGGCAGCGGCGCGTCGATGCCGGTCGTCACCGGGGCCTGCGGCCCCGACGATGTGGCCTGGGCACCGCTCGAGGACGCGGGTCTGGCTCTGGTGCTGGGCCGGCCCAGCCGCCAATTCCGAGCCCGCGAACGCAAGCAGCTCCTGGCCCTGGCACGCATCGCCGGTCGCCGCTACACCGAGCTGATCGCCGGCGACCGGGCCTTGGCGGTCCGGGCTCCTACGCCAGCACCCGCCTGACCTCGGCCGCGATCTGGCGGTCTTCGCGACTGGTGACGACGAGGGTCGAAGCCGCCGCCCCGACGGCCGTGATGTCGGCGTCGCCGGTGGCGGCCGCGTTGGCGGTGCCGTCCACGGCGATCCTCAGAAATCCCAGCCCGGCGCAGGCGTCGGCCCGGGGGCGGGGGCCGTGCTCACCGATGCCGGCCGTGAACACGAGGGCGTCGAGGCCGTCCATGGCCGCCGTCATCCCGGCCACCGCGGCGCGCAGGCGGTGGAGCCAGACCTCATAGGCCAGCGCCGCCGACTCGTCTCCTTCGTCGACGGCGGCCAGCAGCTCCCGCATGTCCGACGATCGACCGCTCAACCCCAGGAGGCCCGAACGTCGCTCCAGGCCGTCGGCCACCTCCTTGGCGTTCAGACCGGCGTCGGTGACGAGCCAGAGCAGCAGTCCGGGATCGACGTCGCCGGCACGGGTGGCCATGACGAGACCCTCGAGCGGCGTGAAGCCCATGGTCGTGGCGACCGAGTGACCGCCCGCCACCGCGCACAACGACGCGCCGGCCCCCAGATGCGCGGTCACCAGCCGCAGGTCGGCAACGGGGCGGTCGAGGAGCTCGGCGGCCCGCTTCGACGCCCAGGCGTGGCTGAGACCGTGGAAGCCGTAGCGCCGGACACCGAAGCGGTCGATCCACTCCCTCGGCAGCGCGTAGGTGGAGGCCGCGGGCGACATGGTGGCGTGGAAGGCGGTGTCGAAGCAGGCCACGGCGGGCCGGTCGGCCAGCAGGGCGCCCACGGCGCGCATGCCGGCGAGGGCGCGGGGCTGGTGGAGGGGGGCGAGCGGGGTCAGCGCTTCGAGAGCGGCCACGACGCCGCTGTCGATCACGACGGGCTGGCGGAAGCGATCCCCTCCGTGGACCACGCGGTGCCCGACGGCGTCAACGGGCGGGAGTTGGGAGACGAAGGCGGCGATGCCGGCGTGACCGGGGTCGCCGTCCCAGTCCTCGACCCCGCCGTCGGCGAGCACCTCGTCGTCCCCGTCCAGGGCGCGGAGCTTCAGGCTGGAGGAGCCGGCGTTGACGACGAGGACGCGCACGGCCGAGGTCCGCTCAGCCGCTCCAGGTCCAGGTGCTCACGTCGGGGAGGTCCTCGCCGTGCTCGCGGGTCCAGGCGCGGGCCACAGCGCGCATGTCGACCATCTCCTGACGCAGGCCGGCCGCCCGCTGGCCCAACCCGGGGACCCGGTCGATCACATCCATCACGAGGTGGAAGCGGTCGAGGTCGTTCAGCATCACCATGTCGAACGGCGTCGTGGTCGTGCCCTCCTCCTTGTACCCACGGACGTGGAAGTTGGCGTGGTTGGTGCGGCGGTATGCGAGGCGATGGATGAGCCACGGATAGCCGTGGTAGGCGAACACGACCGGACGGCTGTCGGTGAAGATGTTGTCGAACTCACGATGGGGTAGGCCGTGGGGGTGCTCGGTATCGGGCTCGAGCCGCATGAGGTCGACAACGTTCACGAAGCGCACCTTCAGGGTGGGAAGACGGCGGCGCAGGATGTCCGCCGCGGCAAGGGCCTCGAGAGTGGGGACGTCGCCGCAGGACACGAGCACGACATCGGGCTCGCCGTCGTCGTCGGTCGACGCCCACTGCCAGATGCCCAACCCGCGGGCGCAGTGGAGGACGGCGTCCTCCATTGAGAGCCAGTTCAAGCTCGGCTGCTTGCCCGCGACGATGACGTTCACGTAGTTGCGGCTGCGGAGGCAGTGGTCGGCAACGGACAGGAGTGTGTTGGCGTCCGGTGGCAGGTAGATGCGCACGACCTCGGCCCGCTTGTTGGCCACGTGGTCGATGAAGCCCGGGTCCTGGTGGCTGAAGCCGTTGTGGTCCTGGCGCCAGACGTGCGAGCTGAGGAGATAGTTCAGGGACGCGATCGGGCGCCGCCAGTCGAGATGTCGGGTCACCTTCAGCCACTTGGCGTGCTGATTGAACATCGAGTCGACGATGTGGGTGAAGGCCTCGTAGCAGTTGAACAGGCCGTGGCGCCCGGTGAGGAGGTACCCCTCGAGCCAACCCTCGCACGTGTGCTCGGAGAGGATCTCCATCACCCGCCCGTCAGGCTCGAGGTTCACGTCCACGGGGAGCAAGGCGGCCTCCCACGCCTTGGACGTGGCCTCGTACACGGCGCCCAGACGGTTGGACTCGGTCTCGTCGGGACCGAACAGCCGGAAGTTGCGGCTGCCGTCGTTGGCCTTGAACACGTCCCGCAGCCAGGTCCCGAGCACGCGCGTGGGTTCGGCCGTCGTCGTGCCCGGTTCCTTGACCTCCACGCCGTAGTCCCTGAAGTCGGGCAGGACGAGGTCGTGCAGGAGGAGCCCGCCGTTGGCGTGGGGGTTGGCGCCCATGCGCCGCTCGCCCGCAGGCGCGAGGGCGAGCACCTCGGGGCGGGGCCGGCCGTGCTCGTCGAAGAGCTCGTGTGGTCGGTAGCTGCGCATCCACGTCTCGAGCAGCTTGCGGTGCTCCGCGTTCGTGCGCACCTCGGCCATCGGGACCTGATGGGCCCGCCACGTGCCCTCCACCGGGAGGCCGTCGACTTCCTTGGGGCCCGTCCAGCCCTTCGGGGTGCGCAGCACGATCATCGGCCACCGGGGACGGCCGGCCCGGGCCCGCGGGCGCCGGGCTCCGTCCTGGATGTCGCCGATCTCGGCCACGACCTCGTCGACGGTGGCCGCCAGCAACTGGTGCACGGCGGTGGGGTCGTCGCCCCCGACCAGGCGGGGCGCCCAGCCGTAGCCGCGGAAGAGGTCGGCGAGCTCATCGTCGTCGATCCGCGCCAGCACCGTCGGGTTGGCGATCTTCCACCCGTTGAGGTGGAGGATGGGAAGGACGGCACCGCCGCGCGCCGGGTCGAGGAACTTGTTCGAGTGCCAGCTCGCGGCCAAGGGCCCGGTCTCGGCTTCGCCGTCACCAACCACGCACGCCACGAGGAGGTCGGGGTTGTCGAAGGCGGCGCCGAAGGCGTGGGACAGTGAATAGCCGAGCTCCCCGCCCTCATGGATCGACCCGGGGGTCTCGGGGGCGGCGTGACTGGGGATGCCGCCGGGGAACGAGAACTGCCGGAACAGCTTCGCCATCCCGTCGCCGTCACGGGTCACGCCGGGGTACACCTCGCTGTAGGTGCCCTCGAGCCAGGTGTTGGCGACCAGACCGGGCCCGCCGTGACCGGGGCCGGTGACGTAGATGACGTCGAGGTCGTCGCGCTGGATGACGCGGTTGAGGTGGGCGTAGAGCAGGTTCAGGCTCGGGGTCGTCCCCCAGTGGCCGAGCAGGCGAGGCTTGACGTGCCCAGGACGCAGCGGCTCGGTGAGGAGTGCGTTGTCCAGCAGGTAGATCTGCCCAACCGAGAGATAGTTGGCCGCCCGCCACCAGGCGTCGATGCGGGCGAGCTCGTCCTTCTTGAGGGCTGCCATCGCCCCAAGTCTCTACCCGAAGTGTGCGGGCGTCAGCCGTTCTTGGGGAGCTCCTTGAAGGGGGTGACCTTGTCGTTGTTGGGCTCCTTGGAGAGCCCGAGGACACGCTCGCCGATGATGTTGTGCTGAATCTCGTCGGTGCCGCCGTAGATCGAGGGCCCGGGCGAGAACAAGGCCATCTCCGTGACCAGGCCGGCGAAGGGGTTGCCCGTCGCATCGTCGAGGACCTTCCGGTCCTTGGCGTTGTAGGCGTGGAGGGTGCCGAGAGGACCGAGGATGCGGAGGCCGAGGTCGCGTGACAGGCGCAAGATGCGGCTCATCGAGAGCTTGGCCAGGTTGCCGACCCCCGGGATGTCGGTGCCGGTGCCCTTGAGGGCCTTCTGACGCAGGTTGGTGAAGCGGGCGATCTCGTTGAGGGTGTGCAACTCCATCAGGTCCTGGCGAACGGTCGGGTCGGAGATCTTGCCGTTGGCCTTGGCCAGCTCGGTCAACAGCCGCTCGGCGTTGGCGAACATGCCCGGCCCACCGGAGCGGTCGCGTGCCCGCACGAAGTCGCCCGCCCGCTTGTCGAGGTTGCCGGCCAGCGTGCCGGGCACCGCCGCCCCGCCCGCCGCCGTCCCCCCTCCGGCACCCAGGCCGGCGCGCTCGAAGGCGAGGGTGGTGTTGGCGACGGCCCAGCCCTTGTTGAGACCGCCGATGACGGCGTCGTCGGGGACGCGCGCGTCGGTCATGAACACTTCGTTGAAGAGGGCGCGCCCGGTCATCTCACGTAGAGGGCGCACCTCCACGCCCGGCTGGCGCATGTCGACGGCGAAGTAGCTGATGCCCTGGTGCTTCGGGACGTCGGGATCGGTGCGGGCCAGCAGCATCCCCAGGTCGGCGGCTTGGCCCGCTGACGTCCACACCTTCTGGCCGTTGACCACCCACTCGTCGCCATCCTTGACGGCGCGCGCCTGGAGCCCGGCCAGGTCGGAGCCGGCGCCGGGTTCGCTGAAGAGCTGGCACCAGGCCCGCTGGCCGGTGACGATGTCGCGCAGGTAGCGCTCCTTCTGCTCGTCACTGCCGTGGGTGTAGATGGTGGGACCGGCGAGGAGCAGGCCCAAGCCGGCAGGCGCACCCACCGCGCCGTGGTCGGCGATGGCGCGCTGGACGCGCACGCCCTCCTCACGCGACAGGCCCTTGCCGAACCACTCCTCGGGCCAGGTCGGCGCCGCCCACCCCGACGTGCCCAGCCGCTCCCACCACTCCCCGAGGGTCAGGTTGGGATCCCAGTTCTCCTCCAGCCAGCTGGTCAGCTCGGCGAGGACATCGGTGGGGGTGCGCGCCGCGGTGTCGGTCATGACACCAGTCCAGCCAAACTTGACCGCGCGGTCAAGTTGGCCTGGTGGTGCGCCGCTTGTCACGCTCTTGCTATGCCGACGGGCCAGCTGGCGATG
>Ga0066710_100005838_pt1 | contig 11347 bp, 8 predicted proteins | sample GraSoiAngelo_159_FD_79666 | JGI IMG/M metagenome (GOLD analysis project Ga0066710, IMG submission 79666) | Grasslands soil microbial communities from the Angelo Coastal Reserve, California, USA - 14_1009_16_40cm | ecosystem: Environmental > Terrestrial > Soil > Grasslands | place: USA... | reverse complement strand
CCGCCTCGGCGCAGGCGTCCACCGCGGCCACGCAGTCCGCGATGAAATTGACGAACTCCGGCAACATCACGTCCACGCCGGTGGCCGCCAGGACCCGCGCGTGCTCGGCGAACTCCTGGCGGTACGCCTGCTCGCCCATGAGCTCGACGTCGCTCCCGGGGCGGTCGTCGAGCATGCCAAGCCCAGGCGCCGCCATCCCGCCGGCCACGTAGGCCTCAGGGTTGATGGCGTTCCGGGCCCTGACGGCGAGCCGGCCCCCGGCCTCCGCGTATTCCTTCCAGCGGTCGCCGAGGCCCACGGGCGCGAGCCGGGTGCGCGTGGTCCGAAAGTTGTTGCTGATGAGGATGTCCGCCCCCACCCGGAGGTAGTCCTGGTGGACTTGCTGGACCACGTCGGGGGCGTCCAGGTTCGCCATCGCGGACCAGGGCCCGAGCTTGTCGCCTCTCGAGCCCAGCAGGACCTCGACGCCTCGCCGCTGGAGCTCCGAGCCGGTCCCGCCGTCCATCAGCAGCACCTCGCCGGCCCGCAGCCGCTCCGTCACGCTCCGCACAGGCATGTCGTGCTCCTCCGTCCTCAGTCGCCCGTGATCAGCGCCACTTTTCCATCAAGCTCTTCCCTCAGAATCGCAAAGCAGGCAAGGATTTCGGAGCGTCGACGTCCGTCGACACGCTCATCTCACGCCAGCGTTCCGCATCGGCGGCACGCGCCGCCTCGGCTTGGCCAGCGTGGCGCAGACTCAGCCGGCGGCGAGAGCCCGCAACCCCGGCCGAGCGCAGGTTCCGGACGGGCGCCCGGCAGCGTCACACCAGCTTGCGCCACTCCTCCATCAGCCCGAGCCAGCGGTCGAGCTTCTGCGCACCCGGCATGAAGGTCGGATCGAAATGCAGCTCGTGGGCGCCGATTCGCCTGCACCCCTCGATGTCCTCCTTGACCTGCTCCAGCGTCCCGGTGAAGATCGGCCCGTCCTTCGGCCGGGGCTTGCTACCGATCTCCGCGTTGGCGCGCACGACGAGCTGGAGCTTCGACGGGTCGCGACCTGCCGCCTTCGCCATCTGTTTCAGCCCCTCGAACATCTTCTGCATCCCATCCACTGGGATCGCTACCGGGTTCCAGCCGTCGGCCAGCCGCGCGATACGATTCAGCGCCGCCGGGACGAAGGCCGCCATGTAGATCGGTGGGTGCGGCCTCTGCACCGGCTTGGTCTCGATCACCGATCTGGGCAGCGTGTAGAACTTGCCCTTGAACTCGGCGGGGTCCCTGGTCCAGATGGTCTTCATCACGGCCAGGAACTCCTCGGCCCTCGCGCCGCGCTGCGTCATCGGCGCGCCCACGGCGTCGTGCTCGTCCTTCGACCAGCCCAGGCCTAGCCCCAGGCGCACGCGACCGCCGGACAGCACGTCCAGCGTGGTCACGCGGCGGGCCAGCATGACCGGGTTGTGGTAGGGAATGTCCAGGACGCTCGTTCCCAGCGCGATCTTCTTCGTGTGCGCGGTCACGAACGTGAGGGCGTCCAGCGGATCGAGAACGCGCTTGTACGCCTCCGGCAGCGAGCCGTCCGCCGTCGCCGCATATGGGGTCTGCGGCGCCACAGGCCACAGCAGCCGTTCGACGGTCCAGAGGCTATCGTAGGCGAGCGCCTCTGCGCGCTGCGCGATCTTCACCAGGTTCTCGGCGGTGCCGATGGCACCGATGTTACCGAGCGCGAATCCGACTCGCATCGTTGGCTCCCTCCATGGGGGACGTGGACAGCCCCACTCTAGGCGATCGCCCGGTCTCGCTCAAGGCCCGTTGCCAGCCGGTAGTGGGTGGTTTTCAGCGAAGGAGTCGAGGCAGTGGTGGTTTTCGCTCGGCCGCCGTGAGAAGGTCTGGGCCGCGTTCATCACCCGGGTTCGACAGAAGACCAGCAGGGCGGCGGCGGAGGCCCCGCCGAGCGAGTCCCGCGGGTTGGTGGCGCGCATCAAGGTTGAATCGTTTTCCGTCGGACATATCGTGGAAGTACCTGACCGTCCGACGTCGCTCGGCGCGTCGTCCGGCCCACGCTTCGCCCATCGGACGCGCGTCCGGGTTGACCCGCCGGCACCCGGGGAGGCTGCGCCCGCTGGGCCTGCGCGCCGCCGGCTCGGTTTCGTGGCGCGCTGGAGTCTACGGTCCGAGCGCCGGAACGAGGAGGGCATGGGTGCGACGCACCGCGACCCCCTCGGTCGGATCTTCGCTCATCCCGACCAGAACGACACGCCACGCCCGGCAGGCGGTGACGAGCACCAACTTCGCGCCCCCTGTGGTGACCCACCAGGCCCGTTCACCGGGACGGAGCCGCCAACTCACCACGAGCGCCGTGAACCCGGTGACCGGTCGCCACCACCGGCGCAGCGGGGGCACGGCGGCGCCGAAGGCGACCAGCAGGACGGCGACGACTCCCAACGCGCCTCGGTCAGCCTGCGGGGCGAATGCCATTGCGCCCGCCCAGGTGAAGAGCCAGGCCACCGCCGCATCGAACCCGCGAAGCCAGCGGGCGCGACGGCTCCACAGGAGAACCGGGGCCGGGAACGGTCTGACGGAGGGCACCATCACCATCCACTCTACGGCGTCGCGTCGGGCCTCCGCAAGAACGACACCGGGACCAAGCTCGAGCTCGTCTCCGGTGGGCCCGGGGCGCCGCCCTATCCAGCCGGCGATCCGACAGTCCGGCGGGCCACGTGGACGATGTAGTCGACGGAGCGCGCGGCCGGGTCGAACCCCACGATCGCGGGCACGAGGATTCGTTGCGCAGAGTCTCCGCAGGTCCGCGAAACCGCGTCCGACTCGGCTCTCAGTGCATCGACCGGCCCTCAGCTGAGGAGAGGTCAGCGGTTCTCGAGCGTCCTCGAGAACCGCCGAGCGCCCATCGCAATGGCAACGCAGTGGCAACCAGCGAGGGGAACCAGGCCTCCCGATCCACCGCGGCGGATCAGGGCAGCCGCGCTTCCCTGCCCCTCGCCGGGAACTCCAGTTCGGGGCACGGCGCCTGCCGGGCGGCGCCGTCCATTGACCCCTCCGCGTCGAGCACGCAGTATCGAGGGCGAGCGGGATCACATCTAGGACATCCTGGGGCAAGACAAGGAGCAGATCGATGGCGCAGGCTTTCAAGGACCTCCGGAAGCGCGCCTACCTCAACCCGGACGGCGCTGACAAGCCACTCAGGAGCCCCATTCCGCGCTCGACGCTCGTCAAGGCGCGAGACTATCGGCGGCGGCGGCTCGTCGACGAGCTCCACAAGCGCGACTGCGCGGCGATCCTGCTGTATGACCCGGTGAACATCCGGTACGCCTTCGACGTCTCGAACATGCAGCTCTGGATGACCCACAACGCCTCGCACTACGCCATCCTCTGCGCCGACGGGCGCGGCATCGACTTCGAGTACCGCGGGGCGGAGCACCTGGCCCACGGGCTCGAGACCATCGACGAGGTGCGTAGCGCGACCAGCTGGTTTTACTTCACCGCCGGCCCTGGAATCTCCGAGCGTGTCGCCTCGTGGGCGGGCGAGGTCACGGACATCGTGCGCGAGCAAGGCGGCGCGGGGCACATGCGCCTCGCGATCGACAAAATGGAGCCGGCGGGGGTCGACGCCCTGCGGGCGCGCGGCGTCGTGATCGTCGAAGGCCAGGAGATCACCGAGCACGCGCGATGCATCAAGTCACCCGAGGAGCTCGAGCTCATCAAGTGGACGATCCGCGTGTGCGAAGCGGGCATGGCGCGGATGTACGAGTGCTCGGTCCCCGGGAAGACCGAGAACGAGATCTGGGCCGAGCTGCACTACGAGAACATCCGCTCCGGCGGCGAATGGATCGAGACGCGGCTCCTGACCGCCGGCGAGCGCACGAATCCATGGTTCCAGGAATGCTCGGATCACGTGGCGCGGGAGGGCGACATCATCGCATTCGACACCGACATGATCGGGCCGTACGGCTATTGCGGCGATCTGTCGCGCTCCTGGACCTGTGGCCACACGCGCATGAGCGGCACGCAGAGGGAGCTCTACGCCGCTGCGCTCGACCAGATCAACCACAACCTGTCGATCCTCACGCCCGGGATGAGCTTCCGGGAGTTCAACGAGAAGTCATGGCGCGTCCCGGAGCGATACCAGGCACGGCGGTACAGCGTGGCGGTGCACGGGGTGGGCCTTGCCGACGAGTATCCGTGGGTCCCGCTTCACGTGGATTTCGCCGCAGCCTATGAAGGTCGGTTCGAGGAGAACATGACCGCGTGCGTCGAGAGCCTGATCGGCGAGCCGGGTGGACGCGAGTGCGTGAAGCTCGAAACGCAGGCGGTCATCACGCCCCGGGGCGCCGTCCGGCTCGACACGTTTCCGTGGGAGGAGGTCTGAGGAGCGCCGTCCGTAGAATCCTTCGCGCGGTTGTCCCCTCTCAGACCAGGTGTCGAGGAAACGACCGGAACCAGCTCCGCCGGAAGCGTTCCGTCCCGTCGACAGTCACCACGACGCCGCACTGCAGGTGAAAGGCGTCACCCGTGCTCTCGAGGCGACCGTGGGCATCCGCGACCGTCGCCGTGCCCTGTCGGACGATCCGCATCGAATGGTCGGTCCGAATCGTCGCGTGCGCCGGGTCGCGGTCACATGCCTCGAAGGTGGCGCGCTTCTCGTACGAGTAGTCGACCTCGCCGGGGATCGAACCGCTCTCGGTGGTCATCGTCTCGACCCAGCTCCGCTCGTCGATGGGATCGCGAACGAGGCGGAAGTGCGGTCGCGGCGCCCGCATTACGTAGCGATCGAGCGGCATCGCCGGCTTGCCCATGTCCGGGCCGTCCTCCGGTCGGCTCGGGGGCGCGGTCGGCAGGATCAGCCGGGACCGCGTCGTCCGGCCCCATCGAACCGTGGTCTCGGCCGGATAGGGCGACGGCCAGACGTTCGGCCAATCCGATCCCGATACATCGAGACGGATGCGGTGACCCGGCGCGAACACCCAGGCGGTCGCGTCGAGCGTAACTTCAACGTCGTACGCCTGTCCCGGGCGCATCGGCTCGGGGTCCGTGTTCGAGCGTCGGTGAGTGAGGTTCAGCGTCCCTGACGTGATCATCGCCGACGTTCCGTCGGGCGCCACGTCACACAGCTTGCAGACGACGTTCGCGACCGGCGCCGTCGACACGACGGCCAACGCCACCCGCGGCTGGCCGAGGATCTCGAGCCGGCCGGTGAGCGGCTCGGTCGTGTACACGAGCGAGTGGAGCTCATCCGGCCGTTGATCCGCGGAATTCTGGAGCCAGGGCATGCCGCCCCAGCTCCGCGACGCGGTCCCGACAGTCGCCCGGTAGACGAACGTGTCGCTCCCGCCCTCGATCGCGTCGGCGACCAGCGTGCCAGCCGGCCCGAGGAAGAGGGTTCGCTCGCCGTGGCCAGGCACCGGCCAGCCGCGCTCCGCTCGCCAGTAACCCGACGTGCGGTTTCGCGCCGAGTGTGGCGGGTCATACTCCTGCATGTACAGGGTCAGCGCGGGCTCGGCCATGATCCCCGTGTCGACGCCCTTCAACCAGTGGTCGAACCAGCGCACCGCGTGCGCCATGAAGCCGATTCTCGGCTCCGGCACGCCCCACTCAGGAAACATGTGCGTCCACGGCCCGACCATCGCCTTCTTCGGCGCCGCGACGTGCTGGAAGACGCGCAGGGTCGGGTTGACGTAGCCGTCCATCCAGCCGCTGACGATAAACACGGCGCACTCGATCCGATCGTAGTGCGGCCGCAGCGAGCCCTGACGCCAGTATGGCCCATCGGTCTGGTGCTCGAGCCACGGGATCAGGTACGGCTCGTTACCCTGAAGATGCGCCTCCCAGATCTCCGCGAAGTCCGCCCCCACGCTCTCGTGGGGGGGAAGGGCATTCTTGCAGACCATCATCATTCCGTAGAACGGCACGTCGCAGAGGGCGCGGAGCGCGCCCCCCGCGGTGTAGTGGACGTCGTCCGTGTACCGATCGTCGGTCGCGAAGAGCGGGATGATCGCCTTCAGGTGGGGGGGCCGGTGCATCGCGACCTGCAGGCACGTGAAGCCACTGTAGGACGTTCCCATCATGCCGACGTTGCCGTTGCTCCATGATTGCTTGCCCAGCCATTCGATCGCGTCGTAGCCATCCAGCTGCTCCTGGGGCAGGTACTCGTCGCCGACCGTTCCCTCCGAACCGTCGGTGCCGCGGACGCCGAGGTGGATGACGACGTAGCCGTGACGGGCAAGATAGTGGAACCAGTTGCCGCGGCCGAGTGCGCGAGCGTCCGCGGACCGGTAAGGATCGTAGTTGATGACAACCGGGAACGGTCCGTCGCCGTCCGGATGCCAGGCGGTCGCAAAGAGCCGCACACCGTCACGCATCGGGATACGCAGACGCCTGATGGCAATCTCGTGCACCGGACAGGAACCAGCGGCGGGACGGGCGTGGCTCATCGGGTCTCCTTCACTGATACTTGATCCGCGGATCGAGGAAGCCATAGGCGACGTCGACGAGCAGGTTCATCGCGACGACCAGCGTCGACCCAAAGAGGACGACGCCCATGACCATGGGAACATCGAAGCTGTAGAGCGCCTCGAGCGCCAGCTGCCCGATGCCGGGCCAGCCGAAGACGGTCTCGACGACGATCAGCCCCCCGGCAAATCGGCCGAGGTCCATACCGGCCATGGTGAGAATCGGCGGGATGGCATTCTGGAGCGCGTGCCGAAGCACCACGATCTGCTCGCGGAGCCCCTTCGCCCGCGCGGTCCGCACGTAGTCCGCGCTGAGGATCTCCAGCATGCTGGAGCGGAGCATCCGTGCATACCACGCGGAGCCGGTCAGCCCGAGGGTCAGCGCAGGCAGCACGATGTGGAGGGGCGTCCCGTAGCCGCCCAACGGAAAGATCGGAACCAGAAACCCCAACAGGAAGAGGAGGACCAGGCCGAGCCAGAACGGCGGCGCCGAGAGGAACAAGAGCGAGAGGAGCATTGACGCCCGGTCGGAGAGCGAGTGCTGTTTCACCGCCGACACGACACCAACGGGCAAGCCGATCAGCAGTTGCATGACGACGCACGCCAGCGCGAGCTGGATTGTGGCCCCGAATCGATCAAGAATCTGACCCAGCACGGGGCGATTCCGCAGATACGACTTGCCGAGGTCCAGGTGGAGGAGGCCCCACACGTACTCGCCGTACCGGACGTAGAGAGGCCGATCCAGACCGAGCTGCGCGCGGATGTTGGCAATTGCCTCGGCGGTCGCCCGCGGCCCGGCGATCACGAGCGCCGGATCGGCCGGTACGACGTACGTGAGCGAGAACGTGATCACGGACACGCCCAGGATCACGAGCAGGCCGAACAAGCCGCGTCGGACGATGTACCGGTCCAGTGGAGGGTTACCTCCGTTGCTGCCGGGGGTCGAGCGCATCGCGCAGGCCGTCGCCCAGGAGGTTGAAGCTGAGGACCACGAGCAGGATCAGGAGCCCGGGGAAGAGGACGAGCCACGGGGCGGTTCGATAGTACTGCTGGCCTTCCTGGATCATCATGCCCCATGATGCCGTGGGCGGTTGCACGCCGATCCCGAGATACGAGAGCGTCGCTTCCGTCAGGATCGTGGTGGCCGCGCCCAGCGAGGCGTAGACGACCGCGATGCCGATCAGCTGGGGCAGGACGTAGCGCAGCACGATGCGCGCGTCGGTCGCCCCGAGACACCGCGCAGCGTCGACGAAATCCTGCTCCTTTACGGAGAGCACCCGGCCGTGGATGATCCGCGCGAGGTACGTCCAGTAGATGACCGCGATGACACCGATGACGACGCCGATCCCCGGCTTGAAGATCGCGATCAACGCCAGCGCGAACAGCAGGGGTGGCAGGCTCATCTGGACGTCCGTAAAGCGCATCAGAACTGTCTCGGCGACTCCGCCGAAGTATCCGGCGGTCAAGCCGACGAGCATGCCGATGAGCATCGCCAGGCCGTTGGCCACGATGCCGATCGTGAGCGAGATCCGGGCGCCGAAGATCAGCCGGCTCAGGAGATCGCGACCGATGTTGTCGGTGCCGAGCAGGAACCCCGGTCGCGCGGGTGGGCCCGGACTGCCGGGCGGCAAGGGCTGGCCCACCAGGCTGATGCCCTCGACGTAGCCAAAGTCGGGATCATGCGGGGCCAGCACCGGGGCGCCGAGGGCGATCACGAGCAGGATGCCGACGATCGCCGCCCCGCACAGGGCCGCCCGGTCCTTCCGCAAGCGCTGCCAAGCGTCGGCCCAGTAGGTGCGCGCTGGCGGCGCGGTGGCGACGCTCGACCCTCCGATCGCGGTCGCGCCGGTCAGGAGCGCTCTCGTCGCCATTCCCATGCCCCGGGCGGATGGCGCACGGGTCACCCCGCCGTCCGCCGAAGCGACGGGCGGCGCCGGCTCGATGCGCCCGACGCCGTCCCTCGAGTCCGTGGCGCCCGGGCTACGCCAGCCAGTAGTTCTTGTACTCCCAGCGCATGATCGGATGGATGTAGAACCCCTTGAGGCGCTCCGAGTGAACGCCCATCAGGTTCGTGTGCCAGATGGGGGCGAGGACGGCCTCGTCCTTGATAAGGATCCGCTGGGCCTCGTGGAACAGCGCATAGCGTTTCTGCCGGTCGAACTCCCGCTCGCTGGCGTCGAGCAGCTCGTCGAGCTTCCGGTTGCAGTAGTGGGTGTAGGTGTTCCCGAGTGATTTCGCCACGCACGTGAAGGAGATCTGGAGGAAGTCCATCGGGTCGGGGTAGCTCGCCCCCTGCCCGGCCCAATTCAGCGGGGTGGTCTTTGGCTTCCTGGTGGTCGCGCCGTACTGCGCGCCGGGAATGGGCCGGAGCGCAGCCTTGATGCCGACGGCCGCCAGGTCCTGCTGCACCGCGGGCGACAGCGTCACGTAGTACTGCCGCCCCGAGTGGATGTACAGCTCCGTCTCGAACCCCTTCGCCAGGCCGGCCTCCGCGAGCAGCTTCTTCGCCGCGTCCGGGTTGTACTCCCAGCCCGTGAAGGTCGGATCATAGCCCGGGTTCACCTTGCCGAGAATACCGCGCGCGCGAGTACCCAGTCCGCCGAGGAGACGGAGGTACTTCTCGTAGTTCAGCGCCTGAGCGACGGCTTTTCGAACCCTTACGTCGGTGAACGGCTCCATGTCGGTGTTGAAGGCGATACCTCGCCACTCCATGTCCTCCTGCCGGGCGAAGCGGTCTTTCCATTTGGCATTGGTCAGGATCCCCTGGATCTCCGCCTCGGGGGGCTGGTTGTCCATCAAGTCGAGCTCCCCCTTCTCGACGCGGAGAAGCTGAAGCGCGTTGTCGATGCCCATTTCGTACTCGACCGCGTCGACGTGCGGAAGCGACTTGTCCCAATAGTCCGGGTTCTTGACCATCGAGAACTTCTTGCCGGGCACCCACTCTTTGAAGACGAATGGCCCGGAGCCAACGACCTTCTTCCCCCACTCCGATCCGAGCTTCTCCACCTCCTCGCGGGGGACCGGGGCGTTCGTTGACATGGTCAGGTAGTTGAAGTAGTTGGCCGACGGCGTTTCGAGATCGATGACGACCGTCATCCGGTCGACGACCTTGATCCCCGGCAGCTCCTTGATCTTGTGCTCCTGGTAGTCCTTCAAGCCGACGACGTTGCCGACGTAGGCGATGCCCCAGGATTTGTTCTCCTTCAGCGCCACACGCTCGAGTGAGTACTTGATGTCGTCGGCCACGATCTGGCGGCCGTTGTGGAACTTGGCGCCGTCCCGGACCTTGATCTCGAAGGTCTTGCCGCCATTGCTGACCTTGGGGATCTCCTTGGCGATGACGGGATAGAGCTTGCCGTCCTTGTCGTAGTTGACGATGACGTCGAAGACATTCAGGACGAGGATCCACGTCTCGTAGTCGACCGCGATGATCGGGTCGAAGGAAGTGAAGTCAGCCTTGGTCGCGACCTTGAGCGTCCCGCCCTTCTTGGGCGTCTGCGCGCCGGCCGGCCGCGGAGCATCCCGCCCGATCACGCGGTCGACGAGTTGAGACGCGGCCGCCGCCGATATGCCGAGCCGCGCCGCGTGCTGCAGGAATGTGCGCCGGTCGACCTGGCGCCCGGCCAGTTGCCGCGTGAGCGTCGAGAGCAGCGCGTCTTCTCGGTGAGCTCGGATCATACGACCCTCCTCTCTGGACTGGATGCCCTGGCCTGCGGTGATGTCCAAGTGTCCTCGGTCGCCGCCGCGCGGTCCCTCGGGCGGCGGGCTACCGCGTCCTGGGACTCCGAGCGCCGTAGACCCTTCGTCCGTACTCCAGATTCTCCCGCTGGAGCCGCTTGTCTGTCCCGAAGACGATGTGCTTCGACATGTCGGGAGAGAAGCGGCTCGCGGCAGGGCGGCGACCGAACGCTTCCGCGAGGCTCCGGATGTGGTGAGGACCCGCGCCGCAGCATACACCGAGGTAGCGCACGCCGAGCGCGTAGGCCGTCTTCCCAAACTCGGCGATCTCGTAGCGGTTGCACAGGAAGGGATCGAGGGCCACCGGAAACGGACGGCCGGCGGGGATGACCGAGCAACCGGGGTCGGTCAAGGCCAGGAACGTCGGCTCGGCGGGCGTCGTCCGGTAGGGCACCGGGAGCGCGGCCACGTGGCATTTCACGGAGGCCCTGACCTGCTCGATCAGCGGTAGCATCGTGGACGGACCACGAAAGCAGTTGAGGCCGACGACATCGGCTCCGGCAGCCTCGAGTCGCCGACAGGCCTCGGCCACGCTCGAGCCCTCCCTCGTTCGGTTCTCGGGGTTCACGGCGAGGGTGATCACGGCCGGCTTTCCGATCGCCTTGATCGCCTCCAGCGCAAGAAGCGCCTCGCCGCCGGATTGGTACGTCTCCCCGATGACGAAGTCGATCCCGGCGTCCATCGCCCAGTCCAGCTGCTCGTCGAACATCCTCCGGGTCTGTCGATGAGACTTGGGATCCTCGGGTACGTAGATGCTCGTGTTGCAGATGTTCCCCGCGAGGAGGGTGCCCGTCTCCCGAGCCACCCTCCTGGCCACGCGGAGCGCCGTCCGGTTGATGCGCTCGAGATCCTTCTCCCGGCCAATGATCCGGAGCTTCGCCCGGTGCGCATAGTACGTGAAGGCCTCGACCACGTCCGAGCCGGCGTGCACGAAGTCTCGGTGGAGCTGCTCGACCAGATCAGGCTGTTCGAGGACCACCTCCGGCACGAATGCACCTGCCTGGAGATATCCGCGACGCTCGAACTCGAAGAGGTAGCCCTCGGCGCAGATGACGGGCCCGACGGCGAGACGCTCGAGAAGACCCAGCCCGACTCTGCGTGGTGGTCTCTTGCTCGCGGGCGCCATGACGGGGCCCCTTCCCTTCGCGGTGCGAGTCGGTCCCATG
>Ga0066710_100005837_pt1 | contig 11348 bp, 5 predicted proteins | sample GraSoiAngelo_159_FD_79666 | JGI IMG/M metagenome (GOLD analysis project Ga0066710, IMG submission 79666) | Grasslands soil microbial communities from the Angelo Coastal Reserve, California, USA - 14_1009_16_40cm | ecosystem: Environmental > Terrestrial > Soil > Grasslands | place: USA... | reverse complement strand
TACTGGGAGGAGCCGCCCGATCCGCGCGACGAGATCTTCTCCCTCGACAACGTCGTGGCGACACCGCACCTGGGCGGCACGACCTTCGAGTCCCTCGACCGCATCGCCACCCGCCTGGCCGCGCTGCTCAAGGAGTACCTCCGCCCGGATCTGCCGCGAGCTTGATGTCGGCCGCCGCCGTGCCGCCTTCCGCCACCGTCACGGTCGTGCGCCCTCCGAGCCGGTCCTTGCGGGCCCGCAGCGACATCGTGCCCGCCGGGACGGTCAGCTCGCCGTTTCCCTGGACGTCGGTCCTCGTCTGGAGCATCAGCTCCTCCACCAGGACGGAAGCCTGTGCGACCGGCTGGCCGTCGGGTCCGAGGACGCGGATGGTCAACCGGCCTCCCGGTCGAAGGGTGAGCACCAGCTCCTTGTCGCCGGGGACGACCCCCGTGCGGAAGGCGAAGGCGCCGATCTCGCTGCGGGCGAAGACCCGGTGGGGCACCGGCCGCAGGCCGCCCATCTGGAAGCTGCCGTCGGGCAGCGTCATCGCGCCGCCGCCGCTGCGATCGGGACCTGACTCGAGCGACATCGCGCGGACCTGCAGGCCGCCGACGCCGCGCCCGCCCACGTCGACGACCTTGCCCGAAAGCGTGAGGCCGCGACCAAGGACGAGACGGACGTCGCTACCGGGACTGCTTCCGACGCTGACTTCCGTCACGGCGGGTCCGTAGTTCTCCGCGGCCGCGTGCACCGTGTAGTCGCCGGGCTCCACCTCGAGGCGGAAACGGCCGTCCTCGCCGGCGTTACCGCTCGAGCCTCCCGTCGAGCCTGACCCCGGCTTCTTCGGGTTGGCGAAGACGTGGGCGCGAGGCACCGGCTGCTCGGTCTCGTGATCGACGACGACGCCCGTGATCGTGGCGCCGGCGAAGGCCAGGTCCAGGGTATACGCGTCGGCGTCGGGCACTTCGACGGTGCGGGTGGGGTAGCTGGTGCGGCCGTCGACGCTCTCCACTTGCACGGACGCGCGGCCGGGCTGGTCGACGATCATCTCGTAGCCGCCGTCCTCGCCGCTGACCGCCGTCATCCGCTGGGGGCCGGCGGGCGGGGGCGAGACCTCGTCCGGCGGGCCGACGCCCATCATCATCGTGTAGCTCCCGTGAAGCGTGATGCGCACTCCGGGCAGCGGGGCCCCCGCCCGCGTCGCCCGGCCGGAGACGAGGATGTCGCGCGAGCGCAGCTCGACCGGCGTCATCTCGCCCTCGCGGACGTCCACCTCGGTGCCCTGCGCGTTGATGTAGGCCGATCCCGACCGCGTCATCAGGGTCACCGTGACCCGGCCGGCTGGGACGTGCTCGGCCACGAAGCCGCCGCCGGCGTTCGTCACCAGCATCCCGGGTCCCGACATCATCGACCGGCCCGGAGCCTGGCTGACGATGTTCACGTAGGCGCCGCCGATCGGGCTGCCGTCGCGCCGCCTCACCGAGCCTTCGAGGCGGCCTCCTTGCGTCAGCACGATCCGCGCCTCGGCCGCGCCCTTGGCGGCGTCCACGTCGATCCCGCTCACGCGTCCCTCGGCATAGTTCGGGTGGGAAGCCCAGACCTCCACCGTTCCCGGCGCGACGCCGGCCACCTCGAAGGCGCCCGAGGGATCGGTGGCACCTTGCGGTCCCATGCCCGGGCCGCTGAAGTCACGGCCCGCCCCGCGAACGCCTATCGTCGCACCGGGCACCGGGGTGCCCGCCGTGTCGGTGACCGTGCCGCGGATCGTGCCACCGGCGGAGAGGCGGATCGTCCCGACGTCCGTCGTCGACCCCGCGGTGACCTTCACGTCGGAGACGTTGCCCGTCGACCGGCCGGCCGCCGCGGCGTCGACGACATAGCGGCCTTCACCCATGTCCTCGAGCAGGAACCGGCCGTCGGCGCTGGTGACCATCCGTGAGCGCGGGAGGGTGACGACGGGCCCGGCCGACATCGGCTCCCTCCGCGCCGGGCTGGCCGACACGCGGAACGTCTCGATGGGCCGGCCCGCGTCGTCCACGACGACCCCCGCGATGCCGCCGGCGGGGGAGAGCACGAGGTCGACCTTGTCGGCGCCTGCGTCCACCGGCCGATACATCCCCGCGTAGCCCGGAGCGCTCGCGTTCACGCGGTAGGAGCCCGCCTCGACGCCGGCGAGGACGAAGCTCCCATCGGCCTCGGAGATGGCCTGTCGGATCTCGGGCACCATCCCGCGCATGGGGAAGGCCGAGATGTTGGCCCCCGCGATGGCGGCGCCCGCGCGGTCGTGGACGCGTCCCTGGATCGTCAGGCCCGTCTCGAGCTCGACGTCGCCGACGTCCACGGCCCGGCCGCTGGGTGCGACCTGGGCCTCGACGCGCTTCGGCGCGTAGCCGGGGGCGGTGACGGCCAGGACGTGGGAGCCCGCCGGAACCGCCTCCATCCGGAAGCGTCCGTCCGCGCCCGCCTCGGCGCGCAGCAGGTCGCGGAGCGGCCGCGGAGCGGGCTGGCCGTCGATCTCCTGCACGGAGACGCGTCCCGCCACCGCCCGCGGCTCCGGCCCCGCGACGAGCCGCCCGGTGACCGTCCCACCCTTGTCGAGGATGACGTCGGCCTGCGCATCGCCGCCTCGCTCGACGTCCACGCCGACGGCGAGACCGGGAGCGAAGTCCTTGTGGCGGGCCACGACCCGGTAGCGGCCGGGGTCGACGCCGGCGATCTCGTAGCGCCCCTGGGCATCGCTCACCGCCGGCCGCGGCGAGATCGCCCAGCGGGGAGCCTCGGGTTCGGCCCTGACGACGGCTCCGGCGACCGGAGCGTTGCCGGGTCCCCAGACGGTGCCGGTGAGCGTGGATCCCGGAAAGAGGTAGATGTCGGCCGGCCGGCCGGGCAGCGCCCCCGTCTTGCGGCCGCTTTCGTAGCTCCTGGTCCGGGCCCAGACGGTCTGCGGCCCGCTGCCGAGCGCTTCCAGACGGAAACGGCCCTTGCCGTCGGTCAGCGCCTGCGCGAGGCCGGCCGTCGCGTCCCAGGGCAGGCTGAGCGCCGACTCCTCGCGGGCCTCGACCTGGGCCAGCGCCACGGGCTGGCCCGTGACGCCGTCGCGCACAGTTCCCTCCAGTACTCCGCCGCGGGAGAGGACGACCTCCAGCGGCGCGCCCGGGCGCGCCTTCTCGACCGTGCGGCCGGCGAGCCCGCGCGCCTCGACGCGCACCGTGTGGGGCGCGGTCCGCCTCACCCCGAGGCGGAACCGCCCGCCCGCGTCGGTGTTCGTGCTGAGCGGCGGCTCGGCGAAGTCGACCACGGAGCGGACGATGACGAGCGCGCCCTCGATGGGCTTGCCGTCCGGTCCCTTGACGACACCTTCGAGAGCGGGCGAAGGCGTGGGCGCGGGGGCGGGCCGGGGAGCCGGCCGAGCGGCAGCCGTCTGGAAGGCGACGAGCGGGAGCGCTGCGAGGAGAAGGAGAGCGGCTACGCAGAGCCTCTTCATGGAGTCCCTCCCGCCGGAGCGGGTCCGAGCTTGATGTCGACCGCCGCCGTCCCCCCTTCACCGACGGTCACGGTCGCCCGGCCTTCGAGCTTGTCCTTGCTGGCGCGGATCTCGGTCGTCCCGGCGGGCAGCGCCAGCTCGGCCAGCCCTTCCGCGTCGGTCTTCACGAATACCCCGATGTCCTCGACCATCGCGCTCGCGCCGGTCACGGGCAGGCCCTCGAGCCCGAGTACGCGGACCGCCGCGCGGCCGCCCGGCCGCAGGGTCAGGACGACGTCCTTGTCGCCCGGGCTGACGCTGCTCCGCGTGGCAAAGGCTCCCAGCTCGGAGCGGGCGACGATGCGGTAGGACGCCTGCCGCAGGCCGCCGATCCGGAAGGTCCCGTCGGGGAGCGTCTGCGCGTAGCCGACACCTCGCGGCGCTCCCCGCTCGGTTGCGGAGGCGATCACCTCCAGGCCGCCGAGGGTGTGGCCCGCGAGGTCGACGACCTTGCCGGCGAGGACGAGGCCCCGGGAGAGGGACAGCTTGAGATCGGCGCCGCCATCGGTGCCGATCGTGGTCTCGATCTCGGCCGGGCTATAGTCCTCCGCCGAGGCCTCGATGCGATAGTCGCCGGGCTCCAGCTCGAGCTGGAAGCGGCCGTCCTCGCCCGCCTGGCCGCCCCCTCCTGCCGGCGCGCCGGGATCGGGCTTCTTGCGCGCGGCATACACGCGGGCGCGGGGGATCGGCTGCTCCGTCTCCTTGTCCACGATGATCCCGCTGACCGGCGCCACGTCGTAGGAGAGGTCAAGCGCGTAGGCGTCGGCATCCGGCACGTCCACGCTCCGCATCGGATAGCTCACGCGCCCGTCGGCGCTCTCTACGACGACCCTCACCCGGCCGGGCTCGTCCACGAGCAGCTCGTAGCCGCCCTCCTCACCGGTGACCGCCGCCATCCGCTGCGGACCCGTCGGCGCAGCCGTGACCTCCTCGTCGGTCCTGCCGAAGGACATGTACAACGCCCGGTCCCCGCGGAAAGTGACGCGAGCGCCGGCTATAGGGGTCCCCGAGCGGGTCACCCGGCCGGAGACGAGGATCTCGCGCGACCGGAACTCCACCCGTGCGGACTCCCCGTCGCGCAGGTCCACGTCTCTCGACTGCGCGCCGATGAACCGCGATCCCGCGCGTGTCATGAGGTTGACGGTGGCCCGGCCGGGAGGAAGGTGCTCGACGACGAAGGTGCCGTCGGCGCCCGTCGTCACGAGGCCCGGTCCCTCGGAAGAGAAGATCATGCCTCCTCCCGAGCGCTGCGGCGTCACCCGCACGTAGGCCCCGGCGATGGGCGTTCCATCGCGCCGTCCGACCCAGCCGTCGATGCGTCCCCCTTGCCGGAGGACGATGCGAGCTTCCGCGACGCCCTTGGCCGGATCCACCTCGATCCCGCCGACCCGTCCCTCGGCATAGCTCGGATGGGACGCGGACACTTCCACCGCCCCCGGCAGGACGCCCTTCACCTCGAAAGCGCCGGTGGGATCGCTCACCGTCCGCGCCCCGCCGCCGAAGTCGAAGTCCATTCCCGGCCCGTGGACCCGGACGGTGGCGCCCGGCACGGGCGCGCCCGCTCCGTCCACGACCGTTCCGCGGATCGTGCCGCCCGCGGCGAGACGGATCGTCCCCACGTCGGTCGTCGAGCCGGCCGCCACCTTCACCCCCGAGACGTGCCCTCTCGCCCGCTCGGGCGCGTTCGCTTCGACAACGTAGGTGCCTTCGGCAAGGTCCTCGAGGAGGAAACGGCCATCGGAGGCGTTGACCTCGCGGTAGCCGGGGCTGCGGATGACGAGGCCTTCGTTCGCCTCCGCTTCGGCGGGCTGGGCACTGACGTTGAACAGCTCCACGGGCCGGCCCCCGTCGTCGACGACGGTCCCGGCGATGCTGCCGGCCGGCGATAGGACCAGCTCGACCTTCTCGGCTCCTGCCTCGGACTGTCGCATGATGCCGGCATAGCCCGGAGCGCTCGCGCTCAGCCGCTGCGGCCCGGGCTCGAGCCCGGCCAGCACGAACGTGCCGTCGGCCTCGGCAGAGACGCGCACGCTGCGGTCGGGCATGCGGCGGGCCGGCCACGCGACGACCGTCGCACCCCCCACGGGCAGCCCCGCGCGGTCGCGCACGCGGCCGTGGATCGTGAGTCCCGTCTCCAGCTCGACGTCGCCGAGGATCACCTCGCGCGCGCTCGGTGCGACGTGCACCTCGACGCGCTTCGAGGCGTAACCGGGGGCGATCACGGCCAGGGCGTGGGACCCGGCGGGGACCGCTTCCAGGCGGAAGTGTCCGTCACTCCCGGCCTCGGCGCGAAGCAGGTCGCGAAGCGCTTCGGGCGCGCGCTGGCCGTCGATCTCCTGCACGGAGACGCGGCCGGCCACGGCCTGCGACTCCGGTCCCGTGACGAGCCGTCCCACGACGGCGGCTCCCTTGTCGAGCACGACGTCGACCTGCATGTCCCCTCCGCGCTCGACCGAGACGGTCGGGACGATGGCCGGCGCGAAGTCCTTGTGGCGGGCGGTGACGCGGTAGCTTCCCGGGTCGAGGCCGGCGATCTCGTAGCGGCCCTCGGCATCGGTCACCACGGGGCGGAGTGATCCCCTGAAACGGGGAGTGTCGGAGTCCGCACGGACGATCGTCCCCGGGACCGGAACGTTGCCGGGCCCCCACACCGTGCCGCCCAGGATCGTGCCCGGGAAGAGGTAGATCTCGGCCGGACGGCCCGGCACGGCGCCCGACTGGCCGCCCGCCCCGTAGCCGCGGGCCCGCGCCCTCACGGTCTGGAGGCCGCTCGTCAGGCCTTCGAGGCGGAAATGCCCCTTGGCGTCGGTGCTCGTCTCCACCACGCCGGCTGCCGGCTCCCACAGCAGTGGGATCGCCGTCTCGTCGCTCGCTTCCACGCGGGCCTGCGGCACCGGCTGGCCGGTGGTGCCGTCGCGGACCGTGCCTTCGAGCGCCACGCCCCGCGTCAGGCCGACTTCGATGGGGGCACCTGGCCGTGCTTTCTCGATCGTGCGGCCGGCCAGACCGCGCGCTTCGACTCGCAGCGTGTGAGGCACCGGCCTCGCGAGCGTCAGGCGGAAGCGGCCGGCCGCGTCGGTCCGGGCGCTGAGGGTCGGTGCGGGCGATGCGAGGCCGGGCGGCCGGGCAAATACGAGCGCGCCTTCGAGGGGCTTGCCGTCCGGTCCCTTGACGACACCTTCGAGCGCGGGCGGCGGCGTTGGGGCCGGGGTGGGCCTGGGAGAAGGGCGGGCGGCGGGCGCCTGGAAGGCAAGCAGCGGGAGCGACGCGAGCAGAAACGAGAAGAAAGCCGGGCAGAGCTTCTTCATGACTTGCCTCCCCGGGTCGTCAACCGTCTATTTTAGACGTCCGACCCACCGAAAGGACGCAAGCAGAAACGGCGAACCCTCAGGCCTTCTTCTTCTCCGGCATCGGCAGCACGTCGGCCTTTTCCTGCTTGGCCTCCACGCCCCGGCTCACCTCGGGCAGGCCCATGCCCTTGCGAAGGCGCGAGTCGATCTCGGCGCGGATGTCGTGGTTCTCCTTCAGGAACTGGCGGGCGTTCTCGCGGCCCTGGCCCATCCGCTCGCCGTCGAAGGTGTACCACGCCCCCGACTTCTCGATGACCTTGTGGTCGACGCCGAGGTCGAGCAGGTCGCCTTCCTTGCTGATGCCTTCGCCGTAGAGCACGTCGAACTCCGCCTCGCGGAACGGGGGAGCGACCTTGTTCTTCACCACCTTGACCTTGGCCCGGCTGCCGATGACGACGTCGCCTTCCTTGAGCGAGGCGATGCGGCGGATGTCGAGGCGGATCGAGGCGTAGAACTTCAGGGCCCGGCCGCCGGTGGTCGTCTCCGGGTTGCCGAACATGACGCCGATCTTCTCGCGGAGCTGGTTGATGAAGACCAGGCAGGTCTTGCTCTTGGCCACGATCGAGGTCAGCTTGCGCAGGGCCTGGCTCATGAGGCGGGCCTGCAGGCCCATCTGCGCGTCGCCCATCTCGCCCTCCAGCTCCGAGCGGGGGACGAGCGCGGCCACCGAGTCCACCACCAGCACGTCGACCGCGCCCGATCGGATCAGGACCTCGGCGATCTCCAGGGCCTGCTCGCCGCTGTCGGGCTGGGAGACGAGCAGGTTGTCGATGTCGACCCCCAGCTTGCCCGCGTAGGTGGCGTCGAGCGCGTGCTCGGCGTCGATGAAGGCGGCCATGCCGCCCCGGCGCTGGGCCTCGGCGATGACGTGGAGGGCGAGGGTGGTCTTGCCCGAGGACTCCGGGCCGAAGATCTCCACCACCCGTCCCCGTGGCAGGCCGCCCACCCCGAGGGCGGCGTCGAGGGAGAGGGATCCCGTGGGGATGGCGGGCACGTCCACCTTCTCGCGGCTCCCCAGGCGCATGATCGAGCCCTTGCCGAACTGCTTGTCGATCTGCGCCAGGGCGGCCTCGATCGCCCGGGCCCGCTCGTTACGCTCTTCAGCCATAACCACTCTCCTTGGATCCAACAGGATACCGCGGCCGCCGGTGACCGGGCGTCCAGGGCCCCCGGGCAGCGACAGGCGGATCGTACCCGCGGGCGCGGTCAGGGCGGGTCCGGCCATGAGAAAAAAGATTATCCTGGGCCGATGTTCCTTCTCACCACGGTCCTCGCCGCCTCGAGCCTGGCCGTGCCGTTCGTGGCGCAGCAGAAGGACACCTGCGGCGCGGCCGCCCTGGCCATGGTCATGCGCTACTGGAACGAGGACGTGTCCCACGACGACCTGGCCCGATCGCTCGTCGAGCCCGAGCTGCACGGCGTGGCCGGCTCCCGGCTGGCCGAGTTCGCGCGCGGGTGCGGCCTGGAGGCGATCGCCTACCGAGGCGACATGGCCAACCTGCGCGACTACGTCGGCAAGGGACGGCCCCTCATCGTGGCCTGGGACGCCGGCCGGGGGCGCTACCACGACGTCGTGGTCGTGGGGCTCGACGACGAGCGCGGCGCTGTCCTCGTCCATGACCCGGCGGTGGGGGCCTCGCGGCCGATTCGGGCGGCCGCGTTCGAGAAGCGCTGGGCCGGCGCCGGCTATTGGACGCTGCTGGTCACCCGCGCGGCGGGGGCGGCGCCGCCCTCCCGTTATGACGAGCTGATGTCCCTCGGGATGGCGGCCGGCCGCAGCGGCCGTTACGCGGAAGCGGCCAAGTACCTCCAGCGGGCGATCGCGCTCGCTCCGTCGCGCTCCGAGGCGAGGGTGGAGCTGGCCGGCGTGCGCTTCCTGCAGCGGAAGTACGAGGCGGCGGCGGCGGGTTTCGCATCGTCCCTGTTCTACCAGCCGGACTCCTACGCGCGGGAGATGCTCGCCGCCTCGCTCCATCTCGCCGGCCATACCGAGGACGCCCTCAAGGAATGGAACCGGCTCGGCCAGCCCCGCCTCGAACGGGTCCAGTTGAACGGCCTGCGCCACACCCGCGACCGTGTCGTGCGGCACGAGCTGAAGCTGGCCGAGGAAGGAGTGATGGACCTGGGGGACTACCGGCAGACGCGGCTGCGGCTGGAAGAGCTGGGCATCTTCGACCGCATCGTGCTGCGGCCGGAGCTCAAGGGCGAGGGCCGGGTCGATCTCGAGGTCGACCTCGCCGAGCGCCATGGCTTCGGGGACCTGCGCCAAGTGGGGGCGAGCAGCGCGGTCTACGCGCTACGCAAGAAGATCGTCCTGCGCTACTTCAACCTCGCCGGCGAAGCGGTCAACCTGGGCGTCGACTACAAGTGGCAGAAGACCCAGCCGCACCTCCGGGGCAGCATCGAATGGCCGCGCCCTTTCGGCATCCCGGCCAACCTCCACCTCGAGGCGCTCCGGGCGCGCCCCTCGTACGACCTCGGGGAGGCCTTCCGGCTGAGCACGCGAGGAGTGGACCTGAGCCTGCGGCGGGTCGTCGGCCCCGGCAGCGTGGCGGAGGTGGGCTGGCGAGTGAGGGATCGGACCTTCAGCCTGGCCCGCCCCGACGCTCCGGACGGCGTCATCTCGGGATACCAGCTCGGGCTCGACCATCGGCTGGTGGACCGGCGCCGCCATCGCCTCGATACGGCCTTGCGCTTCTTCCAAGCCGCACGCCCCCTCGGCTCCCAGCTCTCGTATCCCCTCGGCCAGGCGAGACTGCGCTACCACGGGTACATCGCGCTGCCGGACGGCAAGCCCATCACCCGCTCGATGCTCACGGCGCAGCTCATGCTTGGCCGGGGTGGCCACGGCACGCCGCTCGACGAGATGTTCGCGCCCGGCGCCGCCTCCGAGATGGACTATCCACTCCGCGGTCATTATCAAAAGCACGACGGCATCCTTGGCCGGACGCCCATCGGGCAAGGTCTGGACCTGCTGAACGTGGAGCTGCGCCAGCGTGTCGTGGACGGTCACCTCTTCCAGCTCGGCGCCGTGGCCTTCTACGACGGTGCCCATCTGGATCTCACGGCGCAGGGTGGATCACGGACCTTGCACGATGTCGGCGTGGGACTTCGCCTTGCCGCTCGGGGCATGGTGCTTCGCCTCGATTACGGCCAGAGCTTGTCCGGCGACGGGAAAAATGCCTGGACCGCAGGCATGGGTCAGGTCTTCTAACAGACGAGAGCCCCGACATTTAGTGCGTGTCGGCCTGGACACGGCGCCTGGGCACCCCCCAAAAAATCCTGGCGTCAGGCGAAAGGGTTTTGATAGAATCTTTTCGGGAAGTCGGCCTCACGGCAGCCAAACCCGGAAAGGGGCAGGGAGGCCGGCCAAGGGGGTTGAGTGAAGTCAAGGCGTCAGAAAAAGCCGGCCCGCAAGTCATCGGGCGGTCCCTCCCACCGTCGCCGGCTGGCCAGAAGAGCCAAGACGCGTGCCAGCCGCCGTCCCGACCGGAAGAGATCGGGAACGCCTCGTTCTGCGAAGTCCAGGTCCCGGAAGTCTTCGTCCGTACGCGCGACCACACCCGCCCGCAGCACCCATTCAGGCGCGATGCCGAAGACGGCACGCGCGCGCAACGAGCCGATCCCGTCGCCGATGCCGCTGCGGCACGTCGCTCCGGCCCGGCCGGTGCTGGTCGCTCCTGCGCGCTCCATGCCGCCGATGCGCGACGGCCGCAAGCCGGTCCCACCGGCTGCGCGCGGCCCGCTCGTCATGCCCGACTTCGCCGAGGCGGGCGTCGTCCTGGCCATCACGTACTCGATCCGCGAGGGACGCCGCGGCGAGTTCTTCGACCTGATGCGCGAGCTGAAGCCGCTGCTGGCCGCCATCGGTGGCACCGACTGCACGATCTACGAGGATCGCAGCCGGCCGAACTACTTCATGGAGGTCTTCCGGTTCAAGGACGAGGCGGAGTTCACCGCCTTCGACGACAAGTTCCACAAGGACCGGAAGATCGCCGCCATCTATGCGCTGCTGGACGACATCGTCGAAGCCGAGAAGAGCGACTTCAAGATATTCGAGCGCAGGCTGTAGCGACTTGGCTCCTGCGTTCGGAAAAGGCTCGGGGTGATCGCCCCGGGCCTTCATTAAGCTGGGGGATGCTAGCGGCGCACCCCCCAGACCCCCCGCTCGCTCCGCGGGAGTGAATCCCGCTGCGCTCGCAGCTGTGACCGATTGCCGAGTCCGGTAGGGCATACCCTCGCGGGACTCACCGTACACCTGCTCTCTGCGCGCGATCGGGCGGAGCTGGCGAGCCGTGCTCACGCGGCGGTGGCGGTCGGAGCGTCGGTGGCCCCCGACCTCGACCTGCTCCTGCGCTTCGTCGACGGACGGAACCACCACCAGGGCGCGAGCCACAGCGTCGGTGCCGCGCTGATCGCCGGCGCCGCGGTCATGCTCCTGGCCCGCGCGATGGGCTGGGGGCGCCCGCCGGCCCTGGGTCTGGTCGCCGCCG
>Ga0066710_100005835_pt1 | contig 11349 bp, 13 predicted proteins | sample GraSoiAngelo_159_FD_79666 | JGI IMG/M metagenome (GOLD analysis project Ga0066710, IMG submission 79666) | Grasslands soil microbial communities from the Angelo Coastal Reserve, California, USA - 14_1009_16_40cm | ecosystem: Environmental > Terrestrial > Soil > Grasslands | place: USA... | reverse complement strand
CTTCCACTTTTGCGGGCGAAATTAACGCGCGAGTTCCGGCACAAGACCGGTTTGACGCGTTTCCTGCCGGCGCGCTTAAGCGAGGACGGCTCTCTTATCACGCCCGAACCCTGGCATGGATCCGGCGACGTCCCGGCGCTGGCGCGTGCCAATGCGTTTCTGGTGGCTGAGGCGGACCGCGAGTTCTGGGCGGCCGGCGACGATATCCGGGTGCTTCTGAAATGAAGAGACTATCGCACTACGACACCACGGGCCGCGCCCGCATGGTCGACGTGTCGGCCAAGGCCGGGACCAGGCGCACCGCGACGGCGCAGGCCTACGTCCGCATTCGTCCGTCGGTGCTGAAGAAACTGCCGGAGAACCCCAAGGGAGATCCGCTCGAAATAGCGCGCATCGCGGGCATTGCAGGGGCGAAGCGGACATCGGAACTGATCCCGTTGTGCCATCCGCTGCTGCTCAGTCACGCCGATGTCTCAATCTCGCTCGAGCGGCGGGGCGTGCGCATCACATCCACGGTTACGTCGACGGGTCCCACGGGTGTCGAGATGGAGGCGCTCACCGCCGCCGCGATCGCGGCGCTGACCGTGTACGACATGACCAAGGCACTCGACAAGCGAATCGAAATTCAGGATCTGTATCTGCTGGAAAAGACCGGGGGGAAAAGTGGAGACTTCCGCAGATGATCCGCGTGGCGGTGGTCACGATCAGCGATTCGGCTGCGGCGGGAACGCGCGAAGATCGCTCCGGACCTGCTCTCCGGCAACGTGCCTCGGAATTAGGCTGGAACGTGGCAGAGACCCGACTGGTTTCGGACGATGCTTCTACAATTTCCTCCACTTTGCGGGCGCTCGCTGATGCGGACACAGTGGATGTGGTTCTGACCACGGGCGGCACCGGCGTCAGCGCGCGCGATGTCACTCCGGAAGCGACCCGGGCGATCGCAGACCGCGACGTTCCGGGCTTTGGCGAGTTGATGCGCAGTGAGGGCCGTAAATTGACGCGGATGGCCCCGCTCTCCCGCGGCGGAGCGGTGACGCGAGCGGCCACGCTGATTATCAATCTCCCAGGCTCCCCTCGCGGTGCGGTAGATTCATTAAATATAGTTGTAGATTTGATTCCACATGTGGTCGATCTGCTACACGGCCATACCGGGCATCATGCGAAACTAACGGATTGAAGCGAGCATCCAATTTAAAGATGCTGATTCGAAGAGCCTTCGCAAGTCTATGGGCCATAGGTCTCCTGGCCGGCCAGGATCCGCCGAAGCAGGAGCAAAAAGAAAACGATAGCGTTATTCGCGAGGTTTTCAAGTTCGTGCTGGTTCCGGTGACGGTCACGGACCGGAGCGGGAACTTTGTAAGCGGTCTCACTCCGTACGATTTTCGTCTGTTCGACAATTCCAAGCCGCAGAAGATCACGGAGGACATCGCGTCGCACCCCATCTCGCTCGTGATCGCGATTCAAGCGAACGCGGTAATGGAGAAAGTGCTGCCGCAGATACAGCGGGTCGGCAGCGTGATCGAGTCGAACGTGCTTGGCGAAAGCGGCGAAGCGGCTGTGCTGGGCTTCGACCATCGCATTCAGCCGCTGACTGGATTTACTTCGGAACCGGACAAAATCGAAGCTGCACTCAAGAAACTGAAGCCGGGCAGCTGGTCGAGCAACTTGAACGACGCGGCGATGGAAGGCATTAATCTCCTGCGCAACCGGCCCGCGAATCGCCGGCGAATTCTGCTGCTGATCAGCGAGGCGCGCGACAAGGGCAGCGAGATCAAGGTGCGCGATGTGCTGACTGCGGCTGACTTTGCTAATGTCGCGGTGTACTCAGTAAACGTCTCGCACCTGCTCACGTCGCTCGAAACCAAGGCTCAACCTGCGCGCCCCAACCCGATTCCACCCGAAGCCCGTCACCTGCCGGCGGGCGTGATCGGTACTCCGACCACAGACTCGCAAACGGCGACCGGCAATTGGATTCCGCTATTGAAGGACATCTTTGATGCCGCCAAGGGCATTTTCGTCGCGGATCCGCTGGATGTGTACACCAGGTACACGGGAGGACAGAAACACTCTATCACCTCACATAAGTCACTGAAGCGCGCGATCTCCGATATCGGCGAAGAACAGCACAACAATTACATGCTCACCTATCTGCCCAACAATCAGAATGATGCAGGATTTCACGAAATAGCGGTGCAGGTGCTCAGGCCCGATGTGAAAATCCGAACGCGGGACGGCTACTGGCTCGCCGGGAAACCGGAGTAAACACTCAGGGCGGTAAGTAGTGAGTAGTCAGTAAGTTAGTGGCTCGCGGGCTCGACGATCGCGCTCATCGACCCTTGCGAACGCTCCATCCTCGGGTCGGCTCCGTAAGCGTGGATCTGATCGCGGCCGAACTCGGCCTGCTCGCGCTCGCAGGTCATGACAATCGTGCGGCCGGTAGTATCCACTTCGACCGCGAGGCGGAACGCGACCTCCGTGGGCAGCAGAAATATCTTGCCCAGCATTTCGATCACATACTCATAGGTGTGATCGTCGTCATCCAGGAGCACGACGTGGTAAAGAGGCGTCAGCTTGTCCCGGTGCGTGGTTTCGATTTCCGGCGTGGCGGTGGGCCGCGGCATATCTAATTACTATTTTGCAAAGCCACGGCCATTTGATCAATACAGCCTTCAACCGCAGCGGCCAGAACGTCTGCGGCTTTCTGCGCCGGCGAGAGGAATCGATAACGCTTCAGCGATTCCACGAGAAATGCGCCATAACCGCCATTGGCGAGCGACTTTAATTGATCAGGCCTGATCTCGCCCTTGATCTGATCCACGGTTTGGCCGTTCCGCAGCAAGCCCGCGACGCGATCCGTCAGTTCTTCGATAAAGGCGCATTTCTGGTAGAGGCGGTCTTTCGAATGCTGAACGCCGCCGTGGCCGCCCATGACATGGTCGAAGCGGAATTCGGCGATGTGAAGCAGGGTACGCGGCCAATCGTAAGGATAGGCGTCGGTCAAGAACGGAGCAAAACCGTGGAGCAGGTCGCCCGTGGCCACAGCCTTCTTCTGCGGGCAGAAAACGACGACGTCGCCGGCCGTGTGGCCTCGGCCGCGAAAAGCCAGATGCAGATCGTGCGCACGGTCGTGGAGAATTAAGTCGCTGTCAAACGTGATATTGGGTAACTCCGGCGTAAAAGCGCGCATTTCTGCCAAATAATCGTTGGTTTCCCGCACGGCTTCTCCAAAATAGGCCTTGTCCTCCGCGGTTTTTGCAGCGGCGAGCTGCTGCTGGTAGTTCTCGAGGCTCTTCTGTGCTTCCGCCAGCGATGCTTTGAGGCGAGTTTCGGAGAGCTTCGACAGAAGCTGCCGCGTGGGCTCGCTCGCTACGATGTCCGCGGAAGGCGCGATGCGCTTATAGCCGTGGTTCCCCTGTGTGTGATCCCAGTGGAAATGGGAGTTGACGATGTAGCGCACGGGCTTCAAGGTGATCTCGCGGCGAATCTGCGAGACCAGGGCGATGACGGCCGAGGGCTTGGAATGCGTGTCCACAATCAGGAGATCGTCCGTGTTTTCGAAAATGGCGGCGTTGGAGTTGGTGAGCGCGACAGGTTTGGCGATGGCGGCGTACACTCCATCGGCAACCTTCTCGATCTCGAACAGCGCCGGCTGCGGTGGCGAGGAGGCCTGCGCCCGCGCCTGGGTGGCGCGGAAGATGCTTTGCTCGAGCAGGGATGCGCCCGTCCAGCATGCGCCAAGGGTGGTGCGCAAAAAGCCTCTCCGGTTCGAAGACATGCGTAGATGGTAGAATGAAAGCGAAAGGGGGCGCAACGGATTCGACGGGATTGCATCCGTCGTGGAAAGGCGTGCCGGGTTCCGAGCTCCCGTAAAACGATCGGAAAACCAAAACTGCCAATACACCGCAGTTTGCTTACGCTGCCTAATTGATTAGGTAGCCGCTCCGGATCGTTGGGCCTGCACATGGTCCGAGGGCGTCATCTTGCAGGATCAGGTCCAAGGCTTCTGTCCGGAGCCGAAAGCCGAAATTAACCGGGCTAAGCCGCTTCTCTCTTGCCGGTTCCGCAAGAGGCGGACGAAAACCAACGAATCGGAAACGCACGTAGTCTTTTTGCGGTGGACTTTCTCGGACGCGGGTTCGACTCCCGCCGCCTCCACCATTTCAATTAGCGGCAATGAGCCTTCAGGCCAGCGATCAGCCGTCACTGCAGTCGGGCCAGCTCCTCCGGATAGAGTCGATTGTGTGGAAATTCTCTGGCCAACCAATCCAATAATTCTCTTGCACGGCTCCAGTTGTGGTCGCGCAGCGCCGCCACCGCGAGTAACACGCGCGCGTAGGGGAGCAGATAATGCCCTTTCTCGGCGGTGATGGAGAGCTTTTCGATGCCGCGTTCCTTGTCCGTTTGCGCGCCGCCGATTCGCAACAGCCAGCGAACCGGCGCGGGCTTCAGGCTTAGCAGGTAGTTTTCAACGCCGATCGCCAGGTATGCGTCGCCGTTATCCGGATCGTTTGCCAGAAGCTTTTCGGCCAAAAGCCGGCTGGTTTTCACGTCACTAAGAGATGCCAGGTATCGCTTTTCGACCAGCGCCAGATAATCGGCGCGCAATCCGAGCCGCAGCACGGTCGCAAAAAGCGCGTTCGCGTCCTCGGGCGCGCGCTCGAGAACTCGCTTCGCTAACACCTCGCTCCGGGCGAGGGCGTCGAGAAACTTGCGTTTCAGCACCGGATCGGGGCTCAGCTTCCGCCGCGTCTCAAAGTTCTGGTCATCCAGAAAGAATTCGGACTGCAGAATATGGAGACGATCGAACTCCGTGAACAGGTAGGCTGCGGCGTCGGAGACAGGACCCATCGGATCGTCAGGACGCAGGCGTTCCCAATCGTGGAAGGTTCCGTGGGCTTCGTCGAACTGCAGATTGTACATCTGCCGGTAGCCCGTTTCGAGAAGCGAAGCCTGGGCATTCAGGCGGATGGCAAACACCATCGCGAGACTTAGCAGCAGGATGCGCATCAAGAACTCGTTCACCTGCCGGGCTTATCACCCGCCGGCCTACACATGGCGACGGCACTGCTTTCGGACAGGTTACCAAAAGCTACTCGCCGCGCTGATCGGCGGCTACCCGTGTTTCTTTTCCCAGGGACGAACAGGTTGGCCGCGGTCGCGATCCACGATGCGGTCGTAGAGGTGCTCATCGGAGATGGTTCCGAGCGACAAATTATAAAGGCTGGTCAGTCCGAGCCCTTCACGCACATCCTCTTCGAAGGCGTGCAGCCTTTTCAATTGGGAGGCCAGAGCTGGAAATTCGCGCCCCGAGGGAGTGCGCAGGAACATTTGGTATCCGCGGTTCACAAGGATCCCGATCTCGTCGCCCATTAACACGCCAGTTCTGTCGATCTTCACCGCGCCTTTGCCCACATCCTCGACCACCGCTGCGCAGCCGTGGCGCGTGACGCGCACACGGCCGTCGGTCTGGCGCGCGCTCTCGATCCCGAACTGTCTCAGGTTCGCGATGCGCTCTTCGAAAGTAGGCTCGTGAGGCTTCTCGCGGCGAAAGAACATGGTCGCTTCATTATAATGCCTGAGTGCCTTATTTACTCGCTTTGGACGAAGGAACCACCAGCGCGCGCGCCGCGCTGTACGACTCCGAGGGCCGGCGCATCGCGATGGAAGCGTGTCCGATCGAGTGCAGGTATCCGCAGCCTGGCTGGGTGGAGCAGGCCGCCGGCGAGATCTGGGGAGCGCAACTTAGCGCCGCCAAGGCCACCCTGGCGGCGGCGCGCGTGAAGGCGTCCGAAGTCGACGCGATCGGCATCACGAATCAGCGCGAGACTACCGTGATATGGGATCGGCGCAGCGGCGAACCCGTCGCGCCCGCGATCGTCTGGCAGTGCCGCCGTACCGCGCCTTATTGCGATGCGCTCCAACCGCGCGAAACCATCGAACGCAAGACCGGCCTGGTGATCGACGCGTATTTCTCCGCCAGCAAGATCCGCTGGATTCTCGATCATACACAGGCGCGGGCGAGCGATCTGCTCTTCGGCAATGTCGACACGTGGCTGATCTGGAAGCTAACCGGCGGCGCGGCGCACGTCACCGATCCATCCAACGCTTCGCGCACGATGCTCATGAACCTGACCAGCGGCGATTGGGACGAAGAACTGCTCTCGATTTTTGGAATCCCGCGCGAGATGCTGCCGAAGATCGTGCCCTCGAGCGGCGTCTGCGGCATGGCGGGAGCCGGGCACTTCGGGACTGAGATTCCGATCGCCGGAATCGCGGGCGATCAACAGGCGGCGCTGTTCGGACAGGCGTGCTTCACGCCGGGGCTTACCAAGAACACATACGGCACAGGATGTTTCGCCCTGTTGCACGCCGGCGGCAAGCCCCCGGTCTCGAAGCACCGTCTGCTGGCGACGCGCGCAGCTTCGCCCGATGCGACCGCGCAGTTCGCCGTCGAAGGGAGCGTGTTCATCGCCGGCGCGGCGGTGCAATGGTTGCGCGACAAGTTGGGCATTCTTTCGACAGCGCCGGAGTCGGAAGCAATCGCCGCGTCCGTGCCTGACTCCGGCGGCGCGTATTTTGTTCCGGCATTCGTCGGACTGGGCGCGCCGCACTGGGATTCGGCCGCCCGCGGCGTAATCACGGGCATTACCGCCGGAACGGATCGTGCACGGCTGGTACGCGCGGCGCTGGAGAGCATCGCCTATCAAACGCGGGAGCTGGTGGAGGCGATGGAGGCAGACAGCGGCCACAGACTCAAAGAACTCCGGGTGGATGGCGGGGCGGCGGCCAACAATTTCCTGATGCAGTTCCAGGCTGACATCCTCGGCCGTCCAATTGTCCGCCCCGCGGATATCGAGACCACGGCACTCGGCGCCGCGTATCTCGCCGGCCTGGCCACGGGGTTCTTCAAGGGCCTCCCTGACCTGGAGCGCTTCTGGCGCGCCGAGCGAGTCTTCGAGCCGCGGATGGGCGCGGCGCAGCGCGAGGAGCTGTTCAGCGGCTGGCAGCACGCCGTTGCGCAGTGCCGGCTTTCTGACTCTGCCGGGCTACACGGCAAAAACGCCTGAGCCCAGCGGCCTAAGGTGAACTCCTTAAGGCGCTTTCCCAATTGACCGTTTCATCTCTGAATGTTACTTTCCTCGTATCGGAGGTCGAAATTACGGGAGTTTGAAGCTCCCGTAGTTTCGCCAGATAAGAAGTTTGCGGTATAGAAGTTTGCGGTAAGGAGATTGAATGTCAAGGTTGAATTACCAGGACCCGGCTACCAAGATACTGGCTCGCCTCATTATCGCCGCGGCCTTATTGCTCGTCACTCAGATCCTCAGACCTTAAACCTCGCCCGGTTCTGGGCAAGTCCGTAGACCTCCCCCGCGACTCGAAATGTATTCGCATGCGCTTCGGCGGTTAGCTCGATCGGTTTTGAATAACCGCCGCCCAGCGTGATCACCGGTGGCACGCCGCGTGCGTGGCAAATACTGATCACTCTGCGGTCGCGCTCCTTAAGGCCGGCTTGGGTCATGGCCAGCCGGCCGATGGAGTCGCTTGAAAGAGCATCGACGCCCGAAAGGTAGAAAACCATGTCCGGCCCGAACTCGAATACCCGCGGCAGCACTGCATCGAGCTTTCGCAAGTACTCTTCATCGCCCGTGTGGTCCGGGAGTTCGACATCGATCTTGCTCCGCTGTTTCCGGAATGGAAAATTATTCGCGCCGTGAAGGGAAAGCGTGAGCACGTCCGGATCCTGCTCGAAAAAGTGCGCCGTGCCGTCGCCCTGATGCACATCCAGATCAACCACTGCGGCGCGGCGCAGCCCGCCCTTAAAGCGCATCGAATGGATCGCTATCGCCACATCGTTAAACACGCAGAACCCCGAGCCCTCGCATCGAAACGCGTGGTGCGTGCCACCGGCGAGCGTCCCTCCCAGGCCCGAGGCGAGCGCGTCCTCAGTGGCGCCCAACGTACCGCCGGCAGACGCGAGCGTACGCCGTACCAGGCCTTGGGACCAGGGAAACCCGATGCGGCGCATCATCGCTTCCGGCAACGTTCCCTCGAGGAACTGCGCAACGTATGCGGCATCGTGCGCCAGGCGCACGGTTTCCGGATCGGCCGGCGTGGAGGGTTCGAGACAAAAGAATCCGTCGGCCGTGAGCAGGTCGCGTAAAAGTTTGTATTTTCGGATCGGAAATTTGTGGCCTTCCGGCAGCGGGATCTCGTGATGGTCGCAGTAAAACAGCCTGCGCGACGTCATCGCTTGGATAGATCGCGAATGATGATGTCCTTGAACCGGAAGTTCCCGCGGCCACCCGAGTGCAACTGGAGCGCAATGGGTCCGTCGTCGCTCTCCGGTTTCGGATCAGTGTAGTCGATCATCGTGACGCCGTTCAGCCGGGACACGTAGTGGTTTCCCTCGACCTTGAGCAGATAGTCGTTCCAATCATCCGGCCGCACCACGCTCTCGTTCTCCGGAGAAGGCCACGCCATCCAACCCCTCTTCTGCTCGTAGACGCCGCCGGTGTGCCTGCCCAAGCCGCAATCGATCTCGAATTGCGGGCCCTTGGTCACGTCGGCCGTGCCGGCCTTGAACCACACATGAAAGAAAACGCCGCTGTTGCCGTCTCCCTCGCATTTGAAGCGCAGCGCGAGTTGGAAATCCTTGTAGCTCTTCTCGGTTTGGAGATAACCGTATGCCTTGGTGACGGCGACGCCGTGAATGGTCCCGTTCTCGATTTCCCACTTCTCCTGGCCGATGTTGACCCAGCCGGTGAGGTCCTTGCCGTTGAACAGCGAGACCCAGTCCTCGCCTGGGGCTTTCACCCTGGATTGCGCGAGCAATGCGGCGGCGAGAATAAGCGGAATCATCTTTTCAGGATACGCCGAGGTCGCTGCGGATGGCTGCGGCGATGCTTTGGGCGTAGTGGTCGACGCGATCGAGCTGCGGACCCTCCACCATCACGCGAGCCAGTGGCTCAGTGCCGGAAAAGCGCACCAGCACGCGGCCGGCATCGCCGAACTCGGCCTCCGCGCGGCGGATCTCCGCGTTGGCGCGCGCCAGATCCGCCAGCGGGCGCTTTTCTTTCACGGGTACGTTTACCAGTTTCTGTGGATAGATCTCGAGGCCGGCAGTGAGATCGTCGAGATCCTGGCCCGAGGCGCGCATCACCTCCAGCACACGAAGGGCGGTGAGCAAGCCGTCCCCGGTAGTCGCGTAATCCAGAAAAATGACGTGCCCGCTCTGCTCGCCGCCGAGCGGCGCCTGCCGCCGGATCATCTCTTCGAGCACGTATTTGTCGCCGACCGGAGTCCGCACCAGTCCGATGCCGTGGCGCTTCAGAGCACGTTCCAGACCGAGATTCGACATCACCGTGGCGACGACTTCGGTGAGACGTCCGCGGGCATGCAGGGGCAGCGCGTTCATCAGCATCACGGCGTCTCCATCAACGATTTTGCCCGCGGGCGAAATGAACAACGCCCGGTCGGCGTCGCCGTCAAAAGCCACGCCGAGGTCGGCGCCGGCCGCGAGCACGCGCGCCCGCAAGCCCTCGAGATGCAGCGAGCCGCAGTTCAGGTTGATGTTCTTTCCGTTGGGCTCTCCGTTCATCCGCTCGACGCGTGCTCCCAATCGCTCGAACAGGGCGGGCGCAAGATGGGTCGCGGATCCGTGCGCGCAATCGGCGACCAGGTGGACGCCGCCCAGGCCGGCCGGCATCGTCGAAGCGAGGTGGTCCACATACTCGCGGTCCAGTCCTTCGTCGATCGACAGGGCTTTCGGCGCCGGATGCACACGCTCCTCGGCGAACGCGAAGATGTGCCGCTCCAGTTCGTGTTCCTGCTCATCGGGCAATTTCAGCCCGGAATGGTCGATAATCTTGATACCGTTATCGCGATAGGGATTGTGCGAAGCGGAGATCATGACGCCCGCGGAAAAGGGACCGGTCTTGGCGACATGAGCGAGACCGGGTGTCGTGATCAGGCCGGCGAAGCGCGCCCGTACGCCGTCCCGCTCCAGTCCTCCGGCGACATGTTCCGCGATCCAGGGTCCGGATTCGCGCGTGTCCATTCCGATGACCACTTCCCGAGCCCGGCGATGCTTCTCAATCCAGCGCGCCAGCGCCACACCCACCGCGAACGTCGTCGCGCGGTCGAGAGGGTATTGCCCCGCCACCCCGCGCATTCCATCGGTCCCGAATAACTGCCGCATGCTTATTTGGTATTTCCCGTTTTCTCGATCGTCAGCTTCACGGTGACAATCGGCGATGATTCGAGCCGCACCTGCGGATCGGACACGAACGCGTCCACACGCATCGCAGAAGTGCGCGTCATGGCGCTCAAGTCGATGGCATCCGTTTCCGCTGCATCGATCGAGACGACGTGTGATTCCGGCCCGGCGATACGAACTTTATCGGGGGTCACCTCCTGCCGCACCACCCGGTAACCCGCGGGCGGCGGAGCGGAGATCCGGACCTGCACCGCGACTTCTTTCGTTCGTGTGCGGGCGAATCGCAGCCGGATCTGCGAGGGCACCGCGCGCAGGAAGGTCACGCCTTGCGGCAGGCTCAAGTTCGCCTCCGAGAGAGTAAATGTGTGTTCGCCGGGCCCGCTGACGGCGGCAAGATCAAGCAACACCGCTGCCTCGGAGAGATTCGCCGCCGTAAGTTTTCGCGAGGGCCCGCGCAGTTCCATGTGGACGCTATCCGGCACGTCGGCCACCATCACCAGCTGCGGCGGCAAGTCTTTGTAGAGCACGGGTACGACACGAGTGGCCACCAACTCCGGCTCGCCCATGATGGCGAACCACAGCAGTACCGCGAGCAATAGCGACGCGAGTTTCCAACCGAGATTGTGGATGATCGATCGCCAGATCACGGCTCAGCCTGCTTCCACCGCGGCTCCGGCTCCGGCTCCGCCTTGCGGCGACGCGCCGAAGTGTGACGCGTGAGGTATTCCCGCACCCGCTCCAGCGGTACGTCGGGCTCCAGATCGCCGCGAGAGGCGATCGATATTCGTCCCGTCTCCTCAGAGACCACCAGCGCAAGCGAATCCGTCTCTTCGGTAACGCCGATCGCAGCGCGATGGCGCGTGCCGAGCTGGCGCTGCATCACCGGATTCATGGTCAGCGGCAAGAAACACGCGGCTGCGGATAGACGCATGCCCTGGCTCAGGAACGCGGCACGCCGGCGCGGACCCGCCTGATGCGAGAGCGGCAAACTGAGGTGGAACCGGTCGCGCGCCTCCCGGGCCAGTCCGCTTTGCATGGAAGGTCTAGACCCTATTTCTCGCCTTTGTCGGAGGAGAGGCCCCATAGTCGCCGGCCCCCTTCCCCCGAGAGCCAGTCGGGTTCGATCCCCCAGT
>Ga0066710_100005833_pt1 | contig 11349 bp, 7 predicted proteins | sample GraSoiAngelo_159_FD_79666 | JGI IMG/M metagenome (GOLD analysis project Ga0066710, IMG submission 79666) | Grasslands soil microbial communities from the Angelo Coastal Reserve, California, USA - 14_1009_16_40cm | ecosystem: Environmental > Terrestrial > Soil > Grasslands | place: USA... | reverse complement strand
GGACGACCGGCCGAGACTCGCGCGTTTTCGCCAGGAGGCTCGTGTAAAGCCGCCGGTAGGCGTCGAACCGGCGGTTGATGAACCCCGCGAAGCCTCGCTCCGTGTCCGCGCGCTTGAGGAGCTTGGAGCTCATCATGGGGGACAGGGTGAGCGCTACGACCCCGGACACGATCACCGCGCCGGCGAGCGTGAAAGCGAACTCGCGGAAGAGCGCCCCCGTGAGCCCCCCCTGGATGGCGACGGGGGTGTAGACCGCGGCCAGGGTGATGGTCATGGCGATGATGGGGCCGACCAGCTCGCGCGCGGCGTCCAGGGCGGCCTGGAGGGGACCCTGGCCGGCGTGCAGATGCCGCTCGACGTTCTCGACCATCACGATGGCGTCGTCGACCACCAGGCCGACCGAGAGGACGATGGCCAGAAGCGTGAGCAGGTTGATGGTGAAGCCGGATACGAACATGAGAAAGACTGCGCCCACGAGCGAGATCGGGATGGCGACGACGGGAATGAGCACGGCGCGGAACGAGCCGAGGAAGAGGAAGATGACCACGATGACGATGAGGAGCGTCTCGGTGAGGGTCTTGAGGACTTCCTCGATGGCGTTCTCGATGTACAGCGTCGAATCGTAGGGGATCGCCGCCTTCATCCCCGCGGGGAGCTGCGCCTGGATCTCGGGCACGGCCCGGCGCACCGCCCGGATCACGTCCAGCGCGTTGGCGGTGGGGAGGACCCAGATCCCCATGAACGTGGCGGTCTGCCCGCTGAACCGGACATCCTCATCGTAGTTCTCGGCGCCGAGCACCACGTCCGCGATCTCCCCCAGGCGGACCACGACGCCCTTCGACTCCTTGACCACGAGCTGGCGGAACTCCTCCGGAGTCCGGAGGTCGGTGTTGGCCACGAGATTGACCGACACCATCGACCCCTTGGTCCGTCCGAGGGCCGAGAGGGAGTTGTTCTTGGCCAGCGCGTCGCGCACGTCGGACGGCGAGATCCCGAGGGACGCCATCCGGTCCGGCTTGAGCCAGATCCGCATGGCGAAGGTCCGGCCGCCCAGGATGTCCGCGCGCTGCACCCCGCTGATGGCGCTGAGCTTCGGCTGGACGACACGGGTGAGATAGTCGGTGATCTGGTTCTGGTCGAGGTGCTCGGAGGAGAATCCGAGGTACATGCCGGCGAATTCGGTGTCGGCCGTCTGCACCTCGATGATCGGGGCTTGGGCCTCCGGCGGGAGGTCGTTGCGCACCTGCGCGACCTTCGCCTGGATCTGCGTCAGGGCGGCGTTCGTGTCGTAGTTGAGCCTCAGGTGGACGGTGATGGCGCTCAACCCCTGGGCGCTGGTGGATTCGATGTAATCGATCCCGTCGGCGCTGGCGATGACCCGCTCCAGCGGCGTCGTGATGAAGCCTCGAACCAGGTCGGCGTTCGCGCCCACGTAGGCGGTGGCGACGCGGACCACCGCGATGTCGCTGCGGGGATACTGGCGGACGGTGAGCGTGCGGATCGACTGAAGCCCCGCGATCAGGATGACCAGGTTGACGACGACCGCGAGGACGGGCCGCCGGATGAAGAGGTCGGTGAGCTTCATCAGTTGTCCTCGGGCTTGGGCGAGGATTCGTTTCCGGGCTGGACCTCGTTGTTCACGAAGACGGCGGCGCCGTTGCGGAGCTTGAAGGCGCCCGAGGTGACCACCTCCTCACCCGGCTTGACGCCAGAAAGGACCGCGACCTGATCTCCCCGCTCGCTCCCGAGCTTGACGAACTGCTGGCGGACACCGCGGTAGGTGTCGCCTTTCGGCCTTTTCAGGTCAGAGACGATGAAGACCGAGTTGCCGTACGGGGCGTAGCGGACGGCGGACGCTGGAATCGCCACCACGGATTCCTTGACGGGGAGGACGACCTCCACCCGAACGAACATCCCGGGCCGCAGGGCGCTCCGGGGGTTGGCGAGAGTGGCCTGGACGCGGACGTTCCGCGTGGTCTCGTCCACGACGGAGTCGATGGCGGTGATTTTGCCGGCCGGCGCGGCGTCGGGCGATCCCTCCGCCGAAACGCGGACACCGCCGCCCACCCGCGCCTGAGCCATCTGCTGTTGCGGGACGGCGAAGTCCACGTGGATGGGATCCAGCGACTGGAGAGGCACGACCGGATCGCCGCCCTTCAGGTACTGGCCCAGCGTGACCTGGCGGATGCCCGGGATACCCGTGAGGGACGCTCGGATCACCTTCCGATCGATGGTGGCGCGCATCTCGACCACCCGGGCCTCCGCCTGCTTGGACTCGGCTTCCGCGCCGTCGAAATCCGCCTGCGAGGTTATTCCCTGTTCCCGGAGGCCCCGGATCCGATCCAGGTTGAGATGGGCCAGGTCGCGCTGCGCCTCGGCGGCGGAGAGCTGCGCCACCTCCTGACGGGTGTCCAGCCTCACCAGGACCTCGCCGGACCGGACTGCCCGGCCGGAATCGAAGGAAATCGCTTCGACGATGCCCGGCAGATCCGCGCTCACCATGACGCCGTTGACGGCCACCACCGTGCCGATGGAGTCCAGGGTCTGCTCCCAAGGCTCCTCCCGGACGACGAGGGTCGTGACCGCCTCGGGGGGCGGCTGGAACGAGGCGGACCCCGCGCTCGCAGCCTGAATTTGCCGAAACTTGACCAGCCCGATGGCCGCGACGAACAGGACCACCGCCAGCAACATGAACGTCATCCGCTTCGCCACGTCGACAATCCTCATCAAACCCCTCATTCTACAACGTCCGGAAGGAGGACGCCGCTGCCGATGGAGGAATCCCTATGAAGGGGATCTACGACATGGAACCGGGCTGGTTTCCTCCAAGACACTGTTTCGTCACCCCGGGGTTGGGGAAAACAGACGCGGCCAAGGCCAGATTGGAGGGACGCCCCTGAGCGGAGTCGCGGCGTCGGTCGGACCACGGTGCGTGGCGTCCGACTTTCCGCTAGAGTGTCGGCCGAAGAACCGACTCGTCGGCGGCGGGATTCGGGGGAGGTTTGTGACGAAGGTTTGGAGGCTGATGTCGCTCCTCATTCTTCTTGTGCTGGGAGGCGTCGATGCCCTCCCGGCCCGAAATCGGGGGAGCGCCCCCCGAGCCGGACAGCCCCTTTCCGAAGCGCTGGAGGATCTGCGTGCCGCCGGACTGAAGCTCGTCTACAGCACCGATCTGGTCCATGCGGAGATGAGGGTGCAGACCGATCCCATCGCCCGGACGCCCCGGGAGATCGCCGACGAAATCCTGGCCCCGTACGACCTGACGCTCCGCGACGGACCGGCAGGAATTCTCCTCATCGTCCGGCAGGTCTCCGCTCCCGAGGCCCTGGGGGGGATTCATGGCCGGGTGAGGATTCAAGGTACGCTGCGGCCCGTAGGCGATGTGCTGGTCCTTCTCCCGGGAACTCCCGCGCATCTCCTCACGGACCGGGACGGGCGGTTCCTGATCCCCAACCTCCCTCCCGGCGCGTACACCCTCGAGGTCCGGCTGCCCGGTCTCCGCGCGCAGCGATTCGAAAGCGTGACCGTCGCTCCCGGGGAGATCACCGAAACAGACCTCGACGTCGCCGTCGATTCCGGCTACGTGGAGCGGGTCGTCGTCAACCCGGGCGCGGAAGGCCTTCAAAGCGGGCGGACCGAGCCCCGGGAGACCTTCCCGGCGAGCGCCCTCAACCGCATGGCCCAGCTCGGAAACGACATTCAGCGGGCCGCGGTCCGACTTCCCGGAGCGGCCGGCGGCGACAAGACGGCCGCCGTGAACGTCCGAGGCGGTGACCGGGACGAGGTGCAGGTGGTCCTCGACGGCCTGGAATTAGAGGAGCCGTTTCACTTGAAGGACTTTCTCTCCTTCTCGGGCATCGTCGATTCGGACGCCGTCGGAAAACTGGAGTACTACAGCGGGGGATTTCCCGCGGAGTACGCCGGGCGGATGAGCGGAGTCCTGGACCTGACCTCGAAGGATCCGGGGACAAAGCCCAGCACGGCCGTCGACTTGGGGCTGATCAATTCCGAGGTCCTCTCCGAAGGTACCTCCGGCGACGGAGGCCGCGCGTGGCTGGCCTCGGGAAGGAGATGGTACCCCGACGCGGTGTTCGACCTGGTCGATCCGGGGGGCGATCCCATCGACCCTGCGTATTATGATTTTCTGGGAAAGCTCGAGTTTCGTTTCGACGGCGGATCCATCCTCGCCGCGCATCTCCTCGCCGCCCGCGACCGGGTCCGGTTCACCAGCGACGTGACGATCAGCGATGCTCAGGCGATCTCGTCCAACGGGTACGGATGGGTGACTCTGACGACTCCCTGGACGCCTCGCCTGTACTCCCGGACGGTTCTCTCCACGGGCATGGTCGACCGCTTCCGGAAGGGATTCACGGAGAGCGCGGCGGAAGGGACGGTGCGCGTCCGCGACGAGCGCGAATTCGCCGTCGGCGGCGCGCGCCAGGACTGGACCTTCGAAGCCTCCGACCGCTTCCGCTCCAAGTGGGGCCTCGATGTTCGCCGGTACGCGGCCGAGTACGATTATACGGGTCACTCGGAGATCACCGATCCTCTGGCAACCGGCGGCGGTCCGCCGGTGATCACGGATCGAAGGGTGACCGCGCGACCCGCCGGGTTCGAGATCGGCGCCTACGTCTCCCAGCGAGTCCGCCTGGCGAAGCCGTTGGCGGTGGAGGCAAGCCTGCGGTGGGACCGGCAGACTCAGACGGACCAGGAGGAGCTCAGTCCGAGACTTAACCTCATCTACGCCCCGGTCTCCCGCCTCGCGCTCCGGGCCGCCTGGGGGCGGTTCTATCAGCCGCAGCGGATCAACGAGCTGCAGGTGGAGGACGGCGAAAGCCGGTTTTTCCCGGCCCAGCGCGCCGAGCACCGGTTGGTGAGTCTCGAGTGGCTTCTCGCGTCCCGGTGGCGGCTGCGGGCCGACGTCTACATGAAAATCATGTCCGACCTCCGGCCGCGGTACGAGAACCTCTTCGATCCCTTCGAGCTGTTTCCGGAGGGGGAGGGGGATCGGATCCGGATCGCTCCGGATCGGGCGGAGGCGAAGGGGCTCGAGCTGTTTCTAAAGGCAGACGGGTCCGGTCGGCTCAGCGGATGGGCCGGATACACGCTCACTTCGGCCGAAGACGTCGTCGGCGGCACGCGCTTCCCCCGAAGCTGGGACCAGCGTCATGCCTTCAGCTTCAGCCTGGACTGCGCAATCCCAGAGCGGTGGAACTTGAACCTCGCCGGAATGGTCCACTCGGGCTGGCCCACCACGGCGGTCATGGCTGATATCGTCCAGGGCCCCGGTGGAGCCCAGACGATCCGTCCCGCCCTCGGACCCCGCAACGCCGAGCGATACCCCACCTATCACCGGCTGGATCTCAAGGCGAGTCGCAGCCTCCGGCTGGGCGACTCGGCCCTCACGTTCTACGCCGAGATCACCAACCTCTACAATCACAAGAACGTCTGCTGTGTCGAGGAGTTCACCTATCTTCCCCAGCCGGACGGAACCGTCAAGGTCGAACGCACGGACGGGTTCTGGCTGGAAAGGGTCCCCTCGGCCGGACTCATCTGGCGATTCGGGCGCTGACCCACCTTCGCGGAGCGGCGCCCCCGCCGTCCGGCCCGGCCTACCACCTGCGGGTCCAGACGAGACCGGCCCGCTCTCCCGTGGGATCGAAGAACGGCAGGAGCGTGGAGCTGGAGGTGCCGGACTCCTGCTCATGCGCCACGACCATCCGGCCGATGCTGTTCCCGAGGAGCCCGCCGACGATCACGTCGCTGGGAAAGTGCCGGCCGAGGCCCACGCGCGAAGCGCTGATCAGACCGGCGGTGCCGTAAGCCGCCCAGGTGACCCATCGGTGGTCTGGATAGACGTGAGCGAAGACGGTGGCGAACGCGAAGGCCCCGGTGGCGTGGCCGGAGGGAAAGGATCCGACCGTTTGTCCCGCGCCGGGGTTGTAGTCGAAGAATCTTCCCTGGGTGCGACCGCTCGGACGGGTCCGCCCCGTCAGGGCTTTCAGAGCGCTGCTATACAACCCCGCGCTGATCACCGCTTCCGCGGAAAGGCTGGAGGCTTCCGCGAGGCGGTCGTTGTGGCTCCACCGGCCGATGAGATAGCCGGTGCCGATCAATGCGGCCCCGGCGGCGGCGTCACCCACGAAGGAGAATCCTCGCGCTACCCCCTCACCCCGCCCTCGAGTCTCGTTCTGGAAGGATCTCTGCAGCTCCAGATCTGTCCCCTCTCCGCTGCCCCGGCCCGAGGTCGTCGCGAGGGTGATCCCCGCCATGAGGGGAAGCGTGAATCCGGTCCGACGGAACTCCGACGGCCACCAAGTGGTGAAGAGGAATTTTTGGTCCCGAAAGAAGCGGCCGAAGAGGTTCTGCCGCCAGTAGGGACGGTCCGGCCTGGCGGTGTCTTCCCCTCCTGCCGTCGGATCGGATTCGGTCGAAGATTGAAACGGCTCGACCGTCGCCGTTGAGGACTCGGAAGACGCATCGCCGGTCGCGGAGGCGCCATCGGGTGGGGATTCTCCTTGGGCCCGAGTCGCCGAGAAGAAGAGAAGGGCTAGGAGAACGGCCGACCGACTCATTCGCCCGATCAAGGGGAGTCCTTGGAAGCGTCCAGGGGCTCGACCACGAGTACGTCGCCTTCCAGATGGGACTTCAGGCCGCAAGTGGGCAGGACGGCCGCGGGAGCCTCGTCGGGGCGCACCCCTTCCAGTGATCCGTGCAGGACGGTCGAGGCGCGATCCTCCCCGGCTTCCATCCCGGCGAAACGCACCTGCCAACCCGTCTCGCGGCTCACCCAGGCCAGGAAGACTCCCAGCGTCTGGTCTTCCAGATGGAGGGGAGGCGCGATCTCCAGGACCCAATCCCAGTCGGGGCTGTTCGGGGGCACCGCCGTGCGGGATGTTTCGCCGTGGGGGCCGGCGGTCAATCGGGTTCCGGCCTGAATCTCCAGGTCGGCGTTTCTCCGACCCAGAGAGGCGACGCCCTCCCGGACCGTGACGCGGAGGCTGTCCTCCCGGAGCAGCACCTCGAACTGCGTCCCGACGTCCCGTATCAGGCCGACCGGCGTCCGCACCGTGACGGCGCCTTCCTTCACGCCGCCGGAGTCCACGTAGACCGCTCCGCGCTTCAGGTCCAGCACCGTGGCCGACACGAGCCGGAGGGTGGTCTCGGAACCGAGACGAAGGGAAGCTCCCGAGGAGAGCTTCAGAGCCGCGAGTCCGCCGGGGCCGGTGGAAATCTCCGCCCCGGGTCGGAACGGCGCGCCCACGGCCGCGCTCCCGCCGTCGTCGAGCCGGAAGGGACCCCGCACGCGCTCCAGAATCGCCAGCGGCTTCGGCCCGCCGCCGGGTGCATGCACCGGGAGCCATCGGGCCAGCCCGATGGCCGCGATCCCGACGGCGGCCGCGGCCGCAGGAAGGACGATCCAGCGGACGAACCGGCCGTGGCGCCGGGCTCGGACTTCGGCGCGCCACCGGGCGTGGACTGCGGTCCTCACCCGCTCCGTGCGATCAGAGCCCACGGCCGGGCGCGGGCCGGCCATGCGCAGAAGTCGGGCGACGTCCTCCTCGTGGACCGCCACTGGACCCGCCTCCGGACGCGCCGGCTCCGGAACTTCCGGAACACCGTTCCGCTTGTCGGCGTCGCTCATGATGTCGTAACCTCCGTCGCGTCCTTCCAATTCATGCCCGGGAGGAACCGGGCCTCATCGACTCGCCGAGGAGAGCCGAGAAGGCCTCGCGGAACGCCCGCCGGGCGCGGGTGAGCAGCGACTCCGCCGCCTTGGGACTGAGCTGGAGCCGTGCCGCGATCTCCCTCACCGAATGCCCCTGCAGATATTTCCACTCCAGCGAGTCGCCATACGGGTAGGGGAGACTGTCAAGGGTCACCTGCACCCATCGGGCGACCTCCTTCCGTTGAAGCTCGTCCTCCGGTCCGCCGCCCATTCCCGCCGCCAGGGACTCCAGAACCGCTTGCGTCTCCGGTGAGTCCTCCGGAAGGTCGACCGGCTGCGTGCGGCCTCTCCGGCCGTGCCATTCCGCGATCTCGTGGCGGCAGAAAGTGCAGAGCCAGGTAAAGAGCATGGCCTCGCCTCGGTAGGTCTGGAGCTTGGCGACCGCCCGGCACATCACCGTCTGGGCCACATCCTCCGCCGCATCGGCGTCATAATTCACTCGCACCAGTGCGAACCGGTAGAGGCGGGGGAAATGCCCGTCGAAGAACTCGGTGAAGGCTTCTTCCTGACCGGACAGCATTCTCTTCACCAAGTCCCGGTCCGATGCCTCAACGTCGTTCACCGCACCCTCCGAGCTCTTTCGTCTGTATGAGGGTCTCCGCGGTCCCAATCCTTCGATGGATCGGGGGAATCCTCACGGCCGAGCGGGGCGACCGGGCGCAAAGAAGTTCGCCCGTAGGGTCTCTCCTACAATGTAGGCTCGAGCTCCCTGGAATTCTAGCCCTACGGTGCTGCCTTCTTGAGGTTTTGCAGGGAGCTTCAACTCCTTCCCGGCGGCGGGGACCTGATAGGCGGGTCATGGGTGTTGGAGGGCAGAAGCTTGAGGACGGCTGGAGTTCTCGGAGGGCGGGAGTCGTTTTTTCGCGGAGGTTCACCGAAGGATCTCGCCGGATTCCCCACTCTTACCCGAGACGGAACGTGACTTGGAGGTCCGTCCCAAGTTCCGACGCCAGAGGCGCCCCGTGGAGCCCATGGACGATGAACCGGTCGGCCAATGGCCCGATCACTGAAATGTAACAGCGTGAAGGAGGAGTCATGAGAAGTGGACGTATCGTTGCCGCCGCATCATTCACCTTACGAAAATCGACAACCCCTTCTTTCCACTCAAGCCCGGCACGGTCTGCACCTACCAAGGCGTAACCAACGCGGGCCAGGAGCTCAACACTGTCTAAGTCACCCATTCCACAAGGGTCCTCATGGGAGTGACCTGCGTGGAAGCGATCGACACCGTCTTCGTCAACGGTACGCTCGAGGAGCTCACGCGCGACTGGTACGCCCAGGACGAGCAGGGGAACGTCTGGTACTTTGGCGAAGACGCCAAGCAGTCTGAAAACGGCGTGCTCGTGGGCACCGCCGGCTCCTGGCTGGCCGGTGTAAACGGAGAACTGCCGGGCATCCTGATGGAAGCCGACCCGCGGGTCGGCGACCTGTACCGTCAGGAGTGTCTGAAGGGCGTGGCCGAGGACATGGCCGAGATTCTCAGCCTCGACGGGATCGTGAGCGTTCCTTGCGGCAGCTTCGGGAGCGTGGTGACCAAGGACTTCTCGCCCCTGGAGAGAGAATCCGTCGAGAACAAGTGGTACGCCAGAGGCGTCGGTCTGGTGAAGTCGATGGACATCAGGGGCGGCCTCGACACCACGGAGCTGGTGTCGGTCAAATAGCGCTAGTAAAAGCGAAATCCGTTTGAGGAGGGCGAAGCGATGGGAAGCCTGTGCAAATCCTGCCGAGACATCCGCGGAATCGTCGTCATCCTGCTCGTGGCCTGCGCCGTCGCGTCGGGCGCCCCGCTGTGGGCGGATGAAGCCAAGGTTCCGGACCGCCTGGCCGATCGCGGGCCAGGCCTTGCGACCTCCCTCTTCGGAACTTACATCGAAAAGGGCCAGTTCCTCGTCTATCCCTTCTACGAGTACACCCGGACCACGGCCTTCGAGTATAAGCCGAGCGAGCTGGGATTCAACGGCGGCGAGGATTTTCTCGGAAAGACCACGGAGCATGAATACTTGATTCTTCTCGCCTACGGGATCTCGGACCGGCTGTCGGTCGAGCTGGAGACCGCCGCCTACGCCAAGATCGCCTTCGACAAGGCGAGCGACGACCCTTCCAACGTGCCCTCGCGGATCGAGGAGTCCGGCCTGGGCGACGTCGACATGCATGTCCGGTGGCGCTGGACGGAGGAGACCGAGAACCGTCCCGAGATGTTCAGCTTCGTCGAGATCACCCCTCCGTTTCAGAAGAGCCGGCTCCTCCTCGGCACGCAGGATTGGGAGGCGAACCTCGGCTTCGGTGTCGTCCGCGGCTATCACTGGGGGACGATCACGGGGCGCGTCACACTGGCCTACGACGGGCAGGACGGTTCGGTGGAGCCGGGAGAGTACGCCTTCGAGTACCTCAAACGGATCTCGTCGCGCTGGCGCTTCGTCGCGGCGCTGGAAGGTGAGAGCGACGAGCTTTCGCTGATCGGCGAGGCCCAGTGGTTCTTCAGCCGCCGCGCCTTTCTGAAGCTCAATTGCGGCTTCGGCATCACGCAGAAGGCTCCGGACATCGCGCCGGAGGTCGGCGTCCTCTTCCGCTTCTGAAGTCTCGAGGATAGGTGATAGGATGCACCACGCTGAGGCCCTCAGGCGCTCCCGTCTCCCGAGTTCGGCAGGAGGACGCAGTGGCCCGCTGTCCATCGTGCCTTCGCGAAGTGCCGGAGGGCCGCTTTTGCCTCGCCTGCGGGCAGCCGCTGCCCGCCTCGTCGGAAGTTCCCACGCGACTCGAATCTCGCTCCCCATCCCCGTCGTCCCCGACACTGCACCACGGCCGATTCCTGCCCGGGATGCACCTTGCCGGGCGCTACCGGATCGTGGCCCCCCTGGGGAAGGGGGGCATGGGCGAGGTCTACCGCGCCGATGACCTGAAGCTCGGCCAGGTGGTCGCCCTGAAATTTCTTCCCGAGGAGGTCGAGCGGGACGAGAGGCGCCTCGGCCTCCTCCTGAACGAGGTCCGGACGGCCCGCCAGATCTCCCATCCGAACGTGTGCCGGGCTTACGACATCGGGGAAGTGGATGGGCACCACTTCCTGTCGATGGAATACGTGGACGGGGAAGACCTCGCCTCGCTCCTCCGGCGGATCGGCCGGCTTCCGAAGGACAAGGGGATCGAGATCGCGCGCCAGATCAGCGCCGGATTGGGGGCCGCCCACGAGGCCGGAGTCCTTCACCGGGACCTGAAGCCGGCCAACATCATGATCGACGGCCGGGGCCGCGTCCGCATCACCGACTTCGGCCTCGCGGCGGCGGCCGGCGAGGTGGGGGGGGACGAGGCCCGGGCCGGAACGCCCGCCTACATGGCCCCGGAACAGTTGGCCGGACAGGCCTTCACCCTGCGCAGTGATCTCTACGCCTTGGGACTTGTTCTCTACGAGCTGTTCACGGGCCGGCCGCCGTTTCGGGCCTCCACCCCCGGCGAGCTCCTGAAGCTGCAAACCACGAGCACTCCCGCGCCGCCCTCCAGCGTGATCGAGGGACTCGAGCCCGCGGTGGAGCGGGTAATCCTCCGCTGCCTCGATCCGGAGCCCTCGCGCCGTCCCTCCTCGGCGCTGGCGGTGGTCTCCGCCCTACCCGGGGGAGACCCCCTGG
>Ga0066710_100005832_pt1 | contig 11351 bp, 10 predicted proteins | sample GraSoiAngelo_159_FD_79666 | JGI IMG/M metagenome (GOLD analysis project Ga0066710, IMG submission 79666) | Grasslands soil microbial communities from the Angelo Coastal Reserve, California, USA - 14_1009_16_40cm | ecosystem: Environmental > Terrestrial > Soil > Grasslands | place: USA... | reverse complement strand
TTCGCCTGCGCGGGCAGCGTCGCCCTGCTCGCCGCCGCTGCCGCACCCGCCTCTGCCGGCAGCCTGCCGGGGCTGCCTGCCGCGCCCAAGGCCCCTGCGGCCACCAAGGCTGCCAGCCAGCCGAAGCCCGCCCGCCTCCGCGTGTGGATCGCCTCGGGCCTGGACGACGGCGGCCTTCTCTGGCAGCTCGACGGCGGCAGGGTCACCGTCCACGGCACGATCAGGCCGTTCGTCAAGCACCAGACGGTGCGCGTCGTGATGCGCAACGCGGGCCACAGGGTGCGCTCCTTCCGCGTCAAGGTTGAGAAGGGCAGGCACGGCAAGGGCCGCTTCAGCGCCTCGCTTCCGGTGACGGACACCGGCTCGAGCCTGCGCGTGCTCGCGGTCCACAAGGGGAACTCGAAGCAGAAGGGCGGCAAGTCGAAGAAGGTCCGCTTCGGAGCGGTCTGGCCAAGCGTGGGTGGGGGGTCGAGCGGAGACGCGGTCCACCTGCTTCAGGTCGGCCTGACCCGGCTCGCCTACTCGGTGCCGCTCTCGAACTACTGGGACGACGGCACCGCGCGGGCCGTGCTCGCCTTCCGCAAGGTCAACTACCTCTCGCGCGACTCGACCGCGGACCGCGACGTCTTCCGGCGCGTCTTCCACGGCGTCGGCGCGTTCAACCTCCGCAGCGGGAGCCCCGGCACGCACGTGGAGGCGGATCTGAGCCGTCAGGTGCTGGTGCTGACGCAGAACGGCCGGCCGTACCGGACGTTCACGATCTCGTCCGGCAAGCCGTCGACCCCGACCGTGAAGGGGAACTTCAGCTTCTACCGCAAGAGCCCCGGCTACAACTCGCACGGGATGTACTACTCGAGCTACTTCTACGGCGGCTACGCGGTCCACGGCTACGCCGACGTGCCGCCGAACTACCCCGCCAGCCATGGCTGCCTCCGCGCGCCGATCCCGGACGCCGTCTTCATCTACAACAACATCTCGATCGGCGAGCCGATCTACGTCTACTCGTAGCGCCGGCCGCTCAGCGGCGCGCGGGCAGCCAGCTCGCCACGAAGCGCAGCACGACTCCCCACAGCAGGAAGCCGAGCAGCGCGATCACGATGTGCTTGGCCCACGCGCTGCCCGACTTCACGATCCCCTTGAACGGCGAGGTGAGCACGTCGTTCACGTCGTCGACGTCGCGACGGAAGGCGCTGCGCCGGTCGTGCTTCTGCTGCGTGGTACCGCCGAGCTTGCCGATCTCGCTTTGCGAGCCGCCCTTCGCCTTGTCGATGACGAACAGCGCGAACGAGAGGGCGATGACGATGCAGGCGAGCGTCGACACAAGCCGTATCCCCGAGACGATCAGGCTCACGATCCGGCTCCCTTCGCGGAACGGGTGGCGCGGGCTCGGGGGCGCCGCCGGAACGGCGCCAGGGCCTCGACGGTCGCCTCGTAGCCGCGGCGCATGAGCTCGGGCCAGCGTCGACGGTCGATGAAAAGGTCGTAGAACGCGACCCCGCGGGTGTCGCCCGGCTCGACCGGCTCGACGAGCGTCAGCTTCCTGCCGAGGCGGCGCCGGCTGCGCCGGGCGATCTCCAGATGGCTGCCGAGCGCGATCTGGCGGCCCGCGTCGAGGATCCCGATGCCGTCCTTGCCGTTCGAGCCGCCCGCCTCCAGCCCCGGTGGGAGCAGGACGTTCATCCCGAAGACGTGGTCGAACCCGCCCTCCTCGATCAGCGGCTCGGCGGGGAACGCGTCCACCACACCGCCGTCGACGTACAGCTCGCCCTCGACTCGGACAGCCTCGACGATCAGCGGCAGCGCCACCGCGATTCGCACGAGCTCGCCGAGGCTCAGGTCCGGCGTCTCCGCGCTGCCGAAGTAGTCGAGCCGCCCGCGGTCGATGTTGAAGACGGCCGTGTGCAGCGGGATCTCGGTCTCCCCGGCCGCCATGTGCCAGAGGCGGCGATCGAGCAGGCGCTCGAGCGCATCGCCCTTCGCCAGCCCGGCGAACCCGCGGAGCGCGGAGAGCGCGAAGCGGGGAAGCCGCGCCCACTGGATGTCGAGATAGTCCTGGGGGCGCCAGGCGAGCGAGAACTCCGCCATCTCGTCGGCCGTGAGGCCCGCCGCCCACATCGCGCCCCAGATTGTGGAGCCGGAGCAGGTCGAGATCGCGGCCGGCCGCAGATCGGCCTCCTCGAACGCGCGCGCCATGCCCACCATGGCCGCGCACGCGCCGGCGCCGCCCGAGCCCACCACGGCGATCCGCTTTCCGGCCAGCCGCGGGGCGGGACGCCGGGCAAACGGCGGGAAGACGTCCGTCCGCACAGGCTCGTCGCGATCGATCAGCGGCAGCGGCAGCAGCGCGCGCCGCGCGTTCCGCAGGAAGCCGATATCGGTGGCGAGCGCGAGCGAGCCCCGCAGGCGCTCGAGGCCCTCCAGCTGGCGCTTGACGTTGAACGGGTCGAGCACGTCGAGGGCCATAGCCGCGGATAGGGTACGGCTCATCCGCCCCACCACGCACACTGCGTGAGCGCCCGCGACGAGCTCATCCGCGAACTGCGCGATCACGCCCTGGTGATCGGCGAGGTGACGTTGACCAGCGGGCAGAAGTCGAGCTACCTGATCGACGCCAAGCGCGCCATCCTGCGGCCGGCCGGCTTCCGCGCGCTCGCCGAGCTCACCGCGGCCGAGGCGAAGGAGCGCGGCGCCCGCGCGGTCGGCGGCATGACGATGGGCGCGGACCCGATCGCCTGCGCCGCGCTCGCCGGCGGGGCCGACGTCGAGGCCTTCTTCGTGCGCCAGGAGCGCAAGCAGCACGGCCTCGGCCGGGCGATCGAGGGGCCCGAGCTGGCGCAGGGCACGCTGTGCCTGATCGTCGAGGACGTGGTCACGACCGGCGGCTCAACGATCCAGGCGATCGAACGCGTTCGCGAGGAGGAGCTGGAGGTCTGCGGCGTGATGGCGATCCTCGACCGGCTCGCGGGCGGCGGCGACGCGATCCGCGAGGCGGCGGCGGGCGCGCCCTACACGGCCCTCACGACGATCGACGACGTCTACCCGGAGCGGCCGGACCGCGACTAGGCGCCGTCGCGGAGGCGCGCGCGGAACAGCGGCACAGGCTCGCGCACGCCCTTCAGCTTGCGTCGGCCGATCGGCGTCCAGCGGAACTGCTCCTCCGCGGCGTCGTGCACCTCGCGCGTCGTCACCACACTGCCCGGCCGCGCGACGCCGGTGACCCGGCTCGCCACGTTGACGGGCCAGCCGTACCAGTCGCCCGCGTGCTCGAGGGCGTTCCCGAACGCGACCCCGGAGCGGATGCTCGGGAAGTCCTCGCCGGCGCCCTCCGTCGCCTCGACCAGCCCGAGCGCCGCCGAGACCACGCCCGCCGGCTCGGGGCCGGCCAGCATGGCGGCGTCGCCAATCGTCTTCACGACGCGCACCGGCGGCTCCGCTATCCCGAGCGCGAACTCGGACAGCTGACCGGCGACCCGCCCGAGCTCCTCCGGCGGCAGCGCCTCTCCGAGCTTGGTGAAGCCGACGAGGTCCGCGAAGCAGACTGTGATCTCCTGGCTGCCCGGGAGCTCGCCCGCCGCCACGTTCTCCTGGCTGAGCACGACGTTGCGCAGCTGCTCGCGAAGGTGGACGCGGTAGACGTACTCCATCCGCGGACCGATCATCGGAAGGAGCACGCTCGTGGCGTCGGCGAGGCGCAGCCCGAGGTCGCGCTCGGTGTCGCCGGGCCTGGCGAGCGCGCGGCCCACGAGCTCGCGCGTGGCGTCGGCGATGCGGGCCATCGACTCGCCCACGACGCGCGCAACCTCCAGCAGGCCCTCCTGCGGCAACCCGGCGTCGAGGAACTTCTTGATCTGGATGGCCGCCTGGAGGTCGTCCTCGGTCCAGGCGCGCTCCGTCGGGGGCGGCCGGGACAGCCCGAGCGCCTGGCGCTGGCGCATCAGGAACTCGATACCGAGCCCGCTGCGCTCGGCAACCTCGCGGCCCGTGTACTTCTGCTCGCCCCCCAGCTCAATCTCCACCGGGAGGAGCGCGACCCGCTCCTCGGCGACCGCTCGACGCAGTTCGTCGAGCGACACGCCTGCTTCGTACAGCTCGGTGAGCAGCCTGAGCCGGTCCTTACGCGCGCGCTCGTCCTCGAGTCCCTCGAGCAGTCCCTCGGACTCGAAGTCGACGTCGGTTATGCGCCCTCCCGGAGAAGCTCGCGCATCCGCGCCTCCGGGATGTCCGAGGGCTCGGTGCCCTCGATGAAGTCCGTGAGCTCCCGGCCGAACCGGCGCGGCTCGTCGAGGTGCGGGAAATGGCCGGATTCGGGGAACGTCACGAGGTGCGTGCCGGGCATCTGCTCGGATGCTCGCACGCCGTGGCTCACGGGGATGACCGGGTCGCGCTCGCCCCAGATCAGAAGCGAGGGCATGTCCTGGGCGAGATAGAGACGATCGGCGGCGTTCGCGCGCTGCCCGCTGGGGTCGACGATCGTGCGCAGCGTGTGGATGAAGGCCGCCCGGGCCTCCGCGTCGGCGAGCGAGGAGAATCCGCGCCACATCTCGTGCAGGTCGGGTCCAGCCCGGAAGCCCAGCCGGCCGAGGAACGCCCCCACGGCATCGACGCGGCTGATCACGGGGTTCGACGCCAAGAGCGGCAGCACGAGCTCCGACCCCGGCAGGACCGCGGCACGGATCAGCAGGTGCACGTCGCGCCCCAGACCGCCGCTCGAGACGAGCACGAGGCGCTCGACGCGCTCGGGGAACTGGTACGCCATCTGCATCGCGATGCCGCCGCCGAGGGAGTGGCCGACCACGGTCGCGCGGCTGTGGCCGAGCGCGGCGAGGAGGTCTCGGATCCCGCTCGCGTAGGCCCCCAGGGAGTAGTCGCCGCGCGGCTTGGCCGACTCCCCGTGCCCGAGCAGGTCGGGCGCCACGACCGTGTAGCGCTCCGCGAGCGGCTCGATGACCTCCTCCCAGGTGAGCGAGCTGCCCGTGATGCCGTGGATGAGGACCACGACGGGGCCCCAGCCGGCCTGCCGGTAGCTCACCCGGTGGCCATGCAGGATGATTTCCTCGTGTTCCATCCCAGTTACACTAACTAACCGATTAGTCAGTTACGGTAACAGTGAGCTCGCGCACGGATACGAAAAAGGGAACGGAGGACTCCTCCCCCGCCCGCCGGCGGCGGGTGAGCGCGCCGGAGCGCCGCGAGCTGATCCTGGACGCGGCTCTGGAGGTCTTCGCCCGGCGCGGCTACCACGGCTCGTCGATCGACGAGATCGCCCACGCCGCCGGGGTCTCCAAGGCGCTGATCTACGAGCACTTCCCCTCGAAGCGCGACCTCCACATCTCGCTGCTCGAGCTCCACATCCAGGAGATCTTCGAGCGGCTCGCGACCGCGGCCGCCACGTCCGATCCGGGCGAGGTGAGGCTCGAGGCGGGCGTGAACGCCTTCCTCGAGTTCGTGGAGACCCGCCGCGACGCCTTCCGGATGCTGTTCCGCGACGCCGTCGAGCAGGACGTGGCCGAGATGCTGCTAGGGGTGCAGCAGCAGGTGGGCGCCGCCGTGGCCGGGTTGATCGCCGCCGAGCCGCGGACCGAGCGCGGCAATCGCGAGGAGAGCGCCAGGGCCATCGAGATGCTCGGCCAGCTCCTCGCCGGCGCGGTCCAATCGCTCGCGCTGTGGTGGGGCGACCACGAGGAGATCCCGCGTGAGCGGCTGGTCCAGGTGGTCATGGACTTCGCGTGGCTCGGCCTGGAGCGCCTGCGGGCGGGGGAGCGCTTCGAGCGCTAGCTAACCCGACGGTGCGCGTGAGCGATACTTCGCGGGTGCCGTACGACCTGGTTCGCCTGATGGCGAGGAGCCAGATCCGCGCTTCGGACGCGGAGCGGGAGCGCGCCGTGGAGACGCTCCGGCACTGTTACGCGGACGGCCGCATCTCCGACTCGGAGCTCGAGGAGCGGGTGGAGCGCGCGTACGCGGCGCGCACGCGCGGCGAGCTCGACGCGCTCTTCGCCGACCTCCCGATGCAGCGCGCCCGGCGCCACGCCCGGGCCATGGGCAAGATGAACCGCGCCGCGCTGCGGGCGCACGCCAGCACCTACGCCCTCGTGAACGGCGGCCTGATCGGAGTCTGGGCGGCGACCGGTGCTGGCCCCTTCTGGCCCGGCTGGCCGATGGGCTGGTGGGGAGCGTTCCTCGGCTGGCACTGGTTCACCTCCCGCGTGGTGGGCCGGGCGCTGGGCGATCGCCGTAGGGCACAGGCTCGCCGGCATCACCACTCGAGAGCGCTTCCGCGCTAGCCCATGACGGCTTCGTGGCCGGACGAAGTCGATCGCGTCCTCGAAGGAGACCTCACCGCGGGGGTCGCGTACGTGACGCCGGCCGGCGGCTCCGTGGTGACCGCGGTGGCGCCGATCGGGCTACGCGACCGCGAGGGCGGGACGGTCGGCTTCACGACATCGCTCGGGCTCTCCCGGAAGCTCGAGCGGATCGCGCGCGAGCCGCGGGTGGCACTCGCCTACCACGCCCGCAAGCACGGCTTCTACGAAGGTCCCGGCTACGTGCTCGTGCAGGGCGACGCCGCGATCACGCTCGAGCCCGACGAGCGCTACCTCCAGGAGGAGCTCGGCCCGCGCGCCGACCGCTACCTCGGCGCGCGCAAGAGCGGCTTCTTCTGGGACCGCTGGCTGCGCGAGTACTACCGCGACCGTGTGCCCGTCGAGGTGAAGGTGCGCCGGATGGTGTTGTGGCCGGACGTCGACTGCCGCGGCGAGTCGGCCGTGTACGGCGAGCCGCTGCCGGCCGAGCCGCCGCCCTCGCAGCCGCCGCCCAAGGGCGGAATCGCAGCCCGCGTGAACTGCGAGCGCGCCGTCCGTGCGATCGGCAGGCTCTCGTACGTCCTGCTCGCCTATCGCGGAGCCGACGGCTACCCGGTTGTGGTGCCCGTCGAGGTGACCGGGGGCGCCGCCGAGGGTCTGATGGTCTCGGCCGCGCCGGGCCTGCTCCCGCAGGGCGGCCGCCGAGCCGGCCTGCTCGCGCACGACTACCAGGAGCAACTCAAGGGCATAGCGGCGCGGCAGCACACCGGCTGGCTGAGCGTCGACGAGCGCGGCGCCGTCTACGCGCCGCACACCGAGCAGGGGTTCCGCGCCCCGGCCAACAAGACGCTGCTCCTGCTCGCGAACGGGCTACTGGCGAAGCGCGGGCTCCGGAAGGCGGAGCGTGATGGAACTCTCGAGCGCCTCCGCGCTGCCAGCCGAGCTGACGGGTAGCGGCAGGGTCCGCCGGTCGAGCGCCAGCAGCGCCAGCAGGACGCCGGGCACGAACCAGCTGACGTAGAAGAAGTACCAGTGGGTGGCGGTCAGCTCGAGCGCGATCAGGATCGCGCCCGCGAGCGCGCCCACCTGCGCGGTCGTCCGGCGGGCCGACGGGACCGCCGCGCCCGCCGCCAGCGCGATCGTCCCCGCCTCGAGGACGGTCTTGACCGGGTTCAGCTGCGGGTACTGGCCCCAGATGCTGAGGAAGGAGTGCCGGTGGAGCTGGAAGCCGAGCGTCTGGCTCCAGAAGACCCCGAGCCCGCCGGGACGCGAATAGAGGAGCACCGGGACCGCGATCGCCGCGGCCATCGCTAGCGCGAACCGAAGCGTCCGCCGGCCCCGATCGCCGCAGGCCGTCGCGAACACACCCGCCAGCAGGAGGGGCGCGAACTTGGCCGCCGCTCCCAGGCCGAGCACGATCCCCCGCCGGACCGGCGAGGAGATCGCCACGAGCGCGCCCACGACGAACATCGGAACGAGGCCGTCATTGGTGTTGGCGACCAGGCTGAGGAAGGTGAACGGGCACGCCGCCCACGCCACCGCCAGCACCAGCCCGAGCCGGCGCCCAGCTTCCCCGCCGCGCAGTCGCCGCCCGAGCAGCAGCAGGCCGACGATCGTGATCAGGTCGAATGCGAGCGCCGCCGCGTGAGCCGCCGGCAGGTAGTCGTGCCTCAGGTTGTGCAGCGGGAAGATCGCCTCGAACGGCAGGTAGGCGAGGTAGGTGATCGGGCCGTAGGTGTCCAGGTGGTTGTGGTCCTGCACGTAGAGCGGCCAGCCGTCGTGGATGCTGTTGGCGCCGAAGACCGAGGCGTATCCGACATCGCTCACACCGCCGAGGAGGAGGTTCGCCGCAACACGCACCGCAACGAGGGCGAGCAGCGAGATCACGAGGAACCGCGTGCCACCGCGCGCGGGGAGCGGCCCCTCGTCGCCCGTCCCGCGGAAGCCGAGTTTCGCCAGCCGCACGAACAGGTAGAGGAGCGGCGGGTAGGCGAGCGGGATGCCGGTCAGCGGGTGCCCGTGGTCGAGCAAGACCACCGACGCGCCGAGCGATAGGAGCGCGACGAGGTCGAGGTTGCGCAGACGGAACGGCCGGCGGAAGTCGAATAGGAGCGCGAGCAGGAAGACCGTGAGCGCGAGGGCGATCAGCTCCACCTTCACCGTCGCGGGACCGGCGTCGCCGCTCGTGAGCGGGTAGGCCTGGATGCTCGGCTCCAGCACGTCGCCGGTTCTGTCCTCGACCGGGACGCGCGCTCGTTCGCCGCGCCGGTCGCGGTAGACGACGATCCACAGGCCCAGGTCTCCGACGTAGGCGCGGCCGCGAACCCCCGGCTCGCGCGCGTGAAGCGTTCGAGCCTCCGGGGAGCGGTCGGCGATCGCCACGGCCTGGCGCGCGCTGCGCCAGAAGTTCGCCGGCGACTTGGTCTGGCTCGCCGGCGGCCTGAGGCCTGGCGAGGCGGAGGCGGCCGACGCGGTTGCGAGCAGTACGGCTGCAACAAGCGCGACGCTCAGAAGGCGCCGGCGAAGGGAGGGTTGCGGAAGACGGTCCGGAACGGGCCGCACGAGGCACCCATCGGTGCTCCCGGCGGTCGACTTGAGCAGCGAGCAGCGTTACACGGCCGCCGCGGGTTCCTTGCCGGACCCGGCGGCCGCGGCTGTCTCCACCTCGAATCCCTTCCAGCGGGTGACCCGCTCGATCTCGAGCGCGACCGACGCCACGTCGCCGCGCAGCCGGGCGTGGCCATGGCCGCGCAGGAGCCGGCCGCGCTTGGCGAGCGGGCCGGGGCCCTCGCTCTCGTCGAGGCAGAGGCAGGCAGCCGCGGTTCGCGAGCCGCCCGCGCTCCGGAGAGGCTCGGCAGGGGCGCGAGCGCGCGAGGTCCGCTCGTCCCACCTGGCTGGCAGGGCGATCGGGCCGCCGGGGGTCGCCCAGCCGAGCACCGCGTGCGCGGGCCAGCCGTCGAGCACGTCGATCGTGTCGATGCGGACGCTGAGCGGCGCGAGCGCCTGGCGCCGTCCGCCCCTCATCGTCACGTCGCGCGCGAAGGCGGCCATCTCGAGCGCGTTGCGCGACGCGAACGCCGGCAGCGCGAACGGCGCGCGCGCCAGCTCGCTCGGCGACGCCGGCAGGCGGTCGAGCAGCGTCGCCTGGCCGCGGATCGCGATCGAGTTCTCGGAGCCGGATACGACAACGCCCACAGCCGGCGACTTCGCGAGCACCCGGGCCTTGAGCGTGCCGCGCCCGATGCCGAACCAAAGCCGGTCGGGCGTGGCCGCGAACAGGAGCGGCGTGACGTGCGGGCCGGCCGACGTCTCGACCGCGAGGTACGCCACCGACGCCTGGGCGAGCACGCTCACGACGTCCGGCTTGAAGAGCCCCTTCATCGACCGGACCTTAATGGGCGCCGGGTTTCCGGCTTGGCTTAGGAAGCGCTCGTCGAGACGGTCGTGAAGTCCTCGCGGCTCGCAACCGTCTGCCCCCGGCCCCGCCGCTTGGCTTCGTAAAGCGCACGATCGGCCTGCTGAACGAGGTGCCGAGGGGTAACCGCGGGCGGCGAGCCGGAGGCGACCCCGGCGGACGAGCGGAGCACGCGGTCGGGGATCGGGACCTCGCCGATCGCGGCCCGCGCCCGTTCGGCGATGGCGTAGGCCGCCTCCGGGTCCGTCCCCGGCAGGAGGATCGCGAACTCCTCGCCGCCCATGCGCGCGACCGTGTCGTGGGGGCGCACCGACGATCGCAGCGCATCCGCCACACCGCACAGGACCTGGTCGCCGTAGGGATGGCCGAAAGCGTCGTTGATCGCCTTGAAGTGATCGACGTCGACGATGACGATCGACACGCTTCCAGCCTCGCGCTCGGCGCGGCTGAACTCCGCCACGCATGCACGCTCGAAGGCGCGCTGGTTGGCGAGGCCGGTGAGCGGGTCCTCCGCCGCCTGGCGCTCCAGGCGCTCGACGAGCCGGGCGTTCGAGAGCGCGATCGCGGCGTGCACGGCGTAGGCGCTCAGGGAGGCGACGTCGCCCGGGAGGAACACGGTCGAGCCGTGAGCGAGGGCGGTCAGCACGCCGAGTCGCTGGTCGCGAAAGACGAGCGGCGCCGCGCACATCGACCCGAGCGGCAGATCCGGATGCTGAGTCAGCTTCTCGAGCGACGGGACCGTCCGCAGGTCGTCGACCACGACCGCACCCCGGCTCAGCTCGTCACCCGCCCGCGTCGCCCACGCCTCGAGCGCGGCAAGCGACGACGATGGGATGCCCGAATGGCGGTCGGCGCGCATTCCGCCCGCGTCGGCGAGAAACAGCGCAAACTCCTTGCCGCCGACCGCGGTCTGGGCCTTTTCCGTGATCTGGTCCAGCACCTCGTCGAGGCGCAGATCCGACGAGAGGTCGCCCAGCGACGCGAGCAGGCGCTCGGCCGCATCGTGCTGCTCGCGCACGCGCGTCTCGAGTGCGTGGACCCGCCGGCCAGTGAACGTGATTGCGCGCTGGGCGATCACCGCGCCGCCCACGATGAGGATGCCGCCCGCAACCGGCAGCAGGACCGGCGCTGCGAGCGCGCCCGCGCCAGCGAGCGCCAGCACCCCGGCGCCCAAGCCGACAGCGGCCCGCTTCGGCCCCTGCAGGCTCGCCATCCAGTCGACCTCGAACTCGCACGACCCATGGCCGCGGGCCCCGCACACGGGGTGGGACACGCGCGCGGGCGGCAGGCCGAAGAGCTGCGGCACGGTCGTCAGGAGCCCCGTCGTGTACTCGCAGTCGTAGCGGTGATAGCCGACGCCGGAGACGTCTGTGTAGCGCAGGCGTATGCGCGTCGGCCCCTTGTCGACGACCTCCAGCCGGTGCGCCCAGTTGAACTTGCTGTTCGCGCGCACGACGTTGCCGTACACGAGCTCGGGGCTTCCGAGCGCGCGTAGCGCGCGCTTGAGCGCGTGGCCGACGCTGAAGTCGAGCACCGAGGTACCGACGTGCTCGGCGATCTTCGGGTCGTCGAGCTCCTCCTCCGCCGCCGCCCACAGCGCAAGCTTCGTCTCGTACGAGAACCAGCTGTTCTCG
>Ga0066710_100005831_pt1 | contig 11351 bp, 12 predicted proteins | sample GraSoiAngelo_159_FD_79666 | JGI IMG/M metagenome (GOLD analysis project Ga0066710, IMG submission 79666) | Grasslands soil microbial communities from the Angelo Coastal Reserve, California, USA - 14_1009_16_40cm | ecosystem: Environmental > Terrestrial > Soil > Grasslands | place: USA... | reverse complement strand
CGTCACTCGAACCAGCTGACCGGGCACTTCGTGCTCGACTGGATCTGGCGCTTCGGCCTGGAGACCACCGCCTTCGCATTCGCCGCCGGGCTGTTCTTCCTCATCTTCAAGATGCTGCCGAGCCGCCGGATCCCCTGGCGCACCGCGCTGGTGGCGTCGGTGTTCTGCGCGCTCGCCTTCGAGGTCGCCAAGCGGTTGTACACGCTCTATCTGAGCCGGTTCGTGACGTTCGACCGCGTGGCCTCCGACGCGAACTTCGTCGCGTTCTTCCTCTTCCTGCTCTGGGTCTATTACACGGCCTACGTCTTTCTCCTGGGAGGCGAGGTCGCGGAAACCTACGACCTGGTCCGGATGCGGCGCGCCCAGGGCGTGGCGCTCGGATGAGCGCGATCGAGCTGCGCAGCGACACGGTGACGCGCCCCTCAGCCGCGATGCGGCGCGCCATGGCCGAGGCGGAAGTCGGCGACGCCGCGGGCGGAAAGGTGATGCCGCCTGCCGTGACGGCCGGCATCGTGACCGCCGCGCGCACGGCAGGAATGCCCGTGCACCTGGACGGCGCGGGCTGTGCCCGGTCGGCTCCTGCCTCGCCTTCCGGCGGGAGTTGCGGCCGCGCGCCTGGGAGATCCGCAACCGCTCCGACCGTCAGACCCCGAGACAAACATCGTGATGCTTGACCTGGTGCGCGAGCGCGACGTCGCCGACGCGGTCATGCCAAGGCTCGCTGCGGAGGGCGTGCTCGTGGTGTCGTTCGGACCGCGACGGCTCCGCCAGGTGACGCGCCTCGATGTCCACCGCGCCGACATCGAACGCGCCGCCGACAGCATCGTCCGGGTGCTCGCGTGACGGGCGGGGCGGAGGGCGGGGGGGGGGGCGGTCGGCCGTCCGGGGCGAGCCCCGGCGTGGTCTCGCACGTGCAGCGGGTACTGCCTACGACGCGAGCGATCCTCTGGAACCCCCTGCTGGCCGGCGGGGATCGCCCGCCGAGCGGCGCCTACCCGCTCTTCCTGGAGCAGAAAGTGATCGGGGCGCTGCATGAGCATTTCGTCGCTGCCAGCACGCAGGCCATCCTCGGCTTTCTCGTCGGCGACCTGTACGTGTGTCCAACCACGCAAGTCCGCTACGCGGTGGTGGACTCCACCATCCGTCTGAACCAGGCGATCTACGGTGACAAGACGCTCGTCGTCGTGTCCCGCCTGTGGGAGCGGATCCAAGAAGAGCTGCGTCGCATCCGCGGCGAGTTGATCGGCTGGTACCACAGCCACCAGGCGGTCGCCGTCGAGCTGGCGCCGGGAGACGTGGAGACCCATCAGCAGTACTTCCAGCGGCGGTGGCAGGCCGCGCTGGTGCTCGGCGCGGACCGCGATGGCCCCGCGGCCGGCATCTTCCGCCCCGGGCCGAGTCCGACCTGGTCGTCCGTGTCGCTGCCGTTCTACGAGCTCATCGACGGGGACGAGCGGCTTGCCGGCGGGCGCAAACGGTCGGTGCTGCCGTGGACGAACTTCGCCACGGACGATCCGGCCATGACGCGCGAGGAAGCGTCGGCCCCGCGAGCGCCGGAGCACCCCCGCTCCACGATCGAGGTAGTGGGCGGGCAACAGAAGGCGGCACCCGCGCCACCGCCAACGACGCCTGCTCCGAAGCCGAAAGCGCCCCCGGCACCCTCGCCGCCCCCGCGCAAGTCGGCGCCTGTCGCACCGCCCGTCAGGGACCTGCCTCTCCTTGACACCTCGCCGGCTGCGGAACCGCCGCCGCCACGTCGTCCCGCCGAACCTGTATTCAAGCCCGCCGCCACCAAGCCCGAGCCACCGGAGCCGCTCGTGCCGCTCGTGCCGCTCGTGCCGCTCGCGCCGCACGCGCCGCACGCGCCCCTAGCGCCGTCCAGGTCCGTCGTCGCACCGCGTCGTCCCTCGCCGCGGCCGACACGATCCGTCGGGACGTTGTCGGCGAAGGAGCGGGTTCCCACCCCCCGCCCCTCTCGTCGCGGGCGCGGCTGGCTGGTCGCCCTCCTGTTGTTGCTCGTGTCGGCGGGCGGGGCAGGTTGGTACTTCTACTACGGGCCGGGCGTAGCGCTCCGGGCGCGCCTCTTGAGTGACCTTGGGGTGGGCGGGGGGGTGCCGGCGGTCACCGGAAGGCGCTCGAACGTCATGCTTATGGGGTTCGCTCGCGTCAGCGACTCGCTTGCCGAAGCGGTGCGCCACTACCGTGACCGCGCCAAGCTGTTCGACAATCGGCAGATCGAATGCCGGGCGCTCGCACCGGGGCTCGTGACCGTGGAGGACCGGTTGAGCGCCTACAGCAGTTTCAAGGCGAAGGTGCCGATGATCGACGCGGCGGTTCTAGTCAGGGACCAGGCCCTCACCGCCGGCGCCGACAGCGTGGAGCGGCATTTCGATCGCTCCGGCTGCCCGCGGCCGTGAGCATGATGGGGTCGCTGCTGGTCGCGGCGCTCAGGCTCGCGGCCATGCAGGGCGCCGAGCCCCTCCGCAAGACCGATCTGATCCGGCTCCTCACGGGGGGCGCGCTCTCCAAGAGCGAGATTGCGGACCTCGTGCGGCGCGACTGTCTCTCGTTCACGCCCACGGCGCGCGACCGGCAAGACCTGGAAGCGCTCGGCGCCGACTCTGCGATCATGGGCCGCATCGATGCCTGCGCGCGCGCCGCGCCTTCCCGCCCGCCCGCCCGCCCGGTCACCGTGCGGTCAGCACCATCCGCCGTCACGGCTGCCACCCCGGCCGTCCCGACCAGAGAGGGACCTGTTGTGCACGCCGCGCCCCGCCCCCCACAGGTCGCACCGCCGCCACCCCGCCAGCCGTCCGCGGAGCGAACCGGGTTCCTGTCGGGCCCCGGCCAGCGCGGCGTCGTGGGCCAGCGGGCGGCGCTGCCGCTGGTGTTCGAGGTGCGCGACTCGAGCGGCGCTCCGCTCCCCAGCGTCGCCGTGGCCCTGTCGGTTGCCAATGGCCGCCTCCTGTCCGCCGGGGACCCGCACACGGATTCGCTGGGCCAGATCCGCGCCGAGCTGGTGTTCGGGGAGCGGGCGGCCCCGACCGTGGTGACGGCCGCAGTAGGCGCCATCGTACGGCAGGCGACCCTGTATCCATCGCCGGGGCCGGCCGCTCGGCTGGTCGCGACGTACCACGGGCAGAGCGTTGATCGCCAGCTCGTCCTCGACCCGGACGCGCCGGCGTTCCTGCACGTGCGCGTGCAGGATGTGTTCGGCAACCGGGTGACGTCGCCGGGCGTGGTAGCGGCGGTTGCGGACGACGGCATACTGAAGGTGACACGCGTCACGCAGGATTCGCTCGACGCGGTCGTCACGCTGAGGCCCGGACGGCCCGGGGGCGGCAGCACGAGCCTCGCGTTGCAGGCGGGACGGGTGCGCCTCGACGTGAGCGCGTCGGTCCGCAGGCGTCCCTGATGGCCCGCTAGGCTTCACGTGGGCGAGCGACTATCTTTCCGTCGCCCCAGGTCCGCAGGTCAGCCGCTCGCGAACCGCGTCAGGCCCCCGCAGGGAGCAGCGCTAAGCGATGTCGGATGTCGCTGCGGGGAGCCTGGGGCATTCAACTGCAATGCGGAATGCGGAGTGCGGAGTGGACGCCTCCCGTTCGATTCCGCATTCCGCATTTCACATTCCGCGTTGAGATGATCGCGCTCGCTCGCAAATACCGTCCTCGCAGGTTCGCCGAGCTGATCGTCCAAGATCACGTGGCCACCGCGCTCCGCGGCGCCGTGGCGAGCGGTCGCACGGCGCATGGGTACCTCTTCGCCGGACCCCGCGGCGTAGGGAAGACCACGGCCGCGCGCATCTTGGCGATGGCCCTGAACTGCGCCCAGCGTCAGGGAGGCGAGCCGTGCGGCGTGTGCGAGTCGTGCACGCGGATCTGGACCGGCCAGGCGAATCTGGACGTCGTGGAGCTGGACGCCGCCTCCAACCGTGGTGTGGACGACGCGCGCGACCTGCGGGAGCGCGCGATGTACGCCGCGAGCGCCGAGGGGCGCTACAAGGTGTACATCGTGGACGAAGCGCATATGCTCACCCGCGAGGCGTGGAACGCCCTCCTCAAGATCCTCGAGGAGCCGCCGTCGCGGGTCGTCTTCGTATTCGCCACGACCGAGCCGCAGAAGATCGCTCAGAGCGCCGCGCCGATCCTGTCTCGACTGCAGCGGTTCGATTTCCGCCGCATCGGGCCGCATGCCATCGTGGAGCGCCTGCGCCAGGTGCTCGCCGCCGAGGGGCTCCAGGCCGAGGACGACGCTCTACACCTTCTGGCGCAGAGCGCCGACGGCGGGATGCGCGACGGGCTCTCGCTGCTCGACCAGGTGCTCTCCTTCGGTGAGGGGCCCGTCACCGCCCAGCGCGTGCGGGAAGTCCTCGGCCTCATCCCTGATGATCTGTATAGTGAGCTCCTCCGCCTCGTGTCCGAACGGGACGCCGGGGCGGTGTTCCCGCTGGTAGAGAAGCTGCTCGAAGCCGGGGCTGATCTGGGCGAGTTCGTGAGCGGTGCCGGAGAGACGCTGCGCGCCGTGCTGCTCGTCGGGGTGGGGGGCGAGCCCGAGGGACTGACCGACGGACTCCAGACTCAGGTGCGACGCTACGCGCCCCAGCTGCCGCCGCCGGATGTCGTGCGGCTGCTGACGGTGCTCGGCGAAATGGAAGAGCAGATCCGTCGCAGTGGGAACCCTCGTCTGGCGGTGGAAGTGCTGCTGCTGCGGTGGGCGATGATGGATCGCACGATCGAGCTCCAGGAAGTCATCAGGAGGTTGGACCAGGGGACTGGGGACAGGGGAATGGGGCAAGGGACAGCGATGCCGCCTCAAGCCCCGTCGTCGCCGCCGCGATTGCGCGATGCTGGGCCGGCACGGGCTGCCCCAGTCCCGATTCCCCAGTCCCCAGTCCCCCCCGAAAAGGGCCCGCTGACGCTCGACCGGCTTCGCGCGCTGTGGCCCACCATCGTCGCGCACGCGCGGGCGACGAGCCCTATGTTCGGGACGCTGCTCGCCGGGACCGAGGTGGCCGCGGTGGAGGGCGACACCGTGACGCTGCGGCCGCCGGACCAGGCCCCCGGCCAGGCGGAAGGGATTGCCCATAAGCGCGACGCGGTGGCAAAGCTCGTTGGCGAGTACGTGAGCGGGAAGGCTCGGATCAAAGTCTCGGGAGCTGGGAGCGGGGAACGGGGAGCGGGGGCAGCCGTGCCGCCTGCGCCGCGGCCGAGCCGGCTCACCGAAGAGCGGGTCAAGGCGGACCGACTGCTGGTGCTGCGGACGAAGGACCCGACGCTCAACGCGGCGGTGGACGCCCTGGACTTGGAATTACTCGAGTAGCTTGCGGCCTTTTTGGACGGGGGATAACTTTCGGCGTATGGCGGATTTATCCAGCCTGCTCCAACTCTCTCAGCAGGTCCAGGGGCGGCTGTCCGAGATACAGTCCCAGCTCGCCCAGCAGACCGTGACGGTCCAGGCGGGTGGCGGGATGGTACAGGCCACGGCGGACGGGCGCGGGCAGATCCGGGCGATCAAGATCGACCCGGAGGCCGTCCGTCAGGGTGACGTGGAACTGCTCGAGGATCTGGTGCTCGCCGCCGTGGCGGAGGCGCAGAAGCGCGCCGCCGAGCTATACCAGACCGAGGTCCGGAAGCTCACCTCGGGCCTGCCGTTTCCGTTTCAGCTGCCGTTCTAGACGGTCGTGTCGGCCATCGAAGATCTCGTCACGGAGCTGTCCAGGCTCCCCGGGATCGGACGAAAGACGGCGCAGCGGCTCACGTTTCATCTGTTGAAGCAGCCAGCGGAGAACGCCGAGCGCCTGGCGCAGGCGATCCGGCGGGTGCGCGAGCAGGTGATCGCGTGCGGGACCTGCGGCAACCTGACCGACGAAGATCCGTGCGCGATTTGCCGTGATCCCCGGCGGGACACCGCGCTGTTGTGCGTGGTGGAGGAAGCCACGGACGTTGCCGCGATCGAGCGGGCCGCACGCTTCCGGGGGCGCTACCACGTACTGGGCGGTCGGCTCTCGCCGCTCGACGGGCTCGGTCCCGAGGCGCTCCACCTGGAACGGCTGCTGGCGCGGGTCGGCAACGGGTCGGGGGTGCGCGAGGTGATCGTCGCCACCAATCCGTCCATGGAGGGGGAGGTCACGGCGACCTACCTCCAGCAGGTGCTCCGGTCCACGGGGGTGCGGGTGACGCGGATCGCGCGCGGCCTGCCCATGGGCGGCGATCTGGAGTACGCCGACGGGGTGACCATCGCGCAGGCGCTGGAGGCGCGACGCGACATGTCCGATGCCGACTGACCGGGGACACCGATGACGGGTGCGGCGAGCTGGTCGTTCAGCGAGAACGATTTCAAACAGATCCAGGCGCATCTGCAGGGGTTCCTCCGCGACTCGAGCGCCCGCTGCGCGCTGCTCGTGGACCGGACGGGCCAGCTCGTGGCGACGGTCGGCGAGACGCCCCACTTCGATCCCACGGCGTTCGCCTCCCTCACGGCCGCCGACTTCAGCGCCAACGATCAGCTCGCCAAGATGATCGGCGAGGCCGAGTTCGCGAGCCTGGTGCATCAGGGCGAGAAGGAATCGATGTACCTCGCCGACATCGCCAAGCGGGTCATCCTCGTCGTGCTGTTCGACCAGCGCGCGACGCTGGGCCTGGTCAAGCTGAAGGCCAAAGCGGTAGTGGAGAACCTGAACAAGGTCTTCGAGGAGATGTTCAATCGGGTGGGCACCGGGCCGGCCCAGCAGAAGGGCCTGCTCGAAGGGGCGGAAGACGAAATTGACAAACTCTTCGGGTAAGGGGACGCCGGCCGTATGTCGATGATCAACTACGCGTCCCGCGAGATCAACTGCAAGTTGGTCTACTACGGCCCGGGCCTGGGCGGGAAAACGACCAACCTCGAGCACATCTACGGGAAGGTCTCGCCGAACACGCGCGGGAAGATGATCTCGCTCGCCACCGAAACCGAGCGCACGCTGTTCTTCGATTTTCTCCCAGTGGACCTCGGCACCATCCGCGGCTTCAAGACCCGGTTCCACCTCTACACGGTCCCGGGCCAGGTGTACTACAACGCCAGCCGCAAGCTGATCCTCAAGGGCGTGGACGGCATCGTGTTCGTGGCCGACAGCCAGCTCGAGCGCATGGAAGCCAATGTGGAATCGATGCAGAACCTGTACGACAACATGGCCGAGTACGGCTACGACCTGACCAAGATCCCGTTCGTGATCCAGTACAACAAGCGCGACCTGCCCAACGCCGCGCCCATCAAGGATCTCCAGGCCGCCATCAATCCCGGCTGGCCGATCGAGGACGCGACGCAGCAGAAGGCGACCCCGGACGCTGCGCATCCGGGCGAGAGCCTGGTCGAGAGAGTCGGAGGCGAATGGATCGGCCGCGCCCCCTATCACGAAGCGGTCGCGGTGCGCGGCGACGGCGTGTTCGACACTCTCAAGGCGGTCAGCAAGCTAGTCCTCAAGACGCTCAGCTGACAGGCGCTCCCATGCGGTGGACCCTGCCGAACATCCTCACCCTGGCACGCATGTGCCTCACGCCCGTCATCGCCCTGCTGCCGTTTATCTCGGGGTACTGGCCCAAGGTCATCGCGTTCGTGATCTTCCTCGCCGCCGCCTTCAGCGACGTCGTGGACGGCTACTTCGCGCGCAAGTACAACCAAGTGAGTGACCTGGGCAAGCTGCTCGACCCGATCGCCGACAAATGGCTGCTGTTCGCCACGTTGGTCCCGATCTTCTGGCTGACGCGTCATCCCACCATCCTCGTCAACTACCGCATCCCCTGGTGGGGCAGCCTCCCCGTTTGGGCGTGCTTGCTGCTCGTCGGTCGCGAGTTGCTCATGACCGCCTTCCGCTTCTTCGCCAAGCGGCGCGGCGTCGTGATCCCCGCCATGGGGGCGGGCAAGCTGAAGGCGGTCGTGCAAAACGTGTTCATCGGTGCCACGATCGCCTGGTTCGCCTGGAAGGACGCGCTGGCGGCGCACCGCTGGGCAGGGCGGTTCCGTGAGTTCTGGGACCAGTTCCACGGGTACGTAGTCGCCGTCACACTCGCCGGCGCGATCGTGCTCACGGTCTATTCCCTCGTCCTCTACCTCTACCGCTATCGCGCGCTGCTCAAGGGCGGCGGGTGAACCTCGAAGTCCTCACGGTCGGCACCGAATTGCTGCTGGGGCACACCATTGATACCAACGCGGCCGAGCTGGGCCGCGCCCTGGCGGCAGCCGGGGTGCAGATCGTCCGCCGCACCACCGTACCCGACCGCGCCGCAGCTATCCGGGATGCCGTTGCGGAGGCGCTGGACCGCACCGGCGCCGTGCTCACCACCGGCGGGCTCGGCCCCACGCGTGACGACATGACCAAGAGGGTCGTGGCGGAACTGTTGCAGCGGCCGCTTGAGCTCGACCCGGTGGCGCTCGAGGCTCTGGAGGCGCGCTTCAAGCGACTCGGCCGTTGGCCCATGCCGGCCGTCAACCGATCGCAGGCCGAGGTGCCGCGCGGCGCGACGGTGCTGCCCAATCCGCGCGGCACAGCCCCGGGGCTCTGGCTAGAGGACCCAGCGGCGGACCGGCTCGTGATCATGCTCCCGGGTGTACCGTCGGAGATGCGCGGGCTGCTGGTCGAGGAGGTGCTGCCGCGCCTCATGGCCCGGCAGCAGCGGGCCGGGGGGGGAGGGGGGGGTGAAAGTGCGCAACCCCGCGTGGTGCTCTCCCGCACCCTGCGGACGACGGGCCTGCCGGAATCGGCGCTGGCGGAGCGGATCGGGCCTGAGGAGGAGGCGCTCGCCCCGCTCACGCTCGCTTATCTGCCATCGGAGACCGGCGTGGACCTGCGACTCACCGCGTGGGGGCTGGAGCGCGGCGAGGCCGAGCGCCGGCTCGCTGCGGGCCTCGAGCGCCTGCGCGGCTCGCTCGGCGCGCACTGCTACGGGGAGGAGCAGACCGACCTCGCCGCCGTCGTGCTCGAGGCGGTGCGGCGACGCCGGGGGCACCTGGCCGTCGCTGAGTCGTGCACCGGCGGGCTCCTGGGGGAGCGCCTCACGGCAGTGCCCGGCGCCTCGGACGTGTTCGTGGGGGGAGTCGTGGCCTACGCCGACCGGATCAAGAGCGAGCTGCTCGGCGTCCCCGAGGACGTCCTCGCGCAACACGGGGCGGTGTCGGAGGAGACGGTGCGCGCCATGGTCGTCGGCGCGCAGCGCGCGTTCCTCGCCGATTGCGCCGCCGCGGTCACCGGCATCGCTGGACCCGACGGCGGCACCCCCGAGAAACCGGTAGGGACCGTCTGGCTCGCCGCTGCCGCCGGCGCCAATATTCGGGTCGTGCAGCGCATTTTCCCGGGCGATCGCGGCGAGATCCGCGCCCGCGGCGCACAGGCCGGCCTAGACCTGCTGCGACGCCTGCTGCTCGAGCCCTGATGCCGCAGCTCCGCGCCCCCGACGGCACCTCGCTGCACTTCGAGGCCTACGAGCCCCCAGAGAGAACCCCCAGGTCCGCTGTGCTCTTCCTGCCTGGGTGGTCCGACCACGCCGGGCGCTGGACGTACGTTGGCGAGCGGCTGCGGCAGGCTGGCGTCGCCGCGTACCTGCTGGATGTGCGCGGGCAGGGGCGCTCGGGCGGGCGCCGCGGTCACCTGTCCCGCTTCAGCCAGCTGCTGGCCGACCTGCAAGCGTTCCGCCGCGTGGTGCGGCTGCGGACCAACGCCCCCCAGGTGCTGCTCGGCCACTCGTTCGGCGCCCTCGTCGCCCTGCGCTACCTCGAAAGCCAGCCCAGCGATGTGATCGCGGCGGCCGTGCTCGCTTCTCCCTGGCTCGGGCTCGCGGTCCCGCCGCCACGCTGGAAGCTGACGCTCGGCCGCGTGCTCCCCGACGTATGGCCGACCCTCACGCTGTCCACCGGCATCGAGCCCGATCACCTGAGTCGCGACCCGACCGTCGGCGCGGCCTACGAGGCCGATCCCCTCGTGCACCAGGTGATGACCACGGGCGCCTGGCGGGAGATCCAGTGGGCCCAGCGCGTGGTTTCCGCGGATGCAGACCGCATCGAGTCGCCCTTACTGTTCCTGCTCGCCGGCGAGGACCGCGTCGTGGACGCGCAGCTGGCCCGCGCCTTCGCCGACAGCCTCAAGAGCGAGGTACAGGTGCGGTGGTATCCCGAGATGTACCATGAGATCCTGCTCGACCCGCGGGCGGAGGAGGCCATGGACGACATGCTTCAGTTCTTGAGGGGGCGGGGGCTCTAAGCCCGAGCATCACTGGCACCTGCGGGCTTCGCACCCGCTCGACAGCGATCGAGGCCGGAGCTATCTTGTTGCAGGATAGTGATTTCCATGATTCCCGCGGAGGGGCGGCCGCCAAAACGGCGGTTACCGGCGGCACGTCAGTTGCTTGAGTAGACCAGAAATGACCAAGCACAAGCACAAGGCGGGGGAAGAGGTGCAGCCGGTCGCAGCGACGACGGAGCCACAGGCTCAGCCGGGCGAGGCAGACGGCGCCGGCACCAGCCCGGCGCTGGTCGAGCCCGCGCCCGCAGCCGTGCGGCGGCTCGAGGAGACGGTCGCCCAGCTCACCACCGAGCTGGCCGAGGCGAAGGACAAGCATCTCCGGCTCGCCGCCGAGTTCGACAACTTCCGCAAGCGGATGGTAAGGGAGCGGGCCGAGGTGTGGGGCAAGGCGCAAGCCGAGGTGGTGTCGCGCCTCGTGGACGCGCTGGACGACCTGGCGCGGTTCGCGCACGTCGATCCGGCGCAGATGGACGCCAAGGCGATCCACGACGGCGTGGATCTAGTGGAGCGCAAGATCTGGAAGGAGCTCGACCCGCTAGGCGTGAAGCGTGTGGATCAGGTGGGCGTCCAGTTCGACCCGAATCTCCACGAAGCGGTGACCACCGCTCCCGCCGACGAGCCGACGAAGGACCACACGGTGGGCGCCGTGCTGCAGGCCGGCTACCGAATCGGGAACGCGCTGCTCCGGCCCGCCAGGGTGGTCGTGCTCACCTGGCAGGGGGAGGCACAGAACAGCTGATGGCCGCGGCGCGCGATTACTACCAGATCCTCGGGGTATCGGAGACCGCCACGGTCGACGAGATCAAAAAGGCGTTCCGCCGCCTCGCTAAGCAGTATCACCCGGACCGCAACCCCGACAATGCCCAGGCAGCCGAGCGCTTCAAGGAAATCAACGAGGCGCACGACGTGCTGAGCGATCCCGAGAAGCGGAAGAAGTACGACCAACTGCGCCGCTACGGGCCGTTCGCCGGGGCCGGGACGGGTCGGCGGCAGGGGGGGGGGGGGGGCCCCCCACGGGAGATTTTGGGGCGGGCCTCGGCCCTCCCGACCTCGGCTCCCTCGGCGGGTGGGGGGCTCTGTT
>Ga0066710_100005830_pt1 | contig 11351 bp, 7 predicted proteins | sample GraSoiAngelo_159_FD_79666 | JGI IMG/M metagenome (GOLD analysis project Ga0066710, IMG submission 79666) | Grasslands soil microbial communities from the Angelo Coastal Reserve, California, USA - 14_1009_16_40cm | ecosystem: Environmental > Terrestrial > Soil > Grasslands | place: USA... | reverse complement strand
TAAGGAACTTGTTGATTACGTTCGAGGCTTCTCCAAGAAGTCCTAAATAATGTTTTCGGGTGCGCTCAGATGCAGATAGGGAGCAACCATGAATCATCCAGAAGAAATGTTTTTGGGCAAGACCGCTGATATTTCTCAAGAAGGTTGTGACGGACACCAGATTACTTCTTCCAGTCGCCGATCGTTTCTCGGACTCTTGCTTGGCGCAGGAGCTGCAGCCGTTGGTGCGCTCCTCTCAGTGCCGCTCTTTCGTTTCATGCTTCATCCACTCCTAACCGCTACCAGTTCATCTTCGTGGAAGGAAGTCGGCAGTGTGGAGGATCTCGCTTCCGTTACCTCGCCAGTCAAGAAGCTCGTAAAGATTGAGCAGCGAGATGGCTGGCGCAAGATCGTCTCGGAGAAGGCCTTGTACGTGTGCAAGGATACGACCGGCCGGCTCTATGCATTTTCCTCAGTTTGCCCGCATCTAGGATGTTCGATCGCCTGGCATGATGAGAAGAGCAATTTCGTATGCCCATGCCACAACGGGCAATTCACAGCAGACGGCAAGCTCTTGAGCGGGCCACCACCAAGAGGAATGGATCAACTGGAAATTAAGGTCGAGGGTGACATGCTTATGGTGCATTACCAGAATTTTCGGCAGCTCGTTCCGCATAAAGAAGTTATCGCCTGAACGGTGGGTGACAAGTGGCAGAGAATAGTTATGTATTTGGCAGGGAGCGTCGCTTAACCCCTCAGCCATCAGAACAAGGAACACTCAATCGCTGGATTGACCGCCGGACCAGCATGAGTGATCGCCGCAAGCACGTCGGCTCGCTTCTCCGTGCCGTACTCGATGAAGCGATCCCCGGAGGCGCCAGTCTTGCCTACGTGTTTGGGTCAGGATTGCTGTATCTCTTCTTATCGCAGGTTATCACTGGTATGTTTCTGGTGCTTTACTACGTTCCTTCCGCTGACCACGCACATACGACTGTTGCTTACATCACCAAAGAAGTGACATCGGGTTCCTTCATCCGCAGCATTCACGCTTATGGTTCAAGCGCGATTGTCATCGTCTTGCTCCTGCACGTCACTCAAACTTTTCTCTTCGGATCGTACAAGGGACGGCGAAAACTACTCTGGCTCGCTGGTTGCGTGTTATTTGCCTTGATGCTGGGGATGTCCTTCACCGGTTATCTGCTGCCGTGGGACCAGAAGGCCTTCTTTGCCACAACGGTGGGCACAAATATCCTGACTTATGTTCCATTCGTGGGGAACTCACTCAAGAGCTTGCTACGCGGCGGAACGGAGATGGGCACATTGACACTTTCCCGCTTCTTCGTCCTCCACGTGTTCCTGATTCCGGCTTTCATCTTCGCCTTTGTCGCCATCCACGTTTTCATGTTCCGCAGGGCCGGACCTGCAGGGCCGGTTCAAGGAGACCCCGAAACGCTGAAGCAATCGACGGAACCGTTTTACCCGAAACAGGTTCTCTACGATCTGGTCTTTGCTGTCCTTATTATCGCCGGTCTGGGGCTGCTGGCCCATTACGCCCCTGTAGAGCTTGGCCCGAAGGCAAACCCTGCTGACACCCAATACGTGCCGCGTCCGGAGTGGTATTACATTCCCGTTTTTCAGTGGCTGAAGTACTGGGAGAGCGGCCTTGCCGTCCTAGGTATTTTGGTTATCCCGGCGTTTGTGGCTCTGCTCTTTGTGGGTCTGCCGTTTCTTGATCGACGCCCCGAGCGCCGGCCGTGGAAGCGCCCCGTGTCAGTATCGATTTACGGTTTCGTCTTCATTGGGCTGGGCGCCCTGGGCGCTATCAGTCATCGCCATGATTTGCGCGATCTGAGCATAGCGCCTCAACTCGCAAAGCAGCGTGCGGACGTCGAAGCCTTCATGAAAAAACCGTTTGAACCCGAGTTGGCGGGACCTTCGCTCATTGCTGCCAGCGTAGCGCTCACTGACCCGGTTGCAGGTAAGGGAAAGAAAGTGTTCGACCAAGAGGGTTGTGCCGAGTGTCACGGCGAAGATTTGACGGGAACGTCGTCGGCGCCAACATTGATTGGAGTGGGAGATAAGCGCGACAGCGCAAAGCTGGAGAGCATTTTGAAGCAGCCCACAGATGCAATGACGGACGGAGGAATGACGCCCGTTGAGTTAAATGAGGAAGACCTTAAGAATTTGATTGCATTCCTTAAGGCTCTTAAGTGATTCGCGGGCAAACGGCATAAAGCGCCAATCAGAGGCTGTGCCTGGCGGACTCGAGTACGACTCTGTCAAAGGCGCGGGCTCTGGCCTTTGCGGTTCTTCCTTCTCGATTCCTAGGTGGTGCGTTCGTTTCGAGGGAACGAATGAGACGGCTCGAGATCTTCGCAATTTCATCGACAGCAGCCAGGAACGAGGCCTCATTTGCTCGCGACGGTTTGTTGAAACCGCTGATTTTTCTCACGAACTGGACAGCGGCATTATGTATCTCTTCAGTGGTGACGGGCGGATTAAAGTTGAAAAGTGTTTTGATATTCCTGCACATTTTCGTTGCACCTCTTTAATTACCGAGGATTATATGGTACTAGCGGATCTTGCCTTGCAAGAAGCGAGGCACTGTTGGGCGTAACCACACCATGGGCTTGCGGGGTCAAGTGTGATGTACGCTTGCCAATGCCGCTGCGCTTCGTTCTGCGCGCCCAGCTTTTCACAAACAAAAGCCAGGTTGTAGTGGGCGTCGGGATAGCTTGGATCCAGCCGGACGGCGTGGCGGAGGTGCAACCGTGCCGCTTCCAGTCTGCCCAGTTCTTCCAAAACGCTCCCCAGATTGAAGTGGGCTAGAGCGTTTTCAGGATCTACTCGCAGAGCGCGCCCAAAATATTCGGCCGCTTTCTTCAGATTTCCTTCCTCGTAGCAGAGCGTTCCGCAATTGAGCAAGGCGTCGAGCTTTTGAGGGTCGATGCACAAAGCATGATCATAGGCATCGATCGCTTGGGCCCTAGTCTTTCCCTCGGCCTCGTACTCGAGTGCGGTGGCCAGCCACTCATCGGCATCGCGCCCTGCTATAACGCGCACTTTATCGCCGAGCTCGCGTGTCTCGAAATTCAATACAAACTGACCCGAGAGCGGTTCCAGGCGCGCTCCCTCGCTTTCAACAATAACGTCCTTTCCGTCGGAAAGAACACGAAGCTCGGCCAGCGGCGCGTGGAAATGGGCAAGTTTCTCACGAAGCACGGCAAGCGATCGCCGCAGACGGTTGGCGGGCACTCCATTTTCAACCAGCTGCTTTACCGTGCGCAGGCTAATCAGGTCGCGGAAATCGTAGAAGCGGTTTCCCTGCTCTTTTCGTGGAGAAACGAGGCGCAAGCGGTCCCAATAATCCAGCTGCTTCCCGGTCAAACCCAGAATGCGCTGGACATCCTGTGAGCTGAATCTGTCCTTGGCGCCCATCAGAGATTAGCTGGCAGCCTTTTTCCCTGCCTTCTTCTCTACGGAAGGAACTGGCTGCAACGCCCGAGCTGGGGGTCTCTTGCCCACCCCGGCCGTGGCGGCTGGACCCTGCTTTTCCGCAAGGCTCTTCTTGAGAGCTTCCATCAAATCAATCACCGGAGCCATATGCGGCTGGGCGACTTCGGTCACTTCCTGGCCTTTGAGTTTGGCAGCGATCATCCCCCGCACATTCTCTTGATACTCGTCCCGGTATTTCTGCGGCTCGAAAGGCGCCGCAAGACTTTCAATGAGTTGTCGCGCGAGCTTCTTTTCCTGTTCTTTCACTTCGATCTTGTCGGTCGGAACAGCCTCCGCGGGGCGAATCTCATTGGAATAGAACATTGTGTGCAGCGTCATACCCTTAGTCCCTGGCCGGACAATCACGATGTGTTCACGCTGGTGCATGGTGAGCTTGGCGATGGCTCCGTGGCCGGACTCTTCCATGGCCTTCATAAGCAGTTGATAAGCCTTCACCCCGGCGTCCTCCGGCGTGATGTAGTAGGAGGAATCGAAGTAGAGCGGATCCATCTCATCCAGCTTCACGAACTCCAGAATCTCCATCACGCGCGCCGAGGAAGGCTCGATCTTGTCGAGCTCCTCTTCATTGAACAGAACGTATTGGTCCTTTTCGTATTCGTAGCCCTTCACAATTTCGGACCGTTCCACGTTGCGATTGCAAACGGGACAAAACAAGGGCTGCTTGAGACGCGAATGGCATTCTTTGTGGAGCTGGTTGAAACTGATTCGTTCACCGCGCGCCGCGGCAAACATGCGGACGGGCATCGAAATCAGGCCAAAGGTGAGGTGGCCTTTCCAGACGGTCGTGGCCATACGGACACTCCTTCGACAACGGGTCCGGAACTGCGGACGAGCTTTTAGATTAGCCGCCCAACCACGCGGGAAGCAAGATGAATCCTGGGCCGGTTACTTTATCAGTCAGCTTAATGTTAAATTGGGTTAACCGGGCAGGCCTGGGGGCCTCGGAAAGGTCTGAGATAGAATGCCATCATGGCCAAGCTCGAAGAATACCGACGAAAACGCCGCTTCGACCGGACGCCCGAGCCAGCCGGCGAGCCCGAACCTGTCGGCGGTAAGGCCCAGGAGCGGCCCTCCCCGGCCGCCAAACGCACACGCCTGCCAAAGCCGAAACTGCCACAGTTGGAAGTCCGCCCCGGGGCCGAGCACGGCGACACGTTCGTGGTTCAAAAACACCGGGCAACGCGGCTACACTACGATTTCCGGCTGGCGATCGATGGGACGTTGAAGTCGTGGGCCGTACCCAAGGGACCTTCCCAGAGCCACGCCGACAAGCGGCTGGCGGTGCAAACGGAAGATCATCCGCTGGACTACGCCAACTTCGAAGGGAAAATTCCTGAAGGCAATTATGGCGCGGGAACGGTAATGGTATGGGACCGCGGGACCTTTCATGTGGAGGGCAATCTTGGCGCACTGAAGCAATTGGAAAAGGGAGAAATCAAGTTCAGCTTGAACGGGGAGAAATTGCGGGGCAGCTTTGTTCTGGTGAAACTGAAACGGAGCGAAAAAGGCAACGAATGGTTGATGATCAAGCACAAGGACGCCGCCGAAGATTCCGCTTGGAACATCGACGAGCACGACAGTTCCGTCCTTACGGGACGCACGCTCGAACAGATTAAGGAGGAGCTGCCACCCAAACGCAAGCCAAGAGCAATTCACGCAGCTGAGTTGCAAGGTGCTCGCAAGAGCACAATGCCGTCTCGCGTGGAACCCATGCTGGCCACGCTTACGGATCGCCCCTTTTCCGACCCCCACTGGCTCTTTGAGATCAAATGGGACGGCGTGCGCGCTCTAGCTCGAATCGAGAGCGGTACTTTGACGCTTCGCTCTCGCACCGGCGTAGACATCGCCAAGCGCTATCCCGAACTGGCCTTTCTTCCTGATGCCTTGGCCGCCCGCCAGGCTATCCTTGACGGAGAGATCGTCGCCTTGGATCCCCAAGGTCACAGCGACTTCGAGCGCTTGCAGGAGCGCATGCACGTGCGTGCCCCCAGCGAGAGCATGCTCGCGCAGATACCGGTCGTTTACTTTGTCTTCGACCTTCTCTACTGCGACGGATACGACCTTCGCGAGGCTCCGCTCCTCGATCGCAAGCAGCTCCTGCATGGCTTGCTTCACACGTCCCCCCGGGTTCGTTATGCCGACCATCAGTTGGAACAGGGAAAAGAGTTGTTCGCGCTGGCGGAACAAAATGGCTTGGAAGGGATCGTGGCAAAGCGGGCGGACAGCCCGTACGTTTCCGATCGAAGCCCCTACTGGGTGAAGCTGAAGATCACCAAGACAGTAGACGCCGTCATCGGCGGCTGGACCGAATCTCGCACCTCCTCTCTTCCCTTTGGCTCACTCCTATTGGGCTTGTATCAAGGCAAAAAGCTTCGATTCATCGGGCATGTTGGCAGCGGATTTGACGCGAAAAAGCTGAAAGAATTGAGCAGCAAGTTGAAAGAACTGGCAGCTCCCGCTTGCCCGTTCGACACCGTGCCCGAAGCCAATGAAAAGCCATCCTGGGTCTCTCCCACTCTGGTCGCGCGCGTCAAATTCAGCGGATGGACACAAGAGCATTCCTTGCGTCACCCTGTTTTCCTCGCGCTCCGCGAGGATGCGCGTCCGACAGATTGCCAATGGGAGAACGAGGTTGCCACTGCCGCACCTGCCCCAGCCGTAGTTCGCGCGCCCGAGGTCGTCGGCCACGTGCTCAACACAACAACCCAGATCGAAGCCGAGTTGTTCAAGGGGCGCTCAGAGACCATCACCATTGAACTCGACGGCAAACGGCTGCGGCTGAGCAATTTGAACAAAGTCTACTTTCCCGAGTCGGGCCACACGAAACGGAATCTACTGGCCTACTACTACCGCATGGCCGATTTTATCTTGCCCTTTCTCGGCGACCGGGCTTTGGTTTTGCGTCGCTATCCGGACGGAATCAAGGGCCAATCTTTCTTTCAAAAAGACTTGCGCGAGGGGATCCCGGAATGGTTCACAACCGTGCCCCTCGATTCCGAAAAGCGTGGAGAAGAAATTCACTACGCGACCGCCAACGATCGCGCTTCCCTGCTGTTTTTGACCGGCCTCGGTTGCATCGACCACAATCCCTGGTCCAGTCGCTTTGCCGATCTGGAGCATCCTGACTACTTCTTCTTCGACCTCGATCCTTCCGAGGGCACGAATTTCTCCGTCGTAATCACGATCGCTCGAGCTCTCCATGAAAAGTTGGAGGCATTGCGCTTGGTGAGCTTCCTGAAAACTTCTGGTGCCACAGGAATCCATCTGTACATCCCCGTCGAGAGCGTCTATACGTACGAACAGTTGCGAACCTTCGCCGAGATCGTCGCTCGCACCGTAACCGCCGAACATTCGAATCTAGTAACTAACGAACGGTCCGTCGCACGCCGGCCTGCCGGTCGTGTCCTGATCGACGTCCAGCAGAATGCTCTTGGCCGCCCGCTGGCCGCCCCTTACGCCGCCCGAGCTTTCCCTCAAGCACCGGTTTCCGCTCCCCTGTTACCCCGCGAATTACGTTCCAGCTTGCGCCCCGAGACTTTGAATATAAAGACCGTCTTTGAGCGTTTAGAAGAGAAGGGTGATCTCTGGAGCGATTTCTGGACGAGACGCCAAAGACTAGAACAAGCCATCGAACTTCTCAGCGACCGTATGCCGCCCAGAACCAAGAAGGCGCCTTGACCGCAAAGCGCGCCTTTGCCTTTCCCGAGCAAGGTGGTTAAATGCCAGGGCACGGAGGTGCACCCATTCCTAGCGCAGGCCGGCTTCTTGTTGGGACTTCTGGATACTCTTATAAACAGTGGAAGGGGAGTTTTTACCCCGAGAAACTTCCGGACCGCGAAATGCTCTCCTTCTACGCTAAGCAGTTCTCCACGGTCGAAATCAATCACAGTTTCTATCGCATGCCGACGGAGAACTTGCTCCTGCAGTGGGCGAAAACTGTTCCTGAAGGCTTTCGCTTCGCCTTGAAGGCCAACCAGCAAATCACCCACATTCAAAGACTCCGCAACTGCGAAAGCACTCTGAAACGTTTCCTGGAAGTCGTCAGCGTTCTAAACGACGGCGACCACCTGGGCCCCATCCTCGTTCAACTTCCGCCCAACTTCAAATTTGATCGTCCCCTGCTGGAAGACTTTCTTGCCCTTCGCCCGCCCGCCTTCCTTTTCGCCTTCGAAGTCCGCCATCCGTCTTGGTACACCGACGAAACGTATTCCGTTCTTCGTCAGCGCAAGACGGCGCTTTGCCTGTCTGAGACCGACAAGCAAACACCTCCCGATGTGCTTACGGCCGACTTCACCTACGCCCGCTTGCGCCTTGAAAACTACACCCCGAAGCAAATCACAGCGTGGAGAAAACACTTCGACTCCTGCCTTGGCCAGGGCTTGGATGTATACGCCTATTTCAAGCACGAAGACGCCGGCAAAGCGCCAGCCTACGCTCGCCAGCTACTAGGAAAGCCGCGCTGATCGTAGATCCTCAATCGCGTTCGTGGAAATAGCGGGCCGCTCCGGGAGCGCTGGCTCCGGAATCGCCATTGGCAGCGTCCCACGTTTTGCGATCGATGGCCAGGACGGCATCCAATTTTCTCTGCGAGAGTGATTTATTCACCGCAGGCAGTTCCTTGGTTACAAAGGCCTCGAATTCGCCAGCCACGTCATCCAGCTCTTTCTTCAGCGAATCGATGCGCGCAGTCTGATAGTCGGTTGGACGGCCTTCATAGATCAAAATGGCTCCGTAGAGTTGCGTCGTTTTTTCACGGATTCGCTCCTCACCGGTGATGGCGCCACCTTCCGTCGTGGCCACGATCTTCTTTCGCATGGCTTCCACTTTGCCCGCGAGTTCCTGCAGCCGCTTGCTGAAGACTGGGTCTCCTTTCAGTTTCGCGCCGCGCTCCATGAGCGCATCGTGTACGCCGTTAATACGGTCAACATCGAAGCTCATCTCTCCGAGCAGACGGTAAGCGCGCATCGCTGCATCGAATTCCAGCTTGCGGTCTTCCATCGTGAACTTAGCGCGCGGATCAAGTTCCAGGACAAGCTGCGTGGTGTAGGTCTCTTTGCCGCGCGTCATCTTCACCGTGTAGGTACCCGGTAAAACTCTGGGGCCTTGGGTGGCTTCAAACGCAGCCGTAGCCGCGGGCGGAACGTGGGGCGCCTTAAGCCGCATGGGCCATTCCACGCGGCTGATGCCGCGGCGGCTGTTCGGAGGGAGCGTGTCCACCAGCTTGCCCTGCGAATCGAAAATCTCCAGTTTCATTTTCCCAAAAATGTGACGTTTGCTCTGATAGTAGGTAATCAAAGCCGCGTCCGGAGGATTGGGTCCAGTGAACACCGCGCTTCCTTCCGCCCAGCCGCCATTCCCAGGGAGCCGCTGCTGCGCGGGCTTGGCCTGCAGGAAAACCGCCTCTTGCGCCATAACTTCGGGGGACAGTTTACGCAACGTCGTGATGTCGTCCACGATCCAGATGCCGCGGCCATGCGTGGCGATTACCAGATCCGATTCGCGCGGGTGCACCACGATATCCCGGACAGCCACCATGGGGAATTCGTGACCTTTGTACTGCGCCCAGTGTTTGCCGCTATCCAGTGAAATCCAGAGACCGAATTCGGTTCCCAGGAAGAGTAGATGGGGCGCTACCGTGTCTTCCTTGATGACATGCGCGTAACCACGCACACCGCTGTCAGCGGCCACGATGGGCGTCCAGGTCTTCCCGTAGTCCGTCGTCTTGTAGACGTGAGGATCCATGTCTCCAAACGTATGCCGATCGAACGTTGCATAAGCCGTGCCCGCGTCATGGAGGCTGGCTTCCACCCACGAAACCCATGAGGCTTTCGGCAGATTCGGAACATTGCCGACAACGTTGGTCCAGGACTTGGCGCCATCTCGCGTCAATTGGAGATTCCCGTCATCGGTTCCAACCCATATAGTTTGACGATCGCGGGGCGACTCGCTGATCGAGTAGATCGTCGTGTGCATTTCGGCGTAGGAATTGTCGACAGTAACGCCGCCGGATTCTTCCTGTTTTTGCTTTTCAGGATCATTGGTGGTGAGATCCGGCGAGATGCGGTCCCACGATTGACCGTGGTCGCGGGAGCGGAAAAGGAATTGCGCGCCGATGTAAATCGTGCCCTTCTCATTGGGGCTCATGTGGATCGGAGTGTTCCAGTTGAAACGCAGCTTCCCTTCCCCGTAATTGGGTTGCGGCTTAATGAGCCGTGCGTCAAGCGTAAATCGATTCACCCGGCCAATCTCGCCGCCCTGTGATTCGGCGTAAACGTAGTTCGCATCGGCGGGATCCGGAAATACCCAGAACCCATCCCCGCCAAAAATATTTTCCCAGCGGCCGTTGGTAATCCCGCCCGGATACTGCGAGTCGCCAATCCACACGCTGTTGTCCTGCAGCCCGCCGAAAACGTGATAGGGATCGGCGTTGTCCGCGCTCACGTGATAGAACTGCGAGATCGGAAGGTTATTGCCCTTCCACCAAGTATTGCCGCCATCATACGAATACCAAACGCCTCCGTCGTCGCCGACGATGACATGATCGGTATTGTCAGGATTTACCCACACATCGTGGAAATCGCCGTGTGCGCCGTTCCCGATTCCGCTGAAACTTCTACCGCCATCTTCGCTCATGATCAATGTAAGGTCCGGCTTGTAAACTTTGTTCTCGTTTTTCGGATCGACGATCAAGTTAGCGAAGTAAAACGGCCGCCAGACCATCCAATTGCTGCGGTCCCGCTCTTCCCATGTTTTGCCGCCATCATCGGAGCGGAACAGAGCGCTGCGCGTCGATTCGATCATGGCGTACACAACATTTGGTTTTGATGGCGCGATCGTGACGGCAATGCGCCCCCAGGGTTTCGCCGGCAGCCCTTTCGTGCTCTTCTCATCCAGCTCGTTCCAGGTCGTTCCACCATCCGTGGTCTGGAAAAAACCGCTGTCGCTGGGCGCAGTGGCATTCTCGCCGCCCGAACGGAACGTCCAGCCCTTCCGGCGAAAGTCCCACATGCCTGCGAAAAGAACCTTCGGGTCTTGCGGATTCATGGAAATCATCGAGCATCCGGTCGAGAGATTCGCGCCTTTGAGAATCTTGCTCCAGCTCTTGCCGCCGTCGCTAGTTCTGTAGACGCCGCGATCCTCGCTGTCGCTCCACAATTTCCCCGGCACACAAACGTAAACCGTGTTGCTGTTCTTCGGATCGATGATAATTTTCGCAATGCGCTCGGAATTCGCCAGGCCCATGTTGGTCCAGCTGTCGCCGCCATCCGTCGACTTGTAGATTCCATTGCCGATCGACGCACTGTTGCGCGTCCAGGCTTCGCCCGTGCCGGCCCAAATCGTTTTCGGCGCTTGCGGATCAATGGCGACCGCGCCAATGGATTGCGCGGGCTCCTTGTCGAAAACGGGCTTGAACGTCGTGCCGCCGTTCGAAGATTTCCAGATGCCCCCGCTGGCCGCTCCAACGTAGACGGTAAGCCGGCCGCCCTCTTTTACGGCCGCAATCGCGGCCACGCGCCCGCTCATGGCGGCGGAGCCGATGTTCCGCGCACCGAGACCGGAAATCGCGTCCGAATCGAATTTGGTATCTTGCGCGGACGCGGGACCGGCAAAAATGATCGACGCGAGACAGACCATCATCACAGCAGGAAAGCGGATTGACTTGCGCATATTGCGGGATTCCTTAGCAATAGAATAGAAGCAACGGCTCTTGGGTGCTGTTCCATTCATGGATATTCGTGCGGCGGAGAATCACTTTCCGGCCGACGGCGCCTTCGTCTCCGGTTTGGAGACCGGCATTGAGAAATGTGCGTCTTCCAGCGGTATGTTTTGTTCGATTTTTTCCACCGATATCTGTG
>Ga0066710_100005829_pt1 | contig 11352 bp, 12 predicted proteins | sample GraSoiAngelo_159_FD_79666 | JGI IMG/M metagenome (GOLD analysis project Ga0066710, IMG submission 79666) | Grasslands soil microbial communities from the Angelo Coastal Reserve, California, USA - 14_1009_16_40cm | ecosystem: Environmental > Terrestrial > Soil > Grasslands | place: USA... | reverse complement strand
GGCTCCGTGCCGGCATCGTAGAGCTTCGCAGCTCGATAAGTGAGGAGCTCTGCGGCGTCGATCCGCCAGCTCATCTCCGCAATGTCGCTCCAGACCAACTCCTTGCAACCGAGCTTCTCGCCGAATGCCTCGCGACGCTGCGCATGCGCCGTGGCGATATCGAACGCACTTCGCGCGACGCCGAGCGCCGATCCACCGAGAATGATCCGTTCGAAGTTGAACATCTCCGCCATCACGCGCATGCCACCGTTCGTTGTGCCGAGCAGATGGTCCGCCGGCACCCGGCAATTCTCGAACGCGACTTCGCCGACGACGCAACCGCGGCGTCCCATGAACGTGTAGCGGCGCGGAAACGACAATCCCGCCGTGCCGCTCGGAACGACGACGGCGCTTAAACCTTTGCCCGCCGGCAACGCCGGATCGGTAACGCCGTAGACGATGTAGACGTCGGCAACGCCCGCATTCGAGATGTAGCGCTTGTTGCCGCTCAGAACCCATTCGTTGCGAGGCGCATCGAATTGGATCCGCGTCGCGAGCCGCGACGTGTCTGATCCGGCGTCGTGCTCGGTAACACATATCGCGCCCACCGCGCGTCCGTCGACGATGTCCGCAAGATAGCGGTCGCGCACGGGAGCGGTTGCGTGCCGGTGCAACGGATATGCGCACGAGAGCGCGGTTGCAATCGTCGTCTCGAAAGCGTAATTGATCGCGCTCGCTTCTTCGGACAAGATCGTCGCATGAGTGAGGCCCGGTTTGGTGAGCGGCCCACGATAGAGATCGCGAAACATGAGGCGCAGGTAGCCGGCGCTGCCCAGTGCCGCCACGACGGACTGGATCGCGCTCCAGTCGTCGCGGTCCTCGATGTCCGCCGCGCGTGGCGCGAGCTCGCGTGCAAGGAACGCACCGACTTCCTCGCGGAAGGCGCGGTCTTCGGCATCGAGAATGAAATCGCGTAGGGTCAGACTCGACTTTCCAAATCGTTAGCGGGCGAGTGGAGTGCGCCGGAAAGTCGAGTCTGACCCTATTTGCCGCCGCGCGATCCGCTCGATCTCACGTTGAACCAACGGAAGGTTGGCATCGCGGACGGTCGGCAGCAGGTAACGCGCGCGGCGGACCTCGGCGAAGTCGATGCGTGCTCGCACAAGGTCTTCGCCCTCGCCCGTCGCTTGCGCGAGCGTGCGACCGAACGGATCGACAATGCGGGATCCGCCCCAAAACGTGAGCTCGCCTTCCCGGCCAACGCGATTCGCCATCGCGATGGGCAAACCGTAGGTCAGCGCGTAGAAGCGCAAATTGATGTCCCAGCCGCCTGGATTATCGAAGTCCGCACCGACTGCTTCGATCGCCGAGCTGATCGGCGCGAGCACCACCGTCGTACCTTGGATGGCCGCGAGATGCACAAGCGCGGGGTTCCACAGGTCGGCACAGATCATGACGCTCGCACGCCAGTCGGTTGCCAAATCGAATGTGTCCACGCAACGGCCGGCCGCGAAATGCTTGCCGTCCTCGAGTCGCCCGTACGTCGCCAGGTTGATCTTGCGATGCACGGCCAGAATCGCGCTATCGCGCACGGCGATCGCAGCGTTATAGAACTGAGCGGCGGATCCTTCCTCGATCAGGCCGAACACCGTGCACATCGCACCCGATGCATGAGCGATCTCGGCAATGACGGGATTGTCGCGGCGAAGCGCGAGCGACAGCGTATCCGGCCCTGCCGCGTGTCCGGTCAGCGACAGCTCGGGAAACACCAGCACGTCGACGCCCGCGGTGCGCGCAGCGTCGATGACGTCGAGGTGTTTACGGCGATTGGCCGCGACGTCGCCCAGGACCGACGCGATCTGCGCGACCGCGACGGTGAAATTCTGCGCCGGCGACGTCACACCAATCCTTGCTCCTTGAGGAATGTCTTTGCCACATCCTCGACCGTTTTCTTGTCGACGTCGACGCTGGCGTTGAGCCGTGCCATCGTCGCGTCGTCCAGTTTGGCCGACAGCGCGTTCAAGTATTCCACGAGCTTCGGATTGGCGTCGAGCACCTGCTTTCGCACGACCGGTGTCAGCGCGTAGTTGGGAAAGAAGCCCTTGTCATCCTTCAGCACGACGAAGTTGAATGCCGGGATCCGGCCGTCCGTCGCAAAGACCAGCCCGACGTCGACCTGCTTCTCCTTCAGCGCCTGATAAACGAGCCCGGTATCCATGCGCTTCACGCTCTCGCGCGGAAACTCGAAGCCGTACGCTTGCTCGAGCGGCTTCAACCCGTCGGGCCGCGCGTAGAACTCCGCGTTGCTCGCAAACGTGAGCTTCGCGCCGCCCTTCACTTTTGCCGCGAGGTCACTGATGCTGACGATCCCCTGTTTCTTCGCGTCGTCCTGGTTCATCGCCAGCGAGTAGGTGTTATTCGCCTTCGAGGGGTTGAGCCACACGAGGCCTTTGGCGGCATCGAGATCTTTCACTTTCGCATACGTGTCCGCGGCCGACATCCGGTCGTTGATCTTGTTGTACGTGATGAGCGACGTGCCGGTGTATTCCCAGTAAACGTCGATCTGGCCGTTTTCCTGCGCTTGCCGCAGTACCGCGCTGCCCATGCCGGCCTTGACGTCGACCTTGAAGCCCTTCGCCTGCAGGAGCTGCGCGGTCATCTGCGACATGATCTGCTGTTCGGTGAAGTTCTTGCCGCCGACGACGATGTTCTGCGCCGTTACAGGCGATGTGACGTTCACCAGCAACGCCCCCGCGACGAACGCGAGAATCCGAGTCATCTTCATTTTTTCCGCCTCCTATGATTACGTTCTGCCACTACGTTACACGCCAGAGATCGAAGTTCTCTCATCGTAGCGGATTGACACCCCGTGGAACGACCCAATACGCCAATGCACCAACGGCGTAATCGACGAGTACCGCAAGAAGCGCGGTCGGAATCGCGCCTGCGAGCATCATGCTCGGCTCGTTGAGGTCGATGCCGGTAAAGATCAGCTCGCCCAGGCCACCTCCTCCGATCAGGAACGCGAGCGGCGCCGTACCGACGTTCACCGCCAGCGCGGTCCGAATCCCGGCAAACATGACGAACAACGCGTTCGGAAGCTCGACGCCCGACAGAATCTGTAAAGGCCGCATGCCCATCCCTGTCGCCGCCTCGATGAAATGCGCCGGTACGCCCAGCATGCCCGCGTAGGTATTGCGTACGATCGGCAGCAGCGAGGCGGCCCACAAGCCGAAGATCGCGGGAACGACGCCGATACCGAGAAAGGTCATCGCGAGCGCGAGCACGGCGAGAGTCGGAATCGTGCTGCCGAGGTTCAACGCCTGCATGATCGTCTCGGCGGCGCGGCGCATTCCCGGCCGGCTGAGCCACAAGCCGAGTGGTACGCCCACGGCGATGGCAAGACCACCGGAGATCGCCACCAGCTTGATGTGTTGCTGCGTGAGGAAGACGATATCGCCGCGGTACTTGCCGATGGAATCGATCAGGCCGTTGCGTTGCGCGATGATGCCGAGCGAAAACGCCACGATGAGCGCAATCGCCATGGACCACCGTCCCGACATGACCGCGCGGATGGCCATTCAGTGCGGCACGGCGTCGGGGGCGCGGTAGGTTTCGCCGAGGAGCCGCGTGATGCCTCGCTGCGTGACGCAGCCGACGAACACGCCGTTGCGATCGACGCACGCGAGCCAGCGGATGTCGTGCATGAACATCGTCGAAACCGCCGCACGCAAATCTTCGTCGAGACGAACGGTCGCCGGCAGCGGTGCGCAATGCTCGCCGACCGCGCCGGAGCGATCGCGGACAATGTCGACGTCGACGTAGCCGCGCGGACGACCTTCGGTATCGACGATCACCATGAATTCCTGGCCGTGCTCGTTCATCAGCGCCACAGTGTGCTCAACCTGATCATCACCGGAAACCCGCAACGACGACGCTTGCAGCACATCGCCTACCCTGACGAGGCGCAGGCGCTTCAGCGTGCGGTCGCTGCCGACGAAATCGGCGATGAAGCTGTTGCCCGGGTGCGCGAGGATGTTGTCCGGGCTGTCGAACTGCTCGAGCTTGCCCGCGCGGAAAATCGCGACTTTGTCCGCCATCTTCACCGCCTCGTCGATGTCGTGACTCACGAACATCACGGTTTTTCGCAAGCGGTGATGCATTTTCAGGAACTCGTCCTGGATCACTTCGCGGTTGATCGGATCGATGGCGCCGAACGGCTCGTCCATCAGCAGCACCGGCGGATCGGCCGCCAGCGCGCGCGCCACGCCGACGCGCTGCTGCTGGCCGCCCGAGAGCTCCTTCGGGTAGCGCTTGAGAAAGAGCGCGGGATCGAGGTTGATCGTCGCGAGGAGCTCGCTCGCCCGCGTGCGCGCCTTAGCGAGGTCCCATCCCAGGAGCTTCGGCACCACGCAGATGTTCTCTTCCACTGTCATGTTGGGGAAGAGACCGATCTGCTGAATCACATAGCCGATCGTTCGGCGCAGTTCGACGGGATCGTATCGGTCCGTATCCTTGCCGTTGATGAAGATCTTGCCCGACGTGGGTTCTATCAGCCGGTTGATCATCTTGAGCGTCGTCGTCTTGCCGCAGCCGGATGGCCCCAGCAGTACGCAGATCTCACCGTCGGCGACTTCCATCGTAATACGGTCCGCAGCGACCACGGTGCCCGCCGGCGTTTCGAACGCCTTCGTCAAGTTCTCGAGCTTGATCATGCCGCCAATTTTCCTTCGACGACGCGGCGAACACGAAACCGCGCGTGACGGATGCCTTTCGGCGTCAACTGGTGTTGCGCCCAGAGCAGCAGATAGTCGGCGGCAATCGCCAGCAGGCTGACGGCGAGCGCGCCCGTGATCAGCTGCCGGGGGTCGGTCTGCGAGATGCCGCGGCTGATGAAAGCGCCCAGCCCGCCTGCGCCGATGTACGTCGCGATTGCGGTGATGCCGATGTTGATCACGACAGCGATGCGAACGCCCGCCATGATCACGGGAACCGCCAGCGGAATTTCAACTTGCCGCAAGCGCTCGAGCGCCGACATGCCCATGCCGCGCGCGGCTTCGCGCAGCGCCGGATCGACGTTGCTGATCGCCGTATACGTGTTGCGGATGATCGGCAGTTGCGAATAGAGCAGCACGGCAATCACCGCCGGCAGGTAGCCGATCCCCTGGCCGATCAACGAGAGCACCGGAATCATGACGCCGAACAATGCAATCGACGGAATCGTCATGATCATCGCGGCGGTGTAGAGGACGATGTCGGCCGCGCGCTTGTTCTGCGTGATTGCGATCCCGATCGGCACGCCGGTAATGACCGCAAGGCTCACGGCGACGCCGACGATCGAGATGTGCTCAATCGTCCGCTGGCCGATGGCCGGCAGGTTGTCCAGGATGAACTTGAGCGTCTCCATTCGTGCGAGTGAAGGATAAACGGTCCCGTCGGCGGGAAATGTTCCAGATGCGACATCGGCTGGCCCCCGTCGGACAGCGCGGCCAGGAAATGCGCCTCCTGGAGTTAGGAGGGAATGCAGCGTTTGCGATGTCGCGACCGCGACAAATTGTGTCGCATGCCGACGCGTCGCATTCGTTGGAAGGTGCGATATTGGGTTCGATTAACTCCACGACGGGATTTCGCCATGACCGCACCGAAGCCGCATGCCACGCTTATGCAACGACTCGGCGCTGGACCGGTCATCTGCGCCGAAGGCTATGTCTTCGAGCTCGAGCGGCGCGGTTACCTGCAGGCCGGCGCATTCGTACCGGAAGTCGTGCTTGAGCATCCCGAGGCAGTGACGCAGCTCCATCGCGACTTCGTTCATGCGGGCTCGGACGTCGTCGAAGCGCTCACCTATTACGCCCACCGCGAGAAGCTGCGCATCATCGGACGCGAGCAGGATCTCGAGCCGATCAACCGCCGCGCGCTCGATCTCGCCAAATCCGTCGCGCACGAGAGCGGCGCGCTCTTCGCCGGCGACATCTGCAATACGAATGTCTACGATCCTGCGGATCCCGCTTCGCACAAGGCCGTGCGCGCGATGTTCGAGGAGCAGGTCGGCTGGGCAGTCGATGCCGGCGTCGATTTCGTGATCGGCGAAACGTTCAGCTACGCCCAGGAAGCACTGATCGCGCTCGACGTCATCAAAAGAGCCAAGCAGGTTGCCGTCATCACGCTGGCGATGCACCAGGCTGATGTGACGCGCGAAAATTGGAGTGTCGCCGATGCCTGCAAGCGCATCGCCGATGCCGGCGCCGACGTCGTGGGCCTCAATTGCATCCGCGGTCCGGCGACGATGATGCCGCTGCTGCGCGAGATTCGCGCGACGGTGACGACGCACTTGGCTGCGCTGCCCGTTCCATTTCGCACGACCGAGCACGAGCCTTCGTTCCAATCGTTACGCGATTCGAAGTGGAACGGTGCGCCGGGCTGGCGGCCGTTTCCCGTTGCGCTCGATCCCTTCACCTGCAACCGCTTTGAGATCGCCGAGTTCGGCCGTCAAGCGGCGGAGCTCGACATCCGTTACCTCGGCGTGTGCTGCGGCGCAGGCCCGCATCATGTTCGCGCGTTGGCCGAAGCCGTCGGCAAGCACCCACCCGCCAGCAAATATTCGCCCGACATGTCGAAGCATGCGTTCCTCGGTTCGCACGAGCGCATCCGGCAAGTACAGAAGGACTACGCCGACAAGCTTTGACGGAGCGGCCACGCCGTCACTGATGATCGTCAATGACGTCGTGACCGCGATGCCGGAGCACGCGTCCCCAGCAGCGCGGCACGCTCGTCGCTTGGTCGGTGGCCGTACAGGGTGCGGTAGCAGCGGCTGAAATGGGACGCCGATGCGAATCCGCACGCCACGGCTACGTCGAGGATCGGCTTCGCCGTCTGCAAAAGCATCGAGCGGGCACGATCGAGGCGGAGCTTGAGATAGTAGCGGCTCGGACTCACGCGCAGGTACTTGGCGAACAGTCGCTCGAGCTGACGTGCGGACAGCTCGACATCCGTGGCAATGTCGTGCACCGGCCGGGGGTCCTCATTCGTTGTTTCCATCATGCTGATCGCGGCAATCAGCTTATTGTTCGCGACGCCCACCCGGTTCTGCACCGCCATGCGCTGCGAGTCGTGCGCGCCGCGGATCCGCGGATGGATGAACTGCTCGGACACGTCGTTCGCCAGTGCGCGACCATCGCGCTCCGTGATGAGATGCAACATCATGTCGAGCCCCGTGGTGCCGCCGGAGCATGTGTGCCGGTTGCCGTCAACGACGAAAATATCGGTGGTCGTGCGGACGCGCGGAAACTGCTCGGCGAACGCCGCCAGGCTTTCCCAGTGCAGCGCGCAGCGGCGGCCATCGAGCAGACCCGCGCGGGCGAGCACGTACGCGCCCAAACTGATTGCACCGAGTGCCGTGCCCGACCGGGCGAGGCCGCGCAGCCATTTGGACACAGCGGCATCGCCGGGATTCGCGTCGCGTGTCCCGGCGCAGACAAGGAGCAGATCGACCGCTGGTTCGTCGTCGATTGCGCCATGTACATTGATGTCGATGCCATTGCTTGCCCGTACCGGCGCGCCATCGCGCGAATAGAGCTGCCAGTCGAAGAGCTTTTCCCCGCGAAGGCGATTGGCCGCACGCAACGGTTCGATCGCCGACGCGAATGCCATCATCGGAAACTCGGGCACAAGGTAGAACCCGACGACGTAAGGCGGTAACCGCGTCTGCGGTGTCGGCCGCGTCACCGGCTCACGAGCCTTGCGAGACTTGGCGGTCCCGGCTGAATGCGGCGGACGCCTGCCGCGCGACTGTCCGCTCACGCGCGGCGAATCGGAATGGCGGTGTCCACGTCGTAGTAGTCGCCTTTGCTTTCGACGTAGATTTGCACGACCGTTCGAAGACCCGTCGGCGCATCGAGCGTGCCCGCAGCGATCGAGATCGTGTCCCGGCCAGTCCCATCCCAGAACAGCGTTCCGCCGCATTCACCGCAAAAGCCGCGCCGCGCGATGCCGGAGGATCGATACCATTTGAGACCGCGCGATTCGATCAGGTGAAACTCATCCCTTGCCGCCGCGGTATATGCGCCGATGTGCCCATGCGACTTGCGGCACATTTTGCAGTGACACACGACGGCGTCACGCAAAGGACCGGTCACTTCATAACGGACTGCGCCGCACAGGCAACTTCCGGTGAAGCGGGTCGAGGTCAACATCTCCGCAAGTTTATCTCAGGGACTCGACCGCGCCGCCTGCACCTCTGCAATCACCTCGGCAGCGCGTCCTTCATACCGGGGCGAAAAATGGAACGGCTTGACCGTCTTCGCGCGTACGGTGCGCGCAATGCGACCGGCCTGGCCTGCCGTAAGGTGATTCTTGCGAGCCCCGTGCTCGGCATCCTCATCGAGAAACACGCTTTCGATGAAGAGCACATCGACATCTTCGAGCAACGCCGAAAGTACTTTTACGTTCGCTTCGGTGTTGCGGAGATCGGTGACGTATCCGATGCGCTGGCCAGGAGCTATGTCGAGGATCAGATGGCAGAGCTCGTCGACCGTTCCTGCCATCGCGTGTTCACCATCGCGGTCACGCCATTGCACGTCGATGGGCGTTGTGCCGGACGCGCCGGTCAAAACCGCGTGCTTCAGCTCGCGCAGCCATGGACCGACACCAACGCCGAGCGCTTCGAGGCGATCCTTCGCGACGTTGACGTGCGCCTTCTCTTCGATCGCGTAAGAGAGGCAGGGGATGTCGTGATCGACGAAGCGGCCACGAACGCGGAACGTCGCCTCATCGTGCACGATGTCACCCGACCACTCGAAAGACGCGTTCGCTTCACGCTTGAACCGTGTCCGACTCGAGAAACGCGCGCGCCGTCCGCGACCGTCGGTGCCGATCTCGCACACATCGAGCACCAACTCGTCGTAGCGGTGCACGACATTCCACGTGTACGCATGCAGCTTATGCTCGACTTGCGCGACGAAATCCGGTCCTCCGAACAGCATCAAACCGGCCTTGCGCCCAAGCACCACGCGCAACAAATGATCGAACCCGGCGAAGTGATCCATGTGCGTATGCGTGACGAAGACATGCGAGACACGCATCAGCTTTCGCGGAGGAAGCACCGTAATATCGCCGAGGTCGAACAGCAACGCTCGACGCTCATCGCGAAAATCGACATACAAACCCGGGTCGCCGAACGTATCGTTGACGAGACGAGGTTCAAAAAGGCAGCGCATCGGTCGTCAAGCCGGCGCGGCGCTGCCGGCCGCGCCCCGTTGCGCCCAGCTATTTCGTGCGCGGATTGTTCTTGTAGAAATCCAAGTACTCTTTTTGGTCAATCTTTCCGTCCTTGTTCGTGTCGGCATCGCTGAACTTGGTCAAAAGCCGCGGCTCCATCATCGCTTCCGCCTTGTCGAGGGCGCCATCGTGGTTCTTGTCGAGCTTCGCGAACTCCGCCGCGTCATCATCGCCTTTGCGTGCAGGGGCGGTCGTTGCCGGCGTGCTCGGTGTTGCGCTCTTCATCGTGCTCGGCGGCGTAGTAGGCGTCGTGCTTTGCGCGCCGGCTGGCAACGCCAATGAAAGCATTGCGGCGCCCGCCAGTGACAGAACCACTGCCGAACGTGTCCAAAACCTTGTGCTAGTCATGGTGTATTCCTCATGAGTGATTAGACGGCCGAAGATTTGCAGCCATCCCAAAGACATGAATCAAGTCGCGTGCCAGGGCCTAGGATGATAAATAGGATTGAAATCGGCGAAAAAGACTGCAGAATCGCCGACGATCCAGTCGCCCGCCTCAAGAAGAGGCCGGTGATATTGTAACTATTGCAGGCCGGCCGATCAGAATGGTCACAATTCGGCTCGACGTGCCCGGATCGAGAAACGTAGATTCACGCGGTCTTGCACCTGAAGTGCGCCGCCGAGAAGCGACAGCGGGTTGATCGCAAAATCGCTTTGGTCGAAGGCTAGACGCCCGGTCACGCTCAACTCATCGGCACTCATTTCGACGTCGGCGGCAATGCGGATGTTGCGCGTCACGCCATTCAACGTGATCGCGACGTCCAGATAACGGTTGGCATCGATGCCCGCGACCGTAACGAGTGCGAAAGGATGTTCCTCGGCGTGGAGCACCCGCCCGAGCATGTTCGCGCGTGTGGCTGAAATGGCGGCTTCGGAGATTTGCGTATCGAAACCCGCAGCGCTGCGGAGGTCAGGCTCGTCCACAACCAGGCGATCCAGCTTGACGTACAGATCTGCGCGAGCATCTTTTGGCGCCGCGATGCCCTGAACATCATGGCTTACGACCACGTGGTCGTGCCCGGCTTGAGCGATTGGTCCGCCGCGGAGTACTTCGATCACGACGAGTGAGCGTTTGGCATCGACGCGAAAAATGGGCTCGCCGCGCTCCGCGGCGCGTTGATAATAAGCGTCGGGAAATCCGGCGGGTCGCTGTTCTTCGCGCGCTGTCGGCTGCACAACGGGTGGCGCGCAAGCGGACACCCATCCCACGATCAAAGCAAGCGTGATGAATAGCCAACGTCTGTCACGCATTTTGCAAGCGCGAGAGCTTCCCGCGGGTCAGCCGTTGGTCATGCGGCCAAGGACGGTTTGAATCGTGCGAACGTCGGTCAAAATCGCATCTCCGATAAACGCAATGCTTGCAAGTGCGCGATCGCCGGCGTCTGCATGACCCGCACCACACGCATCCGTCACCATAATGGGGATATAACCGAGATCGCTACCATGGCCAATCGTGGGCTCGATACCGATTTCGGTTGCAACGCCCGCGATGATGAATGAGTTGATGCTGCAGTCGCGAAGGGCGATGTCGAGCGGCGTCCCCTCGAATGCCGACATCGTGATCTTGTCGAAAACCACTTCAGTTGGAAGCGGATTCAGATCCGGCACCAACTGAAATCCAGGCGAGTCGCGCAGAAACCACGGCGTTACCTCGGCGGCCGTTTTAACTTTTTGCCACGCCATCGCCTGACGCAGTTGGAAAACGCCGGCCGTTTCCTTCGGCAACGACATGTGGCGCATGAAAAACACGCGCAATCCTGCCGCACGTGAAGCTTCGAGGACCCGCTTTACTTGCGCGACAATCTCCGGGCCGTTTTTCATCTGTCGGATGATGCCGACTTGCATGTCATAGACCAGTAGCGCGGTGCGTTGGCGGTTGCACGCTTCCCCGAGGTTCTGCGGAATCTCCAGACTGTATGCAGGTTCCACGGCATTACCTCCCTTACAGCAGCGGACTTTTCTCGAATAACGCGACGCCGTAGCGCGGGAGATGGACGAGTCCCACATCCGGCTAGCAGTTCGTTGAAATTAACACTGACTCGAAGCGCTTGGTCGTTGCGATGAAATTTTCATTGAGTAATCGACTGCGAGGAGGGG
>Ga0066710_100005828_pt1 | contig 11352 bp, 10 predicted proteins | sample GraSoiAngelo_159_FD_79666 | JGI IMG/M metagenome (GOLD analysis project Ga0066710, IMG submission 79666) | Grasslands soil microbial communities from the Angelo Coastal Reserve, California, USA - 14_1009_16_40cm | ecosystem: Environmental > Terrestrial > Soil > Grasslands | place: USA... | reverse complement strand
TTCGTTGCGCGCCATATCATAGACCCCGTAGGGGATGGCCTTGCCGATCGCGTCGCCGGGAAAATCGTGCACGCGGACCGGCCGCCCACAACCGACGCGCCCGCTCATCGAGCAAGGGCTCCATGACGACGAACTTGCCGACGATGATGGCTTCCACGTCCGTGTTGCGCTTCACCGTACAGGTCTTAGTACGCGCCCCTGTACACTGGCAAGCTAATTCGTGTCAGGAGCCTTACGTACTGAATTCTCAAGTAAGGTAACATTTCCATATCGAAGCATAAAGCGTAGTGCGCCGAGCACCCTAACACCGAGCACCTAGCACCAGCACCGAGCACTTGGCACCAGCACCGAGCACTTTAGCGCTAGCACCAAGCACTTAGCACCAGCACCAAGCACTTAGCACCCTAGCACCCAGCACCAGGTACCTTTAGTGGAGTTTATGTATTCGGTCACCAAACGCATCGACTTCTGCTACGGCCACCGCCTGCTCGACTACGACGGCATCTGCAAGCATCCGCATGGCCACAACGCCGTCGCGGAGATCGAAGTGCAGACCGGGCGGCTCGACAACCGGAACATGGTCTGCGACTTCAGCGACATCAAGCGGATCATCAAGGGCTGGATCGACCGGGAGCTCGATCACAAGATGCTCTTGCGGCGCGACGATCCGCTCGTGAAGCCGCTCCAGCAGCTGGGGGAACCGATCTACCTGCTCGACAGCAATCCCACCGTCGAGCGCATTGCCCGCGAGATCTTCGACTACGCGGCCAGCCAGCACCTGGCAGTCGTGCGCGTGCGGGTGTGGGAGACGCCGACCTCATTTGCGGAGTACGCGGAAGGCGAGGCGGACCGTCCCTGAACACGTCACCTGTCCAGGCTTCCCAGGTTTCGGAGCGGATGACGCGACTTCGGTTGATCGTGTTCGATCTTGACGGCACGCTCGTCGACTCGCGGCGCGACCTGGCCGAGTCGGCCAACACGATGCTGGCCGAATGCGGCTGTGCGCCGCACGCCGAGGAGGCGATCGGCCGGATGGTGGGCGACGGCGCGGCCACGCTCGTGGCCAGGGCGTTTGCCGCGTCGAACTGTCCCCAGCCCGCCGACGCCCTCGAACGGTTCCTGACCGTCTACACGAGCCGATTGCTTCGGTTCACCAGGCCCTATCCTGGTGTGCCGGACGTGCTCGCGCAGCTCGAATCTCGTGTGGCGATGGCGGTGCTGACGAACAAGCCGCGGGCGGCAACCGATGCCATTCTCGAGGGGCTGGGTCTGGCGCGCTTCTTCGGAGCGTGTGTGGTCGGAGGTGACGGCCCGTTTCCGCGAAAGCCCGATGCGGCGGGACTGGTTCATCTGATGAGTGAGGCCGGGGCCGCACCGAGCGAGACGCTGCTCGTTGGCGATTCGCCGGTCGATCTGCGAACGGCCCGGGCAGCCGGCGTGCCGGTCTGTCTGGCGCGGTACGGGTTCGGGTACCTCGGCTTTGGAGTCGAGAAGCTGGCGCCAGTCGACTGGGCGATCGATCAGCCCGCCGACCTGCTCCGTGTCTTGTGAGATTGGGATAGCATGGCCTCCGATCACTCACCGAGACCAGACATGTGTCGACAGCTTGTACGCGTGGTCGGCGTGGTGGCCTGCATGGCGGTCTCGTGGACTGCGCTGGCGCAGTATGGCCATCCGTTGAAGGGTTCGTGGAGCGGCGACTGGGGCACGAGCAAAGAGAACCGCACGCGCGTGCTGGTCGACCTGCAGTGGGACGGGAAAGACATCACCGGTACGATCAACCCGGGCTCCGACAACGTCCGTCTCACGAAGGCGACGCTCGATCCCGCGGACTGGACGGTTCACCTCGAGGCCGACGCCAAGGACGCATCCGGGAACGTCACTCGTTACGTCATCGACGGAAAGTTGGAGAACCTGGGCTCCTTTTATCGCGTCATCACGGGAACCTGGCAGCAGGGCGCGCGGAAGGGCGCCTTCAAGCTCACACGCAATTAGTCGCGCACGCCACCAGCGCCGTTACCGCTGCCCCTGGCAGATGGGCACGACGCAGATGGATTCTATCGTGCGGTTGGGCGGGGGGACCTGCAGTCCCCGTTCGGCCATGAGCTTGCGAATGAGCGAGGCGGTTTCCGGCCGCGGAATGGCGGATTGAACGCCGGTCCGCACGAGGCCGTCCGCATAGTCCACCGCCTGCCAGGTATGACCCGCCAGAACCGATACGACCGTGTCAGTGTCTCGGCTGCCCTTGTCGTAGGTCTCGAGGCGCGCACCACGATCGACGAGCAACTGCACGACTCCGCTCCGGCCCTTGAGCGCGGCGCCCATCAAGGCCGTGCGACCGTCGTGGTTCGCCGCGTTCGGATCCAGTCCCAGACCGAGCAGCCATCCGACGACCTCCAGATTCTCCTTCGCGGATCGCTCGTAGGTGACCCCTTCCACCCAGCCGATGCCCGACGCAACCGTGAGTGCCGCGTCGCCATAGTCGGTCGTGATGGTGGGATCGGCCCCGTACTTCAGCAGGAGCTTCATCAGCTCCATATCGCTCGACTGCGCGGCTCGGACGAACGGCGTCGCGCCGGATTCGAAGAACCACTGCATCGTGAAGATTGTCCGACTCAAGGTATCGTCGCGGACGCGGACGTTCGGGTTCGCTCCGCGCTCCAGCAGGATCTTGATGAACTCCAGGTGGTCCATGTCCGCCCGCGGTACCGGATAGTCGCCGCCCTCGATATTGCGGTTGTCGGTCGCGAGATAGAGCGGGGTCCAGCCGCCCTTGTTGGCCAGGTTGACATTGGCGCCCAGTCCGATCAACTGAACGGCCAGCTTGTAGTGTCTGTTGTTGGCCGCCGTCAGCAGCGGCGTCCAGCCGTACTCGGTTGGCTGGTTGACCGCAGCGCCCCCCTCGATCAAGAGGCGCGCCGACTCGGCATCGCCTTCCCGCGCCGCAAACACCAGCGCCGTCAACCCGCCGCCGCCCGAGCCCACCAGTCCAGCGACAACGACGTTGTTGTCCGCGTCCACTTGATCCACGAGGGGCTTGGCACCCGCCGACGTTCGTGGACCGGTGGTCGGGTTGACACCACGTCCTCCCGTCTTGACGCCAATTGACCGCTCGTATTCCAGCTGCTCCTGATAGGTCCTGCCGGCGGCGGCCGCGGCCAGGCGGCGCTTCTGGGCCGCCTCGACGTTGCCGGCGAGCACTCGATCGGCCATGTAATTTCTGGGACGTCCTGCCGGACCCGAGCGCGCGCCGACATCGGCACCGCCCTCGATCAGCGCCTTCGTGGCGGATGGATGTCTTTGCTCGGCAGCCCACATGAGCGCCGTGGTGCCGCGAACGCCTTCTGCGGCGTTCACGTCGGCGCCGGCGGCAAGGAGCGCTCTGATCGCGGCGGGGCTGCCGTTCCGGGCTGCGTACATGAGGGTCGTCTCCCCATTCGGGCCCCGCTCCTTCGCGTCGGCGCCCGCCCTCAACAGCGTGTCAATCATCGGGGCGTTGCCGTACAGCGACGCCATGGCCAAAGGGGTGATGCCCGTACGATTGGCGGCCTTGACGTTTGCACCGGCGCGAATCAGGAGGTCGGCAACCTCGAGGTCGTCGTGGTACACCGCCCAATGAAGCGCCGTGGCACCGTCGGCTTGCGACGTGCGCACATCCGCCTTGTGTCGCAGCAATGCGCGCAGGGCGACCTTGTCGCGTTTCATCACGGCGTCTGCCACATCGCTCGGTCCGGCGCCGGCTGGGAAGCTGGCGGCGCTTCCGCCGATCAGCATGGCGACACAAGCGGAGATTCGCCGGGCCGTGGTGACTGTCCGACTCATGATTTCCCGCTACAGGTTCTCGAGCGTTCCCGTGCTGTCGCCCTGGCTTTCCTGGCGAATCCCGAAGAACTCTAGCAGCGTCAGCAAAAGGCTTCCGGTCGGAACCGACTTCCGCGGATACGCAAGATGTCGTCCACCTTGCAGACGCCCGTTGGCGCCGCCCACGAGCACGTGCGGCACATCGAAATGGTGATGCTGGTTGGAGTTACCCATGTTGGACCCGTACAGGATCAGCGAGTGATCGAGCAGCGTGCCGTCGCCATCCGACGTGGACTTGAGTTTTTCGGCCAGATAGGCCAGCGTCGAGACGTGATACCGATTCAGCCTGGCGTATGCGCGGATCTGGACCGGGTCCTCCTGATGATGCGACCCGCCGTGGAAGCTCACGCTGGTGCCACCATCTGGGAAGAGCTCGCTCTTCGGGAAGGGGTATACCCTGCTCGTCAGGTCGCGGGCGCCGAGCAGCGTCACGACACGCGTGACGTCGGCGCGCAACGCCAGAGCGATGAGGTCGGAATGCAGCTTGACGTGATCGTCGAATTGCTCCGGGATACCCGGCGGGAGATCGAGTGTGGGTACGTTGGTCGAGGCGTTCGACGCGATCTGAATGCGTCGCTCGATTTCGCGGATCTCGTCCGTGTACTGCGTGACCGTTCTGCGGTCGTCGGCGCCGAGACCCGCGCGCAGGCTGTCCAGCTCGCCACGAAGGGAGTCGAGAATGCTTCGGCTCTGCTTCATCCGAGCGGCCCGTTCCTCCGCCGTTCGCCCGCTGCCGAAGAGCCGCTCGAACGCGACCTGCGGGTTGAGCTCCATGGGAAGCGGACTGGTGGAGGTGAGTGACTGGCCTGGCTCGGTGGACGACCGCTCAACCCACGATATCGAGTTGGTGTAGGCGCAGCTGTAGCCCTCGCCGCAGTTGCTCGAGCTCGAGTTCGGATCCTCGACGGCCAGCTGCAGCGACGGGAGGAGTGTGTCCTGCCCAATCTGCCGCGCGATCTTTTGATCGATCGTCGCGCTCCCGACGGTTGCATCCGAGCCGGCGGTCTTCTTCGGTTTGATCCCGGTGAGGAACGCCGCCGCCACCCAGTGATCGGAGCCGGTTGTTCCTTCCGGAGGCTCGGCGGACTTCGACCACAGGCCCGTCAGGACGACCGTCTGATCCTTGACCCTGCGGAGCGGCTCCATGATGTACGGCAGCTGCTCGGGCAAGGGCCCTTCAACTGCCGGCTCCCAATACCCTGGCGCCATCCCATGCGGATAGAAGATGGCGACGAAGCGGCTCTTCGGCCGGGCCGCCGTCTGCGCCAGCAGCGTCGCGGCAGGCACCATGGCATCGAGCAATGGCAGGGCGAGTGTCACGCCCGCCCCTCGCAGGACGGTCCGCCGCGGGATGTGCCGCTTTGCTACGAACATGGAACACACTCCTACCGCGAAGCTCCGTCATTCCTCGCGACCGCCGGGTCCACACTCATATTCATCTGAAAGGGCCTGCTCTTGACAATGGCCAGAACCAGGGCCGAAAAACGGTTGTCCCGAGCAGCCCCCGCTCGCACGATCGAACGGACCTCGGGCATGTCCTGGTACTCGACGCCACGACCGAGCGCGTAGGTCAAGAGCTTCTCGGCAACAACCGCGACGAACTGACTCGAATATCCCGCGAGCCACCGGCGCAGCGCCACCGGGCCGTCTATGCGCGTGCTGTCGAAGACCTCGGTCGACGCATCGATCCGCGCGCCTTCGTCGTCGGTGCGCCACGCCGCGATAGCGTCGAAGTTCTCGAGCGCGAAACCAATCGGGTCCATCAGCCGGTGGCACTGCGCGCAGTCGGCGCGTACCCGGTGCTGCAGCATCTTCTGACGCATCGTCTGATCCGGCGCGTTGCCGGTGGCATCGTTCGAGCGCGGCTTGAGTGGTGGTACGTTGGGTGGCGGGTCCGGCGGGCTCATGCCGAGAATGTTCGTCATGATCCACTTGCCGCGGGTCACCGGTGAGGTGCGGTCCGGCTTGGACGTTGTGGTCAGGATGGCGCCCTTGCCGAGCAGTCCTCGCCTTGCGTCGAGGTCGTCACCGAGGGTGACGCGGCGAAACTGGCTGCCGTAGATAAACGGGATGCCGTAATGTCGGGCCAGGCGCTCGTTGACGAACGTGTAGCCGGCCGTCAAGAGCTCCGAGACGTCGCGGTCCTCGCGAATGACGCTCTCGAAGAGCAACTCCACTTCCCGCCGCATCGCCTGCCGCAGCGGGTCGTCGAAGTCGGGGTAGAGCATCGGCAGCGGTCCCACGCTCTCGAGACCTCGCAGGTTGAGCCACTGGCCGGCGAAGTTCGCCGCGAGCGCCGCCGAGCGCGGATCGCGCAACATCCGTCGAACCTGCTCCTCCAGGGCGGAGGGATCCCTCAATTGCTTCCGGCCCGCGAGCCTGATCAGCTCATCGTCGGGGCTGCTGCTCCAGAGGAAGAACGAGAGACGCGACGCCAGGTCGTTGTCGCTGACGGAGTAGCTGTCACCGGGTTTGAGATCGGCCGGCTCCTTCTCGATGCGGTACAGGAACTGGGGCGACGCGAGGATCCGCGCGAGCATCATCTCGATCCCCTGATCGAACGTCGCGTTCGTCCGGCCTGCGTGGTAGAAATCCATCAGCATGCCGATCTCTGCCGCCGTGGCGGGTCGTCGGAAGGCGCGAGTGGCGAGGTTGGCGGCGATTCTCCGGGCGCATGCCGGCTCGCCTGCGCTGTTCATCGGGCGACACACGAGGATCTTGCGCCGGCTCGGAGAATCCTGGGCCGGCCGCGCGTTGTGGGGTCCTTCGATCCGCACCGTGCCGACGTGCGGGAAGAAGGTGTATCCGGGCGTCGGGCCGGTCTGAACCGTGGATCGGGCGAAGTGCTGATCCAGGTCGAGGACCGGCGCCAGGTTCGTCTGGAGAAACGTGACGCCCAACGTGTGCTGACCTGCCGAGGCCGCAAATCGGACGCGCATCGGTTTGCCGTCACGTCCGCCGAAGAAGGCTTCGGGTCCGGCCTGTCCGCTTCGGGTCTCGGCGGTGCGGCGCCCCCGGCAGTTCGCGGCAGGTGCACGGCCGCCGCCCTGCCAGTCCATCAGCGCCAATCGCTCGCGGTCCAGGCTGATTTCCAACTGCTCGCAGGGGATGGAGCCGAACCCGGCGGGGGTCATGTTGTCCCCGAAGATCGGCGTGACCGTGACGGTGTAGTCGCCATCTGAGGGAAACAGGTGCTTCACGAGCATCCCGCCGCGCGTGCCGAAGGGAAGACCCTCGATGTAATAGTCCTGCGACGTATCCTCCGGGGCCCGGTACACGGCCAGCGTCGGCTGCTCCGCGGCGCCAAGCGCGAGGCGGCTGATCTTCTCCGCCGCCGACACGTACGCCTCCACGAGCGTGGAGGAAATTCCAAGCGTTCCAGCGATGTTGTCGAAGCCGTGTGTGGAGTCGTCTGACGGTAGGTACTTCGACGCAGTGATCTCGAGATCGAGCAGATCGCGGACGACGTTTGCGTACTCGGTGCGATTTAGTCGGTGAAGGCCCGGCGGTGGCAGGTGCGGTGCCGCGGTGCGGTCGAGCTCGTTCTCCAGCCAGCCGATGAGCGATGCGTACGCGCCCGCACCCGGTCGCGGCGCACCGGGCGGCGGCATCATGCCTGCCCGGAGCTTCCGCACGACCTTTTCCCACACCAGGGCGTGCTGGCCGACCTCGGCGAGGTCGAGCACGTCGAGCGCCAGCCCGGCCGTCTTCAGCCGCACGTTGTGGCACGGGACGCAGTACTGATTGAGGACGGCGCGCGATGGCGAGGCAGACGACGATCGCGAGGAAGAGGGCGATGGGGCCGGAGGTTGCTGCTGTGCGGCGGGCCGGGTGCCGGCCGCCAGCGTGGTAACGACGGCCAACGCGAACGCCGCGAGCGCCTGACGATTCACGTCCTACGGCTTTCTTCGAAAAATCGGCTCCCCGAAATCATCCGTCAGCCTCAGGAGAAACTGGTTGTTCTCCTGACAGATGTACTCCTTGAGCTCGTCCTTGGCGTCCCACTGGACATCCCATGCGGCGGTGAACGGCTTGGTGTACGCGCCCGGATCGTCGATGGTGGCCTCGAAATGAAGCGTGTTCTTGTTGGGACGCGTGAACCGCTCGATCACATGGAGAAGATCCGTGTGCGGATGGCCGAAGTAGTCCAGCCACGTGCCCTCGTTGAAACCGACGGTGTCAACAACAAGCGTGTCCCTTTCCCAGTGGCCGATGGAGTGACCGAGATACGTGGGATTGAGCGCGTCGCCTTGCGGGTGCCCTCGCCCATCCAGGTAGATCTCGCGCCAGATGTGAGTCGCGCCTTCGAAAATCATGAGGATGCGCTTCTGTTCGGGCAGCTGGATGATCTCCATCGGATACGGCGTCGCCATCATGCGTGGCCCACCGGGCGGCAGGCAGTAGCCTTCAGGGTCGTATTTCGACGCGTTCTTCGAGTGGTAGTCGTAGACGGCTGCCGACCAGGGCATGAACGGCACGTGCGGCTCCGATCGCGCGCCGCCCCGACGCTCGCGATCGCCGACGGCGCTGAGGGCGTCCGCGGGCGCGGCGACCGCCTCGCGTTTAACCGGCACGCCGCCAACGCTCACAATCCGGTCGGCGATATTCCTGATCCACGCCACGCGCCACACTCCCACTTCGCCCGGGACTCTGCCGAGGTTGGGAGTGCCATCCGCCAGACGAGGTGTGGGAGGCGGAGGCGCCGCATTGCCGCCGCGTTCCTGAGCCAGCGTGGTCAAAGGCTGGGCAAGGAGGGAAAACGAACTGGCGGCAACGGTCGCGAGAAGCAGGGTGGTCCGCCGCGTCCGCACGTGAGGCCTCCTCGTCTGCGCCCGAGCCTACGGTGTCTGTCCCTGACTCGACGCCGCGAACAACCGTTTTCCGGTGCTGGCCAGGATGACGGCCCGCGCGTTCGCGTTGTTGCTGCCGTCTCTGGCGCGGCTGCCCTCCACTGTCACGGTGTCGCCGACGGTCATCGATTTCCGCGTCCAGCCGCTTCGGGCGAGCGCGTTGGGGCTCCCCATCTCCATGCCCCAGCTGGTGACGTTGCCCGCCTTGTCCTTCACGTCCAGGTAGAACCAGACGTGGGGATTCATCCATTCGATCTTGGTCACGATGCCGGTGAGGTTCACCGGGCTATTGGCGTCGAACTCCGCCGCGAACGAATGGTGCGCGACAACCGGTACGACGGCCAGCGTGAGGCCAGTAACGGCGACGAGGAGCGGCACAATACGTCTCATCGGAGCCCTCCGGCGGAGATGGTACGCCCGCGATTCTCCGGCGCAACACGGCCATTGTCAATCTTTCGCCGGCCCTCGTGTCGCCGGCCCTTGCCGGATCTTCTCTTGGTGGCGGGCCGCCGGGATGGCACAATCCGTCGGGGCGCTCATCCGGACGAGGAGCTCTGACCATGAGAATTCCCCCCAATTCCGTTGCCTGCACGGCGATCGTCCTTGGCCTTGTCTGGGGCCCGTTCGTGCCGGCGCTCGCCCAGAGCGGCGGTTCGCGGAGCAAGCCCCCGACTCCGACCGGGTCGGCGCCTCGATTGCCGAACGGGAGGCCGGACTTGAACGGAGTGTGGGACCGCCCCTACGTTCCCGACATGACGAAGGACGGCACGGCCCAGAAAGGCGCGGCTCAGCTCCCGTTCACCCCCGCAGGACTCGCCGACTGGGAAGGCTACGACGCAGCCAAGGGCGACTACACCGGCAGTTGCATGCCGTTTGGGATGAGCCGCTCCATCAACTCCCCATATCCACTGCAGATTGTCCAGAACGACAAGTACGTGGCCTTGCTGTTCGAGCAGAACAGCTGGTTTCACGTCGTTCCGATCGACGGACGCTCACATCCCCCAGCCGACGAGATCGAGCCGACCTGGTTCGGCCACTCGATCGGGAAATGGGACGGCGATACCCTCGTCGTGGACACCGTGGGCTTCAACGGCTACACGAGGCTCGACACGATCGGTCACCCGCACAGCGACGCGCTGCATCTGGTTCAGACCTTCCGTCGGACCGATCAGCAGCATCTCGCGTATACCGTCACGGTCGATGACCCGAAGACCTACACGAAGCCCTGGAAGAACGAGAGGACGTTTACGCTGTCGAAGGGCGAGATCATGGAGTACTCCTGCGAGGAGAACAACAAATCGCTCTGGGAGGGACGCATCAAGCCCTGGACGCCGCCTGCGCGGAAGAAGTAGCGGGAGTTGAAGCGGCACCTCGTACTCGCCGTTTTGACGTTGTCGCTCGCCTCCGCTGAAGCGTGGGCGCAGCCGCCTGCCATCGAGCCCATCGAACCGGATCGACCGGACGTGACAAATGGAACCCACATCGTCGACGTTGGCCTTCTGCAGCTGGAGTTCGGCGCCGTGTACGGACGTCCGGTGTCTACCGAGCGGACGTTTGGCTCGCCGTTGACGGTGCGGGTGGGCCTCCTTGACTGGCTCGAAGCGCGTGTCGGCGTTGACGGCCTCACGATCGACACGATAGGTGACACGCGTGCGGCCGGCTTTGGCAATCTGCAGGTGGGCGCGAAGCTGCGGCTCTGGGCGAGCCCCGGTGGTGTGCCGGTTCTCTCCATCCTGCCTACGGTAAACCTGCCGACCTCGAACACGGGGCTCGGATCAGGCTCCGCCGACTACACCTTGGCGATGCTGACCGGTACCGATGTCGGCAGGCACGGCCACGTGGACTTCAACTACGGACTGGGCAGCATCGGGACTCAAGGTCCACATTTCGTTCAGCACCTCGTCTCGGTGTCTGCCAGTGCCGCTGTCTCAGATAACTGGAACCCGTACGCTGAAGCCTTCTGGTTCTCCCGCCAGGACCTGGACACAGGAGCCATGACGGCGGTTGACGTCGGGGCCATCTACGAGCTTGGCGCCCGATTCGCCCTCGATGGCGGGGTGCAGGTGGGAGTCGCCGGACACGCACCGGACCGCTCGGTCTTCGGTGGCCTCTCCGTGATCGTCGGTAACGTGCTCGGCAATCACGGCGTGCACGCTCGCGAGCGCCGGTCCCGCGATCTGGCGGCCCGCCGCGCGGCACATGGGTCGACGAGATAAGCAGACCATAAGGTTGTGCGCATCCATGCGGAACGGGTTCGCCTCCAGAGAAACTCGTAAGTTTGGCGGTATGATGGCTTCGTGTTGCTGAGTCAATCACGGGCCTCGGCGGTTTGCGGGTTCGTGTTCCTGGCTGCGACGTCGGTCGTGTCCGTCGCAGGCGCCCACACGCACGTGTCCCTCGGCGCGGATTCGTTTGACGATGACGTCTTTCGAACGCTGGCGGGGTCAGCGCGGGTTGTGGAGGTCCGCGCGGCGGTCGCTACTGACATCGATCAGGATGGTGACATCGACCTCGTCGCGAATACGAACACCGGCCTCGTCGTGTGGGTGAACGACGGCGCCGGCCACTTCGACACCCAGCCCCCTCGACAAGCTCCAGTCACGCACGGTGAGGAACCGGCAACGAGCTGGAGCAGCGGCGA
>Ga0066710_100005827_pt1 | contig 11352 bp, 5 predicted proteins | sample GraSoiAngelo_159_FD_79666 | JGI IMG/M metagenome (GOLD analysis project Ga0066710, IMG submission 79666) | Grasslands soil microbial communities from the Angelo Coastal Reserve, California, USA - 14_1009_16_40cm | ecosystem: Environmental > Terrestrial > Soil > Grasslands | place: USA... | reverse complement strand
CGGATTCTTTTCCTGCTCCTGGACCACTCCGGACAGCTGGTGACGCGCGACGCGCTGCGGCAAAAACTCTGGCCGGTTCATGCCTTCGGTGATTTCGACCGCACCTTCAACAATGCGATGACCAAGCTGCGATCCTCCCTCGGCGATTCGGCGGAAAGTTCGCAGTACGTCGAAACGATTACGCGCCATGGATATCGCTTTTTGGCTCCCGTGCATGACCATTACGAAGGAGCAGAAGCTGCAACTTTGTCGGACGGCTCCTCCGGTGTTGGCCACCCAAGAATTGTTTGCGGAGAAGAAGAAAATGGCGGCCGCTTCCAACGTTTTCTGACCTCCCTGGACTTGCACACGCGGTCCGGCCGGTGGCGCACGGCGCTTTTGGCCGCCGCATTGGCGTTCGTGATTTTGGCAGCGTTTACATACACAAGAATTCAGGCTTCCTCCGGTCCGGCAGGATTGGCAAACGGCAACAATTTGCGGCAGTCCGTGGCGGTTTTGGGATTCAAGAATCTTTCCGGTGAGGCACAGGATGGATGGCTATCCACCGCGTTTTCCGACTGGCTCATGACGGAACTCACAGCTGGGGAGCAAGTGCGCACGATACCGGCGGAGAGTGTCGCACGAATGAAGACGGAGCTTTCCCTGACCGATGTGGACACTCTTAGCGCGGACAGCTTGATGCGAATTCGCAAGGATCTCGGGACCGATTTTGTTGTCGTGGGTTCGTATGCGATGTTGGGCGCGAAGTCCGACGTGCAAATTCGCCTTGATGTGCGGTTGCAGAACACGCGAAACGGGGAAACAACCGGCGCTTTTTCCGAGACGGGAACGGAGACGCATCTGCTCGATCTTGTTTCCCGGGCCGGAGAGCATCTGCGCACGAAATTGGGCGTGCGCGCAGTGACCAGGGAAGAGGCGGCGGAAGTGGCGATTGCGCTGCCTTCGAAGAGTGAAACCGCAAAATTCTACTCCGAGGGACTGGTCCGGTTGCGTGCCTTTGATGCGCTCAAGGCAAGTGAGCTTTTGCAGAGCGCCATTGCCGTCGAACCCGCATATGCGCTATCTCATGCGGCCCTGGCCAAGGCCTGGGCGCAACTCGGTTATGACGAAAATGCTAGGTCTGAGGCGAAAAAAGCCTTCGATCTCTCTTCCAACTTGTCTCGTGCCGAGCGCCTCCTGGTTGAAGGGCGCTATCGCGAGACTTCCCGGGACTGGGACAAAGCCGCTGAAATCTACCGGGCGCTCTTCGAGTTTTTCCCGGACAATCTTGACTACGGACTCGCCCTCGCGAATGCCGAATACAAGGCCAATAAATGGAAGGATACGCTGACCACTATCGCGGCATTGCGTGAGCTGCCCTCGCCGCTCAGGGACGACCCTCGAATCGATTTGGCAGAGCAGGACGCGGCCCGATCGTTAGGAGACACAAAGAGGTCCGAAGCCGCGCTCGTGAGGGCCGCGGAAAAGGCTCAAGCGGCAGGAGCATCTTTGCTGCTGGCAAAGGCCCGGCTCGATCAAGCGTGGTTGTTTGAAAACCTCGGCCGGTTTTCTGAAGTTGAGGCCGCGGTGCGTGAAGCGAAGCAACTCTATGTAACCGCGAATGACCGCAGCGGGGTCGCGGAAGCGACGACGCTCGGAGCTATCGCTCTCAAGAATCAGGGAAACTACCTGGGTGCGAAAAAGGGCTATGAAGAGGTCTTGACGCTTTATCGCCAAATCGGGAACCGTACTGGCCTTGCCGCCGAGAATGACAACATCGGGGACATTCTTGTTTACCTTGGCGATCTCGATGGAGCCCGCCGCGGGTACGAAGCGGCTCTGGCAATTTATCATGAGGTTGGCGATCAAAACGGTGAGGCTCTGGCGAAGAACGGTCTCGGTGATGTGCTCTTGGTTATGGGCAAGCATCGGGAAGCAATGGAGATGTTCGAGGGCTCTTTCGAAATTTGCGGTAGGATTGGCAATCGAGGCAGGCAAGCCGGAGCCATGGCCGGCAAGGCCTGGGTGCACCGGCTACAAGGGGAACTGGCCCAAGCACTCGCGGAGGAAACGGAAGCTAGAACCATTTTTGAAGAGATTGGTGACAAGACCGAGGTAGCACACGTTGACCTGCATCTTGCCGAACTCTTCCTTGATGAAGGGAAGAGCGGGGAGTCGGCACTGTCAGCCCGGCGCGCTGCGGACGTATTTGCAAGTACGAAGGGAACGAGCGACGAGGCAGCCGCGAGCCTCCTGTTGGCTAAGACATTGCTGCTTAGCGGCCACGTCGCTGATGCGCGCAAGATTGTCGACCAGGTGGTGACCGTCGCTAGCGAGACGCACAGCCGGGAATTGGAGTTATCGGCAACGCTGACGGCTGCCCGTGTTCGTGCGGCCTCCGGGGATTCTTCGGAAGCCAGGGAGGCTCTACGGAGCCTCGACAGGGTGATCGCTGATGCGACCAAGACGAACTTCCAGGCAATCACGCTGGAGGCTCGTTTGGCGAAAGGCGAGATTGAGATGGGAAATGCCGACCCAAGCACAGGCCGCACCGATCTTGACGCGTTACAGAAGGAGGCGGCCAAAGGCGGTTTTCGGCTATTTGCCCAGAAGGCGTATGCTGCTCTGCAGCTGGGCATGAACCGGAGTTCGCGTCGGGCGGGGAATTAGAGGCCGGGCGATCCCTCGCTACGTCGGCAATAGGATCTTACAAACAGCCACCTAACCTGCCGGGCCCCGGGTGGGCCGACAATCTCCACAGCTGCGCTTGGGGAATGTCTCCTAATAAGGTTCTGTCTATCAATAGGATGCAGAAGGTTGCGCAGAGGACACGCGAGTGGCTTGACAACGCCAAGCTGCGTTCGGAAACTGCGTAACGGTTAAGTTTCTCCTTTGCGGTGAGATAGGAGCCTTGGCATGCGAGCAAAGACGTTGGCTCGACAATTTGTGTTTCCCTTGGCCTCTCTAATGGTCCTGCATATTCTTGGCACCAGAGCCGCTAGTGCGGCACCGAATCCGCCTGAGACCAAGACACGCGTCGCCATCGTCGGACTTGACCACGATCACGTTTGGGGATTGCTGAAGTACCTAGACGCTGAACCCGATGCGGAATTAGTGGCGATCGCAGAGCCTCAGCCCGGGCTCGTGAAAGAGGCGAAATCGCGGGTGCAAAACAGCGTGAAGTTTTATTCCGCGTACGTCTCCATGTTGGACGAAGTCAAGCCCGACGCCATCATCGTCACCACCTCAAACGACCGGCACCTGGAGATTCTGCGTGAGTGCGCCAAGCGCCACATCCATTATTCCGTCGAGAAGCCCATGGCGACCAACGCAGCTGACGCTCGAGAGATGGAAAGGCTGGCCAACCAGGCTGGAATCAAGCTCATGGTGAACTACTGGAACGCGTGGGTGGCGCCGAGTCATGAACTTTTTCATCGCGTGAAAGACGGACAAGTTGGTGACGTGCAGAAAATCATCGTGCAGTACGGGCACGCCGGTCCCAAGGAGATTGGCGTGTCGGAGTACTTTGCGAATTGGCTTTACGATCCGGTCAAAAATGGCGGCGGCGCAATCATGGATTTCGGATGCTACGGGGCGGAGTGGGCGCTGTGGCTGAAGGGCCGGCCAATAGGCGTGCAAGCGATCGCGCAAAAGTTGAAGGTTTCACAACACAACAAAGTGGACGACGACGCAACGATTCTTCTCGAATACCCGGACGCCACCGTGATTGTTGAGGCTTCCTGGGATTGGCCGCACAGCATGGGGCAGGTGCAGGTGTTCGGCCCGAAAGGGAGCTTGCTCGCCACCCGGAACACATTGTTTTACCGGTCCACCGAAGATCGTGGAAAATCGGGATTAGAGGGCGAGCCGGTTGCTCTCAATGCACCGCGGGGAGCGACGAGCAATCCCGTGGCGTATTTTGTGGATTGCATCCGCCACGATAAACCGATTGAGGATCCGCTTTCGACGAGGTTAAACGTGCAGGTGCTAGAGATCCTGGATGCGGCGCGGGAGTCTGCTCGAACCGGGCGGCAGCAGCAGCTTCGCTGAAGTCCCCGCAGCATGGGGCAATGAATGGGCCTGCGTCACCCGCGTTTATCACAAGCCACCATCTCATCGAGAGCCATCCCAGGACTAAGATTTATGTGTCTACTTATGCCATGACGTCGACGTCTGAAATAAGCGCCGTCAAAGCTCTCTCCGGCGAAATCCAGAACTACACCAAGCTTCCAGTCACTCTACCTGGCATCGTTCAGCGCGACTTTTGCCTCCCATGGCCGAAAGAACGGCCTCAAGCCATCGCAAGTTCAAGTCATCCATAAGAGGGAAAGCGTCAAAGCGTCAGAAAGACGCCCTTTTTACCACAAAAGTGTTCAGGTAAGGGACCTCCTTCCGACGTAGCAGGCATAGCGAGCAAGAGTGCACAGCAACATTGGTTGCTGTATAGGAACCACCAAAAAATCTGCGGCATACTAAATCTCCAGGGCTGCATAGTGCCGGAGCAGGTCTCTCCGCAACTTGTGGAAACGAGAGAACTGCAAGAACCGGAGTAGAAGAAAAAATTCTTGCGGCGTTCTCCGCGTGTTCTTTTCGCGTCTGACGCCTTGGGTTCGTTGAGCCTGACGCCAATTTAGGCACATCTGGGAACATAACCCCTACGACCCGATCGACCGCACGCCGCTGCGAGTCCGGAATTGCATGCACGAAGATGTTGAGAGTTGTTTCTATATCTGAGTGGCGCAGAATTGCTTGGGCGGTTTTTATAGATTCGCCTGAGTCCCCGGAACAAACTCGAGGAGTTTCTCTGGGTCACCACCCAATTTTGCTTGGGTTTGACACGTTTCAAGAATATCTGGTTAACTGCCAAGTCGCCATGATCGGAAACGGAGCCTTGCCGTGCATTCTCGTCGAAAATTTCTGACGCAGTCCGGCGTTCTGGCTGCGGGCGCATTGGGCACACCTGTTCTCCCGGCACGTGAGAAAACATCGGACTTCACCGCACGGGAGACTGTAAGCCTATGCGGCCAATGGTGGTTTCGGACTGATTCTGGAAATGTTGGTAAGGAGCAGCGTTGGTACGGAAGCGATCAGTCCATCGTTGCGTCGCGAAAAGTGCATGTGCCGCATACTTGGCAAGTTGAACCGGCTTCGGTTGACTATCGAGGTGTCGCCTGGTATCGGCGGACCTTTGACGCGCCAAGTGAATGGCAAGACTCGGCGATCCGAATCGAATTTGAGGCCGTCTTCCATACAGCCACAGTCTGGATAAATGGGAAACTGGCCGGAGAGCATGTGAGGAAAGGCTACACGGCGTTCGTGCTTGATATCACTCATCTGCTCCGCTGGGGAAGTTCCAACATGATCGCCGTGTGCGTTGATAACGCATTCAATAGCAACATGCTGCCTCGGGGACGTTCCAGTGACTGGGCGCACGACGGTGGTATCTATCGGCCGGTGCAACTGCTCATTACACCGAAAACTTTTGTGGAGCGCGTTGACGTCGAAGCTTGTCCCGATCTTGCCAGCGGAGATGGAAAGCTTGCAGTCACCGCTTATATCCGGAATACAGGTTTGATATCGTGGACGGGGCGGGCTTCTTTCCGAGCTATCGACGATGAGACTGGACTTACAGCGCTGACGAGTTCAGATACCCAGGGCTTCTCCATTAAGAGCGGTGGAACCCAGACACGAAAACTTGAAGCGACGCTGCCGAAGGCGAAGTTGTGGCATTTCGATCAACCGAATCTCTATCGGCTTATTTTTTCAATAGCAAACGGACAAGAGACGCATCAACTGACAGCTACCTTTGGGTTCCGGAAATTTGAGGCTAAGGGCAGCGGGTTTTATTTGAACGGCGAGCGCGTGCGGCTGATGGGCGTCGAGCGCATGGCCGGGAGCAATCCAGAATTTGGAATGTCGGAACCGAGCGAATGGATCACGCACGATCACGACGACTTGAAACATCTGAATTGCGTCTTTACGCGAGTTCATTGGCCTCAGGATAAGAGAGTTCTCGACTACTGCGACCGGCACGGCATTTTAATGCAAAGCGAAATTCCGGCCTGGGGCTACGACACATTTGCCGGCATGGGAGCCGAGCCTGATACCGATATCATGGAAAATGGATTGGAACAGTTGAGGGAGATGATCGCGCGCGACCGCAACCACCCCTCGGTGGCGGTCTGGGGCCTTTGCAATGAAATTGGCGGGCAAAACCCTCCGGCATATCAATTCGCGAAACGTATGTTTGAGGAAGCAAAGAGGCTGGATCCCAATCGGCTTTGTTCCTATGCTTCAAACTCCTTGGGCCAGACTCCAATACGTGATGTAGCTGGATTGATGGACTTCATTGAAACAAATGAATATTTCGGAAGCTGGGCTCCGGGGTCTCCAGAAGCAGGGGCCAAGCATTTGGATGACCTTCACGCCGCATTTCCCAGTAAGCCTGTGGTCATTTCCGAGTACGGATACTGCGCTTGTACTGAAGACCGACCCGAAGGTGACGAGCGTAGGATCGAAATTCTGCGCTCCCACGACGCGGCCATTCGCTCGAAGGATTTCGTGGCCGGCGCCATTTTCTTCTGCTACAACGACTATCGCACGCACGTCGGTGATCGTGGCGTGGGTGCGCTGAAGCAACGTGTTCACGGTGTTGTGGATCTTTGCGGCGCGCAAAAGACTTCTTACGAAGTGTTGCGCGGGGAATCGAGCCCTGTCGAATCGTTCACTGTGGAAAACCATTTGAACGCCTTCAAGTTGCGGCTAAAAATCCGGCATGATGTCCCGATGTACACTCTTCGGGGATATAAGCTGGGGGGAACTTTCTATGGCGAAGGGGACATCCCTGTCGAGCGACAAGAGACAGAACTGACTGAAATCGCTCCCGGTGCAGAAATCACAGGCAATCTCTCATTTAGCCAATCCGGCGTACCACAGCGTGTCAAATTCGATGTTTTGCGACCCACTGGTTTTTCGGCCAGTTCCTGGAACTGGAGACCTTGAGTCACCTTTAGCGGATTAAGGTAGCTGATTATGTGGAGACTCTTCGTTGGGTTTATCTGCTTTTTCCCCCTGCCGCTGCACGCTGCGCAGCGTGACAATCTTTCAGCCTGGTTCGTTGATTCGCTGGTCAAGGTGTTTCCCGACAGCCCGGCGGCAACACCAAGGCTCCAGCCGGATCTGGTATCGGCCCGCAATGGCCACACCAGTTTGCAGGTTGCGTTGCGGTCCGAAGAACACCGAGTGGTACAGGTGCGCGTCATTGCTCCTCGCTTGGAGAACGCTATGCTTGGGGTCCAACTCTACCGGGTAGGAACCGTAAAAGTCAGTTCTCACCCTACCGACACACCCTTGGACGAAGTGGTGCGTTCTGAAGTGGGTCCCTATCCAGATCCCTTATTTCCTCTAACGAAAGAAGTCTCATTGGAAGCGTCCCGCACCGAAACAATATGGATTTCCTTGTTCACGCCGAAGGACACGCGATCGGGAATTTATCAGGGTGTGGTCGAGATCGACGAGAGAAAACAGAAGTTGAGACTGCCTTTTCGCGTGGAGGTTTTCGCTGCAACCGTACCGAAAGAACAAAGACTTTGGGTCACGAATTGGCTCTGGTTTGACCAGGAGATGATGGCGAAGCACTATCCGCAATTGAAATCGGATCCGGATCGCTACTGGAGAGTATTAGAGAACATAGGGCGGACGATGGCGGAGTACAAACAAAATGTTGTGTTTGTTCCGGTGCGGACGTTGGCTAAGGCGCATCTGGTGGACGGTGCCATCCAATACGATTTCGGATTAGTGGACCACTGGATTGAGACCTTCGACATGGCCGGATTAGCGCGCATGATCGAGGGCGGCCACTTGAGCGGACGGCTCGGCGGTGGATATGACTCGCCGTATGTGCTGGCGACGGACCTGATCGAAAACGATCAGATTGTGAGGAAGGAACTGCCTGCGAGCGATCCGCGTGCCGAACAGAATCTCCGAGTGTTTTTGCGGCAATTGCGCAAGCACTTGAAAGAGAAGGGCTGGCTGAGCCGCTATGTCCAGCACGTTCACGACGAGCCGCATGGAGCGGAGATGCCTATCTACCGGCGCTTCGTCCACATCGTCAGCGAGGAACTACCTGGAATACCGACACTGGACGCCATAAGCCTGCGCGAGGATGTTTCCGCCCAGGAGGAGACCACGATCTGGGTGCCTGAACTCGGAACATTCGATGAACGGCTGGATGCAATCGCAGCCCATAAGGCGCGTGGAGGCCAGAGTTGGTACTACATTTGTCTGGCTCCGCGCGGTAGATACCTCAACCGGTTTATCGACTATCCGGCGCTCAAGGTGCGCCTCCTGCCCTGGGTCAACTACAGGTACGGGCTTACCGGCTATCTGCATTGGGGCGGGAATTTCTGGACGGACCGGCCGTTCGAGAACGTTCAACCGGATTGGGGCGGAGGGTTCTACCTTCCCGCCGGTGACGACGCTATCGTGTACCCTGACCCGGAGCATGACGGGGTGTTGGTATCAGAACGACTCGAAGTAATGCGAGAGGGAATTGAAGACTATGAATTGCTAATGGAATCCGCTCGACACGCACCTGGACGCACTGACACTTTGGCCCGAACAGTTATGCCCACATTCACTGAATACGTGCGCGATGTGATTCAGTTCCGAAAGTTCGAGCGCGAACTGCTGGTGCTGGCGACGGAGGCGCAAAGGGAATGATGAGGCGCCCGTCAACTCACAAGGTCATCGGCGATTTCTTCAGATGAATGGTGGCATTGTTGATGATCGGCCGAGCCCAGAAGCCAACACTGAGGACAAACCCAAACGTGAGGTAGAGAAACGCCATGCCGCTACGCAGCCCAGCGTAGTCTCCGATACGCCCAATGATCACCGGTACCACGGCTCCGCCTATGATTCCGGTACCCAGAATGCCAGACAAAGAGCCGTGGAACTCCGCGACGGAATTGAGCGCAAGCGACATGACAATTGGCCACATCACCGAGGCAAACAGACCGATTGCAGGAAAAGCAACCACGGAAAGCTTTGCGGGTCCAAACAGAGCGCTGGTCAGGCAGAACAGGGCCCCGATACCTGCACCGATAAGCACCTTGCGACTATCAAAAATTTTGAGCAATACCATTCCAACCAAGCAGCCAGCCGTTAGCAGACCCCAAAACCACGAAACCGCTGCGGCCCCCGTGGTATGAGGGTCAAAACCGTGATACTCGTTCAGGAAACTCGACATCCAGTCGGCGGTTCCTTGTTCGCAACCGACGTAAGCGAACATCGCTGCAAAGTAAAGCCATACAACCCGCTGCCGCGCCAAAGTTTGGTACATGTCCAAGGAGCCAACGCGCTCCTCGGTGGTGTAGTGAACCTTCGGAAACTTGGTGATCAATAAAACGAACACCATCCCCAGCGCGGAAACAGCGAAAATCCAGTAGATGGAGGCCCATGGCAACTCCGCAGGGGTCGGTCTTCGCATGATGCGTAACACGAAGTTTTGATCGTGCGAAAAGTCCTTCAGGTTCAGTACCAAATATGAATAGATTCTTGGGCTGACAAATGATGCGCTTCCGAAAATTAATTGGGCCAAGGTCGAATTAAACGCGTAGTGTTCTTCACCGCCCGCGACGCGCAACAGCGGGTTGATGGCCACCTGCAGAACAGCCATCCCGGCCCCTATGGTGAAGTAAGAAATGATCGCAACGCGGTATCCCGGGAATAGAGCAAAGCTCAGGGATCCCATTGTTCCGGCTAAGAAAGCCAGCACCATCACGGGTTTTTCGGTGAATCGTTCCACCAAGAAACCGGCGGGGATGGACATCACTCCGTAGGCGATGAAGAAAGCGAAAGCCAGAAATCCCGCGGCAGTCAGACTGACCTGAAAGCTGTTGATGATATCCGGGACAATGGGACCAAGAATGTTGGTCAGCAAGGAGATCACGAAAAAAGTGAGGAACACCAAGCTGACCATATAGCGGCTTCTCGCCATGAGCTGCCTTTCTCTTTATCGCCTCGAGGAGGCGCCGTCCGAACCCAGCTTTCTCACCCTTTCCCACTTGCTTGGGGCGTGTCCTTCAAACGGAGGGAGCGGCTGGATCGGTCTGGCAAATGGCCGCTGGTCGCGGCGGTGCGTCACGAAGGCTGGCCGACTCCCGTTCTGAAGCGATGGTGCCAGACCCGCGCAGCACCTATAAGATTGGCATCCTCTCCCAAAGAAGCGAGTGCCAGTTCCGTCTTTTCATAAGGAACGAATCGGCAGCCTTGGCGAATGACCTTGCGGATACCATCCAGAAAGAGCGCCGCACTCTTCATCACGCTGCCGCCTAAGACAATCACCTGCGGCACGAATAGATTGATCAGGTTAGCCAGGCCAAGACCCAGGTAGTAGGCTTCCCGTTCCACCGCCTGCATAGCCACCTCGTTTCCATGTTTGGCCAATTGGCAGATTTGTGCAGCGCTTAGATTTTCGGAATGTTTTCGAGCTCTCATCTTATTTGCGTTGAACCACGCGGCCATCGCTGGCCCGGTTGCCAAGGATTCCCAACAACCCCGATAACCGCACGAGCAGTCCGGTCCCGACGGATCAATCACATGGTGGCTGATTTCGGGGTGCGCCATATCCACGCCGCGATAGAGCTGTCCGTCCAAAATAATTCCGCCACCAATGCCTGTGCCCACGGTGACGTAAATCAATCGCGATTTCAACTTTCCGGCGCCCCAGCCTGCTTCGCCCAATGCAGAAGCGTCAGCATCGTTTTCAATCGCGACAGTCACCTTAAATTCGCGCGCCAGGTCTTGCACAGGATTAGTTCCCTGCCATCCCGGCAATAAATCAACATCCCCAAATGCGCCGCTGCCCGGATACACCACGCCGGTAGAGCCTATTCCAATGCCGGAGATTTCCACGTCGACATCCCGAGATGTTCGGCGCAGCATGTCGATTATTCGCGCAAGTCCGTTGGCGTACCCATCTGGAGCGTCGGTTGGAGACTCCAGCCTCGATAACACCTTCCCGCTGTCGTCGACCATCCCGACAGCTATCTTTGTTCCACCGATGTCAACGGCGCCAATCACGATCTCTCTTCGGAGCCTCATTTAGTTTTGTTCACTAATAACCCGAAGGCGCGGCGCTACTTTTTATCCTTGGGGGTTCCCGCTTCTTCGCTCAACAAGCCGTACTCGTCTTCGACGATGAACGAACAATAACGAAAGGAATCGCAATCAACTCCGGAGAGCCGCGCCAGCCGTTCGGCTGCCAGTTGCGCTGGGATGATGTCGATCAAAAACTGCCAGTCGGGTGGCACGGCAGGAAGCTGGAACACAAGGTCGCCGGCATCCTTTGGCAGGTCTTGGCCGATCAACATG
>Ga0066710_100005824_pt1 | contig 11354 bp, 9 predicted proteins | sample GraSoiAngelo_159_FD_79666 | JGI IMG/M metagenome (GOLD analysis project Ga0066710, IMG submission 79666) | Grasslands soil microbial communities from the Angelo Coastal Reserve, California, USA - 14_1009_16_40cm | ecosystem: Environmental > Terrestrial > Soil > Grasslands | place: USA... | reverse complement strand
GTCTGGGGTCCGCGGAATCCGTTGAATACAAAGCCAGGTTCCAACGCGAAGCCCAGGCGGCTGGAGTTCTCGCGCATCCCAACATCGTCACCGTCTACGACTTCGGCGAGGACAATGGCCTGCTTTACCTCGCGATGGAAGTCCTTGAGGGACAGTCGCTTGAAAAAGTCGTAGAGGCCCAAAACATCCTGCCGGTTGAAACGATCATTCCCATCTACGAGCAAGTGTGCAGTGCGCTCCACCACGCCCACATCCACAATATAGTCCACCGGGACGTCAAACCTGCCAACATCATGATCCTGACGAGCGGTCTGGTTAAGGTAATGGACTTTGGTATCGCAAAAATGATGTCCACGGGGATGACGCAGGCGGGTCAAATCCTCGGGACCCCGAACTACATGTCACCCGAACAAGTCAAGGGACGCCCGGTGGATGGTCGCTCCGATATTTTTTCTCTCGGCGTCATCCTCTACGAGCTATTGACCGGCGAGAAACCTTTCGGCGGCCAAAATATCACCACCGTGATTTACAAGATCATTAACGAGAACCCGATCTCTCCGCGCGAACTCGATGCCGCGATCCATCCCGGGCTCAGCCACATTACGAGCAAAGCTCTGGCCAAGAACCCCGACGAGCGCTACCAGGCGTGCCGGGAGCTGGCCGAAGACTTGAAGAATTATAAGAACCTGCCGGGAACCACCTCCCCAAGCGCGACAGTAATTTTCAAGGCGCCTCAATACCCGGCTGCCCCTCCGGAACCGATCGAGCGTAGGCCGGCAGTGACAAGCAAGCGACCCGAACCCCCGGCGGCGCGCGATACGGAACCGGCCCCTGCCCGGCCGCTCTCCGTCCAGGTCATTCCGCCAGCCCAACCCCAGCCGCGAGAAACCTCGCTGGCTACCTGGGTCGCGTTGATCATCCTCCTGCTCGGAGGGCTCGGCGCCGGCTATTACTACTATTTCATCTTCCGACCGCGTAGCGTCGGCAGCGTATCCGAGACTTCCGCGTCGGAACCCATTAAGACGCCGACTCCTCCCGCTGCTCCCAAGGTTGGCGCCCTGGCGATTACAGCAAACGTGATAGGCGCCAGAATTTCGATCGACGGCAAGAACGGCGCCGATTGGCTGACCCCTCACACTTTTACTGACCTCGAAGCAGGACCTCACCAAGTGATGGTTTCAAAGGAAGGCTACGGTGACTTCGAGCGGACTGTTTCAGTGGAAGGCGACCAGACCACTCCTCTGACTGTTGACCTGGCATCGGTCCAAAAGCCGGAGCCTCCCCTCCCGCGCGCTTCACCCCCTGCCCCGAGGATGGGCCAGCTTGTTGTTTCAGCGAACGTCGATGGAGCCAGGATTTCCATCGATGGCCAGAGCGAGCCCGACTGGTTGACCCCTCACACATTCCCGGACCTGACGGCAGGCTCCCACATCGTCGCTGTTTCGAAGGAAGGCTATGACAGCGTCGAACGCGACGTGACCGTTCAGGGAGGACGGACCGTTCCCCTCGGCGTCGAGCTCCCGTTCCCTGGTGGCGTGATTAACATCGTGACCGTCCCCGCCGGCGCCGAAGTGACCATTGATGATCACCCGATGGGAGCAAGCCCCGTGCGAGCCGATGTCCGCACAGGCCAGCACACGTTCACCGCGAGACTGCCCGGGTTGGCCCCTGAAGAGGGGACATTCACCATGAAGAACGGCGGCATCCTGACAAAAAAGATCATCTGGAGCAATGAACCCGCGGCGCCAACCGGAATCGTCGAGGTCCGAACCATACCGCCAGGGGCCACTGTCCTCGCGGAAGGCACGCCCATGGGCTCGAAGACGCCGACCTCCTTCCGATTGTCCGTGGGGCACCACACGTTGACCATCTCGATGGCGGGCTTTGCAGACGCCCAGCGAGAAATTGACGTCCCAGCCGACGATCCGGCCCCAATCAAAGTAAACGTTTCCCTTGCCGCACAGTGATTTGGGCACCGCATGGACGCGCCCGGAAACCACAGGAGGAGAGTTATGACACGGCGGCTGATCCTGTCTTTTCTCTCCTTAATCGTATTTGCCAGCCTGGCCTGGCCGCGATTTAAGGAAGAGGACCAGAAATATCTCGACGAGCAGTTCCGCTCGATTCAGGAGCAATTCCGGGCGCTGACGAAGCAGCTCCAGACCCTCGACGCCCGCCTCACGGAGGCGCGCCAGGCCCAGTCGCAACTCCAGGAGACGCTCACCCGTCAGCAGCAAGCCCTTCAGGAGTTGCAGCAGGTCGTCTCGTCCATACGGACCAGCGGCGATGAAAACTACTCCAGCCTCAAGGCCACGCTGGCCCAGCTCCAGGCCGATACACAAAAGGCGGCCGCCTCCCTGGCCGCGAACACCGCCTCTTCGGTTGCTGGCAATCCCGCCGGGCGACCCAACGTCGCCCCGGTCACCCAGGGATATGTCACAAACGTAGATAGAAACGAAGTGGTCATTGACCAGGGCTCGGGCAAAGGGCTTCGCGTCGGCAGCCGGCTCGCTTTCTTCAAGGCGACCGATCCCACGACCCGCGTGGGAGAGCTCGAGGTGACCGTCGTGACCGGCGCGGGAAGTTCACGGGCCAGGATCCTCACGATGGCCGCCGGCGTCCGCCCTGAGTTCGGCGATATTGTCCGTCTTGAGTAATTCAGGTCTCCCCCCATGGCTCGATTCATCATCACGGACCCGCAAAGCGTGACCCAGATATTCCAGATCAGCAGTTCAACGGTCAATATCGGGCGCGCTGACTCGAACGACCTCGTCCTCGACCACCCCAGCGTTTCCCGCCACCACGCCCGCCTGACGGTGCTTCCCGGCGACACCACGCTCCTCATTGACCTTGGAAGCCTCAACGGGACCCACGTGAACGGCCAGCAAATCCAGGAGCACCCGCTCGCCGACCAGGACCGCGTCTACGTCGGCATGTTCGAGCTGAAGTACCAAATAGCCGGCGACGCGGATTTGTACGTTGAGGTGGCGCCGCGACCCGACGCCGAAGTCAGTGGATTGATCGCCCCGGATTCTCTTGGCACGGCCCTGAGGCTCCAAGCCGAGGCCGCCGCTGCCGTCCCGCAGACGACCGAAGAGCGGCTGAGGGACCTCGAGCGCGAAAACAAGCTGCTGAAGCTCCTCCTGGGTGTGGGGAAGACACTGGCTTCGGTCTTGACTCCTGACGAGGTGATGCGTCGGGTCATGGAGCTTGTTTTCCAGATGGAGAACGTGGAACGCGGTTTCGTGATGCTCCGCGATGAGGAGAGGAAGGTGTTCAGGCCTGCCGTCCTGCTTTACAAGAACGAGCGGCTCAAGTCCAACCCGCGCGAAGTGGTGCTTTCGAAAATGATTGTGGACCGCGTCATGACGGAAAGGCTCCCCCTGCTCATCCTGGACGCCGCCAGCGACGAGCGCTTTGCCTCCAGTGTCAGCCTGCGCCTGGCCCGGATCCGCTCCGCGATGTGCGCTCCGCTGATATATAAAGACAAGGTTTTTGGCCTCTTTTACGTGGACTGCATTGCGAAGGCCTACGCTTTCTCCAAAGAAGAGCTCAACATTTTTTCCGTCATCGCCGCAGAAGCAGCCATCAGTTTCGACAACGCCCGGTCTCACGAGGAACTCGCCCGGCGCATCATCGAGCGGCAAGCCCTGGAGCGGTTCCTCAGCCCTCCGATCGTGGAAAGGATTCTGGCCAATCCGCACCAGGTGCACCTGGGAGGGGAGAACCAACTGGCCACGGTCCTTTTTGCCGACATCCGGGGGTTCACCCGCATGTCAGAAAACCTCGACCCTCCGCGCGTCGTGGATCTGCTCAACGAGTTCTTTACCCAAATGACCGACCTGCTTTTTGAAAATGGAGGCACGCTCGATAAATACCTGGGCGACGGCATCATGGCGCTTTTCGGCGCGCCCATCGCCAGAGTCGACGACATCCCCCAGGCGGTCAAGACCGCCATTGAAATGCAGTGTGCCCTGGAGAGACTCAACAACGTCTGGATGGCTCGCGGCCAGAGGCCTCTGCGGATGGGGATCGGGGTCAACACAGGCCAGGTGACCGCCGGCAACATCGGCTCTACAAGGCGGATGGACTACACCGTTATCGGCGACGCCGTGAACGTGGCTGCGCGTCTCTGCGCCCACGCGGCGGGTGGGCAAATCCTCATCTCCGAATCGACTTTCCGGGGGCTCGACGGGAGTTACCCCTACAAGAAGCTCGAACCCATCCGCGTCAAGGGCAAGGAATTGCCCGTCGAGACTTACGAGATCCTTTGGGCAGAGGCCGCCCCCCGCTCTACCGCCGTACCAAGCTCCGCATAACCTCGCGCTTTGGCACTACCCATCGCCCGGTCCATCGTCAGCATGTCTTTTGTCGGCACGACTCTAAAGACCTTCGCCGCCGACTCATCTTTTGCGGAGCTGCTCGCCGCGCTCGACATTCGCCCAGGGTCAGAATCCCCCTGAGACCGATCTTCCCACCGCAATTCGGTCCGCCAAAATCTACAAACTGCCGGAGGAGACGAAAGCCGGGACGTCGGTGGAGGACCTCGTCATCTACCGGAAGCTGTCTTACCAGGACTCTGATGGGGCTCAGCCGCCCGCTCAATCCCGGCGAGTCAGGCGCCCCCTTGCTCATTTTGACGGTAAAGTGCTGGCGCTGGCGGGCGGGGCGGATGAATGCATTCCAATCGAATTGTCCCGTTCCTTGATGGAATGAATGATTTCCGCAGGCCGTCGCGCGGGCTCGCGGGCTATGCGGAGGGCAACGCACTCGGCAAGATTTCCGCCGTGGTCTATTGCGCCGAGGGGATGGGTCGGTAGAAATTTCAATTCCTCCTTCAATGTCGCTTACCAGCGCAAGCCTTTTTGCGATAGACTTGCGTTTGCGCATGGGTAGTCGGATCGGCGGCTGGAATTACATTCGACTGGAGGGGCCTACTCGGGATCCCGCAGAGAAAGAATTTCGCTGTTATACTAATCCAATCTGGGTGCGTCTGACTGGAAGATAGTCTGTGACTGCCACGATGCCGGCGAGGCCATTCTGATGACAGACCAGTCCAGTGAACAAGGGACGATAAGGTACGTTCGGTGTCCCTCTTGTGGGACTCCGAACCTCGCCTCGGTGGGGACCTGCCCGCGTTGCGGGAAGTCCCTGGCAGGAAATATCCGCCCGGCGCCTTCGCAGTCAGCCCCGTCTGTCGTCTGTTCAAAGTGTCGGAAGAGTCTCCCCGCGGGGAGCAAATTCTGTGGTTACTGCGGAGCGCCGTTACCCGGCCCCCCGGCGCAAGCGGTCCCGCAAACACCGCAGCGCCCCCAAGCTCCAGCTCAGGGCCGTGCTCCCGCTGGCCCCGTGCCGACCCCGAGTACCCCGCCGATTCTCACCGGGGTCCCGCCTCCGGCGACCAAAGCCGCCGTCCCTGCCCCCAGGCCTGCAGGCCCACCTCCGGCGAATATCGCGCCACCCGCCGCGCCGAGAGCCAAGGCCCCGGCAGCTACCCCCGCTCCGATCCCCAAGAGCCAGCCTGCCGTCCCCGTTGTCGCCATTCCCAAAGTCGTGGTCAGTTTTTCGGAGGTGAGACCCGACGGGTCATTGGGAAAGACGGTCAATGTTGAAAAGGAATTAGTGATCGGCCGCGAAGATTGTGAAGTGCGCTATCCCGACGATGCGCTGCTCTCGCCCCGACATGCCTCCGTGACGTTCCGGGACGGGAAACTCCGTCTGAAAGACCTGGGCAGTCAGAACGGGACGTTCATCAAACAGCGGCACGACACCGAACTCAGGCCAGGCGACGTCTTCCTGCTAGGTCGGGAGCTGTTCCGCTTCACGACTCAGAGTCTTGAAGAAAGCCAAAGTCAGGCTTCCCCCCAGGGCACCATGGTGATGAAAGGCGCCCCCAAGCTCCAGCGCGGGCCCATCACCGCCAAACTGGAGCACATCCAGTTAACGGGCGAAGCCATTGAGGAATTCAGCCTGGGAAAGCCCGAAACGACTCTGGGCCGGTCGAATGGCGACCTGGTCTTCAAAAACGACCCCTACATGTCCGGCACCCACGCCCGCATTACGGCCCAGCCCGGCCGCTTCATCCTTCAGGACCTGAAGAGTACGAACGGGATTTACCGGCGGATTGTCGGGGAAGTCGAGTTGAGGGATGGCGACGAGTTTTTCCTCGGCGAGCAACGCTTCCGGGTGGCCCTTAAAACTTCCTGAAAAAGCCGACCCATCCGATCAGGGCTTGGGAATGTTGATGCCGCGTTGCTCGAGTTGTTTTTGAACGAGCGGCGCGCGCTGTTTGATGTAGTTGTCCATGATTTTCGGCGGCTCCACGCGCAGCCGCGCCACGAGTCCTTCCTGGGCTTCCTTCATCTTCACGCCCATCTCCTCCTGACCTTTACAGCTAGCTCTCGATTCCGGTGGCGCTGTCATTGAGCGCCTCCAGGCGCTTCCGTCCCGGAGCCGGGCGCCGTCGTTACGCGCTCGATTCGAAACTGGTGCCGGTGGCCGCTCCCGAGCGATATCTCGTCGCCAGCCCGCAAGATTTTTTCCTGGACGCGCACGCCGTTGACGAACGTCCCATTCGCTGAGTGCCGGTCTCGGAGGGACAGCTCCCCCTCATCATTGAACCCGATCCAGGCGTGGAGCCGGGAAATCTCGTCGTCAGCGACGACGACCTGGCAATTGGCGGGGTCGCGGCCGATGACCAGGCCGTCGGGGCCCATCGTGAACGTGCGGCCCGAAAGCAGTCCGGAAGTGGCAACGAGCTTGTAAATGTGAGGGGGTTCGGCAGGAGGAGTCGGCACGGTCGGCGAGGCGGCTACCGGGGCGGGTATCCCCTGGACAGCAGGCGCACTCGCCGGAGCCCCGGAGCTGGCGAGTTCCGTCCCACACTGCTTGCAAAAGCGATAGCCCTCGTCATTCGCCTCTCCGCATTTGGGGCATTTCATTGCCAAGACCTGAGGTCAGGACTCGCGTGCGCGGCTTGAGAGAAGCAAGATTCGTTCGATCCGGCGCGGCACCAGCGATGGCCTCCGCCGGCGCGGGAAGACTCTCAGCGCCCGTCTTTGAAATTGTCGTATCGAAGGGCGGGAACCGTCGTCCGCGCACCCGCGCATCCCGGGTCACGCAGGCGTTTTGAAATCTTCTTTATCGACGTCCCGCAGCTCTACGGGAGCGGCTAAATCTGCCGGGGGCAACCCCGGCCCGGTGAGCTCGGCTATGATCATCGTGATGTTGTCCGTTCCCCCGCCCTCGTTCGCCTTGTCAACCAGAGACTTGCACCTGGCAGGAAGGGAAGCCTGGCTGTTGACGACGCCCAACATGTCGGAACCACCAACCATGTTGTACAACCCGTCGCTACAGAGCAGGAGGAAATCCCCGTGCCGCATCTTCGTGTACGTCACCTTGACGTCAACCGTTTCGCTGGTCCCCACCGCCTGAGTCAGGATGCTCTTCCGGCTGTCCTTTTCGAGTTCTGCGGGAAGTTCCGCGCCGATCTCCGCCAAATAGTTCAGGAACGTCTGGTCGCGGGTCAGCTGGACCATTGCCTTGTTCCGGATGAGATACGCCCGAGAGTCCCCAACCTGCGCCACAAACAGGTAAGGCCCGAAGAGGGTCGCCGCAGTGGTGGTCGTCCCCATTCCCCGGTATGCCGGATCGCTCTGGGCCTTCTGGAAAACCACCTGGTTGGCAAACTCGATCGCCTCGCGAAGGAGGAGGACAAAATTCGTCTCGCTCACACTCTCGACCGTCTTGAGGTTGTCGAAGAGGCGCTTGGGGACAGTGACGCTGCAGAGCTGGCTGGCCACCTCCCCGCACGCTTCGCCTCCCATGCCGTCGGCGACGAGAAAGAGCGTCCCCATGGGGCCCAAACGGTGGTTGCACAGGGCGGGAGTCAGAGTGACTTCGCCGGTCGTGAGATTGCAGACTACAAAGTTGTCTTCGTTGTTCTTGCGAACCTTTCCAACGTCGGACATCCCAAAAACATTGACGTTGATAGCCCCGATTCCCGTTCCGGACGTTCCGCTCACGACGCTCATCGCCCTCTTCCGCCGGTCAGCATCCCGGCCAACCACGCTCGCTCGAAAAGCAGCCCTCCAGCTTCATGGCGTGAGTGTGGGCTGCGGATGACGCCGGTGGAGCGTGATGTGGCCTCCCGAGCGGGCCCGCCAGTTGACATACAGAAACAGGAAGAAGCACAGGATGCCCAACTAGGTGCAGCAATGCGTCTTTTTCTTACCATACACCGACGCTCGTATCAAGCGGCGCTGACTTTCGGGCACAACACCGCGCGGAAGAGGGCCGCGGGGCGGTCTGGGTCTCGGGCTGGCAAGGGGAAGGCGGGACCGCTCACTCCAAAATCGCCCGGAGCTCATTGACGATCTGCCGGGCAATGTCCCGTGCCCGCGCGAGATCTGAGGGCGAGAGTGAAATGGCCGCCACTTTGGCGTGACCGCCGCCCCCGAAGCGCTCGCAGATCGTGGCCAGGTTTGCGGTCTTCGGCGTCGGGTTCCAGGGGTTGCTTCCCACGGCGATTTTGATCCGCTCCGCCGAGCGGCTGATGGCCACGCTGTACACGGCGGACGGGAACAGGTAGTACGGGATGAACTTGTTGAAGCCCTCGAACTGCTGGTCGGCCAGATCGAGAAAAACGACGCCGTCTTCGAGTTTGGCGTGGGCGCGGATCAGGTCAATCGCCTTCACGTGATTTTCGAAAAGCTTGTCAAACGACTGCCGGACGTGAGGCTGTTCCAGGACCTGATGGAGCGGCATGGAGACCAGGGCGGGGATCAGTCCCACGACGAAGTCCTTGGACGGAGCCCCCTCCATCACGAGTGTCAGCCGCGTAGCAGGGTCGCGCATCTCGACAGCAGCCTTGATGTCCGGGTACTGCGCGCCGTCAATCAAATCGGCCCAGTGGACCAGGTCATCGAGTTCCGGGCAGCGGAATTTGAATTGGGTGGCAGCGATGTGCTGAATGAATTTGGTGCAGGAACGGAACTGAGGGTCGTAAAACTTCTTTCCGCTTGTGTCGCGATGAAAGTGCTCGGCATCCTCTTCGGAGAGGAACGCGCTCTGGTGATGATCGAACCACCAGGTCAACCGGCTGGAGCTTGAGTACTTAAAGTCCACGATCGCATTCACGTCACCGTCGAACGTGTCCTCACCGAAGAGCTGGCCGGCCCGGTGCACCAGGCCCCGGTAGTGAAACTCCGCTTTGGGATCGATCGCCGTTCTGTAAAACCGTGTGAAGAACGCAGCAGAGCAAGCGCCGTCAAAACAACGGTCATGGAAGCAGACGCAGACCTTCATCATAGCCGCCAGCAAAAGCTTCGCCGGCCACCCCTTGAGCGGACTCGGGAGCCACGCACCAAATTTGCTAAATTGCATCTCCCTCTTCCAATTGTCAAGTGGAAGAGCCGCCCTCCGAGACGAAAGTCCCGTTCCCTGCAGCGCCAGAGGGACTCGCGCCGTTTGCGGTATACTCCGCGCTTTGCTTTTGACGTGTGGCAGTTGGGCCCTCAATGCTGAAAATACCCTCACGTGTTCTCGAATTTCTTCTCACGGCTACTCCCCGAGAGCGACGCGCGCTGTTGGGCGCCACGCTCGGCTGGATGCTCGATGGAATGGACGTAACGCTTTACGCGATTGTGATCCCGCAGCTCCTCGCCGAGCTGGGTCTTTCGAAAGCCCAGGCGGGACTTCTGGCCTCCTTCACCTTGCTCGGCTCGGCAGCGGGCGGGATTCTCTTCGGCGTCTTCGCCGACCGCGCCGGACGCCGGGCTGCGCTGATGGCAAGCATCCTGCTTTATTCTGCTTCGACCGCAGCCTGCGGCTTTTCGCGCGGGCTCGGGGACCTGGCGGTCTTTCGAGTGCTGGTCGGCCTCGGAATGGGCGGCCAGTGGGGGACAGGTGCCGCGCTCGTGGCCGAGACCTGGCGCGTCGACCACCGCGCCAAAGCCTTGGGCCTGATGACCAGCGGCTTTGCCGCGGGCTACGCGCTCGCCGCCCTGGTTGGCGCACTGGTGTTGCCGGTGTGGGGATGGAGGGCGGTATTTTTTGCGGGAATCCTCCCCGCTCTCCTGACAATCTGGATCCGGAGGGGCGTCGAGGAATCGCCGCTGTGGCTTGCGCGGGCTCGAGACAAGACAGCAGCTCCATCCTCCGATTTCGAGTCGGCTGTCTCGACTTTGTCAGCGCCGGGGGCACCTCCCGTTAGTCGCAGGCACTACGTCAAGATCATCGTCCTGACCCTGAGCATGAACAGCGCCGCTCTGTTCGCGTGGTGGGGTCTATTCACCTGGATTCCTCCATACCTGGCCTTGCCCGTCAGCAGCGGAGGCAGAGGGCTGACCATCGCCACATCGGCAATTTGGATCGCCGCCATGCAGGCCGGAATGTGGCTGGGGTGCGTCAGCTTCGGGTTCGTCAGCGACATCGTCGGCAGGAAGAAGACTTACGTCTCGTATTTGATGCTGGCCGCCGCGCTCGTTCCCCTGTACGCGCGCGCGAAGGCGGGGTGGGCAGTCCTTGCCCTGGGGCCCATCGTCGGCTTCTTCGGGACGGGTCACTTCACGGGCTTCGGCGTCATTACGGCTGAACTCTTCCCCACTCGCTTCCGCGCCTTTGCCATGGGATTGACGTACAACTTCGGGCGAGCGATCAGCGCCGCTGCGCCATGGATCGTCGGCGCTCTGGCTGAGCACGAAGGTTTGGGCTCCGCTTTCTGGATCAGCGGAATTGCCTTTCTGGCCGCGGGCCTGCTTGCCCTGGGCGTACCGGAAACCCGCGGGCGCACACTCACGTGATTTCTTGTTTTGGATTTTCGATTGTGGATTTTCCAACCGGGAGCTTCGGATGAGAGGGGGGATGGGAGTCAGTTGCCAATTCTAGGCTCTCAGTTGTCGGCTGCTGGTTGCCTGTGCCCTAATCCCTATTCGCTAACCGCTGCTCCCGACATTCCTCCCTGCTCCCTATCCCCTGTCCCTGTCACGCCGGCTTGGGCACGACTTCAAGCCACTGCCCCGGTTACGCCCAAGTCTCAGGGGCAGAAGGAATCACCACTGAAACGCGGTGACGCTCGCGAGCGAGCAACTTACCCAGAATGCGGAGGTGTTCCTGCATCGCCTGGGTTCCCTCAGCCACCACGACTCGGACTTGGGCGTGGTTGCCGTGCAAGGCGTTCAGGATGCCCGCAGCGAGACGGCTTGCGCTGGACTGGTCCAGCGCTCCCTCCAGCTTGACGATGGTGGTTCGGAGAGGGCGCCGGATGTCCACACGGAGCGATCCCAGGTCCCCCGGGCGGAGGGCCCACCGCGAGCTGCGAAGCTGGGGACGGCGGAGCTGCGGATGCTGGAAGC
>Ga0066710_100005823_pt1 | contig 11354 bp, 7 predicted proteins | sample GraSoiAngelo_159_FD_79666 | JGI IMG/M metagenome (GOLD analysis project Ga0066710, IMG submission 79666) | Grasslands soil microbial communities from the Angelo Coastal Reserve, California, USA - 14_1009_16_40cm | ecosystem: Environmental > Terrestrial > Soil > Grasslands | place: USA... | reverse complement strand
GCCCTCGTTGACACCCTGCCACAAGCTGCGGAAATTCTTGAGACTCACGGCGGGGATCCCGACCCACCCGGCAAAGCAAGTGGTGAGGAACGTTTCTCCAGTTCCCACGGGCCCGCAGATCACGTAGCCCATCGGCAAGACCTCGGTTTTCCCGGCCTGCAGGGCCAGGGCAGCATCCTGAAGTTTCTTTTTGGCTTTCTCGTGACCGGCTACCATGGAAAGGTCGAAACGGCTCTGGATGAATTCCAACAACCCGCCGGATTCTGCCTCTATCAACTCCTTCTTGCGTAGACCCAGGAATTTGGAAGTCAGAGGCTGGTGGTTCTGGACGGCATGCGAAATGAGGCTCTGCAACTGAATGCGTTTCAACCCGGCCGTCAATTTAGCCAGGACAGTCTCACTCACGTCGGACCCGGGCGGAAGCGGGGTTGCCGCCAGATGCGGGTTGAGGAATTCCAGCCGGTCACTTTCTTCCGGTAAGGGCACGGCAATGCTGGCCACCCCGGGGTTTTGAACGATTCCCTGGTTCAATTCGGTCCGGTTTTCTGAAACCAGGCAGATCGTGACATCGGCTTTCAAGAAAGCTGCGTTTTGGGCCCAGCGTTTCAAGATGACCAACGCATTGCGGTCTTCGGCCGGCATCCCTGAAACATCTCCGGCCGGCACAATCGTCTCGGCGTAATCAATGATCAGCGCGATCTTTTTGCCTTCCGCAATGCGAAGGCGCAAATAGTTGTCCAGCAGGTTGAGGACGCCGTCCGGGTTTCGCGGCAAACCCTGGGAATAATTAGTCCCATGGAAGCTGTCGTATCCGGTCAGAGCCCGCTGAAAGTCTGCCTGCATGTCCGGGTGGGCAAAAGACAAGCCACCGCCCCGGTCATAGGTCAGAACCAAATCCCGCTGGCCGAACAGAACCTGCTGGAGAAAGGCGTGGAGCGAGAGGAATTCCGGTGCAGTGTCGCGCTTCAACGTAACCAGATCACGCACATTCCCATGAATCACAAACAGAGTAAAGGCGCCTGAATAATAGCTTTCAGAGAGTTGTCTTGCCCAGGCGGGCAGGGAACTGAGAAGACTGGGTGACTGTGGCGTCATGGCTAGGTCCTCAGGCGTGGCCTCCCAGCAGGATTGGCGTTTGGTGCCGAACCAGACGGCAGTGGGGGCAGCCCGGCCAGTTCGGGCGTTGCCAACCCAAAAATCGCTTCCACTTCACGAACGGTCTCTTCAGTCTGCTGCACGTCCTGCAACAGGCTGTCGAGTTGGCCGCTGACTTCCTGCGGATCCTGAACGGTAACGGATTGATCACGAATCAGTGCCAGCACGTCTTCAATCGCTTTGCACTGGGCATCGATCACTTGCCGGTTCTCGCGAATCTTGTCAAACTTCTCCAATCGCTTGGTCAGAATCTCAATTCGCTTGCGGTTGATTTCTTGCACCTTGGGAGCCTTGTCTTCCAACTGGACGTTGCGCTCCAACTGGTGTAGATCATGTTGGATCTTCGATGGGTCGGTCACAGCCAGATATTCGCCGTGCTGCTGGGCTGAGCTGAGCAAGCGCAGGTAGGCCAGCAACAATCCTTGCAGCCGCTCTTCCATTTGGCCCAGGAACATCTGAGACGTGGAGGAAAGGCGCTCGTAATTGCGCTTGATCTCGCGGCAACGAGCCTCCAATTCAATATATCGCTTGCGGTTTTCGGGGCGTAGCTCGTTAAACAAGACAGAGAGCTTCACCTCGTGGCGGCGCTTTTCTTCGGCATACTTCCAGGAGCGCACCAGGCGCCGAAACCGGCTGCTCTGGGGCACCACGCTCAAATAGATCAGCTCCAGCCCAGCCGCCAGAACCAGCGGCAAGCCTGTTCCCGAGATCAGGGCGAAAGCGGCCGCTCCGGCCAGACCAATCCAGTTGTACTGCCAGTGCAAAGCCTCCCTGACATAATCAGTCTTTTCTAGTCCAAGGCTCTCCACGTTGCGCTCAACGGCGTTGCGCAAGGTCGAACCCAGTTTACCATCAGCGGTTCGCTGGGAGTCTTTTTCCTCAGGCATCAGATGCTTACCCTTACTTGACCCGGGCCGGGCGCGCGTCTAAGAGAGCCCAGAATGTAGTGCACCAGCTCCTGAAACTCCTTGGTTTGCTTTACCGCAGGATCACGCGGGCGCCCGAAAGGAACAGGTATATCTTCCATAATAGTACCAGGCCGAGGGCTGACAATAAAGAGGCGGTCAGCCAGGTAAATAGCTTCTTCCACGTCGTGAGTCACAAACAGAATGGTGCTGGCGGTTTCTTCCCAGATGCGCAGCAGCAACTGTTGTATCTCGCTCCGGGTCTGAGCATCCAGTGCGCCAAACGGTTCGTCCATCAAGATAACCTCGGGGCGAACGGCCAGGGTGCGTGCAATCGCGACACGCTGCTGCATCCCCCCTGAAAGGCTATCGGGATAAGCCTTTTCGAATCCGGAAAGTCCCACGGCCTGGATCAGTTGCGCCACGACCTTCTGTTGCTCTGCAGCGGGCGTCGCATTCAGATTCAAGCCATAGCCGATATTGTCAGCCACAGTGAGCCAGGGGAAAGAAGTATACTTTTGAAAAACCATACCTCGATCTCGGCCTGGCCCGGTGACTGGTTTTCCATTGACCAGAACTTCGCCGCTGGTGGGGTGATCCAGGCCGGCCACGCATCGCAGAATGGTAGATTTGCCGCATCCGGAGGGTCCAAGCAGAACGCGAAACTCTCCTACGTCGCGCCCTTGGGCAGAATACACATCCTCGACTTCAAGATTGACGTCTCGAAGTGCTTCGATTCTATCTCCCTGGGGACTGAGGAACACTCGACTGACGTGGCGAAGAGAGATCTTGATCTTATTTGCCATGTTCAGCTACCTTGCGGGTCGCGCTGGCTCCGATCGCGACGGCTGTTTCGCTGGCAGAGCGGGATGGATGTCTCCATGGGAAAAGGTGACGCTCCAGATAGGTGAGGAGCCAGCGGAATAGAAAGGCGGCCACACCAATGGCGATGATGCCTGCATAGACTCTCTCAAAATCGAGAACTTTGCGGGCCGACTCCACCATGTAGCCTACCCCTTTGCGGGCGTTCACCATCTCGGCCAGGATCACATAGGTCCAGCCAATGTCGTACAAAATGCGGAATGAACTGAAAATCGAGGGGAAGGAGGCACGGAACATCAGCCAGAGAACATGTCGACGTTTAGCCCCCAGCGTGTAAGCTGTCTCCAGCAGGATATTATCCACCCGGCTGACTTCTTCAACCACGACTGCCAGCAGGTAAAAGAACATGCCGAACCAGAGGAACGCGACCTTCATCAATTCTTCCATTCCAAAAAGCGCGATGAAAGCCGGCAGGAATGCAGTGATGGGCATGGCTCGCATGGGGGCAGCCACAGGATTTACCAGATCATGAATCCAGGGAAAGCTGGCCATCAGGAGCCCGAAGGGAATGGCGAGCGCGGCCGACCATAGGAAGGCCTGGGCAATGCGCCACCAGCTCTGCAGGACATTACCCAGCAGATCGTACTCGCCCCATAGTCGTACGAGTGCCCTGAGAACCCCCTCGGGGCGGGGCAGGGAGAACGGAGGGAGAATATCCCAGAAGGTGAGACCGATCCACACCATGACCAAAAATCCCCAGCTCAGCAGTGCCAGTGAGAGCCGGGCACGGGGCGAGCTGGGTTTGCGGATGCTGAAGAGCCCTTCCATCATCAGGATGCGGGATTGGGATAAACCTTGATGTCTGTGCGGCGATTCTTCTCGCGTCCCTCTGGGATTGCGTTGCTGTCCACGGGTTTGTCGGGACCGTTGCCAAAAGTACGCATTCGACCAGCGGGATACTTGTATTTCTCGGTCAAGTATTGCTTCACCGTGTCGGCCCGATTCTTGGAAAGCTGCATATTCAGCCCACGTGAACCGGTAGAGTCGGTGTTCCCTTCGATGTCCACCACCGTGTTCTCATAAGCCCGCATGAAGCTGGCAATCTCATCCACTACCGCCCGCGAGTCCAGTCCCATTTTGGCTGAGTTGGGTTCGAAGTAGATGGACCGGCGCTGTGTGGCAATCGGCGTCGCCCCTTTGGGTGGCGCCTGGTACTGAATGGGTTGTTCCGTTGGAGTCGATGAGAAATGCCCATTGAGCGAGGTAAGATAACGTCGGTCAACAGTCGCGCTTGACTCGGAACGGCGTTTGATCAGCCGTTCCTCGCGATACATTTCCTGGGCCATCTGGAAGATGTTGGCGTAATCGGTTTCTGTGTCGCCACCGCCAAAGAAGGCCAGGTTATCGGCATAGTCGGCCAACTTTACCCCTTCCAGCATGGCTTTGGCCAGGTCAGTGGGTATGTTAAAGTCCTTTATGGTTCCAAGCAAAGTATAGGCGCGGGCCGGCTGAGACTTGATGAATTCCACTCCTTCCAGCCAGCCTTCCGTGAATTTCGTCAAAGTCTTGGGAGCGCGAACGGCAAAACGGTCACTGACCACCAGAATATCGGCAATCAACTTGTTGGCCACCCGCGTGTCGTAGATTTTTTTGGCCCCGGCGCGCTTTGAAACAGCATCACTCATGTCTGGGTCCCAGGCCACGGCGGCATCCACCTTTTGTTGAGCAAAAAGAGTGGCGGGTTCGATGCCATCCTTGGTGTGAACGGCCTTGGAGAAGATTTCATTCCGTTGCTCGGTGGTCACCCCTGAACTTTTCAAACCGTTCCAAAGCAGAAAGTGAGAAGGCGTATAGGGGGCGAAAGCGATGGTCTTGCCGGCCAAGTCCTCGATGCTGCTGATACCCTGCCTTCCAATGACCCCATCAGCGCCCCGCGACCAGTCCACCATCAAGAAGGCGTGCGCTGCGAAGTTCTTGTCCTGAAATTGAGCGTAGTCTTTAGCCCAAACGTCGACCGTGGTTAACATGACATCGACGTTGCCAGTGGCCAATGCCGCCGCGCCTTCGGTCCAGTCGTCAATGATCTTAAATGACACCTTGAGCCCTTTGTTCGCATAGATGGAACCGGCAGCGGTGTCTAGGCCCCCGTTGGCCACGAGGCCGGGAACACAGCCCACCCAGATGTTGACACGGACTCGCACTTCGTTGGTTTCTGCTTCACCAGAGGTCGGGAGGGGCTTGGAGGTGTCCAGCCGGGCAGCCGATGGGGTGGTGGTCCCGGAACCCGAACCGATCCACTTTCCCAAGTCCAGAACCCCATATTTGTTTAAGCTGTAAGCGACGAGGGCCACCCCAATTAAGAAGATTAGGATCCAGCCGCCTCTTTCGATTTTGATTGCCATGGCATCTCTCCACTCGAGCAGGTTAAGAAATCTTCTGCGGTTCTTTTCCACCAATGGTCTTCTCGGCGGATGCGCTTGAGGGCTCGGGAGCAAGGAGCCCCATTTCGACCTTGAACTGTTTCACCAGTTCATTGGCTCGCAGTTTCTCGGCTTCCTCGTCGATCTTGATTCTCTGCTGGTCCACATTGCCCAGCGCCATATCCATTCGGGCTTCATTGACGGCAGTCATCTCCTCGATCTTGCGGACCATCTCATCGTGGGTTTGGCTGATACCGGCTACCTCGAACTGTTCCATGGCATCGGCCACCTTCCTTTGCCATTGGGCGCGCCGATAATCGCGGATAGCATTGAGCGCTTCTTGGGTCTTGCGTTCTTTCTCCCGCACGAAAGCCTGCTTTACGGCCAGGGCCTTCTCGTAAGCCGCCCGGGCGGTGGTCAACTGGCCCTGGGTACGCGCCAAGGCACTGCGAAGCTGCTCCAGTTGCACCGCAAAGCTGCCGGCCAGATCGTCGCGCCCGGCCTGGATGGCCGCCTTCACTTTGGCCGTCAATTGGCTGAGGTCATTCTTGTATTTCGCCTCTTCCTTCTCCAGCAGACTTGCGTTGGCTTTGACCATGGCGATGCTTTCATTCATCCGCGGTACCTGATCGTTCATATCGCGGATATTCTGCTCCAGGATGATTTCCGGATTCTCAGCCACCGAAATGAAAAAGCCCACAAATGAGCGCACCATGCGTGACAGTCGTCTCCACATATCGCCTCCTTAGCGTGTTGGATAGTTGGTGGTCAAGGTTCTTTCGGGGTCCGGGTTGGGGCTGGCATAGCTGGTGCGCCGCCGGTGGTAATCGGGTTTTCCGACGCAAAATAGGAAACTGCGTCCGCGATCCTCTTTTCTTCCTGTTGTTTTTGCAGTCGCCAACCAAAGAACCGCTCCTTCTCCCGGGCCAGTTCGTCACTATTTTTCTGAATGCGCGCGCGGTATTCGCCCATGAGTTTTTCCATTTCCTGCTCAAGCTGCCGGTTTTCCTCAGTCTTGTGGGTCTCTAAATCTTCAACGGACTTCTGGAGCACTCGTTCGTAAGTGTCCAGGGCGCGGTCCCGGCGCACGGCATCTTCAATAACGTCCTCAATTCTCACTCCTGCGGCATCCAGGGCCAGCAGAATTGAGCTTCGCTTGACTTCGGAAGGCAGATTATGAATGTGCTCGCTTTGGAGCATCTCGATAACCTTAAGGATGGTATATCCGTGGCTAGGATTTGGGACTTCGGCTGCATTGTAAATCTGAGCAAAGGAATTGGGATCACTGACAGGAGTGCTGAATTTGGCCTCTGCTGCGACTGAGGAAGCAATTTCGGCAACGGTTTGGGCCGGCGTGCGGCCTGGCTTGCTGACACTGGAATCAGGTGCCCCGCCAGGGATCTCCGAGCTGGAAGCAGGCGTCTCCGTAGAAACGAAGTAGTTATACCACTTCTTACTCATCTGCGTCTCCCCAGTTTCATGGAAACCGCCTGAGGGCCTGCAATTCTACTGATATACGTTCTAATTCCTACGTCTCGTTCCTCGGGAACCCTTGCGTTGAGGGGGTAGTACGAAGCTCTTTTGGTGGTTTTCATAGAGGCAACGCGGGTATTCCAACATGGGTATATGTGAAAGTCAAGAGGTTCTGGGATGGCCGGGTCAGTTGGCACAGCGTTCTCGAGGAGGCTTTCTTAGGCAGAGCTTGCGACTCAAGGTGCTTTGTCGCGGAACAAGAGAGGAGCAAAAGTGACTAGGTTGCGCCGCCATAGCATCCAAGTGTGCGCCCCCGGGGTTTCCACATCAGTGTGCTCGATTGCTTTGGACTTCAGCCAGTCACGGAGCTTACGGTTTGTTTCGATGAGACGGTCCTCTGTGCCGCAGGCGATCCAAAGCAGTCGTAATTGAGTGTTGGCTTTCGAGTCGAGTGCCGGAAACGCTGTGTTGAAGTCCTCGGTCAGTCCTCCCGAGCTGAAAGCGCCGATCCAAGCAAAGTGTTCCAGGTTATTCAGGCCAGTAAAGAGAGACTCGGCGCCGCCCATCGACAGTCCCGCGATAGCTCTGGCCTGGCGGTCTTTTGTTATCCGATAAGCCGCCTCGACCTGCGGTATGACTTCGCTGAGCAGAGTCTCACCAAACTTCGCGAAGTTTCGTTGGCGGAGGCTGGCGTCGCGAAACGACGAAACGCCCCGGGAGAGGATCTCCGGAGCGCCGTAGCCGAGGGGCATAACAATGATCATGGGTTTGGCCTTGCCGCGAGCGATGAGGTTGTCGAGAATCACGTGAGAGCGCCCGACAGCAGCCCAGGCGCTCGCATCATCGCTGAAACCGTGGAGAAGGTACAGAACAGGATAAGTCTGATTGGCTCGGAGATCGTAACCGGGTGGCGTATAGATATAGAAATCTCGATCATCGCCCACGGCCCTCGACCTGTAGAATTGGTGGTGGAGGGTGCCGTGGGGTACATCGTTCACCTCCCACGGCAGAGAAGCCGGTCCGGGCACATGCACGACACTCCCGGTGTTGAGCAGGTTGGGCGTCATCAGGGGATTGGAGGGGTCGATCAGACGGACACCGTCGGCCACGAAAGAATAACCGTAGAAATCGGGCTCGAGCGGCTCAGTTGTGACACTCCAAACACCTTGCTCATCTTTCTGCATGGGCAGAGGTGCTGCGCCCTCTCGGGCGACGGAAACGGCTTTAGCGTTTGGATCACGGAACCGGAAAGTAACGCGGCTGTCAGAGCGTACTTCTGGTGAGATCAGCGGTGGGGGCTGAGGTGGCTGAAGCAAACCAGTGTGTACCGCGGTGGCCGCGAACACGACCAGGAGGAAAGACAGAAGGGTGGAGTTCATGGTTTTCGGCCTGTCCTTTCACACCTAATGGAAAGACGGTTCTTGTGAGTAACCTGCTAGAACTCCAGGCGTAAACCGATATCGATTTCTCGCGTAGCCGGAAGGCCATTCAAGACGCGGGCCATGGAAGAGATGGTTGCCACGTTCCCTACAGACCGGATATTGGACCGCGGCACCGCAAAGTTGGGGTGATTGAAGGCATTCGCCATGATGAGTCGAACCTGGAGTCGCACCCTCTCCCGCAGGTTGAAGTACTTCATGAGCGAAAAGTCCAGGTTGGCGATCCCGGGCCCCTCCAGGATGTTGAGTCCAGAGTTGCCGAACCGGCCCTCGTTGGCTGGATTGGTGCAGACAGGATCGGTGTCGGGACACCCTGGAATCTTGAAGGCCGCTGCGTCAAACCAGCGTTCAATGGTCCGCTCCCCGCTGGGAAGGTTACCATTGCCGATGCGGTCCGGTCGACCGCCAAAAGAGCCGGTATTGGAAGGATCGAAACCCGAAAAACTGGGAGTAAAGAACTGACCGGATTGCAGGTTGACATTCCAGGCGGTGGTCCATCCGCCCAGCAGCTCCTGCACTATCGCGTGGGTCTTGTTCAGGAACCGCTGGTCGCGTCCGAAGGGCAGGGCATAAACGGCGTAGGCATAGACGCGATGCCGCAAAACGAGTGAGTTGCTGGCTCTTTCTGCGCCACGGTCGAACTGGTTTTGAATCACCTGACCGCCGAAAGCAGAGGCCTCTTGGGTATCGGTCAAGTCTCGGGCCCAGGTCCAGCCAGCGCCAAAGGTAAGATTCTTGCCGTATTTCTTCGTCGCGGCCACTTCCAGACCACTGTAAAATTCATTGCCGCCGTTTTCGGACCAGATGATCTGACCGTACAGAGGATAAGGCCGGCGGTCCGTTGAGAACGGAATCGTGCTGGGTGGCGGCTGGTTCAAATTGCGCCGGTAGATCAGGTTCACAGTCCGCGTCCCCACATACGAAACGCGAAGACCCACCTGGCCTACTTCCCGTTCGACGGTTAAGTTCCACTGCTGCGTATAGGGGACCTTCATCTGCGGGTCCTTGCCCTGCACATTCTGAGTCCCTCCCGGGGCGACTGCCGAGGACAGGAAAGGCTCGGGAAAGCTGAACAGTGGCACGCCGTTGGTGACGGAATTGATGTAGGTCGCGCTACCCGAAAAGGGCCCGCCTCCCATGTCCCGCGCCATCGACCGGTACACGAGGTTGCCGTAGATTCCATAGCCGGCGCGAATCACGGTCTTTTCGTTGTCAAACGGCTTGTAGGCAAAACCGAAGCGGGGCTGAAAGTAGCCCTTGCGAAAATCGAGCAGGGAGTCCTTCGGGAACCCGGCCTGCGACGCCGTCACCACAGGGATATTGCTCGGGAAGAACGGATTGACCTGGGAGACGCCCTTATCTGGGATCACCAGAGCCCCGGTTTGCGGGTCGAAACTGTAGATGGCCCCCAACTTGTGGTTGAAAGGAGCCGTCAACTCCCAGCGCAGCCCGTAATTCAGCGTGAGCTTGCGACTGACTTTAAACTGGTCTTGCAGGTAGAGGGCCGCACTCGTGCTCCGTAGGTATCGCGGAGGCGTGGGAATGGCCAACTCGGTTGTTTCCGGGATTCCCAGCAGGAAGTCCGCGTACCCAAACCCTGTGAAGACCCCGGGGAAATTATACCCTCCGTACACCAGCGAGGTGGTGAATGTTTCATTCAGCCGGTCGCGGATCGTGTCGAATCCGAACTTCACGAAATGCCTTCCGCGCGTCCAGTTCACATTGTCCGTCCACTCAAACGTGGTGCTCGGGTTGTCGAAGTAAGAGTCGTCAAAGTCGTCGTAGTCGATGTAGGTTACGGGATCGATCCTGACGATCGGCGCATTGTGTATGCCAGCGGTCGTGATGCCCTGAATGCCGAACTGCTGGATCAAATCGCTCCCAATGACGTCAAGGTAGTAGCGATTGCGGTGGTACGTCACGCCGGTGCGAAATTCATTGACCAGGGTTGGTGAGAAAGTGTGGGTCCAGGAAAAGACTGCGCTGTGACCGTAACGATTCTGGGTTACTTGCCCGATGGTTGGAACCAGGTCGGTGTAATCGAGCGGCATGCGCCGCCAACTGACACGACCGAAAATCGCATCGCGCTCGCTGACCTTATAGTCCACACGGGCGTCGAATTGATTGAAGCGCGTAAAGCCCGTGGTCCCACGGAACTGTTGCCGGAAGTTGCCGGACTCCAAGCCGGGAGGGCCGAAGTTGGGCAACGGGAAGAGGACATCTTGCATTTTTTGCGAAACCGGGCTGATTCGATTGGGTGGAATTATGTTGCCTAAGAAGGACCGGTTGGTGGATGGGTCCATGATTGGAAAATCGAGACTGCTGAAATCCCCATTCCGCCATTGAGGAAGCGGAGAATCCACCACCATGAGGTTCCTGGCCGATTCGCGCGAAGCCTCATAGTCGGCGAAAAAGAAGGCTTTGTTCTTTTTGATCGGTCCGCCCAGGCTGCCGCCAAAGTTATTGTAAACGCGGAACGGCGTGGAGTCGCTGAAGAAGTTGCGGGCATTCAGGGCGTTGCCATTGTAATTGTAGAAGGCCGTGCCGTGAAGGTCGTTCGTGCCCGACTTGGTGACCACCGTAAAATTTGCGGCCACCGCAAACTCGGCGGTCGGATTACCCGTCACCACGTTCACCTCTTGCACCCCTTCGAAACTGGGTTGGACGGGGCTGGCGCCGCCCTGGTACGCCGTCACCGCAATCCCATCCATCGTCGGCAAGGTCCCACTCTGTGTCCGGACTCCATTAATAACGGGAAGACTGGTGGTTGTTACTGAGCTCGTCCCGGTGGTGAGGAAGGCATAAGTGTAGAAGCCCTTGTCGGCCAAATGGCGAGTCATCTCCAAAGGTAGCTGCTCGAGGTCGCGATTGGTTTTCACGTCAGCCAGGGCGCTGGTTTCCGTATTGATCGCCGGGCTCGCAGCGGTGACCTCCGTGACCGTTTCTGTGGCGCCCAGCGCCAGTGTTGCGTCCACGTTGATCACCTGATTGGCGCTCAGGATCAACCCGCCCCTCTCGTAGGTGGTAAACCCCGTCACCGTGATGCGCACCCGGTAGGTGCCGACGTTGAGGTTGGGGACGTTAAACACGCCGCGTGCGCTGGTGGACACCTCCCGCGCTATCAGTGTTTCTTGATTAGT
>Ga0066710_100005822_pt1 | contig 11354 bp, 6 predicted proteins | sample GraSoiAngelo_159_FD_79666 | JGI IMG/M metagenome (GOLD analysis project Ga0066710, IMG submission 79666) | Grasslands soil microbial communities from the Angelo Coastal Reserve, California, USA - 14_1009_16_40cm | ecosystem: Environmental > Terrestrial > Soil > Grasslands | place: USA... | reverse complement strand
TACGAAGGGCGCGTGGCGCCGCTGCGATCCGCGGACGGGCGCGTCTGGATCGTCTATCACGCGCGCGAAGCGGCGCCCGCCGACGCCGCCGGGAAGACCGCGCTCGGCCCCGGCCACGATCGCTGGCACCTCTTCGCGAAGCTGGAGGAGCGCGACGAGGCGCAGCCGTCCCTGCCGCTCACGTTCGGCGACGCGATGAGCAAGCATCCATCGATCGTTCCGCGGCCGGACGGGTCCATGTGGATCTTCTCCGCCGACTACCGTCCGCGGCCCGTCCGGCTGGTGTCGGCGCTCCGCCTGCTCACCCTGGCCGTCGGCCGCCGCGCCAACGCCGCGCAGACGACCGGTACGATCGCCGGACCGTTCACGCTCGCCGATGGCGACGTCCTCGAAGTCACCATCGGCGCCGGGCCCGCCGCGGTCGCCAGGCGCGTCGTCGTCCGCGCAGAGCACCTGCCGTCGCTGACGGCGGCGTCCCCCGCCGACGTCGCACGGTTGCTCGATCGCGAGCTGCCGGGCGTTCACGTGAAGGCGACCGCCGACCGCCGCATCCAGATGCGGACGCGGGCGACCGGCGTCGCGGCGCTGCTGAACGTTCCGGCGTCGACGCTCGCCACGAAGCTCGGCATCCCGGCCGGCGTCGTCACGGGAACCGACGGCGTGGCCGCGGCGATCACGGGCAGCGCTGCGGCGCCTTTTGCGCTCAAGGACGGCGACACGCTCACGATCCGCATCGACAACGACGCCGCTCGATCGATTGTCTTTCACAGCGTGGATTTTCCGAACATCGCGGCGGCGACGATCGAACAGGTCGTCGCCGCGATCGAGAAGGACATGCCCGGTGTGGCGACCGCTGCGGGCGCGTCCCTCCAGCTGCGTTCGCCGCGAACCAACGCGCCGTCGGTCGTCGCGGTTCTCGTCAACGATTCATCGGCCGCGCCGGCGTTGGGCCTCGGCGCGCCGCCGCCGGCGCCGCCGCCGTCGACCGACGACCCCGAAAATGACGAGGACGACGAGCCGTCGGCCTGCGTGGACGCCGCGGGGAACGTGTGGCTCTTCTGGGCGTCGCGGCGCAACCGCGTGTGGAAGATCTGGTACACGCGCTTCGACGGCACGGCGTGGGGCGCCCCGAAGCCGCTCACCACCGACGCGTTGCCCGACCGAGAGCCCTACGCGCTGTTCGATCCCGCACAAGCCCGTCTCTGGGTGTTCTGGACGCGCAGGAAGGCGGACGGTCGGCGCAATGTGTTCTCGCGCACCGCCACCAACCTGAATTTTCCCGCGCTGACGAACGCGGACTGGACCGAACGTGAGAACACGCCGGCGCCGACGACGTTCGACAACTGCGAGCCGGCGGCCGTCATGGCGCCGACGGGCGAGGTGGATCTCTATTACACGTCGAACCGCGCCGACGGCTGGAACGTCTGGACCCGGCAGGTCACGACCGCGGCCCAGAACGCGGAGTCGGCCGTCACGACCGGCCAGGTCACGTCGCGCGCGGCGGCGCCGCTCCGCGCCGCCGACGGATCGACGCGCCTCGTGTTTCGCACCAACGCGAGCCAGACGTATCAGAGCCGGGTCTATCCCACGACGCTCACGCTCGACGGCCGCTACTCGGGATCCACGGCGGTCGATTTTCGCAACACGACCAAACTCAGCTTTCGCGGACTGCTCTCGGACATGCAGCGCTACACGAGCGACACGCGCCGTCCCGACCTGACGCAGGTGGACCCGCGATCGCAGGCGGGGCTGTTCGCGCGCGACGCTGTCGGCGTGTATCTGGCGCCGGATTCGCCCGATCAGCAGCTGCGGCTGCCGCAGCGCCAGTTGTTCACGAAGGCGCTGCGCAACGCGCTCCCGATCCAGGTCCGCGTGGCCTTTCTCATCGACGATGCATACGCGGACGCCGTCTACAACTACGACGTCGCGCCGCCGCCGACCGAGAAGCCGGTGTTCATCGGCGAGCGCATGGTGGACACGATCCTGTCGGAACTCATTCGGATCGGGCTGGACAGTCATCGCGATCGGCTGCCCGGCGTCCGGTTCCTGCGCACGTGGGCGCCGGGAGAAACGAAAGGCCTGCCGGATCTCACCGCTGCGCCCCCCGATCTCTCGTCACGACTCTTCACCACGCGTTTCGACGAAGGAGCCTGAGATGCCGCACGCGCCGGAGGTTTCGATTCAGGGCATCTACCGCGATCGGCTGATCGATCAGGAGCAGGGCGTCCGCTACGACTCGGGCTGGCGCAAGAACCTGATCGTGCTGAGGTGCCGGATCCTGCTCGCCGCGTTCCTCCGCAACGACACGGCGCTGGGAATCCGCTCGATGCAGATGGGGCGCGGCGATGCGGGGTGGGACGCGATGGCGTCGCCGCCGCCGCCGAGCGCCGCGACGACGGTGCAGCTCGTGGATCCGGCGCCGTTCACGATTCCGGTCGCCAACCTCACGCTGCAGTACCTGAACGACGTCGACGGCGTCGTCGCGACGGCGACCAACCGCGTGCAGATCGTCGCGACGCTCGGGCCCAATCAGCCGACGGCGATTGGCGCCCCGTCGTTTCCGCTGCGCGAGTTCGGCCTGTTCGGGGATCTGAACGGGACGCCGTTCATGATCGATTACATCCGGCACCCACTGATCGAGAAGGACGGCGCGGTCACACTGGAACGGCGCGTCCGCCTCGTGCTCTGAGGAGCGGCCATGGGCAATTTTTCGCGCAGTCCGCAGCTCGAACTCACGGCCGCGCTCGACCGCGACTACTGCCGCGTGCGGTTCCAGCAGGGCAAACCGGCGCTGGATCGCGAGCTGAACCTCGCCGCGGACCTGGCGTCGCCGCAGCGGCTCGCCGCGCAGTACGTCGGCAGCGGCATCGCGGGCTCGGGGAACGATTTCCGGATCACGAACCTGAACGTCGGCGCGAACGATTTCGCGATCGGCGCGGGGCGGTGTCTCGTCAACGGCCTCGAAGCGATCCTCCGGACGGACACGACGTACGCGACGCAGCCGAATCGCGCGAACGTCGCGCCGCTGCCCGCGGGGTCGAGCAACGTGTACCTGCGCGTGTTCGAGCGCGAGGTCACGGGAGCGGAAGATCCCGCGCTGACGAACCCGGGCGACGTGACGTTCGAGACCGCGGTCCGCAACAAGGTGGAGTGGGAAGTGGTGGTCTCGGCGGCCCAGATCGCGACGCCGGATGCGCTGCTCCTCGCGGTCATCACCGCGGCCCCGCCGGCGATCGTGGATCAACGGCGCTTGAACGTGAGCGTCGCGGCGGCGCGCGACGAGTTGATGAACGCGCGCGGGTCGTCGGTCACCCTGGCCACCCGGCTCAGCGCGGCGCTGGCGCCCAACGGCGCGCTGCTCGCGAACAGCGTCGGGACCGCGCAAATCGCGGCGCAGGCGGTGTCGCAGGACAAGATCGCCGCGGGCGCCGTGGCGGCCGCGCAGTTGAAGCTCGTGCCGCGGTTCTCGGGGACGGGGACCGTGGCGGCGAACAGCGAGCTGAGAGTCAACGCGTTCAACGGCGCCCGCCACGCGACACTCTTCACGAGCGTCACGATTACGAGCGGGTTCGGCGGCATCACGTGGAGCGACTTCGCCACGTTGACGCCCGTCCTCGGCCAGCCTCCGGCGTTCACGCGCGGCGTGCGGATCCAGAACACCTCCGCGGTCGCGCTCGTGCTCGACGTCCAGGTGTTCGAGCTGCAGCCGGTGTAGGAGCCGCGATATGGCGCGCGTTTTCGTCCAGCACGATCGCCACGGCAAAATTCTCGGGATCGTGTCCGTGCGGCAGATGGCCGACGACCTGCCGCATCCCTTTCATCTCGTCGACGCGGAGCACGGCGTGATCGAAGTGGCGGAGGACCATGCCGCCTTCCAGGAGGGGCTCGAGCGGGTGGCGGACACGCACGTGGTCGACGTCGCCGCCGGGAAGCTGGTCCCGAAGGGGCGCCGGGGCAAACGCGCGCCCGCGAAACCACGGAAGAAATCGCCTTCGCGCTGAAGGCCGGAGAGGGCAATGGGCAATTTCTCACAGGACCCGACCGCACGCGCCGCCGACGCGGTCGCGAAGCAGTACGTCGGCGTCCGGATCCAGCAGGCGGTGCCGCTGGTCGACGCCGACTGGAACCTGCTCGACGACATCCGCCGCGCGGACCTGGAATCCTTCGGCCGCCTGTTCATCGGCAGCGGCGTGCCGGCCGGCAGCGACGGCTTCCGGATCTCGCCGGCGCTCGCGCCCGCCAACGATTTCCAGATCGCGCTCGGCGTCTGCCTCGTCAACGGCAAGCTCGCGCGCAACGACGGACCTGGGACGGTGCTCTATTCGAACCAGCCCAACTTCGTCCGCGCCGGGTTGACGCCGCTGACGATGCCGGCGGCGGACCGGCCGTTCTTCGTCGTCCTCGACGTGTTCGAGCGCGAGGTCGATCACCTCGACGACCCCGCGCTCGTGGACGCGCGCATCGGCGTCGAGACGTCAGTGCGCCTGAAGCGCGAGTGGGCCGTGCGCGTGTTCCGCGATCCGGAAGACGTCCCGCAGATCGACGCGCCTCCCGCCGGCCACGTGTTCCTGCGCCTCGCGCGCCTCGCGCGCCAGGCGGGCAACGCCAACATCACCGCCGCGATGATTACCGATCTTCGCGACACGCAGCTGACGCTGCTGCGCAAGATAGAGTTCCGCGACAACGCCGGCAACCTGGTGGTCGATAACGTCCGCTTTCAGCAGGTGCTGCAGAACACGCGGACGAACATCCAGTCGCTGCTCCGTTATCTGACGACCGGGTTCAACGGCATCTTCGTGCTGCTGACGGGCGCGGAGGTGCTCGGCGTCGAGGCGGCGGCGCATGTGGCGCACACGGCCGAGGCCGGGCTCGCCCAGCTCAACGCGTTCGCGATGGGGAACAACGGCGCGCTGCGGTTTCTGCAGCAACTCTACGACGCGGAGCAGAACTTCATGCTGGTGTGGCGCGACGTCCTGCTGCAGCTCGGCACGTCCGTCAAGAAGTACGCGAGCTACCAGAATTTCGTCACGCGGCTGAGCGAGCGCCTGAACAACCCGAACGTCGGCGCGCTCACGGGACTCCTGCCCGCGATCAATGCCGGCAACCTCGCAGCCGCCGTGGACATGCAGGAGGAAATCGTGCGCCTGATCGGCACGGCGGCCAGGACGATCGCCCGCGGCAGCATCCAGGTGGCCTACGTCAACGCGCCTCCGGGCGTGCTGACGATCGGCCAGACCGTCCGGTTCGAGTTCCGCGTCCGCAGTTTCACGACGCAGGCCGACACCTTCACGGTATCGATTCTGCCGGCGGCGGGCTGGCAGCGCGTCCTCGTCGACAACACCGGCAATCCCATTCCCAACAATCGGGTGCCGGTCGGCGCCGTCGGCACCGAGACGACGCTGTTCGTGAACACGACGGTGGCGGCGGGCGCCAGTCAGCTGCAACTTCGCGTCGTGTCGGATTCGAACCCCGCGGAAATCGATCAGGTGACGGGACTGCTCACGCTGACGGCCGGCCAGCCGGCCCCGCCGGGAGAGGACCGCATCCAGTTCCAGCTCGAGGTCCCGTTCCACGCGACGATCTCCGGCGGCGTCGTCACGTTGACGCAGCCGCTGCAAGCCTCGTCGGTCGGGGTCCGCATCTTCAATAACACGGGACAGACGGCGACGTTCAACATCACCGTCGACGAAGTGCCGAACTCGCGAATCGGCACCTGGACGATCGCGCGTCAGGGCGACGCCGCGACGGCGCCTCTCGCGCACGGCGCAAGCGTGCGCGTCGGCGGCGTGAGCATCACCCCGGGTGCGGATGCCGTCTCGACACAGGCGCGCTACAACGTTTCGACGAACATCGCCGGGGCCACGGTCGCCGCCTCGCTCGTGATTCCCATCAGTGTTTGACCGGAGCCAACGCGTCAGCGGAAGGAGAAAACGCACCATGCAGCGCACAGCCCCATTCGTGAAAGCGCTCGTCGTAGCCGCGGCGATGAGCACGGTCCTCTTTGCGGAATGTCTGCCGGTGATCAACACCGCGATCACGGTCAACGGGATCATTGTCGGCAAGCAGCTCGGCACGGCCAACTCCCCGCCCGGCGCTTGCGCAGCCGACACGGGCTGGGGCGGCGTGGCGGCGAACACGTTCTTCCCGGTCAACTCGATGCTGCCGGACACGCATTCCGCGCGGCTGTTCATGGCCGCGACGCAGTCGGGCCCGAACATCGACAAGATGTATCTGGGCATTCACGTCGAGAACGACGACGGGTTCACGCAGAACGACATCGTGACGCTGTACTTCGACGGGAACAACAACGGTTCGTTCGACGCCCCGGACTTCGCGCTCAAGATCGAGCTGGGGCGGCCGTCGCCGCCCACTGACGAAGACTGCGCCAAGGCGATCCCTGAAAGTCAGATCACGTTCTACCGTTTCTCCGGTGGCACCTGGAATCCACAGGGATTGCCCGGCGGCATCAAGGGGTCGGTCTCGTACGACTACGGGACGGCGAAGGATCCGGAGACCGGAATCTGGGAAGCGGAGATTGAGATCGACCCATCCGCCGTCGGCAACGCGATCCCGGTCGCAACGGGGCTCGCGATTGGCGCCAAGTTGTACATCGAAGAGCCCGCCAACGGGACACTCGTCTTCGACTTTCCGCTCGGCCTGACGACGGACGACAATCCGAACAGCGTGAGCCCCAACGACGGCGGAGTCACGCCGGCGAAGCTCGCGAAGCTGACGGTCGGATCGTGCGGGCTCGACGTCGTGATCTCGAACATCAGCGGATCCGCCCCCGGGACGAACAACACCCCGGGCACGATCAAGCGCGGCTATCCGAACCCGATCCCTGCGACCGGTGTCCCTGAGAGCGACCGCAACAGTTTCACGGCGGATGTCCAGCTCGTGAACCCGGCCAATGCCGCCGACACGTCGCCAGTGGCGGTACCGGACGCCGGCAACGCCGTCTTCCATCTGCTCGCGTGGAACGGCGGCTTCGGCCCGGATCACGTCGTCGGCACGAAGCCCGCGCAGTTTACGGCGGTCGGCCAGAAGAAGACCGTGGAGCTCAAATGGCCGGCCACCGAGGCGGACTACTCGCCCCTTCGAAACGAATTCGACGTCGTGAAAGTCAATCACGCGTGCCTGAAGATCAATCTCAGCGGATTCCCGGTGAATCTGAACGAGCCGGGGGACGTCGTGCAGCAGAACCTGTACTTCACCACTGCGTCGACAGTAAAAGACCGGTTCCTGCTCGCGGCGCCGCGGCAAGAGGGCCCGGGAGGCGTGAACCTGTTCTACCTGCGTGCGCGCTGGACCAACGTCCCTGCCGAACGCATCGACCTCGTGGGGCGGCGGCCGAGACCTGGCATGTGGACGGTTCGGTTTCCGACCGCGGCGCGGATCGGGCTGAAGGATCGCGGCAAGGGCTGGTACAGCATCGCGCTGAAGCCGAACGAGCAGAGGCTGATCGACATCGTGCTGACGGGCGGCGCCATGCCGCATCCCGCCACGCGGTTCGTCGTGTCGCCGCGCGCGGGCGGACAGTCCGCGTATCCCGCCAGCGGCGACAAGCCATACACGCTGAAGGTCAAGCCTGGCATGATGGTCAACATCGTCGCGGGCGGGCTGATCTACGTCGATCCGGGACGGAAGAAGCCGGCGAGCGGGCCTGACGGGTTCTTCGACCGTGAGATGAACGGCGAGTTCCTGCTGTCCTCGAAGAGCGCCTATACGGGCCGCGAACACATCGGGGCGCTGATCGGATCCTTCGACAATTTCCGCACGTCGTTCCTGATCGGCGGATCCAGCAGCTTCATCGTGCCGGACAATGCGACCGATCTGTCGCTCGCGGTGAACGATCTTGCCGGTTCGTTCAACGACAATACCGGCCGCGGCTTCACGGTGACGGCGATATTGAGCCCGCCGTCGGATCTGCCGACGCGTATCCTCGCGGCGGGCAACCCCGGCAATGGCGATCCGGCGCGCGCCGCGCTCGGCGGCGATCTGCCGCGTCTCAACATCGACGTCCTCCAGGCCGACGAGCGACGGAAAGGGCTCCGGCCCGCGGGCTACGTGTCGTACGTCGTCTACTTCAGCCACGAGCGATAACAGGGTGCCTCGCTGCCGCCCGGGCGCCGGATGAACCGGCGTCCGGACGGCCGGCGAACGCTTGATCGCCGCACATGAGCAGGCCGAGTCGCACGTCCATTCGGGGCGGCCGCGCGCCGCGCGCGGCGCGCGCGCCCGCCCGCACGGCGTCGCAGATCGCGTCTCCCGTCGCGGCGCTGCGCGACGCGCTCGGCAACCGCGCGTTCGGCAGCTTCCTCCAGACGAAGCTCGCCGTCGGCCGCACGGACGATCCGCGGGAACGCGAAGCGGACGCCGTCGCCGACCAGGTCGTGCGCCCGCCAGCGGCAGGCGGTGCGGCGATGCAGCAGGGCGCGCCGGCGCCCGCGGCTCCGCTCGACGACACCACCGCGTCGCGCGTCCAGTCGATGCGCAGGCAGGGAGAGCCGCTCGCGCCCGCGATCCGGTCGCATTTCGAACCGCGGCTCGGCCGCGATCTCAGCTCCGTCCGGACGCACACGGGACCCGCCGCTGACGAAACGTCACGGGCGGTCGGCGCGCGCGCGTACACCGTCGGGTCGGACATCGCGTTCCGCCAGGGAGCATTTGTGCCGCACACTGGCGAAGGGCAACGGCTCCTCGCGCACGAGCTGACGCACGTCGTGCAGCAGGCGAACGCGCCCGGCGCGCCCGCCACGCTGGCGCGGCAGACCGACGACGGCTGGCTCGCGCGCGCGAGCCGCACGTTCGACGAGGTCACCGGCAAGATTCCGCCCGACTACAAAGATCGGCTCGCGGCAGCCGGCCAGTCCGCGAAGGAGCAGGGGCCCACGCTCGCGAAGGAGTACATCCGCGACAAGACGCTCGAGACAATCGGCGCCGTGAAGGGCGCAGGGTTGCAGGTCGCGGAAGCGGTCGACACCGTCGTGTGGGTCGGCACGCAATACCAGGAGCTCAAGGACGCGGCGGTCGACACCGTCGTCAAGGCGGGGAAGCAGCGTGGTCTCGGACCCACCGGCGAACGCGCCATCCGTCAGGCCGTCAAGACGGGCAGCGCAGCGCTGCTCGCCGTTCCCGGCATCGGCACGATTGAAGGGCTCGCGCGGGCCGGCGAAGGGCTGAAAGATGTCGGGCTGGTCGATCCCGCCACGGGGCAGCCGGGTATCGCGAGCACCGTCGGCACCGGCTACGACCTGATCGGACAGGTCGCTGAAGATCTGATCGGCGCGCCCGCGCAGCCGGAAGGACAGCTCTTCACGCCGCTGGAGCGAGGGGAGCTGGCGGGCGCCGTGGGCACACAGGTGGCGCTCTCGTTCGTCGGGGCGGAGGAGGTCAAAGTCGGTCTCGCCGCGCTCGGCGCGCTCAGCGGCATTCGCGGCCTCGTCGAGACCGTGAAACACGACCGCGGCAACTTCTACAAGGATCCCGCCTTCTGGTCGAGCCTGATCACGATCGTGCTGTCGGTGATCGGCCTCCGGCAGACGAAGGCCGCCGGGAAGATCACACAGTTCCTCATCAAGAGCGGCGCGATCCTCCAGGCGGTGCCCGCCGTGTGGCAGATGATCGATCACCTGCTCGACCCGAAGCTCGCCGCGGATCCCGATCAGCAGCACAAGGTGCTCCTCCAGGACACGACCGCGATCGTGCAGGTCGTCAAGGACATCGTTCTCCAGCTCATTCACGCGAGCACGGTCAAGGGTCCATCGCATGGCTTCGAAGAAACCGGCGCTGGGACGAAGCCCGTCGTCAAAGCGGCAACTGGGGGTGCGAACGAGCCGCCGCAGAAAGCCCTTCCACCTGCCGCCGCCGGCGGCGGCCGTCCGCAACAGGAGCCGCTCGTCTGGGTCAACACGCGGCGCGGCAAGAGCCGCGGCGTCTACCACCCCGAGGGCAGCAAGTGGTTCGGCAAGACGAAGGAAGGCTTCGCGATCCCTCAGAGCTGGGCCGACGACATGGGGTTCCGCCGCGCGGGGACGCCGCGATCGCGTCCCGCGGCGCCGATCGAGCCGCGCATCGTGAGCGGCCGTCAGGCCGAATCGCTCGGCGCAGGAGCCGAGCGCGGACCAAAGTTCATCTCCGCGACGGCGCAGGCCGAGTCCGCGGTCACGACGACGTCGATTCCGCCCGACATCCAGGAAGCGCACGCGTACAACCGTCTGCTGGATAACGGTGAGCTGGGCCTCCAGCGTCCGCTCGGCGCCAACGTGCGCGGCGTCGACGCGATCACCGTGCAGGTGGAGTACGACGCGAACGGCCGTCCCGCCCGCGCGAAGATCTTCCTCAACGACATGACCAGGCCCGGCGTGGAGAAGGGCAGCAAGCCGTCGCACGCGAACTGGCAGGCGGAGTTGAACGACGCGCTCAGCCAGCAGCGTCTGAACCTCGGCGATCCCGACCTCCACCGCGTCATCCGCCAGGCCAGCGCGGACGGCGAAGTCTACGTGCGGACCGTTCGGGTCGACTTGTCCCGCGGCATCGCGGGATCCGTGACGCTCGATGCGCCGACGCGCCTCGGCGGCGGCGGCGGGTCGTCGTCGCCGCCGACGTTTCCGATCCTGTCGCCGCCGACCGGCACCGGCAGCCAGGATCAGACGGTGGACGACGAGCAGGAGACGGAATGAGGGGACGCCCCGTCGCCGTCCGCCGGCGATGAGCGAGACCGCCCGCGCGCCGCTCGTCTCGCGAACACCCGCCGCGCCGGCGGCCGCGCCTCCGGTGCCCGCCGAGGCCTCGTCGGTTCGCTCCGTGCGCGACGCGCTCGGCAACCGCGGCTTCGCCTGCTTCCTGCAGGCAAAGCTCACGGTCGGGCATCCCGACGATCCGCTCGAGCGCGAGGCGGACGACGTCGCCGAGCAGGTCATGCGGATGCCGGACGAGAGCGTGAGCACGCAGGGCATGTCTCCTCCGGCCGTCCAGCGGAAGTGCGCGGAGTGCGAACAGGCGGACGAAGACGAACAGTCGATGCGCGTCCAGACGAAGCGCGACGGTCCGGCGGCGATGACGTCCGCGTCGTCCGACGTCGCGTCGCGCATCGCGGCGCTCGGCGGACGCGGCGATCCCCTGGCGCCGGGGATTCGGTCCTATTTCGAGCCGCGCTTCGGCCGCGACCTCGGCGCGGTCCGCACGCACACGGGCGCTGACGCCGACGAAACGTCGCGTGCGATCGGCGCGCGCGCCTATACGTTCGGAACCGACGTCGCGTTTCGGGCGGGCGAGTTCTCGCCGGAGACCGTCGACGGCCAGCGTCTGCTCGCGCACGAACTCACGCACGTGATTCAGCAGTCGGACGGCCG